>WNGP01000200.1_pt1 | contig 44033 bp, 32 predicted proteins | sample 5407671 | NCBI WGS metagenome assembly WNGP01 (sample SAMN13153381, study PRJNA577476) | soil metagenome | isolation source: 40 cm soil or saprolite under Garry oak tree replicate 2 | place: USA:California | collected 2016-06-15 | reverse complement strand
CCGTCGTCGATACCGGCATCGACGGCAGCCGCATCCCCGTGGCCGGCGGCTGGGCCCCCGGGTCCGACTACGTGCCGGGCTCCGCCAAGCCCGATCACGGGACGATGGTGGCCTACGATGTGCGCATCGCCGCGCCGGAGGCCAAGATCTACGACTACGCGTTGCTGCGAACCGAGGCGGGGACGTGGGCGGCGTTCCTGTCGGACGCTATCGCCGCCTTCGCCGACCTCATCGAACAGGTGAACGCGAATCCGGGCCGCTGGGTGGTGAACAACAGCTGGGGGATGTTCGACCGCTCCGAAGACGCGCCGATCGGATCGCCCGAGAACTACAGTGCGAACCCCGACCATCCGTTCAATCAGATTACCGGTGGCCTGGTCGCGGCGGGCGCCGACGTGTTCTTCGCCGCGGGGAACTGCGGCAAGCCCTGCCCCGACGGCCGCTGCGGCACCGCCGACACCGGTCCGGGCCAGAGCATCCACGGCGCGAATTCCCATCCCGACGTCGTCACCGTCGCCGCCGTCACGGTCACCGATCGCCGCCTCGGTTATTCGTCGCAGGGACCGGGCGGGCTCCACACCCGCAAGCCGGACCTCGCCGGCTTCAGCCACTTCGTTGGCTCGGGCGTCTTTTCGGTGGACGGGGGCACGTCGGCCGCGAGCCCCGTGGCCGCGGGCGTCGCCGCGGCGTTGCGCCAGCGCCTCCCCGCGTCGTCGCTCACGCCCGCACAGCTCAAGGGCGCACTACAGCGCAGCGCCCGCGACCTGGCCGGGCGCGGCTGGGACTACGACCTTGGTTATGGAGTGATCGACGCCGCCGCCGCGACACGGGCGCTCGGCCTCGGCACGAAGCGCCCCGCTGCGAAACGGACCAGACGGAGGGTCGCCACAAGGCGCTGATCAGTCGACCGGCTGCTGGCGCGCGTCGGTGAAGAACTTTATGCCGGGGATCCGCTCCGCCAAGGCGCGGGCTTCGGGTGACGCGAAGCCGCGCACCACGAAGCGCCCGAGGCCGGGGTTGACGGGAACAGGGCCGTACCCGGCGTCGAGTTCGACCCCGGTGCCGCCCAGCAGAGCGCGGACGAACTCCATGTCCACACGCTCGCCCGGCCGCTCGAGCTGGATGACGTACCGCGATTTGACGGCGTCCGGCACGGCCCGCCCTGGTGAATTGTCCGTGCAGACGTTAGACCGTCTCGGGAGCCTCTGCAAGTCTATTGGCGGCCGCGCACGCCATAGGGGCCGGCGCCCACCGCCGCAACGCAAGATGGGTGGGCAGGTAGATGACGACGGTCCAGATCACCATCTGCAGCACCAGATACTTCCACGGCGCCATCCACGTCTGCATGACATCCTCACCAGGACCGTAAACCCAATTTAGATTCACGGCCGCCGTGGGGTTCGCCGCGGAATGGGGCGGTGGCGGCAGAAAGAAGAAGCAGATCGGCAGCAGCACCAGCGCGAGCACGGTCTGCATGCTGAACAACAGCGGGCTTTCCAGCCACAACGCCGCGAGTGTGACGAGCAGCGCGATGTCGCAGAACCAGAGGAAGTTCACCGGCCCATAGGTGCGCCAGTAGTAGGGCACCAGCACGGCCACGAAACCGGTATAGACCACCTTGAGCCAGAGCGGAATCCTCCCGGGCTTCACTTGGCCAGCTCCTCCTCGAGGAGGACGCGCCGGAGAATCTTCAGTGCGGCGCTTTTCGGCAGCTCGGTGCGGAATGCGATGGCGTGCGGCACCTTGTAGGCAGCCAGATTCTCCCGGCAGAAAGCGAGCAGCTCCTGCTCGGTGACCTGCTGGCCCGGTTTCACGACGATGAAAGATTTGACGCGCTCCCCGCGCTTGGGGTCGGGAACGCCAATTGTTCCCGCTTCCAGGACGGCCGGATGACTCATGAGCACGTCATCCACTTCGTCCGGAAATACCTTGTAGCCGGAGACATTGATCATTTCCTTTATGCGACCGACGATCCGGTAGTAACCGTCTTCGTCCATGACGGCGAGATCGCCCGTATAGAGCCAGCCGTCGCGTAACGCGGACTTGGTCTCCTGCGGCATGTTCCAGTAGCCCTTCATGATCTGTGGCCCTCGAATCACGAGCTCGCCCGGTTCACCCGGCTTCGTCTCCGTCAGGCCCTTGTCGACGTCCACGATTCTGGAATCGGTTCCCGGAATCGGAACGCCGATGCTGCCAGTCTTCCGGACGCCCGATAATGGATTCATGTGCGTGACCGGCGAAGCCTCCGACAGCCCGAATCCTTCTACAATCCGGGACCCGGTGATCGCCTCGAAGCGCCGCAATACTTCCTGCGCCAACGGAGCCGAGCCGCAGAAGCAACGCTGCACGCTCCGGATATCCAGCCGTTCGATGCCCTTGTAGTTGAGAATTGCGTTGAAAATCGCCGGCACCGCGGGGAGCAGCGTAACACGATGCTGCGCGATGCCGTGCACGATCGCCTTGACGTCCCGCGGATCGGGGATCAGGACGATCGCGCTCGCCCAGCTCACCGGGAAGTTCATCGCGGCAGTCATGCCGAACGAATGAAACAGCGGCAGAACCGCCAGCATCACTTCGTGACCACGCTTGAGTCCGGTGAACCACGCTCCGGTCTGCTGGAGATTGGCGGCCAAATTGGCGTGCGTCAGCATGGCGCCTTTGGAACGAGCGGTAGTCCCGCCTGTGAACTGCAGCACCGCGAGGTCGTCCGGTGTCGGCGGTGTCCTGGGGCGCTCTGGCGAGGCCTGGCGGATCAATTGCCGGAAAAAGTGCACGCCCGGCCCGGGTTGTACCGTCGCCACCCGTGGTGGCTGGGCGCGGGCAAGTTTGAGGCGCGCCAGGAAGTTCAGGGGAAATTTCAGGTACTCCGGTATCGAAGCGATGATGTAGTGCTCGATCGGGAGCCGGTCGCGGGCCGGACGAATCTTGCTCTCATAAATGGCGTCGAGTACGACGGCCACCCGGCAGCCAGCGTCCTTCCACAGATGCTCCAGCTCGCGCGGGGTGTACAGCGGATTCGTCAACACCACTTGCGCGCCGAGCGACAGGGTGGCGTAGTAGGCGATGACAGTCTGGGGCAAGTTCGGCAGCTGGATCGCGACGCGACTGTCTTTCTGGACGCCCAGCCGCGTTAATGCCGTCGCGAACCGGTTCACTTCATCGCTCAGCCGCCGGTATGTGAGCTTACGATTTAAGAAGATGACTGCGGTCGCGTCCGGAAACTCCGCGGTCGCCTGCGCGAGGAATTGCGGGATCGTGCGCGGCTCCACCGTGAGTGCCTGCGGCACGCCAGGGTCGTAGAATCGAAGCCAGGGACGGGAGATCATGTGGCTGCCTCCTGAACGGTCAGCTACCGCGGTTGAGTGTTAGACACGTACGTCGTGTCCGCGAGACGCCCGCAGCGGTAGCAGGGCCGCTGCGGGCTGATGGGGCGGTGATCCGCGCGATCGGCGAATACCAGACAGCGGTGCAGCTCGATCCGCGATTCGTGGAAGCGCTGGCGCGGCTGGCGTACGGATATGCGCTGATCGTGTATTACGGATTCTCATATCGCGATCTCTCGCCCGATCGCGTGCTGTCACTGGGCTTCGCCAGCGCGGACAGCGCCCTGCACGTCGATTCGACCGCTGCCGAGGCGTGGCTCGCCCGCGGGCGCTTTCTCGAGGTGCTGCATCCCCGCACGTATGAGGGCGCCATCGCGGCCTACCAGCGAGCCGCGACACTCGACCCGCGCAATGCCGAGGCGCTGAATATGATCGGGACGGCGCTCCGGGAGCGGTCGATCCCGGCTTCTACGATGCGTGGGTCTCGAGGGGGTTCAATCGCCTGGCTGTGGGCGACACGGGTGGCGCTCGGGCGGACGCCGATGTCGCGGCGAATCTTCCCTCGGGGAGTCACCTCCCAGAGCAGACGTTGCTCGTCATGCTCGACGCCCGTGCGGGTCACGTCGCTCTTGCCCGGCAGCGGATCGGCCGCATGACGCCGGGATTCGATCTGGACCGTCCGGGTCCATTGCCAGGTGTGCTGCTAACCTGGGCTTTCCTTGCCGTTGGAGAGCGAGAGCAAGCGCTCGCTCTGCTCGAGCGGGTGGAGCCGCGCGGTGCATCGCTCTCGTATTGGCTGCGTGCCCCCGGCTTTGACTCCGTTCGTGACCAACCAAGATTCCGGCGCATCGTCGAGGAATCCCAGCACTGAAATCCAGTCAACCCCATCCCACGCCCGTTTACCTAAGTCACGGCGAGACGCGTAGATAGTTCGTTGCGCAGTCTTGGGAGGGGACGGACCAACCAACCAGTTCGTACGTGCTCTTTTCGACCCAATAGTCGACGACGTCCGGCGCGTTGCCCACGCCGACAACCCAGGCCTCCAGGCGCGTCCCATTCGGCAGCCGCACTGTTTTCGAGCCGGTCACTCGTGCCGTGTCGGTATACAGCATGAGCGAGGGTGGTTTGCCTTCCTCTTCTTCGAAGCCAAAAGTAGCAAACGTGATTTTGCCTTCGGGAGCGTATAACAAAGGAGTTGCTCGAAGCAGAAGACTGATGATCACATCCGGAAAGGCCGGCTCACGTAGCTTGGAATCGTAGGATCGCCGCCGTTCACCCGGTTGTTGCGTAAACCCCAGCACACGCAAACCGCGGAACTGCCAAGAGGCTGACGTATCCTGTCCCAAATGCCGCCGTTCCGAGACCGGCGCCAGGTTTCGGCGGTCCAAGACAGCCGAGTCGACCAAAGCGTTCGGCTGATCAGAGAATTGCAGCGACTGGACAAACAGAATCTCACTGTCGCCCCTCAAGGCGATTTCTTCAACGACAAGGCTCTGGTTCTCGCCGCCGCATGCGGACGAACCGACAAACTTGTGCCGCGACGGATGGACCGGCCCACTCACGATGCCGTTCCCGGGACGAGCCAGGGCGACGGGTGGACTTTGTCCTGACAGGCGCGAGTGAGCGACCGTTGCGGCGGCGACAGCGAGAACAGCCCAGAGAGCCCTCACCGGGACTACGATTCAACGATCCCGAGCGGCGGCACACGCTCCCAGCTGCCTCGCGTGAAGTCGGGGATATCCTGCGCCTTCCCGCGACCTGCGACGGACCGTTCCGTCAGCTCCACGATGGCACTCCACGCCGCGGCGTCGTAGACGTTCTGATCGGTCGGCAAGCCTTTGCGCAGGCATTCGATCAGCCGCCAATCCTCGAGGAAATCCATGCCGCCGTGCCCGGCAGTCGCGTGTTGCACGCGCTCGGACTTCCAAAGCGGGTGCTCGAACTCCGTGTAGTAGCGATCGAGCGGCTCCCACTCGTCCTCGGGACTCCGGCCTTCGACGTAAATCCGGTCGGGCCATCCTTGAATGATCCCCTTGGTGCCTTGCACGAGGTTGATGCGGCTGTAGGGCCTGGCGTTGTTGGTGTTGTGGCTGAGAAAAATCGTCTGGCCCTTGACGGTCCGAATGAGCGTGTTGTTGACGTCGCCGAGCTTGTAGGCTTCGTGGCGCCGGGGGTCTGAGTCGGCGAACTGCTGGGCGGCATATTGCTCCAAGCCGCGGTGGTTCGAGCTCATCGACACGAGAAAGTCGAACCGGTTGCCGCGATTGATGTCCATGCATTGGGCTATGGGCCCTAGGCCGTGCGTGGGGTAGAGATTCCCGTCGTGGGCCTGCGACCAGGCGCGTCGCCACAAGCCCTCCCCCTCCTTCGCGAACTTGATGCTCCGCAGGTCGTGCAGATACCCGCATTCGCCGTGCAGCACCTCTCCGAGCACGCCCTTACGCACCAGGTTGAGAGCCAACATCTCACGGCGATCGTAGCAGCAATTCTCCATCATCACGCAATGCTTCTTAAGCCGCTCGGACGTTTCGACGAGCTGCCAGCAGTCGTCCACGGTCATCGCCGCGGGCACTTCAGTAGCGGCGTGTTTTCCGCTTTTCATCGCGGCGAGCATCACCGGCACATGCCATTCCCATGGCGTCGCGTTGTACACGAGGTCGAGCTCCTGCTCGGCGCACATGCGCTCGAAGTCGCGCGGCCCGCGTGAATAGCCGGTGGGTTTGGGCTGGTCGGCCGCCACAGCCATGTCCTGCGCGCGCGCGACCTTCCAGTCGACGATGTCGCAGATGGCCTTGAGCTCGACACCCTCGATCTTGAGCAGGTTCTCGACGTGCACGGTCCCTTGTCCGCCGACGCCGACGTAGCCGATGCGCACGCGCTCGAGCGGTGGCGCGGCGAACAGCGTTCCTGGGCGGGGCGCAGGCGTCTGGGCAGAGGACGCGTCGGGCGCCAACGCTAGCCCAAGTCCGATGGCAGCGGTGGATTGGATGAACTCGCGGCGGGTGGGGTCGTTCATGACCACTCCTTGAAGCCGATGGTTGCTCGTTCGTCTCAACTCACCGCAAACTGTTGCGCATCGGCCCATTGCACTAGGCCAGGGGAGACCAGCCTTGAAAAGGGGGGAAAGCGAAAAGCCGGCGGAGGATGTCCGCCGGCTCGCTCGCCACTCCCTTGATCAATCGCTATGGCGCGTTCTGATAGAAGCGCACCTGCAACAGCTTCAACCCGTTGTTGTCGTAGTCCCAGAAGAACCCTTGCAGACACGGATCGAAGAGACTGACGGTCGTGCCACCGCAAGCGGTTACCGCGTCGGCGTTGGCGATCGGGTCGAGCACGATCGTGGTGAGCGCATCTGTTACGTTGCGGAAGCTGCTCTTGCCTTTGTCGCGAACAAAGACCTCGTTCTGCGTCGAGCAGATCTCGCCTGCCGTGTTGAGGTCGATGTCGGTTACGCACGTGGTGATCTTGGCCTGCCCGCCCGGCTTACCGAGCGCGCGCGCCCAGACTGTGTAGCCACCTGGTGCCGGGAGGGAGAACGACGCTTCCCCATCGGTCCCGTTCTTGTCGAGCACGTCGAAAACTCCCTCGGCATTCTGACTGAGGAGGATCTTCGTGCTGACGCTGACGTCTTTGCTCCCGAGGTTGACAAAGATGACGTGCCCGCTCGCCCAGTCAGGATTGGCGTTCTTTGCGCGCGGGACACCCACGATGTTGAGACTGTAGTGCGCCCCGCTGGGAGCGCCATTCCCCGTCTGCGCGACGGCAACAGCTGTCGCGCCCATCGTTGCAGCCAGGACGGCCGCCAGGCAATACGTGATGCGCATGCAACCTCCCCATGTATAGTGAGCGACCCACCGTCCTGGGGCGTTGCAGCGTCCAATGAGCATTTGCCCGCGAGACGCTGCCTCTGGGTCGCTCGAAACGATAGTCCGCTGCTACTTTACAAGGGCGTGAGCACAATCACGACACCTCCGGTGACCCGAATGAGCGGCCGCATGTACCGCCTCTCTGGCCTTGCTCTCGGCCTTGCGCTGCTCGTGTCGCGGTCCCTGTCTGCCACCCAGGCAGCCGCTTCCGATTCTCTCTCTTCCAACCACTCAACTCGCATCGCGCGCGCGCACGTGGTCGCCACGCCGCCGATCATCGATGGGCGTCTGACCGACGCTGTTTGGCAGACGGTCGAACCGCTCACCGGATTCGTACAACGCGAGTTGCACGAAGGCGCGCCGGTCACCGAACGCACCGAAGTCCGCATCATCACCGACGGCCAGGCGTTGTACGTCGGCGCCTGGCTCTACGACTCGGATCACGGCGGAATCGTCGGGGGCGAGAAGGTGCGCGATGGCGACATCTCGAAGAGCGATTACTTCGGCATTCTGCTCGATACGTATCACGATCGACAAAACGGCTTCGTCTTCACGACCACACCGGCGGCCATCGAGTACGACGCGCAAGTTGTGAACGAAGGGGAAGGCGGCGGCATCCAGCTGCCCGGCCAAACGCGGGCGATGGCCGGATCGCTCGGCGGATTCAACCTCAACTGGGACGGCACCTGGACCGTCGCCACGTCAGTGGACTCAGCAGGCTGGTATGCGGAGTTTCGCATTCCATTTACGACGCTGCGCTATGGCGCGGGTGCGCAGCAGACGTGGGGCCTCAATCTCGTGCGCAGCATTCGCCGCAAGAACGAAGAAGCATTTTGGTCCTTCGTGCCGCGGCAGTTCAGCCTGATGAAGGTCTCACATGCCGGCACCCTGCAGGGCGTCCAGGTGCCCTCGCGACGAGTGTGGACAGTGACGCCGTACGCGCTCACGGGTGTGGAACGAAACTTTGCGATCGACCCGGAAGCGCGCGAGCGTGGGGATGTCGGCGGCGAGCTCAAGTTCGGCGTAACGCCGAGTCTGACGCTCGACCTCACGTACAACACCGACTTCGCCCAGGTCGAGGTGGACGAGCAGCGCACCAACCTCACGCGCTTCCCACTCTTTTTTCCAGAAAAGCGGCCATTCTTCCTCGAGAATGCCGGCATTTTCTCCGCCGGCACGCCGCAGGCCGTCGATCTGTTCTTCACGCGACGCATCGGTATCGACACCCTCGGCCAGCCGGTCTCGATCCTGGGCGGCGGGCGGCTGACGGGACGCGTCGGCGACTTCACGGTGGGCGGGCTGCAGATCTTCACGGACCGATCCACGACGCAGTCAGCGGAGGCCTACTCCGTCCTGCGCTTGCAGCGCGAGCTCGCGGCCCGCTCCCGCATCGGCGTCATCGCCGTGCAGCGCATGGCGACGTCGCACCCGGAAGATTGGAATCGCGTGTATGCGGTCGACGGCCGCATCGGTATACGCGACGCTTGGACGGTCGATTGGTGGGGCGCCGCTTCCGCCACCCCTGGACCGGACGGTGACGCCATGGCGTACAGCGCGCGAGCGGCTTACGAGACGGGATCGTGGACCAGCCTCGCGCGGATCATCCAGGTCGGGCGTGACTTCGATCCCGAGGTAGGATTCCTGAATCGCCGCGGCGGTTATCGGTTCTACGAGACGACCGTGATGTGGAAGCACCGGTATCCGAACAGCACGTTGTTCAAAGATTGGCATCCGCACGTCGGCTATCGCGGCTATTACGGGCTCGACGGCTATCGGCAGGAAGATCGTATCCACATCGACATCACCGAGTGGTCGCTCGCCAGCGGAGCGATGATCGGCCCCGAAGTGAACATCGAGCACCAGGGTCTCCAACAGCCGTTCGCGATCGCGAGCAACGTGACGCTGCCGGTGGGCTCGTACGACTACACCTCCATGGGTTTCGACTTCGGCACCAATCCGAGCGCGCCGCTCTCGTTGAACTTGCGCGCCGACGTGGGTGGGTTCTATGACGGCACGCGGCGCGGCGGCAGCGTGACCCTCGGCGCTCGGCATGGCAGCTCCCTCACCACGTCTGTGCTCGTCGAGTACAACGACGTGCGCCTGGATGAGGGTAACTTCACGCGCGTGCTGATCGCGCCGCGCATCGCCTACTTCTTCACCCCGCGCATCATGGTCCAGACGCTGGTGCAATACAGCAACCAGGCCCGCGTCTGGACCGCGAACGCGCGCTTGGGCTGGCTAAGCACGGCAGGCACGGGACTGTTCGTCGTCTTCAACGAAGGCCAGGAAGCCGACGGCTTCTTCCGGTGGGATCGGCCTCAGGCCCGGTCGTTGATCGTGAAGTACACGCGGCAGTTTGGCCGCAGCGGCTAAATGCCCAGCACACACTAATAGCCTGAGGTGATCGGCGGCGTTCCTGCTTGACGGTTTCTTGAGAGCGCCACGTGAGCGTACCAGGGTCCCCCACGAGGAGGTTCTTATGACCTTCAGTCACCGAGGCACCCTGTTCCTCGCGCTCGCCGCGCTCATGGGCGGGTGTGCGGACCAGCCCCATCCCGCAGGGCCGTCGTTGTCCCTCTCCGGAGCAGCGGCTTGCCCGACGCCGGCCAACGTCGTGGTCCACGATGAAGCCGGCATGCTCGCCGCGCTCGGCGCGGCCTATCCGGGTGCGGTGATCGGTCTCGACGGATTCTTCGGAATCAGCGCCGACGTCACCATCGCCACTCCCGGCGTCACACTGACATGCGTGACCCCCGGCTCAGGCCTGTTCGCGCTTGCCGGGTCCGGTGTGCAAGACATGCTGACTGCATCGGCGAATGGGGTGGTCGTGGATCGGCTAGTCCTTGACGCCAGCAACGCGGGGGACAGCCCTTACTTTTCTGCAAACGACCTCGTGAGCTATTTTGCCGAAAACGTTCGCTTCACCAACAACACCGTGACCTGCGCACCCGGCGGGGAGTGCGTCTTTGTGGCCGGCGGCATGAACCCGGTGGTGAGTGACAACCAGTTTCTAGCGACTGCGCCCTTCTCAGGCATTCACCTGCAGGCCGACGCAGAGGGGATCGACGGTGCTCGGGTGCAGCGCAACACGATCGTCACAACGACGCCGTTCGTTGGGTTCGATTTTCTCGGCGCCATCCGCGTGTTCAAGGCCAGCAACGCAGTGATCGCCGATAACACGGTCGTTGGTCCGTGGGCTAATTCGCTCGGCCTCCAAGGGCTTTCGATGAGCGTCATCACTGGAAATCGGGTAAAAGGGGCCACTTTGTACGGCATGCAGTTCTCAGGTAATCCCAACTTCCCGACCTTGTTGATGCTGAACAATGCCCTGAGCTCCAACGTCGCCACCGGCGCTGGTGCGGCCGGAATATTCGCAGGGCTCGCGTGCGACAATGTCTTCGTCGGGAATAGCCTGCAGGGAAACGCGGGCAACATCGGGCTGCTTCTCGACGTCACCACAGGCGCCAACAGGGTGGTGGGTAACGGCACGATCGTGATCGACAACGGCGACTTTGACTGTAACGGCGACGGGGTGAACGACCCGAACATCATCGCAGGGGCTGCTGCCGTCACGCCCCGTGTGGTACTCGGAGAAGCCGTGAGCGGCGCGGTACGGATGGTACACGGCGTCACGCTCCACTAGCCAGCCAGCGTCCAACGCGAACGGGTCTCACGTGACACGGCCGGCATCGCCAACTTCTCAGGCCGCAATGGAGGAGGGCAGCACCTGATATCCGTTCTCGTCGCGACCTTCATCGTGGCGCAACAGGCCTCACTAGGCCTGGCAGGACTCCGCGTCGAGTATCTCACGAACCCGCTCGGCATCGACGTGCCGCGGCCGCGTTTCAGTTGGAAGATCAGAAGCGGCGAGCGGAACACCGTACAGGCGGCCTACCAGGTGCAAGTCACGCGCGGCGACCGTCTCATCTGGGACTCTGGACGCATCGTTGCGGATTCCTCGGTGTTCGTGACCTACGCCGGTCCGGCGCTCCCGTCACGGACACGGTACGGGTGGCGAGTGCGTGTCTGGGATGGGAAAGGTCGCGCGTCAGCCTGGAGCGAGAACGGATCCTGGGAGACTGGACTTCTCCAGCCATCCGACTGGTCGGCCGCGTGGATCGGCACGGCGCCGAGTCCAAGCGACAGTCTGGGCGGGGGGGGGCCATCACCACTGCTCAGGCGCGCGTTTCGTCTGAACGGCGCAGTCGCCAGCGCCAGACTCTACGCGACGAGTCTCGGCCTGTACGAGGTCTATCTCAACGGGCAACGGGTTGGCGACCGACTCTTCACGCCTGGGTGGACGTCCTACCATCATCGTCTGCAGTACCAGACCTACGACGTCACGCAGCTACTCGGTCCCGGCGACAACGCCATCGGGGCGATCCTGGGCGATGGATGGTACCGCGGCCATCTGGGCTTCAATGGCCAGCGCAATATGTATGGCAAGCGGCTCGCGTTGCGGCTGCAGCTCGAGATTCACTATCGCGACGGCCGCACCGAGCGTGTGGTCTCCGATTCGCAATGGAAAACCGCCCCCGGTCCGATTCTGACCTCGGACATCTACGGCGGGGAGACCTACGATGCGCGCTTGGAGCGTTCCAGGTGGACAGCCGCGTCGTACGACGATCGGGATTGGGCAGGCGTGGCTCTGCTCGATCCACCCGCGGCGACAGTCATTGCCTCCGAGTCACCGCCGGTGCGCCGCGTGGCTGAGCTACGGCCGGTGGCGATCCGCCGCGCGCCGTCAGGAGAAACGGTGTTCGATCTCGGGCAGAACTTCACAGGATGGGCGCGGCTCAAGGTGCGCGGCCCCGCCGGCACGGTCGTGACCATGCGGTTCGCGGAAGTACTCGACCGCGACGGCAATCTCTACACCGCCAACTTGCGACGCGCGAGTCAGACCGATCGCTACACGTTGAAGGGCGGTGGCGAGGAGATCTACGAGCCGCACTTCACGTTTCATGGCTTCCGGTACGTGGGCGTGACGGGCCTCCCCAGCCCAGCCGATAGTGGCGCCATCGCAGGAATCGTCGTGTCGTCTGATCTGGAGCAGACAGGCGCGTTCGAGACGTCGGACTCGCTCCTGAACCGGCTGCAACACAACATCGTGTGGGGACAGCGCAGCAACTTCCTCGACGTGCCGACCGACTGCCCGCAGCGAGACGAGCGGCTCGGCTGGACCGGTGACGCGCAAGTTTTTGCGAGCACGGCGGCGTTCAACATGAACGTGGCGGGGTTCTTTTCCAAATGGCTCGGCGACGTCGCCGCCGATCAGGATCCGAGCGGCAGCCTGCCGTGGGTGATTCCCAACCCGCTGGGAGGAGACTCCACGGACCTGGCGGGCACCGCGGGGTGGAGCGACGCGACGGTGATCGTGCCGTGGACGATGTACGTCGCGTACGGCGACCGCGGACTGCTCGAGCGGCAGTACCCGAGCATGCGCGCCTGGGTCGAATTCGAGCGCCGCCGCGCCGGCTCTGATCTCATCTGGCGGCCGGGATGGCAATTCGGCGACTGGCTCGCGTTGCACAGCGACGATCCATCGTACCCCGGCGCCACCACCAACACCGACTTCATCGCCACGGCGTTTCTCGCCCATTCGGCGGATCTCGTCGCGCGTGCCGCCGCGGCGCTCGGCAAAGACAGCGATGCGGCCCGCTACCAGACGCTGTTTCGTGACGTGCGGGCCGCGTTCCAGCGCGAGTTCGTTTCGGCCACCGGCCGGGTGGGAGAGAACACACAAACCGCCTACGCGCTGGCGATCGCGTTCGGACTGTTGCCCGACAGTCTCGTGCCCGCGGCCGCCGCACGCCTCGCCGCCGACGTGCGCGCGCGGGGCATGCACCTTACGACGGGGTTCCTCGGTACACCGCAGCTGCTACCGGTGCTGGGCGCGACCGGGCACCTCGATGTGGCGTACGGTCTGCTGCTGCAGCGGTCCTATCCGTCGTGGCTCTACCCGATCACGCGCGGCGCGACGACGATGTGGGAACGATGGGACGGCATCCGGCCCGACAGCTCGTTCGAAGATGCCGGGATGAATTCGTTCAATCACTACGCGTTCGGTGCGGTGGGCAACTGGATGTACCGCACGATCGGCGGGATCGAGCTCGACCCCCGGGCTCCCGGAGCCAAGCGGGTGTTGATCGCGCCTCACCCTGGCGGCGGCCTCACCCATGCCCGAGCATCGCTCGAGACGCTGCACGGAACGTTCGTTTCCTCCTGGAAAGTCGCCGGACAGCGCTTCGTGCTCGACGTCACCGTCCCGCCCAATACCACGGCCGATGTGACGCTGTGGGAAACAACGGTCGGACACGTGCGAGAAGGTGTGCGCCCATTGACGGACGTCGCTGGCGTCCGCGACGTGCAGCAGCGCGGCGCGAATGTGCTCGTTACGGTAGGGTCGGGAGACTACGAGTTCACGGTTTCACGGTAAGGACTCCAGTCTCCGCCGCGCCGGGGCCGGAGTCAGTGAAAACGGTTGCCGCGCGACCGGTTTCAGCCGCGTACCGGGCCGCGATTTCCCGCACGCATCCCTCAGCTTCACGCGTCCCGAACACCGCGACCGTCCCACCGCTCCCGCCGCCCGTGATTTTCGCGCCGAAAACGCCGTGCTCAGGACCGGCGGCGCGAACCAGCGCGACGAGGCGATCGGTGCCGTGGCTGCCGAGTCCGCACGCACTATAGCTCTGGTGTGAGGCGAACATGAGTTGGCCCAATTCGTTCGCCGCGTCGGGCTGCTGCGCGATGGTCGGGAGCAATTGCGCGAAGCGGTCCACGCGCGCTTGCTCCCCGACCGGGTGCTCCGACGCGGGACGCACGGGATAGCGGCGGTCGGGACGCACGACGGTTGCGGTGTCGCTGATGCGGCCGTAGCGCTCCAGGAATTCAGCGCCGGTCATTTCTTCCGGCAGCGAGCGAGCGAACTGCGAAAACTGCGCCGGCGTGAGATCGGCGAGATAACGGCCTCGCCATGGGGTTCCGGCTGTGAGGATGCGAAGTCCCATGAATGCCGCGGTGCGCACGGTTCCGTAGTCCGCCCCCGAGACGGCATGGCTGATCCCGGAATCGATGCCGTAGAATCTGTATCCTGCAGGAACTTCGACGTAGCCTTCGATCGTGCCCGGCTGGCAACGCAGCTGCAGCAGGCGGTCCTGCTTGCCGCAGGCGCTCGTCATCTGGTCCATGATCCCGCAGGGTGCGCCTACGACGTTGTTTTCGACGCGTTGACACAGCGCCGCGAGGTCGGCCGGGTCGATGCGATGGCTCGAGGTAGCGGCGACGGCGACTGCAACCGCGACTTCCAGCGCGGCCGACGACGCGACGCCTCTGCCTTCCGGTACGGAGGAGTTGATCAGAATCCGCAGGCCAGTCGTCGCCGTTCCGGTCGCAAGCAGCGCCTGCACGACGCCAACGACGTAGCTCGCCCAACGATCGGCCTGAGCTTCGCGAAACCAAGCGGCGAGCTGCTCCGGAGGGGCGAGGGGCAGCTCTATCGCGAAGAAATCCCAGCGACCTCCCCTAAGACTTGCGACCTCACAGCGCGGCGCTGCTTGCGCCTGTACGAGCGCAAACGTCGCGCAGTCGAGCGGCAGCTCGAGCACGCGCGCGCCGCTGTAGTCGGCGATTCCGCCCATCACATCGAGGCGGCCCGGTGCGCGCGCGACGCACACGGGTCGCTCGGTGGAAAAGAAACTGCGCAGGCGCGTATCAGATGCGGAGGGCAACGACTGCAGCAAGTCGAGCGCGGGTTGGAACCAATTCACTCGAGGAGTCCGCGGCGGCGCAGCGCCGCTTGCAGCACCGGCTCTACGACCGCGCGCAACCTTTCATTCGCGTACCCGACCCACGCCACATCGGTGTTCAAGTCGAGCGGCGCGTCCACCGCTGCTCCCGAGGGATCGGTGATGATCACGCCTGCCTCGACAGCAATCAGCGCCGTGCACAGATCGTAGGGGTGGCAGCACAAGGGGGGGGGGAGGCTCGCCGACTTCACCAGCGGACGCAGATCGGCGATAAAGCGGTCGTGGCCGGCGATCAGCTCGTACAGCTCGCCGCCCGTGGACGCATACTGGTCCTCGAAGCACGCGGCGCGGCGCGGCTCCGGTTTCACCAGCGCCTGAACGACTTCGTCGTCGATCGCGGCCAGGATCTCGCGCGCGCCTGGAAAGAATCGCACGATCGTCGCGAAACCGTGGGCTAGTGTTCCGGCGACGGAGCGCCGCAGCGTGAGTGGCTCGGCTTTCCCCGACACACGATTCCAGCGCCGCGCCTTCATGCTTGCACCGCGGAGTGCCCACACCTGATCCGACAGGTGCTGCTTCAAGACCGGAATCTCGGTTTGCACCGCGAGCACGATATCGGACAGACGCGTGGCGGCACCGCCGTTCGGGGCGACACCGGTGAGGATCCAGGCGCTGCGCTTCTGATACATGAGGCCGCGCGTGCCGTCGAGCGGATCCACCAACAGGCGCCAGCGACAGTCGCTCTCCCGCGCACCGCGCGGCAGAATGAGGGGATCGGGGATTCCTTCAGCGACGACACACACCGGCTCCTCACGCGCCAACGCGCTGAGACCACGCACGAGCGCCTCTTCGCCAACGCGATCGATGGCATAGATGGTGTCGCCGGCATCGCCTGCTGTCGCCGCGAGCTGCTCCGGTGCCTGCCTCGTGCACGCGTCTACGACCGCGTCGCGGATCGACTCGTGCAGCGCCAGAATCGGTTCGAGGAGTTTTGACGCGCTGCTCACCTCAGCCCCTCTGCGTGTAGTGGACAGTCGAGACCGCCCGCAGCTCCGCGGCTTTCTCCTCGGGCGCCGTGTCGTTCAGAAAATTCCCGCCCCCGATCTCGGGGCCGGCGAGGTACTTGAGAAGGCCCGGTTTGCGCAACGGTGGGTGGATCTCGATGTGGAAGTGGAAACCAGGATACGCGCCGTCCGTGGGCGCCTGGTGCAGCACCATCACGTATGGAAACGACATCTGCCAAAGGTTGTCGAATCGAATCAGTGTCTCGCGCAGGACGATCGCGAAGTCGCCCAGCTCGGCGGCGCTCAGATGCGCGAGGCTCGCGCGTGTCTCGCGCGGCGCGACGAACGTCTCGTACGGGTAGCGCGCGAAATAGGGAATAAACGAGAGCGCCTGATTGCGCCGCACGAGCAGTCTCCTTCCGTCCGCTTCCTCGGCGGCAACAATGTCGTGAAATAGCGGCCGATCGTGCTCCATCAGGTACTCGGCCTGCGCGTGCGCTTCGAGCTCGATCGTCTTGAACACGAAGTTGGTCGCGTAGATCTGGCAGTGCGGGTGCGGATTACTGACGCCGACGACTTCCCCCTTGTTCTCGAACACCAGCACGTGGCGCACACCTCCCTGGGCGCCGAGCTCGCGGTACTGCGCTTGGAGCGCTTGCAAGAGACCGAGCACTTCGGACTCCGGCAGCTCAGCGAGTGTGAGATCGTGGCGCGGCGTGTAGCAAACGACCCGCGCAGCGCCACGGGCCGTGCTATTCCGATAGAGAGCGGGAGGATCGGTGGCGGCCGGCGCGTCAGGACCGACACAGGGATGGTCGTTGTCGAACACGTACACACCGCTGTATGCCGCGTTGCGTTGTCCCGAGCTTCGCACGTTGCCGGGACAGAGGTAACAGTCGGGGACGTAGGCCGGCAGCGCCCGCGCGGATTCGGGGGAGGGGATGCGCTCACCTTGCCACGGTCGCTCGTTGCGGTGTGATGAGATGATGACCCATTCCCGTCGCAGCGGATGCCAACGCTGTTCCCAGACCATGCGTGTCTCCGTTTGACAATCCGTCAAAGCGAGCCGAGTATCGCCGGGATGGTGCGAAGCGGCAAGGATGCTTTTCAGCCCCGTCCGGAGCATCACTTCACCTTCGGACTCTGGACGGTGGGAAATCCCGGACGCGATCCCTTTGGCGATCCGGTTAGGGCCTCATTCCCGCCAGCGGCGATCGTCCGCAAGCTGGCGGAGCTCGGCGCCTATGGCGTGAATCTGCACGACAACGACCTCGTCCCCTCGGGCGCCAGCGCCGCCGACCGCGACAAGATCGTGCGCGACTTCAAACAAGTGCTCGCCGATACCGGCATGAAAGTGCCGATGGCCACGACGAATCTCTTCTCGGATCCGGCATTTCGTGACGGCGCGTTTACGAGCAGTGACTCGCGCGTGCGCGCCTACGCGCTGCAAAAAACGTTGGCCGCAATTGACCTCGCGGTCGAGCTCGGCGCGAGCACCTATGTCTGTTGGGGCGGAAGAGAAGGCGTCGAAACCAACGCGGCCAAGGATCCGCGCACGGCACTCGGGTGGTACCGCGACGCGATCAACTACCTGTGCGAGTACGTGCTGTCACAGCGCTATGATCTGCGCTTCGCGCTCGAGGCGAAGCCGAACGAACCGCGGGGCGACATTTTCCTGCCGACCACCGGGCATATGCTCGCCTTCATCTATACGCTGGACCATCCGGAGATCGTGGGCGTCAATCCGGAAGTCGCCCACGAGCGCATGGCGGGACTCGACTTCTCCCACGCGGTCGCGCAGGCGCTCGAAGCCGGCAAGTTGTTCCATATCGATCTGAACGGCCAGCAGGTTGGCCGCTTCGACCAGGATCTTCGCTTTGGCAGCGACGACCCCAAGGGCGCGTTCTTTCTGGTCAAGCTGCTGGAAGACGCCAAATGGCCGGGCATGCGCCATTTCGATAGCCATGCCTACCGGACCGAGGATGAAGCGGGCGTGTGGGACTTTGCCGCCGGCAGCATGCGGACCTATCTGATCCTCAAGGACAAGGTCGCGCGCTTCAATGCGGATCCCGAAATCCAGCAGGTGCTCGCCGAGCGCGACGGTGGGAAAAGCAGCGCGCGCATCACGTTCGGTGAGCTTCGCAACATGAAGTTCGATCTCGCGGCGCTGCGCTCGCGTGGGTACGCCTACGAGCGACTCGATCAGCTCACCATGGAGCTGTTGCTGGGAGTGCGGTAGACGTGGCGGCTGATCTGTTTCTCGGCCTCGACATCGGTACGAGCAGCGTCAAATCCATTCTCATGAGTACAGACGGCAGCGTCGCGGCCGTGGCGAGCGCTCCGCTCTCGCTCGACACGCCGCAACCAGGTTGGGCGGAGCAGGATCCCGAGGCCTGGTGGGATGCCGCCCGCGCGGCGATCCGGGATGTGCTCGCGCAGCGCGCTGCTAGTCGCGTCACCGCGATTGGGATCTCCGGCCAAATGCACTCGTCCGTCTTTCTCGACAAGCGCGGTGCGGTGATCAGGCCGGCGCTGCTCTGGTGCGACGGCAGAACGACGGCCGAGTGCCGAGAGATCGAGAGGCGCGCCGGAGGCGAGCCGCGGCTGCGCGAGTGGGTCTGCAACGCCGCGCTGGAAGGCTTCACCCTCCCGAAGGTCCTGTGGCTGCGCAACCATGAGCCCGAGGCGTTCGCGCAGCTCGCTACAGTGCTGCTCGCCAAGGATTTCGTGCGGCTGCGCCTCACCGGCGTCGTGCGCAGCGAGCCGTCCGACGCGTCCGGTACGCTGATGTTCGATCCCGTGCACATGCGCTGGAGTCGGGAGATGCTCGCGGCAGTCGAGCTGCCCGCGTCGCTGCTTCCCGAGGTCGGTGGATCAGGAGAGGTGCTCGGCCACGTCACGCCCGCGGCCGCAGCGCTGACCGGACTGCCAGCCGGCACGCCCGTGGTGGGCGGCGGCGCGGACAACGCCTGCGGCGCCGCCGGCGTGGGCGTGATCACGCCCGGTGAAGCGGCGTCGAGCTGGGGCACATCGGGAACCGTGCTGGCTCCTACGGCGCAGCCGCGCGTGGACCCCAAACTGCGAGCGCACACATTCTGTCACGTCGCGCCCAATGTGTGGTATGTGATGGGCGTCGTCTTGTCGGCCGGCGGAGCGTTTGCCTGGTATCGTGATCAGTGCGCGCGCGAGCTGGCGGATGCAGTTCGAGACGCGCAGCTTGTCGAGGAGGCGGCAACGGTGCCGCCCGGTGCTGACGGCGTGACGTTTCTTCCCTACCTCCAGGGAGAACGCACGCCCCATCGCGACGCGTCTTTGCGCGCCGCGTTTACGGGGCTCAGCTTGGCGCACTCGCGCGCCCACATGACGCGGGCCGTGCTCGAGGGGGTGTGTTTTGCGCTGCGCGACTCACTCGAGATTCTCAAAGAGCTCGGCCTCGCGCCCGCTGTTCTACTCCTGACGGGCGGCGGCGCGAAGAACGCATTCATCAGGCAATTGCAGGCAGATGTGTTTGGTCTTCCGGTGACGACCGTTAATCGTGAAGAGGGCGGGGCGTATGGCGCGGCTCTGCTCGCGGCAGTGGGGGCAGGCGCGTTTCCCGATCTCAAGACGGCGGCGCAGCGGACACTCGCGCGCCAGCCGCCCACGCCACCGAACCCAGAGATGCACAGAACGTACGAGTCCATCTATGACCGCTTCCGCAAACAGTTGGTCGCCGCGCGCCCTTAACCTCGCGTGGGTGGCGCTCCTCGGCGCGCAGCTTTCCGCGCAGACGCGGCGGCCGGACTATCAGAATCCTGACCTGCCATTCGCGCGTCGCGTGGCCGATCTCGTGTCGCGCATGACGCTCGAGGAAAAGGTGTCGCAGCTGCAGGACGTCGCGCCGGCGATCGACCGGCTCGGCATTCCGCGCTACAACTGGTGGAACGAGGCACTGCACGGCGTCGCGCGCTCGGGGCTCGCGACGTCGTTTCCGCAGGCGATCGGCCTCGCGGCTACGTGGAACGATTCGCTGGTCTTCCGCATGGCGACCGTCATCTCGGACGAAGCACGCGCCAAACATCACGAGTACGTGCGGCAGGGCTCCCGCGAACGCTATCAGGGGCTCACCTTCTGGTCGCCGAACATCAATCTCTTCCGCGATCCGCGCTGGGGGCGTGGTCAGGAGACATACGGGGAAGATCCGTTCCTCACGGGCCGGCTCGCTGTGCAGTTCGTCCGCGGAATGCAGGGCGACGATCCCAAGTACCTGAAGACGGTCTCGACCGTGAAGCACTTCGCCGTACACTCGGGCCCCGAGCCCGAGCGCCACACGTTCGACGCCGTGGTGAGTGAGCGCGATCTACGGGAGAGCTACCTGCCGCACTTCGCTGCCGGCATCCGCGAGGGCGGCGCGTACTCCCTGATGTGCGCCTACAACCGCGTGCTCGGCAGCCCAGCGTGCGGGAGTGATGTCTTGCTCAAGGACATCCTGCGCGGCGAATGGGGCTTCTCGGGCTACGTCGTGTCGGACTGCGGCGCCATCAACGACATCTACGAGCGCCACAAGGTCGTCCAGACCGCGGCGGCCGCCGCGGCCCTAGGCGTGAAAACGGGGACCGACCTCGAGTGTGGCAATGTCTACGCGAACCTCGTCGACGCCGTGCGACAGGGACTGATCACAGAGCAGGCGATCGACACCGCCGTCAAGCGGCTGTTCCTCGCCCGCATGCGGCTCGGCGTGTTCGATCCGCCGGAGCGCGTGCGCTGGGCGCAGATCCCGATCAGCGTGCTCGACCGGCCGGCGCACCGCGCGCTCGCCCGCCAGGTGGCGCGCGAGTCCATCGTGTTGCTCAAGAATGCCGGCAGCGTGTTGCCGCTCCGCAAAGACATCGGCACGATCGCCGTCATCGGGCCGAACTGCGACGACCGGCGCATGCTGCTCGGCAACTACGAGGGAGCGCCAGCCGATTCCATCACACCGCTTCGCGGCATCCGCGAGGCCGTGTCGCGCGGCACGCGCGTGCTCTACGCCCGCGGCTCGGATTGGGTTGTGCCCGGCGACTCGGGGCTAGCCGAGGCGGTGCGGGCGGCGGAGCAGGCTGACGTGGTCGTGCTGTGTCTGGGCCTCACGGCGCAGCTCGAAGGCGAGGAGATGTCAGTCGAGACTCCCGGATTCCGGGGCGGCGATCGCACCCGCATCGACCTGCCCGACGCGCAGCAACGGCTGCTCGAGCGGATCGTTGCGGTCGGCAAGCCCACGGTGCTCGTGCTGATGAGTGGCAGCGCGGTCGCCGTGAACTGGGCGCAAGAGCACGTGCCCGCGATCGTCGAAGCGTGGTACGGCGGCCAGGCGGCGGGGAGCGCGGTGGCCGACGTGCTGTTCGGCGATTACAACCCAGGCGGGCGATTGCCGGTGACGTTCTACAAGAGCGTGAACGACCTGCCCGCCTTTGACGACTATCGCATGGCAGGACGCACTTACCGCTTTTTCAAAGGCACGCCGCTGTACCCGTTTGGCTACGGCTTGAGCTACACCACCTTCGCGTACAAGAACCTGCGCACGAGCGCGACTACACTTCGCGCCGCCGACACGGCTGTAATTTGGGTCGACGTGACGAACACCGGGCGACGCACCGGGGACGAGGTGGCGCAGCTCTACGTTCGCCACCTCGGGTCACGGGTCGAGCGACCGACTGAGGATCTCCGGGGCTTCCGCCGCGTCACGCTCAAGCCGGGTGAGACGCACACAGTGGCATTCTCTCTTCCAGCGTCGTCGCTGGCGTACTGGAATTCCGCTACGCACCGCTGGGTGGTGGAACAGGAACCTGTCGAGCTGGCCGTCGGTGCGTCATCGGCCGATATCCGCCTACGGCGCAGAATTCAAGTCGTGAGCCTCCAGTAGATGGCGTAGCGCTCATCGAAGATCGTGTGGAACGGCACGAGCGTGACCGCGCCCTTCTCGCCGGCGGCTCGAAACTCGAGACCCCGTCCCGCTACGCGCTCAGCGCCTTGCGCGCGCAGCTCCGGCGCCGGGATCGGCTGACCCTTGTACTCGGGGATCGTGCGTGGCTTCGTCGGCTCGGCTCGCAGCACGTCTGGAGTCAGGCCGTCAGTCCCTAAGCGTCCCGCCAGAACCAGCGGCCCGTACATCACGGCCGCCAGTGTCGGATCGTCCGGCATCGCGTGCAGGTGGAGGCTCATCGGCAGTTTGACCGCAACCGTGTCGCCGTTGCGCCAGGTGCGATCGAGCACGTAGTAACCGCCGGGAGCCGCGAAGCCATCTAGGCCATGGCCGTTCAGTACGGCTGTTCCGCCGTGCGTTGCCCAATACGGGACGCGGATGCGGAGCGCAAACCGGACTGGTTTCGCGGTCTGAATTCGGAGTGTCGTGCCTTCTTCTTCAGGAAACTGCGTCTCCTGCACCAGCCGGACACCGCGCTCTGACCAGTTCAGCTCGGACGCAATGAAGAGATTGACGTACACGCCGGCGTCGTCGTGGAAGTAGATCGAATCGCCGAACTGTGAGAACGACTCGCTCATCGTTCCCGTGCAGCACCAGTAGTCCTGCCCCGGTGTTCCGAACAGCTTCCACAGCCCAGCGGCGAGGTTCACGTAGTACAGTTTCTCGCCGTCCCGGGGATGCTGGCTGCCGATGATGCCGTTGAACAGCGCGCGTTCGTAGAAGTCGGCACAGGCTGGGTCCGCCGTCCAGCCGAAGATGTGGCGGGTCAGCTTGAGCATGTTGTAGGTGGTGCAGTCCTCTTGCGTATAGCCCGACAGCTCGGTCGACAAGACACCGGGCTCCGCGTTCCAGCCCTCGCCATTCGACGTGCCGCCGGTGCAGTACGCGCGCTGCGTCGTGACTTGCCGCCAGAAGTATTCGGCGATGCGCCGATAGCGCAGCTCGCCCGTGAGCTCGTAGCGGCGCGCGGCGCCCACCACCTTGGGAATGTTGGTGTTGGCATGGAGCCCCTTTAGCTCGTCGCGTCCTTGCGCGAGTGGGGCGAAGAAGCGCTCGTGATCGAAGCGGTGCGCAAGATCCTTGTACCCATCACGTCCCGTCACCGCGGCGAGGTTGTAGAGCATCTCGTTCATGCCGCCGTACTCGCGCTCGAGCACGCGGGCCATGTGCTCATCGCCCAGCGGCTGCGCCCAGCGCCCCGTCCAACGCGCCATGCCCTGAAGCACATCGAGCGCCTGCGCGTTGTTTGCGAGCGTATGCATGTCGAGCAGACCGGCCATGATCTTGTGCAAAGTGTAGAACGGCGCCCAGACCGGCTTGCCATCGCGGAGGCGATCGAAGAACTCCTCGGGAAACGCGCTCAGGTAGCCGTTGCCAAGTTGTTGCTGACACTTCGCGAGCTCAGTGACGATTCGGTCACCGCGGGCCTTGAGGACGGAATCGCCCAAGCTTTGTGACATCTTTGCGACTGCGGACAAGTAGTGGCCCACGTAATGCCCGCGCAGCTCGTTCACCGGCGCTTCCCACCCGCCGAGGGGCTCTGCAGTCGAGGGTAGACCAGCGGTGATGCGGAACATGTGCAGCAGGCGGTTCTCATCCTGGGCCAGGAGGAAGCGGCGGTTCACTTCGAGCGCATCGAGAAACGGTCCGGGGTGGAGTCGCACCCGATCGAGATCGAAGGGGCGGGCGAGCGGCGCCGGCGATCCGTCGATTATCGGGACGCGCACCGCGGCCAGCCCTGCAACTGCGGTCAGAGACGAAATAAAGTCGCGACGTTTCATGGAGGCCCCCCTCCCCAAGCCTTTGCCTGCGCGATCACCGCGGCCATCTGATCGCGGTATTTCGTAAACGTGTCATCCACGACGTTCAGCGTCGGGATCAGCCCCTCCCGCTTGGACAGCGACAGCGTCGCGGGGTCCCACTTGTTGAAGCCCGACTCGTGCACCCCGGACGAGCCACGCCCTGGCGCGGGATGCGAGAGATGCGAGAAGAAGCGGGCGTAGGGCACGCCGTGGGGCGAGTAGACGTGATACAGTGGGATGAACTCGAGCAGGGCGTCATACAGAAACTCACCGCAGGCGAGCACCTGCGGGTACCGCGTCCGAAGCTCAGAGATCAGCGCCCGCGCACCCTCGTGCATGTCGGCTTTCGTGTTGTTCACCCAGCCGCCAATGATGTCCAGGAAATATGCATCGACGCCGTAGCGGTCGATAACGTCGGCGATTCGGGCCGTGAGCCAGCGGCGCCAGGACTCGACGCCGAGGTTCATGTACACGCCGAAACCTTCCTGATGGCGATCGTTGTCCCAGTCCACCCAGTTCAAGTTGAACGGATCGCCGTCGATGCGTGCGGTCGCCCCGTCGGCGAAGTTGGCGAAATTCGCGAGCTTGCGGTTCGATGCGTTTGCGCCAAACATCGGCATGATCCGAAAGCCCAGCCGCTGTCCTTCCTGCACGAGTCTCTTGAAGCCGGCTTCGCCGCCCATGCGCGGCGCGGCTTGGTAGGTGGGATAATCCCAGTAGTAGCGCCCGTCCCAGGCTGAAATGAATGCGAGCACGCCGCTGGCCGGAATCTGGGTCGCGATCCAGCGCAGGATCTCGAGCATGCGGGCGTAGTCGTTGAACATGTAGCCGGTGAAGTGCATGCCGTGCAGCGTCACGACGAGCTGCGTGCGCCGCAGCCAGTCCGGGACGTCGGTGCGGGTTTCCCAGCGGGGGAAGTGATACGCGCTCGCCAAGTGCGCGTAGTGCGGCGCCACTGCGGCCTCGAGGGACGTCGCCCGGCCGATGCGCCAGGTAGGAACACGGACTGAGCGCCGGTCGAGCCAGCCCTCCACTTCGTGCACCAACTCGACCCGATATCCCTGCTCGCCCGGCTGGAAGTAGAACCGCTTGGTGCGGACGCGATCATCGAGCGAGGACAGCGCGAGAAACTCCGCATCGCCGTGCTGCACCACGGTGAGCGGTGTCCCCATTCCCCAGGCCGTGTTGTCGCCGAACAGATCGCCGCCCCCGAATGGATAGCCCCATAACACTTCGTCGTCTTTTGGATCGAACGGCTCGCCGCCCGTCGACAGCTTGCCGCGTGGAATCCCGCGCACCACGATCGTCACCGCCTTGATCGGCTGATCCATCTGCGCAGTGACATCACAGAGCACCGCATCGCCGTCCTTATGCAGACGTGCGTCCACGCGTCCGGTTGCCTTCACCTGGCCGCCGGCCCACGTGAGTCCCGTCGCCGTGAGCGACACCGCGTCAGCCGTGCCGTCGGCGCTCATTGTGGAAGCATCGAGCGCGTACGCGTTCTCGCGGGTGAACACGAGAAAGCCGAAGCGCAACCCCGCGAACTCAACCGATGGCTCGGGAAAGTCGAAGCTGAACTTCATGAACGCCCGCCCGCGCGGCGGAATAAGGACGTCGCTGGTGGAGGTGAGCGGCAGGATGGCGAGCGAGGGGGGGCGGGGGAGAGAAGCAGGGAGCATCGTTCCTGCGCCAACGGCGCCCATAGCCATCAGCCAATCTCGACGTGAAATTGAGTCGCTCATATGGCCGGCCTCGATTGGGTCTTCATCGGATTGTATTTCGGCCTGCTGCTCGGGATCACGTGGTGGGTGATCCGGCGCAGTAAGGATACGGCCGCCGACTACTTCCTCGCGAGCCGCAACCTCGGCTGGTTCATCGTCGGCGCGTCCATTTTCGCATCCAACATCGGCTCCGAGCATCTGGTGGGCCTCGCCGGCGCGGGCGCGACCAGCGGCGTGGCGCTCGCGCATTACGAGCTGCACGCGTGGTGCCTGCTTGTGCTGGGGTGGGTGTTCGTGCCGTTTTATATGCGCTCGATGGTCTACACGATGCCCGAATTCCTCGAGAAGCGCTTCTCGCCGGGCGGGCGCTGGGTGCTCTCGATCATTTCCCTCGTGGCCTACGTGCTCACCAAGTTCGCCGTCGGGATCTATGCGGGCGGTGTCGTGTTCGCCACGCTGCTCCCCGACGTGCAATTGCGGCTGTTTGGGACGACCCTCAGTGCGTTCTGGGTAGGGTCGGTCGCCGTCGTCGCGCTGACGGGGCTGTACACGGTCGCGGGCGGGATGCGCGGCGTCGCGTACACCGATGCCGCGCAGACGATCATCCTCATCGCCGGATCCGTGTTGATCACCGTGTTCGGGCTAGTCCGGCTCGGCGGCTGGCACGAGCTGCGCGCGGCGTTGCCGTCGGACATGTTCAATCTTTGGAAGCCGCTGATCCCGCCTGGCTTCGAGGGCACCTGGGCGCCGGTGAAAGAGCCGTCGCGCATCGCCTGGTACTTCAACGACTACTTCCCCTGGCTCGGCATGCTGTTCTGCGCGCCGATTGTCGGGCTGTGGTACTGGACGACAGACCAGTACATCGTGCAGCGCGCGCTCGCGGCGCCCAATGAGCAACAAGCGCGTCGCGGATCGATCTTCGCCGCGTATTTGAAGCTCCTGCCCGTCTGGATCTTCATCATCCCTGGCATGATCGCGCTCGCGCTGGCGCGCACAGGCAAAGCGCCGGCGTTGGGGGCGATCGTGGATGCGTCCGGCAACCCGATTCCCGATGCGGCGCAGGCGGCATTTCCCTTGATGGTCAAGACGATTCTGCCTGCCGGCGTACGCGGTCTCGTCGTGGCGGGACTTCTGGCCGCCCTCATGAGCTCGCTCGCGGGCGCCTTCAATGCATGTTCCACGCTCTTCACGATGGACATCTACCAGAAGCTGAGACCCGGCGTGACGCAGCATCAACTGGTGTGGACGGGCCGAGTCGCGACGGCGGTGATGGTGCTGATCGGGCTCCTCTGGATTCCGGTCATCCAAGGCGGCAGGGGACTCTACTTCTACCTTCAGGGAGTGCAGGCGTATCTCGCGCCGCCGATCTTCACCGTCTTCTTCTTTGGTGTCTTCATGAAGCGTCTCAACGCGCAGGGAGCGCTCGCGGCGCTGGTCGTCGGCTTTCTCCTTGGCGTCTTCCGCCTCCTCGTGGACACGCCAGTCAGCCTCCAGCTCGGCACCCTCGCCCATGGCTACACGCCGGGCTCGTTCCTGTGGATCGTCAACAACATCTATTTCCAGTACTACAGCCTGTTCATCTTCGTCGTCTCAGCCGCGACGATGGTGATCGTGAGTTATCTGACGCCGGTGCCGGCGCCCGAGCGGCTGGTCGGCCTGACGTACGCGACGGTGACTCCCGAGCAACAGCAGCAGTCCCGCGCGAGCTGGACGCGCGGCGACGTGCTTGCTTCAGCCGTCGTGCTCGTGTTGATCGTCGCGGCGTATCTCTACTTCCGAGGCTAGCTCGTGATCGCGCTCTGCCTGCTGCTCCTGCTGCAACGCCAAACGTCGAACTTCGACCATGATTGGCGCTTTCATCTCGGCGACGTCGCAGGGGCACAAGCCCCCGCGTTCGCGGATTCCGGCTGGCGCACGCTTGACCTGCCGCACGATTGGAGTATCGAAGGGGAGTTCAGCGAGCAGAACCCCGCCGGCGTGGCGGGCGGTGCGCTGCCGGGCGGCGTCGGGTGGTATCGCAAGACGTTCACCGTGTCCCCGGTGGACAGCGGCAAGGTCGTCTTCGTCGAATTCGACGGCGTGTACCGCAACAGCGAAGTGTGGATCAACGGCCAGTATCTGGGGAAACGACCGTACGGGTATAGCTCGTTCCGCTACGAGCTGACGCCCAACGTTCGCTTCGGGGCGGGCCGCAACGTCATCGCCGTGCGCGTCGACAATTCCCAGCAGCCGAACTCACGCTGGTACTCCGGCTCCGGGATTTATCGCCACGTTCGGCTCGTCACGAGCGATCCGATGCACGTCGCTCAGTGGGGGACGTACATCACGACTCCGGTGGTGAGCGTCGATTCCAGCCACGTCACGATTCGAACGAGCCTCCGCAACGAACGGCGGGTCGAGCAGCCGATTGTGCTCAGCACGGTCGTGTACGATTCCGCCGGCAGGGAGGTGGCGGCCGTATCCACCATGGGCCGGATCCCAGGCGACTCGGTCGCCGAGCTGGTGCAAGATCTGACGATCTCGCGGCCGGTCCTCTGGTCGCTCGAGCGGCCGTATCTCTATCGCGCCGTATCGCGCGTAAGGTGCGGGAACAGCGTGTGCGATACGTACACCACGCCCTTCGGCGTGCGGTCGTTCGTCTTCAGAGTCGATTCAGGCTTCTTCCTGAACGGACGGCACATAAAGATTCGCGGCGTGTGCCTGCACCACGACCTGGGTGCATTGGGTGCCGCGGTGAACACTCGCGCGATCGAACGGCAGCTCGAGATCATGCGGGCGATGGGTGCCAACGCGATACGGACGTCACACAACCCGCCGGCGCCAGAGCTCCTCGATCTCACCGACCGCATGGGCTTCATCGTGCTCGACGAAGCGTTCGACATGTGGAAGAAGGAAAAGACCCCGTACGACTACCATCTCGACTGGGACGCCTGGCATGTGCGCGACCTGTCGGACATGGTGCTGCGCGACCGCAATCATCCCAGCGTCTTCATGTGGAGCATCGGCAATGAGGTCATGGAGCAGTGGACGAACGGCGACAGCACCGCCGCTCCCATCGCACGCGAGCTGGCTGCGATCGTTCGCGCGCTCGATCCCACACGGCCGATCACGCAGGCAGCCAATAACGGCAGTCCGCAAAACCCCGTCTTTCACGCCGGCGCGCTCGATCTCCTAGGCCACAATTATCACCACGAGGTCTGGGCAGAGTTTCCAGTGCAATACCCTGGCGCGAAGTTTCTCATCACCGAGGCGATGTCGGCGCTCAACAGCCGCGGCGTCTATGAGCAGCCCTCCGACAGCGTGGCCAGCTACGAGACGCCGTACGTGAAGAACCTCGGGCCGCAGCCCAACAAAGACTACCGGCTCTCCTCCTACGACAATCGCAAGGCGTTCTGGGGCTCGCTGCACGAGGAGTCGCTGCGGCTGTTCGAGCGCTATCCCTTCCTCTCGGGGATGTTCGTTTGGCAGGGCATCGACTACCTCGGCGAGCCCACGCCCTACGAGTGGCCGGCGCGCAGCTCCTACTTTGGGGTGGTCGATCTAGCGGGGCTTCCGAAGGATCCCTTCTACTTATATCAGAGTGTCTGGACGGAGCGGCCGATGCTCCATCTACTCCCGCATTGGAATTGGACGCCGGGTGAGTCGATCGATGTGTGGGCGTACACCAACGCGGATGAAGTAGAGCTGTTCCTGAACGGCAAGTCACTGGGCGTGAAGCGCAAACCGGAACCCGTAAGCCATCTGATGTGGCGCGTCGCCTACGCACCGGGGGCCCTCCGCGCGGTCGCGCGCAAGAGCGACCGCGTCTGGGTAACCGCAGAGGTGAAGACTGCTGGCGCGCCCGCGCGGGTCGCGCTCGTGCCCGACCGGGCGCGCATCCGCGCCGATGGCGAGGACCTGAGCTTCGTGACGGTGAGGGTCGAAGATCGGGCGGGCGTCGAGGTGCCCACGGCGGAGCCGCTCATCCGGTTCCGGGTCAGCGGCCCCGCGCGGATCGTCGGCGTGGACAACGGCGACCAGATCAGCCACACGTCGTTTCAGGCGAAACAGGTGCGGCTCTTTAATGGAAGAGCAGTCGTGATCATCCGATCGAACGGACGACCGGGGACTGCCACTCTAACCGCAGAGGCCGACGGGGGCGGGGTCGCGCCCGCTACCGTACGCATTGACGTCAGATGAAACAGCGAACACTGGGATGGGTCATGAGAACTCTTACTTTCGCGCTCTTGCTTGCCGCCTCTCCCCTTCGCAGTGCCACCGCACAGCAGGTGGATACGACGCTGTGGTCGCGGCTGCATTACCGCTTCGTCGGACCCGAAGGGAACCGCGCCATCGCCGTCGTGGGCGAGCCCGGGAACCCGCTCGTCGCGTACGTTGGCGCCGCGTCGGGCGGGGTTTGGAAGACCGAGGACGGCGGTGTGCACTGGCGCGCGGTGTTCGACAGCGAGCCGGCTCAGGCGATCGGCGCCCTCGCGATCGCGCCCTCGGCGCACAACGTCGTGTGGGCGGGCACGGGCGAGACGTTCTTCATCCGGTCGATGACCGCGCTCGGCAACGGGGCCTACCGCTCAACCGATGGTGGCCGGAGCTGGCAGCACATGGGCCTCGATTCGACAGGGCGCATCGCCCGCATCGTGATCCATCCCGCGAATCCCGACGTGGTGCTCGTCTGCGCGCTCGGCCGCGCCTACGGCCCCGCGCAACAGCGCGGCGTCTACCGCACCGCGGACGGTGGCAAGACCTGGAGCCGCGTGCTGTTCGTGGACGCGAATACCGGATGCTCGGACCTCGCGATCGATCCCGGCGATCCCAACACCCTGTTCGCCGGAATGTGGCAGTTCGAAGTGAAGACCTGGCACCTGCAGAGCGGCGGGCCGGGGAGCGGGCTTTGGGCATCGCGCGACGGCGGTGTCACGTGGAAGCGCCTGGTTGGTCACGGACTGCCCGACGCCAAGCACGTCGTCGGCAAAGTCGCCGTGGCGGTCGCGCCCTCGAACCCCAACACCGTGTACGCGCTCGTCGAGGACCGCGACCCGACGCTCTACCGCAGCGATGATCGCGGCAACTTCTGGCGCGTGGTGTCGCGCAACCACGACATGGCCGAGCGCGCGCCGTACTACGTGCGCTTCGCCGTCGCGCCCGACGATGAAGAGCGGCTCTACTTCGTGACGGTGCGGTTCAGTATGTCGCGCGACGGCGGCCAGACGCTCGGGCGCTCCGGCTTCCAGGCCGGTGGGGACAACCACGACGTGTGGATCGATCCGTCGAACCCCGACCGCATGATGATCGCGCACGACGGTGGGGCGAGCATCACGCTCACCGGCGGCAGGAGCTGGACCCGTGTCGTGCTCCCGATCGCGCAGATGTATCACGTGTACGCCGACACGCGCGTGCCCTACAATGTCTACGGCAACCGCCAGGACGGCTCGTCTTACCGCATGCCGAGCCGCAGCGTGGCGGGCGGGTTGAGCGAGGGCCAGTGGCGTCACGTGGGTGGGTGCGAAAGCGGCTTTGGGATCCCCGACACGGTGGACAACAACACGGTATGGTCGGGTTGCTACGACGGCGGGCTCGAGGTCTACGACGTCCGGACCGATCAAGCGCGCAACGTGCGCGTCTGGCCCGAGGCAGGCTACGGTTGGCGGCCCGCGGACATGAAATACCGATGGAATTGGACATTTCCCATCGCCATCTCGCCGCACGAGCACACGAAGGTGTACGTGGGGAGCCAGGTCGTGCACGTCACGACGGACGGCGGCTCGAGCTGGCAAGTGATCAGTCCCGATCTCACCCGCAACGACACGACGCACCAGCAAAGCTCGGGGGGTGTGACGACCGATAACCTGTACACGTTTGACGGCGCCACGCTGTTCGCACTCGCCGAGTCGCCGGTGCGGGCAGGTGTGCTCTGGGCTGGGTCGAACGACGGGCGTGTGAACGTGACAATGGACGGCGGCGCGCACTGGACCGACGTGTCGGCCAACATCCCGAAGCTCTCGCCCTGGGCGAAGATCGTGAACATCGAGCCCTCGCACTTCGATGCCGGCACGGCGTATCTCGCGGCCGACCTGCATGAGCTCGACGACCTCGATCCCTACATTTTCAAGACCACCGACTTTGGCAAGACTTGGAAGAAGGTTTCGGACACGTTCCCGCGCTCGTCGCTCTCGTTCGTGCACATCGTGCGCGAGGACCCGGCGCGGCGTGGCCTGCTCTTCGCGGGGACCGAGAACGGTCTGTACGTCACGCTCGACGACGGCACCCGCTGGTTCCCACTCCAGACCAACCTGCCACACGCCCCCGTGTCGTGGCTCACCGTGCAGCCGAGCTTCCACGATCTCGTGGTGTCGACCTATGGGCGTGGCTTCTATATCCTGGACGACATCTCACCGCTCGAGCAGCTCGACGGTGCGGCGCTCGCGAGCAAGGTGGCCCTGTTCGTGCCGCCACCCGGCTACCGGCTGCGCGAGCAGCAGGGCGTCGCGAGTGCGCCGAACAGCGCGGTGCAGGCGGAGAATGCCCCGGCCGGCGTGCCGCTCACGTACTATGTCTCTGCCCCGCTGGCCGACACGACCACGAGTCCGCCCAGCGCCCCAGGCGCTGCCGGCGCTCCCGCTGCACCTGCAGCCGCTCCTGGGGATAGCACCCGCCGGCTCAAGCCTGCGAAGCTCGTGATTCTCGACGCGCAGGGCGACACCGTGCGTGTGCTCCAGGGCGAGCGCAAACTCGGGCTGAACCGTGTCTGGTGGGACCTGCGCTCCACCGCGCCGGCCACCCCCAAGCTCCGCACGCCGCCCCCCGGTAAGACGTTCGTGCGCGTCGGCGCGGACGGGACGCGCCCGCTCGTAACCTGGGACCTCGATCTCTCGCTCCGCGGCCCGCTCGTCCTGCCCGGGACCTACACGGTCCGTGTCATCGTGGAGGATTCGGCGGCACACAGCGCCCCCGTGACGGCGACGCAGTCGCTCACCGTCCTCAAAGATCCCAACACGACCGGAACGGACGCGGACGTTGCTGCGCAGGGGAAACTCGCGCGTACGATTCGCGCGGAGCAGGACAGCGTGGCGCGCATGATCAACCGGCTCGAGTGGGTGCGCAAGCAGGTGCGGGATCTCACGGCGCTACTCCGCGACTCCGCGCTCGTGACCGACTCGGGGTCCAAGCGTATCGCCGCCCTCGCCGACTCACTCGAGCGGCGCATCATCCAGGTCGAAGGCGCGCTGTTCGACGTGAACCTGACGGGCGCACGTGAGGACGCGTTCCGGAACCCGATGCAGCTCTATGGCCGGCTCGCCGCCCTGCAGTCTGACATGGCGGAGAACGGGGCGGACTTCGCGCCCACAGCCCAGCAGGTCGCGGTCCACGACGTGCTGGCCGGACGGCTCGCGGAGGCCTCGACGCGTTTCTCCGACTTGATGACGAAAGCGGTCCCAGCGTTCGCCACCGAATTGCGGCGCACGCCGCTCCGCGACGTGATCAGCGGCGGCTTGGACGCCGGGGGGGGAGCGCGCCCATGAAAACTCGACCACTCGGCATGACGGGCTACCGCGTCAGCGAGATCGGCTTCGGCGCCTGGGGACTCGGCGGCGAGATGTGGCGCGGCGTGGATGACGCCGAGGGCCGCAAGGCGCTGCACGAAGCGATCGCGCAGGGCATCACTTTCTTCGATACGGCGCTGGCGTACGGCGCCGGTCACAGCGAGCGCGTGATCGGCGAAGAGCTGGTGCACGAGATCCGCGCGGGTCGCGCGATGGTCGCGACGAAAATCCCGCCGCAGAATCGGGAATGGCCCGGCAAAGCGACCTCCAAACTGGCTGACGTCTTCCCGGCCGAGTACATCGCGTCCTGCACCGAGCAGTCCCTCAAAAACCTCCGCATCGATGCACTGCACGCGCAGCAGCTGCACGTGTGGAATGACGCCTGGCTGCAGGATCGCGATTGGGAAGCGTCTTACCGACAGATCCTGCGGCTCAAAAAAGAAGGGAAGGTGCTGCACTGGGGGATCTCGATCAACGATCACGCGCCGGAGACCGCGCTTCGCGTCCTGGCGGATCCAGTGTTCGAAACCGCGCAGGTGATCTACAACATCTACGACCGCTCTCCCGAGAAAGCGCTGTTCGCACTCGCCAAACAGAAACCGCTAGGTATCATCGTCCGCGTGCCGTTCGACGAAGGCGCGCTGACCGGCCAGATCAAAGCCGATACGAAGTTTCCAGCCGGTGACTGGCGCGCGGGATACTTCGCGGGCGATCGCAAGGCCGAGGCGGAACGCCGGGCGGAGGCGCTGGCGAGCGTGCTCGATCATCAAGTTGAAACGCTGCCTGAGCTGGCGCTGCGTTTCTGTCTCTCATCGCCCGAGGTGTCCACGGTGATTCCAGGCATGCGCCGCCCGGCGCACGTCCGTCAGAATACGATGGCGTCCTCGAAAGGCGCGTTGCCCGCGGGGATGCTGGCGAAGCTCAAGCCTCACGCGTGGGACAAGAACTGGTATCCGGAAGACTGAGCGTCAGAGCTCCTGCAAACGTCGTTCGAGCAGGCGTCGCTCCGGCTCCTCGACCGCCAATTCGAGCGCTCGTTTGTAAGCCGTAGTCGCCTCCGCTTTACGGCCAAGTCGCCTAAAAAGATCCGCCCGCGCGGCGTGAACCAGGTGGTACGCCTCGAGCTCACCACGCGCGAGAATCGCGTCGATGAGCGCGAGCCCGTGCTCGGGACCATCGCGCATCGCGACTGCGGCCGCGCGGTTCAGCGCGACGACGGGCGACGGCTCCATTCGGAGCAACACGTCGTACAGCCCCACGATCTCGCTCCAATCCGTGGCGGCGGAAGACGGAGCCTCGGCGTGCACGGCTGCGATCGCGGCTTGTAAAGCGAAAGGACCCGCGCGGCGCGTTTCGAACGCGCGGCGCACCAGCGCCACCCCTTCCTTTATCTGTTCCTGGTTCCACTGTGCGCGGTCCTGCTCCTCGAGCGGAATCAACACACCCGCCGCCGTTGTCCGCGTGACGCGGCGGGCATCGTGCAACAGCATCAGCGCCAAGAGCCCGATCGCTTCGGGCTCGGGAAGTAGATCGACGAGCAGCCGGCCGACCCGGATCGCTTCCGTCGCGAGATCGGCGCGCGTGAAGTAGCCCTGGTTGAAGACGAGATAGACCACGTGCAGCACGCTCGCCAGGCGCTCAGGAAGATCGGGCAGGGACGGTACTTCATAGGGAATGCGCGCGTCGCGGATCTTCGACTTCGCGCGGACGATGCGCTGGGCGAGCGTCGGCGCGGTGGTGAGGAACGCAGCGGCCACTTGCTCGGTCGTCAGCCCGCACACCTCGCGCAGCGTCATGGCGACTTGCGCGTCGGGATGCAGAGCGGGGTGACAACAGGTGAAAATCAGCCGCAGGCGATCGTCCGCGACGTCGTAGTCCTCGGTGTCGCTCAGCTCCAGCGGCACGTCGGCCTCATCGCCTACTTCGCGGCGCGTCTTGCGCAGCCGGTCGATCGCCTTGAATCGGCCAGTGGAGATGAGCCACGAGCGCGGATTCGCCGGCACGCCTTCGACCGGCCAGCGCTCCACCGCCGCCGCGAACGCATCTTGCAGCGCCTCCTCGGCGAGGTCGAAGTCGCCGAGGAGGCGGATCAAGGTGGCCAGGACGCGGCGGGATTCGGCGCGGTAGACCGACTCGATCGTGTCTACGGTTGGTTGAACTCCATGATTGGGCGCACCTCAACGGTGCCATGCTGCGCGCCGGGAATCCGCGAGGCCACCTGGACCGCGTCGTTCAAGTCCTTTGCGTTGATCAGGTAGTAGCCGCCGAGCTGCTCCTTCGTCTCCACGTAGGGTCCGTCGGTGGTGGAGAGCTTGCCGTTCCGGACACGAACCGACGTCGCGGCCTTGGTCGGCTGCAGCGCTTCACCGCCGATGTATTTCCCCGTCTTCTTGATGCTCTCGGTGAAGGCGTTGTAATCGGCCATGCCTTTCTGCATATCGGCTTCTGAAGCCTTCTCCCACCACTTCTCGTCCTCGTAGATCAAGCACAGGTATCGCATGGATCCTCCTAAGATGTTATTTGCCGTTTTCCGACCAGACAGGGCGAACCTCGACCGAGCCCCACTTCGCCGACGGAATGCGGCTCGCGATTTGGATGGCCTCGTTCCGATCCTTCGCTTCGATCAGGAAGTAGCCGCCGAGCTGTTCCTTGGTCTCGGCGAAAGGACCGTCGGTGGCGGAGACTTTGCCGTTGCGGACGCGCACGGTCGTCGCCTGCTCGGTGTGCTGCAGCCCGTGCGAGCCCACGTAATTGCCCGTTTTCTTGATGCCTTCGGCGAATGCCCAGTAGTCCTTCTTCGCCTGCTCGATCTCGTCCCGCGGGACGTTCGCCTCCTGCTTCTCTTCCTGGTAAATCAAGCACAAGAATTTCATTGCATCCTCCCAGAGAGTCCGAAATATGCCTGCCTCACTCAGTAGTCGTTCGAGGTTCGGCGAATTCGACAAGACGCTAACTTTCAGCCATGCCACGCTATGCCGCTTTCCTCCGGGGCGTCATGCCAACCAACTGCAAGATGCCAGCATTGAAGGCCGCGTTCGAGGCTGCAGGCTTTACTGAAGTAAAGACGGTGCTTGGGAGTGGCAACGTGGTCTTCGATGCCCGTAGCAGCTCGGAACAGGCCCTCCAGCAAAAGGCGGAAGCCGCCATGCAGGAGCGGCTGGGACAGGCGTTTCTTACGATTGTCCGACCCGTCGAGCAGCTCCGAAAAATGCTTGCGACCGATCCGTACGCGCCGTTTCGGGTGAGTCGCATGGCCAAGCGCATCGTCACATTTCTGCGCGGCCGGCCGGCGGCCAAAATCAAGCTGCCGGTCGAAATGGACGGTGCGCGGATTCTCACGATGAGGGATGGGGAGATCTTCAGCGTCTATCTGCCGAACCCGAAGGGGCCGGTGTTCATGACGCTGATCGAGAAGACATTCGGCAAAGACCAGACCACGCGCACGTGGGATACGGTGGCGAAGGTGGCGCGCTGATGAATCGGCGCGAGTTCGTTGGCACATCACTGAGTGCCGCGGGATTGGCGCGATCGACCTTCGTCGAGCCTCCCGTGCCCTACCCCCCGGGCCCCAGCCCCCGTCAGTTGGCCTGGCACGAGCTCGAGTTCTACGGCTTCCTGCACTTCACCGTCAACACGTTCACGAACCGCGAATGGGGCGACGGGGACGAGTCGCCTGCGCTGTTCAATCCGACCGCCTTCGATGCCGACCAGGTCGTCGGCGCGGCGAAAGATGGCGGAATGAAAGGCCTGATCCTCACCTGCAAGCACCACGATGGCTTTTGCCTGTGGCCGTCGCGGTACACGGAGCACTCGGTCAAAAATAGTCCTTTTAAGCGTGACGTCGTGAAGGAGATTTCCGCGGCCTGCGCTCGGCAGGGAGTGCGGTTCGGCATCTACCTCTCGCCGTGGGATCGCAATCATAAGGACTACGGCACGCCTGAGTACCGCGTCTACTATCGCAATCAGTTGCGCGAGCTGCTGACGGACTACGGGCCCGTGTTCGAGATCTTCTTCGACGGCGCGAACGGGGGCGACGGCTACTACGGCGGTGCCTACGAGCGGCGCGAGATCGACAACCGTACCTACTACGACTGGCCGAGTATCTGGCAGATCGTGCGAGATCTTCAGCCCAATACGGTGCTGTTCAGCGACGCCGGGCCCGACGTCCGCTGGGTGGGCAACGAGCGCGGCATCGCGGGCGAAACGTGCTGGGCGACACAGAACATTGCCGACTTCGCGCCGGGGCGCGCCGATGTCACTCGACTAAATCGCGGCGATCGGCCCGGCACGCACTGGGTGCCGGCCGAGTGCGACGTGTCGATCCGGCCGGGCTGGTTTTACCACAAGCATGAAGACGACCAGGTGAAGACGCCACAGCAGCTCGTTGATCTGTACTACTCGTCAGTCGGCCGGGGCGCGTCGTTCCTGCTCAACTTGCCGCCCGATCGGCGCGGCCAGATTCACGAGAACGATGCGCGATCACTGCGCGAGTTCCGGCGGATTATCGACGCAACATTCACGAACAATCTCGCTGTCGGCGCGCGGGTCAGTGCGGACAATTGGCGCGGGCGCGATCGCCGATTTGCCCCCGCCAACGTGCTCGATGGCCGGCGCGATGCCTACTGGGCGACCGACGACGACGTGAAGACGCCGAGCCTCGTGCTCGACTTGGCACACCCGACGACCTTCAACGTCGTGCGCATCCGCGAATACCTCCCCCTCGGCCAACGCGTCGAATCCATGATTGTCGATATATGGCGCGATGGCGGATGGACCGAATTCGCCGGCGCGACGAGTATCGGCAGCTGCCGCTTGATTCGCGGGCCGCGCGTGACCACGTCGCGCGTGCGCCTGCGAGTTACACAGGCGTCTGTGTGTCCAGCGATTTCGGAGGTGGGATTGTTTGCTGAGCCTGCTTAATGCCGCCTGCCGCCCCCGCCTCCCAATGACCGTCCAGAACCACCGCCGCGCGACACGCTGGGTCGGCTCCAACCGCCCCCCCCCGACGCCCGCGGCTGTGGCCGCGAGAAAATGCGCGGCGCGATGTCGCGCGTGCGGACCGGAGCCGGGTTATTCAATCCGGTGCGTGGCCGCGCGGGCACAGGCTCATACCGAACGCGCGGCAGCGGCCTGGTGAACACCAGTGGCGGGAACGGACGATACCGGGTGTACGGGTAGCGCCAGGCGAAGCCAAAACCAAAACTAAATCGGTACCCGTACGGGTAACCGAATCCATAGCCAAAGCAACTCGCCCAGCCCCAGAACGGATCGAAGCAGAAGGGATTGTAGAAACCGCCGCCGTAATAGTACGGAGAACCCCATCCGTACCCGTAGCCATACCGCGAGGCGACGCGACTTCCGTTTACCACGTACGTCGTCACGTCGTACTCGAACCGGCCCGTAGAATCGCCAGCCATCCGTTGCACGATGTCGACCAGCTTTGCTTGAGGATCATCGCGCACGCTGGTCGACGGTCCTCCCAGCGCGCGAAAGTCCCAGTGATCGTTGCGGATGAAGCTGTCGAAGGTGAACGGGTCCTTGGCCACGGCGGCCAGCACGGTGCCCGATCCTTCATCTGCCTCTATCTGGAAGGCGTCGCGGTCGGCGCGGCCGCGGACCTCGAAACGTTTCCCCCCGCGGATGAAGTCGTCATCACGCGGGTCGAGCGGGAACAGCACGCGAACGCGGCCTTCGGGGTCGGCGTGCAGGACGACGAGATAACCGTCTTGCGCCGATTCGACGTAGACACGGGCGCGATCACCGATCGCGAAGTTGTCGTGATTGAGATGCACGGTGACAGGCGACTGAGCGAGCAACAGCAGTAGGCCTAGCATCTTCCTCAATATACCTCAGTTTGAAGCCATTCTCACGGTCCTCTTAGTCTCCCTCGCCCTCTCACAAGGTAGGGATTCGATCCCCGCCGAGCGCGTCGCGTCGCGCGAATGGTTTCGCGACGCCAGGTTCGGCATGTTCATCCACTGGGGCGTCTACAGTCTCCTCGGCCAGGGGGAGTGGGTGATGCAAAATCGCCCGATCGCGGTTCCCGACTACGAGTGGCTGGCGTCCACGTTCAATCCTGCAAAGTTCGACGCGCGGGGCTGGGTCACGCTCGCCAAGAGCGCGGGCATGAAGTACATCACGATCACCTCGCGTCACCACGACGGTTTCTCGATGTTCGCGACGCGGGCCACGCGCTACAACGTCGTAGATTGGACGCCGTTCCAGCGTGATCCGTTAAAAGAGCTGGCAGACGAATGTCGCCGCCAGGGCATCAAGCTCTTCTTCTATTACTCCCAGCTCGATTGGCATCACCCCGACTATTGGCCACGCGGCTCGACCGGTCACAAAACGGGACGTCCCGAGGGCGGGGACTGGAACCGCTATCTCGATTTTCTCGACGCCCAGCTCACGGAGCTGCTCACGAACTATGGACCCGTGGGTGGCATCTGGTTTGACGGCATGTGGGACAAACCGGACGCCGATTGGCGGCTCCCGCAGACGTACGCGCTGATCCATCGGCTGCAGCCCGCGGCGCTCATCGTCCCGAATCATCACCGGGCGCCGCTCCCGGGCGAGGACGTGCAGACGTTCGAGCAGGATCTGCCCGGCGCGAACACCGCCGGCTTCAATACGCAGACGATCGGCGGCTTGCCGCTCGAGACCTCGCTCACGATGAACGATTCGTGGGGCTTCAATCTCACCGATCACAACTACAAATCGGTGCGTGATCTGATCCATTATCTCGTGAAGGCGGCGGGACAAGGCGCCAATCTGTTGCTTAACATCGGCCCCCGCCCCGACGGCACGATTCCGCCGGAGGCCGAAGAACGTCTGCAAGCGATCGCGAAATGGATCGCGGTGAACGGAAACGCGATCTACGGGACTCGCGCCGGTCCGATCTCCCCGCGCAGCTGGGGCGTGACGACGCAACGCGGTGACACCGTGTTCGTGCACGTGCTCGACTGGAACGACCGTGCGTTGGCGCTGCCGCCACTGCCGGGCAGATGGCGGGCACGCATATGGCCCAACGGAACGTCAGTGGGCATCGTGCCATCCGTCGCTGGATTGACGCTCGTGCTGCCTGCAGCGACCGCGGAGAGTTTCGACCGCATCATCGCCCTCTACCACTAGGAGCCCGTCATGTCGCGTTGCAGCATCCTGCTCGTGTTGCTGGCCCTCGCCGCGTGCAATCGCCCGCAAGATCCTGCCCTTCGCGGCCAGTATCTCGCGAACTTCGGGGGCTGTAACGATTGCCACACGGCGAAGATTTTCACGGCGACGAGCATGAGTCTCGACACGACGCGATTGCTCGCGGGCTACCCCGCGGCTGCGCCGGTGCCCGCGCTGCCGGCGGGCTTGCCGAACCCCGCGGGATGGGCGGCATTGAGCAACGCCGACGGCACCGCGTGGGCCGGACCGTGGGGCACCAGTTTCGCCGCCAATCTCACGCCCCACGAGACGGGGCTCGCCGCCTGGACGCCGGAGTTGTTCATCCAGACGATGCGGACGGGCAAGCACCTGGGGAGTGGACGCGCGGTGCTGCCGCCGATGCCGTGGCAGGATTACGGCCAGATGACGGATGACGATTTGCGGGCGGTGTTTGCCTACCTGCGCTCGCTCAAGCCGGTGGCGAATGCCGTGCCGGGGCCGGTGCCGCCGAAGAGCTAAATGGCTGGAGGGTTGTGAGCGGCCTCCACGGTTTGAGTTCAACACTCTAAAGAGTGAGCCCGGGAAACCACTGCGCTTAAGCGCAGTGCGTCACTGGGCCCACTCTTCAGAGTGTGGACCTCCGAACGGTGGAAGCTGCAAACCCCTTCTAAGTGGTGCCACCTTGATGTCAACACTCTAAAGAGTGAGCCCAGGAAACCACTGCGCTTGAAGCGCAGTGCCTAATTGGGCCCACTCTTCAGAGTGTGGACCCAACGGTGCCTGGTTGATCTCCGATTGATTGGTAGTCATCACCTTTCACAGATGGCCGCCCACCAGATCTACTTCCATCTGACCTGGTCGACGCATCGACGGATGCCGATGATCGATAGTCCGACGCGCAACTTTCTGGACGGGTTCTTTCGGCGAACCATTATCCAGGAACGTGTTACCCTCGTAGCACTCGCGTTCTTGCGATCCCATGTTCATCTGCTCGTGCGGTGTGGGCCGCGCATCGACCTTGCCCACCTGGTCCAGCAGCTCAAGGGTGGAAGCAGCTACGCTGCGAGCCGTCAGCCCGACAGTAAGCTCGGCTTACGATGGAATCGGCAGTATTCAGTCACGAGTGTGAGCCCAAAACTCTTGCAGTCTGCCATCGACTACGTCGAAGCACAGAACTTCAGGCATCCTGATGAGGAGATCACACTCTAAAGAGTGAGCCCAGGAAACCACTGCGCTTAAGCGCAGTGCCTCACTGGGCCCACTCTTCAGAGTGTGGACAACAAAGGTCGGAGCCTACCTCAGATCCTGCGCCCTGAACAGCAATCCCACTGTCCCGCGCGATACATCCACCTGCTTCCCCAGATCGCGAAATGTGGCCGAGCGCCCCCCCGCGACGGCGTCGGCCCGGACGGTCGAGTTCTCGAACAGCGGGTAGTAGCCGATCGCCATCCGCACGGCGCCGGGCGGAATCGTGCAGCCGCACCGCTGCGCGCCGGCGAGCCCCGCGTTCACCGTGACCGACAACGGCTCTCCCGTTTCGTTGGTGATGAGCGGCTCAAAGAAGGCGCCGTGGGTGGGTCGCGCGGTCGCGGCGAGGCGCACGGTGCCGCGCGGGCTCGGGATCGCGATCGTGTCGCCGAGGGTGACGCCGAGTCGCGACACGAGCTGCCAGGAGAGATTGAGCCGGCGACCACGTTCGAGCTTCAGCTCGAAGGAGCCACCGGGAAGAATCCGGCGCTCCTCACCGCCAACTTGTACCGCGACCATATCGGTCAGGCGATTCTCAAACACGAGTTTGGGCTGCCGGAAGAACATCGCGCCCGCGCCGAGCGCGAGCACAGGGATCGCGATGACGAGAATGACCCAGCCGATACGCCTTGGTCGTGCGGACGTGCCACCTTGCCGACGTGCAGTGGGTTGGGTTCGAGCGCCGCTGACCAGCAATTCGGTCGCCGCCTGCGCCGCATTCGCCCGCGAGCGCATCGTGCTCGGCTGTTTGTCGCTCTCGAGTGCGGCGATGACTTCCCCCGCGGAGCGGAACCGGTCGCCCGGCTGCTTCGCGAGCAGGCGCAGGATCACCTCCGACAACTCCGGCGGGACATTTGGGTTGACGTCGTGTGCGGCGGGTGGCGGATCGGCGATGTGCTTCCCGACGATCTGTTGCGACGACTCGCCGTCGAACGGCGGCGCGCCGGTCAGCATCTGGAAGAGGACGGCGCCGAGGGAGTAGAGATCGGACGCGGGGCCCAGGTTGGGGTCGCCGAGTGCCTGCTCGGGGCTCATGTAGTGCGGCGTGCCGATGACGAGGCCCGTCTGCGTGAGTCCTGCCGGCGCATCGCTGTCGAGCCGCCGCGCAATCCCGAAGTCGACGAGCAGTGGGCGGCCGCGCGCGACATCGAGCATGATGTTGTCGGGCTTGATGTCGCGATGGATGAGGCCGGCTTTGTGCGCGTGATCGAGGGCATCGAGGATCGGGATGATGATCGCGAGCGCGCGCTCGGGCGGCAGCGCCCCGGAGCGCTTGAGCAGCTCGCCGAGCGACATGCCGTCCACGAACGGCATCGCGTAGTAGGCGAGTCCTTCGCCCTCGCCGACGAAATGGATCGGCAGGATGTTGGGATGCTCGAGCCGGGCCGCCGCCCGAGTCTCGCGCTGGAAGCGCTCGACCGTGCCGGCGGTCCAGGCGACATCGGGCCGCAGCACCTTCACCGCCAGCCGGCGCTCTAAGTCCTTATCCCACACCTCATAGACTTCGGCGAACCCGCCGGAGCCCACGACGCGGCGGACTTCGTATTTCGGCCCCAGGGCTCTGGCGAGCTTGGCGAGCGTGCCCTCCGATGTTGTCGTAGACATGGCCGCTACTATGGGGTTACGCGGCACGCGGCGCAAAGGGGCCATGTAGTCACCTGTAAAGTTCCATATAGTCACTGATGTGACCTTTCTCACCGCATTGACCCCGTGATAGTCCCATTTTGTACCTCGCCAAGTCCCCCATACTCCGACCCGCATGCTTTAGGGAGAAGCTCATGAAGGCCGTACGCGCACTCGCGGTCCTAGTCCTCGTCTTGCTCGTTTCGCCGTCCTGCAGCGAATCACCGACGTCGTCACCCGCCACACCCGCTCCAGCTCCCGAGGCATCGCTCATCGGGTCGTTGCTCAAGCCGACAGGGCTGCTGAAGTGCTCGAGTCTGCCCTACGCCCAGTCGACTGCGACGATCGGGCCCTCGGGCGGTAGCATCAGCGCGGGACCCCACACGCTGGTGATTCCGCCGGGCGCGCTGCTCAGCCCGACTGCGATCACGATGACGGCGCCCACGGGACTCGGCGTCAACGCCGTCAAATTCCAACCGGTAGGGCTGCGGTTCGTCACGCCCGCCGCGCTGACGATGAGCTACTCGAACTGCAGTCTGCTGGGCCTTCTCCTGCCGAAGGAGATTGCCTATACGGACGACAATCTCAACATCCTGTCGTACCTCCTGTCGCTCGACAATCTCTTGTCGAAGCGCGTGACGGGTAAGGTCAATCACTTCTCTGCTTACGTGGTCGCGTGGTAAACAGATCGGCAGCCGATCTGCTGCACGACGCGCGCAGCCGCGAACGGGCCGCGTGCATCCCCGAAGCCGTACAGCTCTACGAGGCGGCGATTTCCACTGCCGAACGCTCCGGCGAAAAGGCGATTCTCGGCGAGGCGCTGCGGCGGCTCGCCGTCGTGCTGCATCATCGCAACGAGTCGGCCCGGGCGCGCGACCTCTGTGACCGCAGCTACAAGCTGGCGTGCGCGCTCGGCAACGACGTCCTCGCCGCCGAAGCCCTGAACACGATGGGTGGGTTAGCGCTGCGCACGGGCGCGGTGGAAGAGGCGCGCGGGTACTTCCTCCAGGCGCTCGAGCGCGGCGGGCAGGCCCGCGAGCTCCTCGCACGCGTCGAGCAGAACCTCGGCATTC
>WNGP01001130.1_pt1 | contig 44363 bp, 53 predicted proteins | sample 5407671 | NCBI WGS metagenome assembly WNGP01 (sample SAMN13153381, study PRJNA577476) | soil metagenome | isolation source: 40 cm soil or saprolite under Garry oak tree replicate 2 | place: USA:California | collected 2016-06-15 | reverse complement strand
AGCGAGTTCGGCCTCGCGTCGAACGGGCTGCATCCGCGCGATGAGTGGGTCGTACAGCGCGTGTCCGGCGCGAAGTGCATCGTGCCGAACGGGACTTGGTTCTACATCACCCGGCTCCCGGGTTACGCGATTAGCCGCTCGACATTCGACCGGTGGCTCGTCGACGGCGCCGTGGACGACGGGGCGGAGCTCCGCACATCGACGAAGGTCACGGGCATTTCCCGCCACGACGGCGTCTGGCGGGTCCAGGCGAACGGGGAGACGATCGAGTCGCGTATCCTGATCGGCGCGGACGGACCCGCGAGCTTTGTCGCGCGCCAGGCGGGCCTCGTCCGGAGCCTGGAACGGATCGGTGCGTACGAATACCGCTTCCGGCGCGAGGACGTGCCCCTCCTCGATCCGGACTACTTCCTCCTCTACATCGGCGAAGCGTACAACGGCGGCTACGCGTGGATCTTCCCGAAGGGCGATTCGGTGAACGTCGGCGCCGGAGGCCACATCGACGCGCACGTCGCCACGGTGGATTTTTGCCGCAAGTTCGGGATCGACGTGGACCGGAGGACGCAGACGATCGCGGGTTCGATTCCGGCGCGGTACGATCTGACCGCGCTCGCGGCTCCCGGCCTCGCGATCGCCGGCGATGCGGCGGGGATCACGAACCCCCTGAATGGCGCCGGCATCCATCCCGGAATCTTCAGCGGGCGAGTGGCCGGCGAGTTCGCGGTGAACGCCTTGGAGCGGGAGGACGCGGGTTCGATGATCGGATACGACCAGGCCATGAAGGCGTCCCCGTTCCTCGACCCGCTCCTCTTCTGGATGATCGACCGCATCCGCCGATGGGGCGATCGGCTGATGAATTCCGTCGGCGAGGAACTCGACGGGCTGGACTGGCGCGCCGTCAATCCGCGGATGATCGGCTCCGTGCTGCTCCGCAAACCGTGGTTGGGAATCCACGCGCGCGAATTCTACCGGATGATCCTCGCCCTCGAACTGTGCGACCGCTACGGTTGGTAATCGGTTTTCTCCATGCATCGACCGAAGCCTAGATAGCTCCGCCGGCATTCCCGCGCGCGATGCCCGCGGAGGTGACGAGCCGTCCGATCCGCGCGGGCACTCGACTCGAACGGATCCTCGCGGCAGGATCGTTCGCGGTGACGGCGGAGATCGCGCCGCCCGCGTCCGCGGATGGGTCGGAGATCCGACGCCACGCGGCCGTCTATCGCGGGACCGTCGACGCATGCAACGTCACGGATGGGCAGCGCGCCCTCGTTCGGATTTCCTCCATGGCCGCGGCAACAATCGCGTTGCAGGAAGGCGTCGAGCCGATCATGCAGATGGTCTCGCGGGACCGGAACCGCATCGGCCTCCAGTCGGACCTGCTCGGCGCCTCGGCCCTCGGCATCCACAACGTCCTGTGCCTCTGGGGCGACCCGCCGACCGCGGGGAACGAGAAAGACGCGAAGGCCGTCTTCGACCTGAACACGGAGGAAATGATCGCGACCTTCCGAGGGCTGCGGGACGCGGGGACCCTGCGGGGTGGAGACAAGGTCGAGCAGGCGCCGAAGGTGTTCATCGGCGCGGCCGCGGATCCGTTTCGCGGCTCGAAGGAGGAGTCCTTCGGCAAGCTCCGGGGGAAGGTGACCGCCGGCGCCGACTTCGTCCAGACCCAAGGCGTCTACGATGTCGATGCGTTCGAGGAATGGATGCGCCTCGTCCGGAAAGAGTGGCTCCACGAAAACGTGTACATCCTCGCGGGCGTCATCCCGCTGAAGTCGGCCAAGATGGCGCAATTCATGGTCGAGAAACTCGGTGCGGTCGTACCGAAGCACATCCTCGATCGGATGGAACGCGCGCCGAATCCGAAGGCGGAGGGAGTGAGCATCGCCGTGCGGACGATCAAGGCCCTCAAGAAAATCGAGGGCGTCCGCGGAGTCCACCTCATGCCGATCGGATGGGAGGAAGTCGTGCCCGAGGTCGTCAAGCAAGCAGGCCTACTCCCTCGTCCCGATCCAAAGGCGTGAGTAACTTCTCCTGCGCCGTCGCGATTCCCCTCACCGAAGACTTAATTGCAATCTCCCCATTGCCATCCGGTAATAGGGATGGTATCCCCCCGCCGAGCTCTCTTCAGCGTGTCCGACAAAGAGGGTCTCGTCGAGTTCGCCCGGGGGTTGCACGCCCTCGGTTTTGAATTGATTGGAACGGAGGGTACGGCGAAAACCCTCAAGGAGGCAGGCCTCCCGATGATGACGGTCGCGGACTACACCGGTCTCCGCGAGGGACTGGGCGGACGGGTGAAGACGCTCCACCCAAAGATCTTCGCGGGGATCCTCGCGCCCCGCGGCGATGAGAAAGATCTTGCGGATCTCGGCGCCGTCCCGATCGACCTCGTCGTCGTGAACCTGTATCCGTTCGAGAGTACCGTCGCGAAACCGGACGTCCGGCTCGAGGACGCGATCGAGAACATCGACATCGGCGGCGTCTCCCTCATTCGGGCCGCCGCGAAAAACGTCGCACGCGTCAGCGTCGTCGTCCGGCCCTCGCGCTACGGCGAGGTCCTCCGAGCGTTGCAGGAGCACCGCTCCATCCCGGAGAAACTCCGGAGCGACCTCGCGATGGAAGCGTTCGAGTACACGTCGCGCTACGACGCGGCGATTTTCAACTATCTCGCGAAACGCCAGGGAAGCGCGCTCCCGCCGGCACTGCGCCTCGCGTACGACAAGGTCACGGACCTCCGGTATGGGGAGAATCCGTATCAGAGGGCGGCCTTGTACCGGGAGCCGTTCCCGTTCGCCGCGACGGCAACCGCGGAGAAGCTCCAGGGAAAGGAGTTGTCCTACAACAACCTGATCGACCTCGATGCGGCCTTGCGCGTCGCGACGGAGTTCGAGCGACCCACGGCGGTCGTGATCAAGCACACCAATCCCTCCGGGGTGGCGCTCGCCTCGACGCTCGCCGAGGCGTACATCAGCGCCCATGCGGCCGACCCGATCTCGGCCTACGGCGGCGTCGTCGGACTGAACCGTCCGGTCGATCTCGCAACCGCGAAGGCAATGAAGAAGGATGTCCTCGACGCGGTCATCGCACCGGAGTACGAGCCGGCCGCACTCGACGTCCTCAAGTCGAAGAAGAAGGGGACGTTCCTGGTCCTCCGGACCCGCGGACCGTTCCGGAGCGACCACGGGATCGACATGGTCCGCGTCCTCGGCGGCGTGCTCCTCCAGACGACGGGCTTTCCCACGCCGCGGCCCGAGGCCTTCAAGGTCGTTACGAAAGTCTCGCCCACGCCGGCGCAGCTGCGCGACATCCTCTTCGGAATCCTGGTGAGCCGGTATGTCAAGTCGAACTCGATCGTCCTCGTCCAGGGCGAGCGCACGGTCGGCATCGGAGCCGGTCAGATGAGCCGCGTGGATGCGTGCATGCTTGCGTGCCACAAGGCGAAAGGCGCGGCGCGCGGGAGCGTCGCGGTCAGCGACGCGTACTTCCCGTTCCGAGACGGCCTGGACGAACTCGCGAAAGGCGGCGTCGCGATGGTGGCCCAGCCCGGCGGCTCGATCCGCGACGGCGAAGTCATCGCGGCGGCCGACGAACACGGAATCGGAATGGTCTTCACGGGGATTCGGTTGTTCAAACACTGAGGGAGCTCGATGGGGCGGACCAGGATCGGAGTGCTCGCCTCGGGGCGGGGCACGGACTTCCAGAGCCTTGTCGACGCGCGGAAGCGCGGCGACCTGGACGTCGACCTCGCCGTCCTCGTGTGCAACCTCCCGGGTGCGGCGGTGCTCGATCGGGCGAAGGCGGCGAACGTCCCCGCGGTTGTCATCGATCATCGGCCGTATGGGAAAGACCGCGAAGGTTTCGAGCGGGAGGTCCTGAAAATCCTCCGGGAGAAACGGGTCGAGCTGGTCGTCTTCGCGGGGTTCATGCGTCTGGTCTCGGCGGCCTTCATCCGCGCGTTCCCGAATCGCATCATCAACATCCATCCCTCGCTGCTCCCCGCCTTCCCGGGCGCCCACGCGCACCGCGATGCGATCGCTGCCGGCGTCAAGGTCTCCGGCTGTACGATCCACTTCGTCGACGCGTCCGTGGACGGCGGGCCCATCATCCTGCAGAAGGCGGTCCCGGTCCTCGAGGACGATACGGAAGACTCGCTCGCCGCACGGATCCTCGAGCAGGAACACATCTTGCTGCCTCTCGCCGTGAGGCTCTTCGCCGAAGGCCGGCTTCGCGTCGAAGGGCGTCGCGTGCGAATCGACACCCGAGGAGTCAAGCTCCCTCCGATGGCCTAGCCCACTCGGATGGCCCAAAATAAAGGGCCGTCCAGGGTTCCTGAACGGCCTCGTTGTGGAGGGATGCTTGTCTAAGCGACCCGGCAACGGAGCCACGATATAAGACCGTTTTCCGACGCCGCTCGCGGGACCGTGGAAAGACGTATCCGGCATCCGAAAAGAAAAAAAGGTAGGCCGTTCGCCGTTTCAAGAAAACCAGGGAACGGCCCGTTGTGGAGGGATGCTTGTACGGTTTCCTAGAAGCCTGTGATATTTGAACATTGCACCAACTCGAGACGCGCGCGAGTCTCTGATCAGGGCTGAAGCGCCGCGAAATCGGAATCGATCGACGGGACATTCCACAAGGCTTATGGTGGCCGCGGGTGTTCGATGGCGAGGCACGCTTCGATGAAGGGAGTCGGGAAGTTCGGCGAGGTCATGGCCGGCGAGAAGGGCAAGGTGAGCTACGACGAAGTCGCGGCCCGCCTCGAGAAGATCATCCACTCCGGAAGCCAGCGCAAGCCGATCACCGATTTCGTGTGCCGGGAGCTGCGGAAGATCCCGCACTACACGTGGGTCGGGATCTACAACGTCGACGAATCGGAACTCGTCCTCGCTTCCTGGTCCGGCCCGAGCGCGACCCTCCACCTGCGGATCCCGCTGGGCCAAGGCATCTGCGGGGCCGCCGTGGCGGAGAAGGAGACGGTCATCGTGCCGGACGTGAACGACGATCCGCGGTACCTGCAGTGTTTCATCAACACGCGCGCGGAGATGGTCGTGCCGATCCTCCGAGACGGCGCCCCGATCGCCGAGATCGACATCGACTCGGACCAGCTCAATGCATTCAACCCGACGGACCAGGAGTTCGTCGAGTGGGTCGCGCACGAACTCGTCCGAATCCTGTGAGAATGGTCAGAGGCGGAACTCGCCCCACACCCGGATGAAGGTGTCGACTTGGTCCGGCGTCGCCAACTCATAGGCGGTCATGAGGCGCGCGACGGACTTCGGGTCGACGACGCGGTATCCGCGCTCGGTCGGCTCCGCGTGGGCGAGGATCCCGGCCGCCTGCATTTTCTTCAGGTGATGAGAGAGCGTCGACGGCGACACGGGCACCTGCTCCAGGATTTCTTTGTGGGTCGCCGCCTCCCGTTCCATGAGGAAATCGATCACCTTCAGCGGCACCGGCTGACGCAAGAAGGCGAGGATCTGCTTCTCCGCCTCGCTGAGGGCGGGCCGCGCCTCCGCCTGACCCGGGGTCGATCGCGGATAGAAACGCTTGTACTCCCCGTCCATCGCGGACGTGATCAGCTCATGCTTCTCGAGGAATCGCAAATGGTAATCCGCGAGCGTGATCGACAGGTTCAGCGCTCGCGATAGTTCACGAAGATGGAAACCCGGATTCTTGCGGACGAAGTCATAGAGGTCCTTCCGGGTCTTGACGGCCAGGATCTCCCGGTCCATGAAGACCACGCGGCGCTCAGCGCCGCAGAGTGAATCCGTAGAAGAGGGCGAGGATCACGAGGTCGAGGGATCCGGACAACAGGAAGACTTGACCGGAGGTGAGCGAGAGCGCGAACAGCGAGATCGTCAGGAGGAGGGCCTTCAGGAAGAACACGCCGAAGGCCGCCGCCAGGAAGGCAAGCTGCACGTCCTTCGCCCTGCGGAGGGCGAGGACCGCGATGACCGTCAGGACGAGGGCGAAGACCGATTCGGTCGCGAGCAGGACGTTCTCGATGCCCACCATGGGGACCGCCGCGAACCGTAAAGGACCCGGGTGTTAAGGTTTCCCGCCTTATTCCTCGCGTTTCTTGCGGCGGCGGTCTGCGACGATCAGCGTGAGGGCGATGAGGAATACCGCGGCAGCGAGGGACGCGGCGTAGACCACGAGATCTCCCTGAAGCTCTGGCGTGCGCGTCACGACGCCTTCGTACGCGGCGCTGTCGACGCCGAGGACCGGATCGTGGACGAGCCTCACCGGCGAACCGGACGCGCTGATCGGATATGCCAGATAGAGCTCGTAGGAATTCGGATCCCCGGTCGACACGTTCGTGTATGTCACGGGAATCTCGCGGCCGTCGGCGATCGCCGACTTGGACCAGGAGAAGAACACGGTGGCCGGGCTCGTGGTCGGACCTCCGGTCACATTCAGACCGGCCTCGCCCTGCGCGAACTCATTCACGTCATCCCAGCTCTGGTTGTTGAACTCGATTCGCTTCGTCGTGTTGATGCGCACGTCGAGGCCCAGGCTGGACCCCGGCGCGAGGGTCGCCCGATCGACCGTCAGGTCGAGCTTGACCTCCATCGGCGTCAGGACCCTCGTACTCGAGAGACGCATGAACCGCTCGGCCACGGTGACGTTCAAGGTCATGTTGGCCGTCGTGCTCCGGATGGACAACTCCGTGACGTGCCCGCCGTCCGCGCTGTCCACTTCGGTTTTCGTCACGGGAGCGTTGGCGAACGCGCTGGTCCCCAACGTCGTTCCCACGCCGATCGTCTCGCCCGGATCGATCCGGTTGTTCCGGTTGCGATCCACCCACTCGACGAGGTTCCGGAGCTCGAGTTGATACGAGCTGTCGCTGCCGCGAGCCCGCTCGTACGTGACGAAGAAGGTTCCCGCCTGGTATGAGACCTCGAACTGGTCCTGGTAAGGGGCGCTCGCAAGCCGGCTCCTGATCGTGAAGGTGTCGCCGGCCGTCGCGGCGACCACGGTTCGCTGGGTGGCGGCCTCGACCGAATCCGGGATGCCGTCCCCGTCCGAATCGACCACCGCGGGCCGAAGCGTCAGCACCGCGAGGGTGGATCCGATCAAGAGCGCCGCGGCGCCGGCCGCGGCGGCCGCGAGGACAACCTGCCGTGAGCGCAGCACAGAACCGTCCTGGCGAGTCGATGGGGTGCGGCGGATATAAGGAACTTATTCTACGGTCTTCGAAGCTCGAAGACGGACGCTCCGGCTTCCGCTCGGGCTCTCCCTGGCTCCCCCGCATCGGCGCAGCGTCACTCGCGGACGACTTCTCCGAATGCCATGCGCCGGTGGACCTTCGTGATCTTGATCTTGACCTCGTCCCCGATCTTCGTCCCCGGGACGAAGACCACGAAGTTCGCGATCCGCGCGAGTCCGTCGCCTTCCCGACCGATATCTTCGATCTTGGCCTCGTACACCTTCCCTTCCTCCACCGGGACGTTCGAAGGTCGGAAGCCAGACCCCGAATACGACATCCACGACTCCATGCGGCGGCCCTCTGCCACCGCCACGTTTCGCATCCGCTGCACGGTATATAATGATATAGGGGTCGGCCCGAAGGAGGGGCCCTTGGACCTCACGATTGTCGCAGCGCATTCAGGTCTTTCTCGACATCCGAGGGCCGGGAGAACCGCAGGCTCAGGATGAGACAGACGATCCCGACGATCAACACGATGAGCCCGATCGCGGTCACGAGCCGGTTCCACGGACCAAAGGCATCGAAGGCCGTGAACTCGCCGACGCTGATCCGGAGCTCGTCATGAAGCCACGATCCCAATGCGATCCCGGGGCCGCCGAGGAGGATCAAGAAGATGCCCGCGTAGAAGAGGAACTTCTCGCGGAAACCGGTCTTCCGCTCGCTCCCTTCGTCATCGTCGGATGCGTCGGCTGCCACGGCCGAGGATGCAGCGACGGACGACCCGGTCGGAGTTTCGGTCTCGAAGAGTTCCCCGCACTGGGGACACTCCGGCGCATCGATCGGAACAACCGCCTTGCAGGTCGGGCACTCCGCGACGAGACCTTGCGAAGAGGCCATGGATGAGCCCGGTCCTGTGGTCTGAGCCTATAGTCGTTTCTTCCCCTCTATCCGAATTGATAGAGACCACTCCGATCTCGGTGTAGTCGCTTCGGACCCGACGCCGTGCGGCGGTCGAGGGGCTCAGAGCGAGGGTTTCGGCTTCGCGAGCCAAGGCACGTGGATCTGCCCGACCAGGTCCCGCCATTCCGCGGGCATCGGGGCGCCGGATTCGTCGCGGCGGTACCAGTCTTGGACTTGGTCCACCTTGACGTCGCGGCCCGAGATCGTAACCATGAGGGCGTTGCGCACGTTCGCCGCGGCCTCGGCGGCGACTTGGTTCTCGAAGATGGCCGCGTACGGCGTCTGGGACATCCACCAGAGGACCAGATAGTATGTCCTCCGGCTCGAGATCCGGGGGCGTTTCGGTTTCATCGTGGTTCCTTACGAGGACGCTCGATTTCCGTCGTCGAACGAATCGACGCGGTCGTATGATAAAGGGTTTCTTGGACGGTTCTCGGTTCTGATACTCTGAGGAAATCAGTCCTCGAACCAGGCGCCACACGAGCAACGGACCGCATCGGAGGCGACGTGGACGCCGCACCGAGGGCACGCGTACACATAATCGCTGGCTCCGCCGGACGGCGTGAAGCCTCGGCTGCACACCGGGCACGCGTCCACATCGGACGGGACTCGGGATCCGCAATCCGGACACGGGAGGGTGGAAGAGGACATCGCCGCGAAGCGGACGCCGCAGACGCATTCCGTGGACTGCTCCGAGACGAACCGGCCGCACGTCGGGCACTGGTACAGACGAACGGAGAGCTCTTTCTCCCTCGGCCGTCCGCGGACGGATGTCGTGGCGTCGTTGACGTGGCGGAGATCCTCGACGATCTCGAGGAGGGAACGCTTCGGCCGAGCGGAGGCCGCCTTCGGAGCCGACGTGGTCCGAAGCCGCGTTTTGCGATCGCTCCCGTAGACGCCGCCCGTGCTGCCGGCGAAGGCCGAACCGCAGTGCTCGCACCGGTCGAGTTCAAACGGCGTGAGCTTGCGGCACTTCCAACAGAGGATCCGCGGAACCGAGCCCAGACTCGACATGATCTTGTCGAGGTCTCGTGGCGCCTTCAGGTCTTGATGCGACCCTCGCTGTAACACCGTCGGAACCCGCCCCTTCGGTGTCCGCTGCATCGCGTTGTTCGGCCATCACCTATTCGACAAAACATGCACGGACTGATAATCAGGACCGGTTCCGTCCGCACTCCATGGGTCGAAGACCTGCCCGCGAATGGTTTAAATGAGCCGCCCTTCTTGGACCCGCCGCGAATGGCGAAGATCCTCGTCTGCGTCGCGTGGCCGTACACGTCCGGCCCGCGACACCTGGGCCACGCGGTCTCCACGTTCATCCCCGCGGACATCTTCGCGCGGTACCATCGGATGAACGGGGACGAGGTCCTCATGGTCGGCGGGAGCGACATGCACGGCACGCCGACCATGGTGCGCGCGGAGCAGGAAGGCGTCCCCCCGAGCGTCATCGCCGAGCGATATCATGCCCTGCACGAGAAGAACATCGAGCAGCTCGGCGTGCGGTACGACCTCTACTGGAACACCGCGGATCCCCATCACAAGGCGTGGGTGCAGGAGATCTTCCTCGCCCTGAAGGAAAAGGGCCACGTCTACGAGGCGATGATGGTCTCCCCGTTCTGCACGACGGACCAGCGGTTCCTCCCGGACCGGTACGTCGAGGGGACGTGTCCCCACTGCGGCTTCCCGCGGGCGCGCGGGGACCAGTGCGAGAACTGCGGGAAGATCCTGGACCCGTTCGAGCTGATCGATCCACGATGCAAGACCCACGGGACGACGCCGATCCCGAAGGAGACGAAGCACTTCTTCTTCCGGCTCAGCGCGTTCGAGAAGCCGCTCACGAAGTGGGCGGGGCAGGACAAGGAGCACTGGCGGCACCACGTCCTCACGTTCATGCGGAGCTGGCTCCGGGAAGGCCTGAAGGACCGGCCGATGACCCGCGACCTGGAATGGGGCATCGAAGTGCCCGCCCCCGGCTATGAGACGAAACGGATCTACGTGTGGTTCGAGGCGGTGATGGGATACCTGACCGCGACGAAAGAGTGGTACCGCCGCCGCAACACGCCCGACGGATGGAAGGACTTCTGGTTCGATCCGAAGGCCCGCCACTACTATTTCATCGGGAAGGACAACATCGTGTTCCACACGATCATCTGGCCGGCGATCCTGCTCGGCTACGATGCGAAGCTCGACCTGCCCTACGACGTGCCGGCCACACAATACCTGAACTTCTCCGGCGAGAAGATGAGCGCGGGCCGCGGGAAGGGCGTGTGGCTCTCCGACCTCCTCGAGCGGTTCGATCCGGACCAGCTCCGGTACTACGGGGTCGCCACGATGCCGGAGACCAAGGACACGGAGTTCGAGTGGGAGGACTTCGCGCAGCGGAACAACAGCGAGCTCCTCGCGGTGTACGGAAATTTCGTGCACCGCGCCCTGACCTTCGCCGACAAGAATTTCAACCATGCCGTCCCGCCCGCGGGCTTCCTCGATGCCGCCGACAAGCGGATGATCCGCGCGGTCGAGCAACAATGGAAGAAGGTCGGCCAGAACCTCGAGTACGTCCACATGAAGGACGGGATGAAAGACACGATCCAGCTCGCCCGGTTGGGCAACCAATATTTCGATGCGAAGGCGCCCTGGGATCTCATCAAGAAAGACCGCGAGGCCTGCGGGACCGTGCTCCACGTCGCCTTGCGGGTGAGCCGCTCCCTGGCCATCCTCATGGCTCCGTTCCTGCCGTTCAGCTCGACGCGGCTCTGGCGGGCGCTCGGGTACGACACGGACGTCCATGCCGAACGCTGGGATCAGGCCCTCGAGGACGTCCCCGCGGGCCAGACGCTCCGGGTCGGCAAGCCGCTGTTCGCAAAGATTGACCTCAGCGAGGCGAAGGAGAGCCCCGCGGACCGCCTCGATCTTCGCGTCGCGCAGATCGTGGATGTCCAAGAACACCCGAACGCCGACAATCTGTACGTCCTCAACGTAGACCTCGGGGGAGAGACACGACAGATCGTTGCGGGAGTCCGGAAGAACTACTCGAAGGACCAACTTCGTGGTCGGAAAATTGTCGTCCTCGTAAACTTGGAGCCCGCCAAGCTCCGCGGAATCGAGAGCCGCGGAATGCTCCTGGCCGGTGAAGACAAGGCGGACGTTGGCCTCGTGCTGCCGCCCGACCAATCCCCGGTGGGGTCGCAGGTCCTGGGCGAAAGAGGGGCGCCGGTCCTGCCCTTCTCCGAGTTCCAGAAGTACCAACTCCAGGTCGGTCCCGGGGGCAGCGTCCTGTTCCTCGGTCGCGGAGGCGACGAGACGCCAATCCAGCTGGCCGTGGGCGGGAACCCCCTGAAAGTCGACAAGGCACTGAAACAGGGAACGTGGGTGCACTAGACGATCAATGAATGGCGACCGCCATCGCGATCGCTTGGGACCGAAGGCCGAATCCCACCGCAAGCTCGCGTTCGATGTCGCGGAGCTCCGGGTCCATCATCTCGAACCGAACCCCGCTCCACGTGATCTTGCCGACCGCGGCGGGCCGGTCACCGAGGAAGAGCGTCACGCGATTGCCGAGCATCGAACCGACCCGGTAGACGCGCCCGCGCCACGCGAACGTCGTGTGACGCCAACGGAACCGAATCTCGATGGAGCCAATCGGCGATTGGATCGACAGTCGATCCCGCCATCCGTCGTAGCGGACGCGCCCGATTCCTTCCCGAGAGCCCGGGACGGAGCGCCACCCGTGCCGGCCCCGTTGAACCGCGAATTCGCGCCCGTCGACGAGGACCCGGTCCCGCAGGATTCCGAGCTTCGACTCGACGATCACGTTCTCGACATCGGAGCCGGACTGCATAAGCGCTCGCCGGGAATGCCCGGGCGCAAGCCTTTAAGCGAAGGGTCCCCCGTGCGGCCAACTCCGTGCTCCTCGACCTCCACAACCACACACGCTACTCCCCAGATTCCCGCGTGGATCCGGCGGCGCTCGTGGAGCTCGCGCGGAAGATTCGGCTGGCGGGGATCGCGATTACGGATCACAATTCCGTCGGCGGCATCGCCGCGGCCGAGCAGGCGGCGGGCCGCGACTTCCTGGTGATCCCGGCGATCGAAGTCTCCACGAAATCCGGCCATGTGCTCGGGTACGGAATCCGCGAAATCGTCCCGCGGGACCTGTCCGTGTCGGAGACTGCGGAACGAATCGTCGCGCTGGGCGGCGTCCCCGTCGCGGCCCACCCATTCCGATTCTGGTCGGGGCTCGGTCCGGCGGCGGTCGCCGAAGCCGCGTTCCCGGCCTACGAGACGTGCAACGGCCGGACCCTCCGACGAGGGAACGTCCGCGCCCGCGCATGGGCCCGAGAACGGAAGCTCGGTGAGACAGGAGGGAGCGACAGCCACTTCCTCGATGAGGTCGCAAAGGCCGTGACGGCCGTCGATGCCGGCGCGGTTGGCGTGGACGACGTGCTCCAGCTCCTCGCCCAGGGTCGCACATCGGCGCAGGGACTCGATCGCGGTCCCGCGGCGACCGCACGATACGTCACGAAGGCGGTCGGCGAGTGGATGCTCCGCGGGATGCGACGGATCTAGTCAGAGATGTTCCTCGATCCGCGGGACGTACTTCTCGACCGCCATTTTCGTCTTGAGCGGATCCGCCGCTGGAGGAAGCCGCATCACGAGCAGGGCCTTGCGGCCGGCGTGGATGATGAGGTACTTGTTCGACTTCGAATGGATCACGACGGACTCCAGCGAGTCCCTGGCCTCCGCGGTCACCGTCTCAGCGGAGCCGACGAGGACCGCGAACATCGATCCGAAGGTGTCGACGTGGACGCCACGAGGGAAGCTGCCCCCGAGATACGTGCCCGCCAAGGAAACGAGCATCGCCTCTTGCACGCCCTCGTTCTGTTCGATTTCGTGAAGAATTGACTCAAGGGCGGTCGTATCGACCATGGCGTGTGCTCCGGTTCGGTCCGGATGGAACGGTTGCCGGATTAAACCTTTCCGGCCTGGCTCTCAAGGGGAAAATCGTCACAAGCCCCGAAGCAGCTCGTACATCGCGAGGGCCACGTCGACGGCCTCGGCGCCCTTGTCGACGCGGGCCATCGCCTGATCGTCCGTCATGCCGGGACCGGTGATGCCGAGGCCGATCGGCTTGCGAGTCGCCCGCTCGATATCGAGGAGCGCTTTCGGCACCGCGGCCATGAGGGCCTCGTCGTGGAGCGTCTCGCCTTTGATGACCGCGCCGATCGCGACGGCCGCATCGACGTCCGCACGCTCGAGGAGCCGCTCGATGGCGGGCGGAATCTCGAAGACGCCGGGCACCCGCACGACTGACGTCACGCGAACGCCGCGCGCGTCGGCCCGGGCCAGGGCTCGCTTCACCATCACGTCCGTGACCTCGCCGTTGAATTCCGCGGCGACGATCGCGAGTCTCACGTCCGCGTCACCTTGAGTGGGCCTGCGTCGGCGAATCCTTCCCGCTGACCCGTCCCGGCCCGCGCCTGGATCGCGTGCGGTCGGAAAAGGAGGTCGTATGCGTTGACCGCGTGCTCGCGGGTTCGTCGGTCGAACAGGGTCGCGAGCTCGGCCTCGTCCCACCTGGGCCTGCACCGCCTGGAGGCCGAAGTCGGCCGCGAGGGCGCAGTCCTTGTCGACCGGTTGTCGTCCGACCATGCCGAGCGCCAGGACGAGATCGCAACCGCGGTCGAACAGGATCCGCGCACCGGCCGCGAGGTCCTTGATGCCGGGGACCGTGTACCGCTCGACCGCGAAGCCGCCGCCCTGCTTCCGGAGTTCGTCGATCGCCGCGGCCGCCATGTCGTACCGGGAGAACGACGTGTCGACGATCCCGATCCGTTTCACGCGTTTCGCTTTCGCCGCCGAGGAGGCGGGTCCGCGGCGCGCCGGGCGGCTCCCCGTTCGACCTTGGTGAGTCGTTCTTGAAGCGCGAGCCATTCCGCCACCTTCCTCACGATCTTCCGAGTGCCGACGAGGTCGCCTTCGAACTTCGGGAGCCGGAGCACCTTCGTCGCGAGGCCGCGCTTGCGGCACTCCGCGAGGATCCGTTCCTCGCTGTGCACCTGGTCGTACCCGATCGCGATGATGTCCGGCCGGATCTCGTCGAGGATGTCGTAGATGTTGCCTTCGTGGCCCAGGACCGCGCGGTCGACCGGCTTGAGCGCCTCGACCATCTGGAACCGGGCCGCCTCCGGCATGATCGGCTCGTGCTTGAACTTACGAGCGGTGCTGTCCCTCGCGACGACGACCCAGAGCTCGTCGCCGAGCGCTCGGGCCTCGCGGAGGAAATACACATGACCGGGATGGAGGAGATCGAAGACCCCCGTCGCCATTACACGGACCACGAACGCCACGCTCGGACGATGTCCTGCCCTTCCAGGAACACGAGATTCCTCGCCCGAGCATATGCCTTTGCATCTTGCTTCGAGAGAGCTCGTCCGTCGTCCGCCATCATTTCGCAGATGGTCGCCGTGGGCGCGAGTCCGGCCATGAGCACGAGGGCCGTCGTGAGCTCCGTGTGACCCCGTCGATCGACGAGGAGCGGATCCACGGCGTTCAAGAGGGGCACGTGGCCCGGAGACCGGAATTCGTCCGCGAAGACATGGGCCGCCCATCCGTTCTCCCGCTTCGTCGCTTCCTTCGCGATCGCCGCGAAACGCGAGATCGTCTGCGCCCGGTCCACGTCCGTCACGCCGGTGAACGTGTCTCGATGATTGACGGAGATCGAGAAAGCGCTGTGCCGATCGTACTTCATGTCCTCCTTCGAGATCGCGTCGAGGACCGGGTACGCGGATCCGGACCGCCGGAGCACGTCCGCCATGAATGGGAGGCCGATCCGCTCGCGGACCTCCCCGGAGAGGGTCGTGCAAATCAGGCCGCCGGCTTCCTTTCGCAAGGTACGGACCGAACCGGGCTTCACGAACTCGCTGGCGATCGTGAGGTCCGTCTCCTCTTCACGGCCGTCGCCGTCGTACACGAGGATGAACTCCCCGCGCCGCAGGGCGGCGAGCGCGCGTTCGAGTTCCACGAATTCTGAGGAGCTGGGCGGCGTATATCAAGATTGTTGTAGGAACCAATTTATTGGTTTTCACTCGGAGGGACGGAGGCCTTATTTTGAGCGGTCCCATGCGGCCCACGATGTTGGAACCACGAGCTGTCGCGCAAGTCGATCCGGGTGGGATGCGGGACATCATCGCCTCCCTCCCGGACCAAATCTCCGCGGCTACACGGTCGAGCGCCAAGGCTCGCTTCCCCGTGGAGGAAGCCCAGCGCATTTTCCTGGTCGGAATGGGAGGTTCCGCAATCGCGGGCGATGTGTTCGCGGCGTGGGCCGCCGACCGCTCCAAGGTTCCGATTCAGGTCGTCCGTGACTACCGTCTTCCGTCGTACGCGCGATCGGAGGATCTCCTCGTGGCAGTGTCGTATTCCGGAAACACAGAAGAGACGCTGGCCGCGACGGCTCAGGGAATCAAGCTCGGGTGCCGGGCGATTGCGATCACGTCCGGCGGGACGCTGGCGGAGCTCGCGCGGAAGAATGACTTCTCGACGTTTCGAATCCCGACGGGATTGCCGCCCCGAGGGGCGTTCGGCCATCTCTTCGGAACCCTCGCCGCGATCAGCAGGGAGTGGACGGTCACGGAGGGCGGGGACGAACTCGCCGGGGCCGTGGCCCACCTGAAGGAGCTCCGCACGCGGCTTCGTCCGGAGAGCGGCATGCGCTCGAACCGAGCGAAATCGCTCGCCGTCCGCATCAAGCCCACGGTGCCCATCATGTACGCGGCACCTCCATTCTCGGCGATCGCGAGACGTTGGCAGACGCAACTGAACGAGAACTCCAAGGTCCTCGCCTTCTCCTCCGCCTTCCCCGAAGCAGACCACAACGAGCTCGTCGGATGGATGGAGGATCCGCGCAGTCGAACCCACCGACCCATCCTCCTCCGGGACCGCGACGAGGCCCCGGAAATGCGCCGGCAACTCGACATCACGGTTTCCCTGATGAAGCAGAAGGTGAAGGTCGAGCAGATCCAGGATGAGGGCCCGACGCTGTTGAGCCGCCTCCTCGGGACGCTGTATCTCGGCGACTACGTGAGCCTGTACCTTGCGGTGCTGCGACGCGTCGACCCGCTGGTCCTGAAGCCGATCCAAGCTTTGAAGGCGAAACTCGCCGAATCCCACCGAACGAGCTGAACGCGGACCGAAGATTTCGGGCCGAGCTGACCTAGCCCGAAGGAGTCATCGACCAGACGAAGAATGCGATTCCAGCGGCGAGGAGAGTCGTAAAGTTCGTCCCCAGAACTAGGAGGGACGGACTCCCTGTTCCTATCTACCGTATGAACATGGATAGGACCAACCCGGTCATGACGCTGAGGCCGAACAGGCTCGCCAGGACCCAACGACCCAAGGAGTAGACCCTTGTCAACCCAAACCGGCTCTCCACCTCCACGTAGGCGAAGTCCGTCCCGCGCACGGCGTAGGTCCACCAGAGAAATCGAAGCCGTTTCATCGGAGAGCTTTCGGTCGACGCGACACTCCTCACACCCCATCAACATTGCGACGCAGCGCCGACCGAACCGGCCCGGGTAATTCCCAGAGGGAGTCAATCGGTCTCGCCGACGAAAGAGTTGAACGCCGGGGGGGAGATTTGAACTCCCGAGGTCTTTCAACCACGGCGTGGCTGGCGACGGCCTGCCGCCGATTCCAGCGCCGCGCCCTACCGGGCTAGGCGACCCCGGCCTGTGACCGTCCCGAAAAAAGGAACGAGTCCCGCGACCATCGGCTGCGTCGTAATAAAGATTCCTCGGTTCTCACGTGCGCAATCCTCGGAATGTCCGCGCGAGTTCGACGCGTTCCCGCCCAGATGGATGGCTGTAAAACAGCCACTTCTCCCAGGGACCCGGGTCCGCCACGCCGAGGTTCTGATCGTGAAGTTTCACCATCGCGCTGGCGAAGTTCGGCGCGTCCTGCGTGAGGCCGAGGGAGAATCGATCCGCCCGTGCCTCCCGCGCGCGGGACCAAGACAACTCGAGCGGCTGCAGAGGCAGGGAGACGAGGCCGAGCAGCGCCGCCAAGAGAGGAAGGCCTGCCATGTCGGCAATCGAACGGATCCCAAGTAACGAGTACAGGATTGAGTACAGCAATCCGGTGACGGCCAGCGTCACGAGGGACGTCGCCGACCCCAGCACGAAGCCGCGAAGCGGGTCGAGGAACTTCTGGTGGGCGAGCTCGTGGGCGAGCACCGTCTCCACTTCCTCCGGCCGGAAGTCGTGAAGGAGCGTATCGGTAACTACAACCCGTCGCGTCCGCCCGAGCCCCATGACCGCGGCGTTCGAACGTCGGGTCTTCTCGGATGCGCGGAGTTCGAAGACCCCCACGATTGGTACCTTCGCCCGGACCGCGAGCGATTCGAACCGGGTCCGCAGGGCGGGATCGTCGAGGGGTCGAAGGCGATAGAACATCGGCACGAGAACAACCGGGGCGATGAACGCGAGGATGACCGAGACCGCAAGGCCCAGCAACCACGCGATCAGCCACCACCAGGTCGGCCACGCCGCGAGAAGCCACAGCAACACCATTCCGGCGGCGACCGTCAATCCCAATCCGAGACCGAGAGACTTCGCGAGATCCTTCATCCAGCCGCTGAAGCGCTGAGGCGATAGGTCGAAGGCACGTTCCCAGCGATATCCGCCGACGTAACGAAACGGGAGGTCCACCGCCATCACGAGGCCGAACAGGACGACCAAGAACGTGACCGTCGCGGCCCACGGTGGGAACGCCAACGCGAGGACGCGGTCCCGCAAAGCGCCCGCCCCGCCGAGGACGAGGACCAACGTGAGCGCCGCCGCGACCGCCATCCGGATTGCGGACAATCGGATGCGCAGCGAGCGCAATCGGCGAGCGGTCACCTGACGCTGGACGTCGAAACCCCAGGCGTCGACCGACACACCCTCACTTCCAGAGGCGCGGGTAGGTCCCGGGGGCCATGAGCACGCGGTCCGTGTCTGCAGCGGCACCGGACTTCTCGATGACAATGCGGTCCGAGGTCATGAGCGCCTTCGCAATCGCCACCGCCTCCCCCTTTCCCGTGTAAACGCCGACGAGATCGCCGACCCGAATATGATCGGACAACTTCGCGACGCCGGGGACTGCGAGGTTCGCTCCATGGCAGAGCGCATCCACGGCGGTGTCCTTGACGATCATCCGCGGCAGATGCCGGAGGAGGTCCTCCACGGGGCGCAGGATCGCGCGGACCGGTGTGTCGTCGCCATCTTCCTTCCAATATGCAATGGAATCCCGGAATGCGTTGAGGGGATGGGCGTCCGCCTCGCCGAAGGTCGCGGCGCGGGTGCGTCGCAAATCGACGAGGTTCGCCCCGACGCCCAGCGCATCACCGATGTCCGCGCACAGCGTGCGAATATACGTACCGGATTCGCATCGAGTGCGGAAGAGGACGTTCCGGCCGTCGACCTCGAGCGGTTCGAGCTCGTACACGTGCCGGGTCCGCTGCTCTCGTTTGACCGCCGACCGGATCGGAGGAATTTGAAAGATCTCTCCGACGAATCGACCCATCATGGATCGAATGCGCCGCTCGTCGACGTCCTGATGGAGTTGCATCACGCCGACGTATTCCTTGTCCCCGGCGAGGACGGCCTCGACCGCGCGGGTCGCATCCGCGAGCGCGACCGGGAGGACGCCGGTCACCCGCGGATCGAGGGTGCCTGAATGACCCGCCTTCGGGACGCCGAACATGTCCCGCACCCATGCGCTCACCTGGTGCGACGTCGGGCCCGCCGGCTTGTCCACGATTGCAACGCCGAGGCGGATCCGTTCCGTGATCGACCGGTCCTCAGGCCGCGTCCCCCATTTCGAGTCGGGCACCTCGTGGAGGACGACGAGGTCGCTCATCCCTCCACCCGCGCGGCGATCATTGTCACAATCTCGTCCGGGGTCCGGTCCCGAGAATCGATCACGAGGTCGAAGATCGCCGTGTCCCCGAGATCGATTCCATAGATCGACCGGTACCGGATCCCCTCCGACCGCTCGCGCGTCAGGATCTCGCGTTTCGCCTCCTCGACGGTCGTGCGCTCGCGGCCCGCGATCCGCTTCGCGCGCACCGGGAGGGGCGCGTCGATCATCACCTTCAGGCACGGGATTTTCTCTTTCGCGAGCAAATACGCCTGGATGCGCCCGTCGACCACGACGTCCCGGCCCCTCGCCACGTGCGCTCGAATCTCCGAGAGGACAGCCTTGTCCAAGGCGCGATCGATGCTCGGATCGCGTTCTGCGGCGCGGCCGAACGCCTCGAGGTTCAACCCGCGTTCTTTCGCCATGGCCCGGAATCGCGTGCCCGCGGAGACGAGGACGGCGCCACGAGCCTCGGCCCATCGTTCGGCGACCGTCGTCTTGCCGCTGCCGGGCGGGCCTCCGATCACAAGGATCATCGACGTCCCTCAGGCGGTCTCATCCGGTCCCGCGCGGAGCGGGACGCCCATCGCCTGAAGCCGGCGTCGGAAACGGAAGTACTTGAGGACCCGGACGACGATCTGCCCGAACGGGAGCGCGAGCAGCGAATAGAGGAGGACCCACGACGGGAAAACGTAGACGGCGTTCACGAACACGTGGGTCGACCAGGGCACCGCGATCCACTGGTTCCCGAGGCCCTGGAGGACGACGTCGACGAAGAGCCGGAGCCATGTGAAGATCACGATGAACATGAACATCGTCCAGGCCATCGACTTCATCGGCGCGGTCTGGACCTCCATCGAGTCTTTCATGAAGCCTTGCTGCGCCTCCTTGAGCTGCGCGAGCCGCGTCTGCTGGCCTTTCCGCATCGCCTCCATCTGCTCCTTGCGCCAAGCGGACATGACCTTCTGGGTGCGGGCCATCTTCACCCAGTTCGTGTAGTGGTCCCGGATGATCGAGCCGATCGTGGTCGTCAACAGGCCGGCGAGGAGAATCGTGAGGACGGGGAGCGTCCCGCCGAAGCCGAACATCGGGAACAGGGCCAGATTCGCGAAGGACGCGAACCCCGTCCCCACCGCGGGATCGATGATCGCGTAGAGGGCCAGCAGGAACAGGAAGATCATGAGGAACCGGGTCAGGCTCGGACGGCTGAAGGGCGTCGGAGGCCGGGCGGGCGGGGCCGTTTCCGCGCTTTCCTCGACCTCGGCGGAGCCGGAATCATCGGCCACGGATTCGCCAATGGACCTGCCGATATAAGGATTTGCAACTCCATCAGGAGGGAATCAACCGCTGTCCTACGCCGTGGGCGTCGTCCCGAGCGCGGCCTGGATTTTGTTCGCGAGATCCTCGTAGCGCTCGGTCAGGGCCTTCTCCTGCTTCTGGAGGGACTTCACCCGGATCGTGAGGGTCTCCTTGTGCTCCTCGAGCTCTTTCTTCAAGCCCTCGCGATCGTCCTGCTTGACGAGGAGCATCCCGATGCTCTTGTACACCGGCGTATCGTCCTTGATCTTCACGAGCTCTTCTAAGGTGCCTTCGATCTCGCGCAGTTTCGCTTCGAGCTGCACGCGCTGGCTGCCCAGCACCTGGAGCTGGTTCTGCAGCTGCTGATACTGGGCGATCTGGTTCTGGAGCTGCGGGGAAATCTCCTTCACGACGTCACCTCGCGTCGTACGCGGGCCGCGACGTCGGCCCACCGGAGGTACGAGTTCACGGCAGCCCGCAGCGCCCCGGTGTCGTCCGCGTCGATCGTGAGGGTCAGCCGATTCGGCTCCGAGCGCATCGAGACCCGGGCCTTCGGGACGTCACGTCCGGTCTCCGGCCGCAACGACCGATAGACCACGCCGGCGTCGGGACCGGAGAGCACGATCGTCGCGCGCCGCATGATCATCGCGCCTTGACGACCTTCTTTACGTTCGGCCGCTCTTTGTAGAACATTTTCGAGCCGCACCGCTCGCACTGAATCCCGACCGTGTTGATGTTCGCCCGGATCGGTTCCAGGCACTTTGCGCACTTGTACATGTCAGGCCTCCTCCGCCTTCGCTTCGGGCTTCGGCGTGGTCTCCGTGACCTCTCGCTTGAATGAGGTCGTCACGATCGGCCGGTAGGCCCCGCCCGCGAAGACGTAGCCGCATCGGCGGCACGCCCAGACCCCGCTCGATCTCCGGCGGACGGAGATCGCGGCGCATCGCGGACACGTGTGCCGCCCTTTCAGGCCCTCCTCGATCTCTTGCACCCGGCGGCGAATGCGTACGCCGTAGCGGGGGCCGAAACGGCCGACGATGCCTGCCTTTCTCGTGCGACGGGCCATGGAGGACCTCAGGAAGATTGAAGGAGCGGACGGATGTCGCGGCCGACGCGCTGGGCCGTCTCGATAATCCGCTTCACTTCTTCGTAAGTAAAGCTTCCACTTAAGCCTTTTTGCATCGCGCGGATGTCGCCGTTCTCGTCCGTCGTCACGGTGAGCCGCGCATCGGCCATGCGCTCCTCGTCGAGGCTCGGATCGACGAGCAAGAGGTCCTTGATCTTCGCGGTCGTCACGCTGACGGGCCAGTGCTCGACCGGGAGCGGGAAGTCGTCGCCGAGGCCTTGGGCCTTCGCCGGAGCGATCGTCGAGGACAGGGCCGCGACCGCGCCGTAGGAGCACGCGTCGAACAGATTCCCGTCGAAATCGAGGACATGGATGTCGATGAACAGGATCCACACCTTTTCTTTCGGCGTGATGCAGAGCTTCTCCATATTCACCATCTTCGACTCGCGGATCCCTCGGTCGACGACGCGCGCAAGCTCGATGGCATCGGGCCGCGGCGGGCCGGCCTCGAACGTCGGACTGGCCATCGGGATCAACTCGACGCTCGTCGACAGCACGCCGGTGTTCGGGGTGTCGGGATACGGCTCGCCCACGGTCATCTTGATGCCGATGAGAACGTCCGTGTTCCCCAGCTTCACGCGGGCGCTTCCTTCGGCGGTCTTGACGAACGACCGGTCGACCTTGACTGGGCGGGGCTGATCGAGGCTGCGGCCGTCGACTCGCTGCCCGGACGACGCGAGGCGATACACGTGAGCGCGCATCAGCTCCGAGACGATCTCCTCGCTCATCAGATCCCCTCCGGGCCAAAGTCTTCCTCGGGTGGCATCGGCGGCTCGTCCGACTCGACCGGTGCCGGGGCCGCGGGAGGCGGCTCTTTCAGGATGTCTTCGAGGGTCACCGAATACCGGCGTCGGAGCGCATCGCGCTGCAGCTCGTAGATCCGTTTCGTGGCATCGATCGACAGGCCCATCGCTTTCTGAAACTCGTCGTAGGTGAGGTGGCCGTCCATCTGCAGGAGGACGACATCGCCGGTCCGCGGGACGATCGCCATGGGGCAGTCCGCGTCTCCGAAGTTGTCCTCGTCTTTGTTGAGGTCGAGGCACACGACCCCGTCGATCTTGCCCGACGCGCACGAGGTGACGAGGTCCCGCATCGGGACGCCGGCATCGGCGAGGGCCACGCTAGCCGCCGTCAGCCCGGCGCACCGCGTGCCCGCGTCCGCCTGGAGGACCTCGATGAAGATGTCGACCGACGTGCGCGGGAACTGCTCGACGAAAACGACCGAGGCGAACGCCTCGGAAATCACCTTCGAGATCTCCACGGACCGTCGATCGGGTCCGGGCCGCTTCCGGTCCGAGACGCTGAACGGAGCCATGTTGTAACGGCACTGGACGAGGGCCCGGGCGGGATCCTGGAGGTGCCTCGGGTGCGCCTCGCGCGGGCCGTAGACGGCCGCGAGGACCTTGTTCCCGCCCCACTCGATGTACGCGGATCCGTCCGCCCGGCGCAGGACTCCCGCCTCGACCCGGATCGGTCGCAACTCATCGAACCTCCGGCCATCCAGGCGGCGTCCGTCGGATTTGATCAGTTTCATCCCTTTCTCGATGTGCTCGATGTCTTCCATGGAAAACCTTCCTCAGGAGGGCCTCGGCCCTCGTCCTCGTGGTTGCTCCCGCTCGATCCGTTCGCGCACGGCTTCCGTGAGGCCCACGGCCTGGGCCCGCTCGTCGATCAGGCGGATCGCCATCGCGGCCACCGCGGCGCTGCGGTCATCCCCATCCAGCCAGATCCGACCGTTCTGCCCGACGTAAATCCGGCAGCCGGTCAGGTCCATGATCAGGGACACCATGCTCCCCTGCTTGCCGATCACCCGGGGCACCTTCGTCGGCGAGATCTCGATCACCATGCCGCCGTTCAGGCGTCGCGCCTCGCGCTCCTGCATCGTCAATTGGACGCGTTTGATCTCGTCGACGCTCAGGACGTGACACATGATCACGTCGCCGACCTTCAGGTAGCGTGCGGTGTCGCCGAACTCGACGCGCCAGGGGGATTCCGTCGCGTGGAGGGGAGCGGGATAGGGTGAATTGATGTCGACGAGCCAATGGGAGGGGCCTTGGTCGACCACCTCGCCGATGACGGCGTCGCCCCGCTGCGGGATGTACCGCCCGTTGAGCGGGATCACGCTGACGAGGCCCTCGTGCTCGTCCCGAATGCCCAATTGCGCCGCGAAAACCCGTCCGCCTTCGCTGTATGTGCCCGGCCCGGGTTTCAGCCCGGGGCCGCCGACGACTTCGCCCGGAATGACGATCGGGCGGAGCGCCCCACTGCTCTGCATAGGTGTCTCTCTCTCACGCACCGCGTCGAAACCGAGGCGGCTACTTGAGGCTTCCGGTCTTTGCGGCGCCCTCAAATCCGCTGGTCGGCTTTCAGAATCCGGGTCTCCACGTTTCCCTTCGTTTTCGCGTTGAGACGCTCGAGGAACTCGGTCTGCAAGCCGGCCGGCATCTCAACGACGCCGAGCCAAGCCCCCGTCGGAGACCATTCTTCTTTCAGGATCGTTCCGAACGACTTGAGGTCGCCGTACGCCTTCGCGCTGTCCTCGGCGCTCAGCTTCACCGCAATCCGGACCTTCTCGAAGCGAATCGGGATGAGCGGCCGGAGCGCATCGAGGATTTCTTTGACCTGTTCCTCGACGCTTTTGAACGGATCGACGTGGACTTTCGCCTCTTCCATCGCGTTCTCGATCCGCTGTGGCGGATGGGGCGCGCCGGTCTGCGGGTTGATCGCGTTCGCGGCGATGTACTGCACGATCTGCTTTCGCTTCGCCTCCAACATCTGCCGGCGTTGTTCCGTCGTCAGCTGAATCTCGCCGCGCTGGACAATCTGCTTCGCGACCGCCAGCGGCTCCGTCGTCCCGAAGAAATCCATCATCTTCTCTTCGGACGCCTTCGAGCCTTTGTGGGCATCCTTGAAAATCTCGTCGATGGCGAGTTCCCGAAGGAGGTCGACCTCTTTGCCGTCCCGGATCCGCTGGACCGCATCCGGCTTCACGAGGACTTCGAACTTCTCGCCGGCCTTCTCGACGCGGGCGATTACGTATTCCTTGAAGATATCGTCGCGACGGTCCGATCGGAGCTCTTTAGGCATGACCTCGCTCGCCTACGACGCTGTCGGGATGCGAGTGAGATACTGGCCGACCTCGGACTCCGAGAGCCGACGGAACTTCTCGCCTTCGACGATCAAGCCGATCTCGATCGCGCGGGCATCGAGCTTCTCCCCCTCGGAGGCCTTCTGGAGGCCCTGAAGACCGAGAATCATCGCGTCGTCCTGAGCCATGTTGTCCTTGTACTTCTCCTCGAGGAGTTCCATGACCGCCTGGCGGCCCTGTCCGATGCTGCCGGCCTTGTACGACACGAGGGCGCCGCTCGGGTCCGTCTCGAACAGATGGGTCCCAAGGTCGTCCACGCCCGCCACGAGGAGCGCGGTCCCGAACGGACGGACGCCGCCGTATTGGGTGTAGTTCTGCTTGTAATCGCAAATCCGCTTCACGAGGAGGTCGACGCCGATCTTCTCGCTGTACGTGACCTTGTTGATCTGCGCGACGAGCCGGGCATAGTCCACGAGGACCCGCGCATCGGCGACGAGGCCGGAGGTCGCCGCCCCGACGTGCTCGTCAATCTGAAAGATCTTCTCGATCGATGACGTTTCGACCAGCCGCGATCCGATCTTTTTGTCGGCCATCAGCACGATGCCGTTCTTGAACTTCAGGCCCACGGTGGTGTTTCCCCGCGTGACCGCCACGCGAGCGTATTCCACCTGGAACAGGCGGCCGTCGGGGCTGAAGACCGTAATCGCGCGGTCGTACGCCATCTGGCCCGGCTGCATATGATAAACCTCGGGCCGCTAATCAAGCGGTCACTTATAAGGGTTCTTTTCGGACTGTCGGCGCACGCTGTCCGTTCGGCTCAGATACTTGCGAGTCGCCGCGCGAATCGTCCCGGAGGTCCCGACCGTCGTCACGCGGACCGATTCTCCACCGAGCGTTCCGATTGCATTCAGCGCGTGAATCGCGGCGTCCTTTTCGAGATGGGTTGTCCGGACGAGGCCCGATGAGCGTGCGAAGTCCACGAGCCACAGTCGAAGCGGCATTGTCCGCAGAGCTTCCAGCACTTCCTCGCGTCGGAAGGCCCGAGGACCGTCGACCCGGAACGCGATGTAGCGATACCGCGGGCGTCGCGTGCTCACGCTCGCGCGATGGGAGAGAAATGGAAAAAGGTTCGGGTAAAAAGAGGAGGAGGTCAGCGTACTTCGTCCACTTCGGCGGACGTCTTCACTGGACCCGTGTAGATTTCCTTGCCCAGGAGGGACTTCGACTTGACGCCGGTGATCACGAGCAGGACGCGCACCGTGTTCTGCAGGTCGTCCTCGACGGAACAGCCCCAGATGATCCGCGCCTGCGGGTTGATCTTCTGGCCCACGATCTCCGCGGCCTTCTCCGCCTCGGACACGGTCAGGTCGGGCCCGCCGACGACGCGGACGAGCGCGCCGCGGGCGTGGGTCAGGTCGACCTCGCCGAGCAGCGGGGATTCGAGCGCCTCGTTGATCGCATAGTCGATCCGGTCCCGCTCTTCCTCGCTCTCGCCGATCCCGATCATCGCGACGCCGCCGCCCTTCATGATCGTCATGAGGTCGGCGTAGTCGAGGTTGACGAGTCCGGGCTTCGTGATGATCTCCGTCATGCCTTTGATGGACTGCATGAGGATCTCGTCCGCGACTTTGAACGCGGCGTTGATCGGCAGGCGCGGCACCAGCTCGAGGAGCTTGTCGTTGTAAATCACGATCGTCGTGTCGCTGAACTTGCGGAGCTTGTCGAGTCCGGCCTCTGCGTTCTCCATCCGGATGCGGCCTTCGGATTTGAACGGCATCGTGACGACGCCCATCGTCAGGGCGCCTTCCTCCTTGGCCACGCGGGCGACGTACTGCGCGGAGCCGGTCCCGGTCCCGCCGCCCATGCCCGCGGTGATGAACACGACGTGAGCGCCCCGGAGGAAGTCGCGGATCTCCTCTTCGTTCTCGTGGGCGGCCTGTTCGCCGACCTCCGGGAGGGCTCCGGCCCCGAGGCCTTTCGTGAGCCGCTTCCCGATGAGGATCTTCTTCGGCGCGTGGACGGACAGGAGGTGTTTCGCGTCCGTGTTCACGGCGGCCAGTTGGGCGCCCGTGATGCCGGCCTCGCTGCACCGGTTGATCGTGTTCGACCCGCCACCGCCGCAGCCGACGATCTTGATCGAGACGTTGATCGACTCAACGATCTTCTCGATCTCCTCGTCGTCGCCGTTCTTCTTCTTTTCGACGACCTTGGCCTTCTCGGACTCCCGTTCTTCCTTCGCCTCGGCTTCCTGGTGTCGAGCCAGGGCTTCGTTGAGAAGTGATTTCATTGTGCCATCCCATCCCGATGGAGACTGACGGCCGGACGAATCCATCTTACCCTATTTAAAAGTAGTCATACATCTGTCAGACAAACGCCGGGTTGACATCCGCCGCCGGGCTGCCACGAAAACGAGGCCTCAGTGGGCGACCGCCAGCATCGGGGCCATGTTGATGACGATCCCGGCGTTCGTGATATCGAACGGATACACGTTCTCGTCGTGGGACGAGCCTTTGTACTTCTCGACGGAGAGGAATCGCTTGATCCCGGTCTCATCCCGGAGCTTGTGGAGACGGATCTCCCCGCGCGCGAGGAACGCTTCGGGCGGGACTTCGCCCTCCTCCGGGAGTTCGAGGGTCAGGAGCGAGGTCACCTTCGATTCCGCGAGGTAGCGCATGAACGATTGCGTCGTCACGGTCTCCTCGAACTCGCGCATGCAGAAATACCGCAGGGCCGTCATCGAATCGACCACGACGCGCTCGTAGTTCCGCTTCAGGAACAGGTTCTTCAGGAGTTGCTGGAGCGAGTGGACGCTCACTTCCTTGCTCTCGAAGTCCGGGGTCTTGCGGATGCGCTCGCCGATTGCACGCATCTTCGCGGGCTCTTCCTCCGTAGAGATCTCCAGGATCGGCGTGGGCTCGAAGCGCCGGATGTCCGAGTTCGCGTCGAGGACGTCAAGGTCGTCCAGGTTCCAGCGGAAGCCGCGCATGTTGATCTTCAGTTCGTTCGGAGGCTCCTCCAAGGCGACAAACAGGCATCGCTCGCCGCCCTCCAGGCCTTCCCGCAGGAATTGCATCGCGAGGATCGTCTTTCCCGCGCCCGGCGGGCCCGAGACGATGTACGGCCGCCCGGGGACGAAGCCGCCGTGGAGCATCTTATCAAGACCCGGGATGCCGGTCCCGATCTTGGCCGCGGCCGTCAGCGAATCACCTGCGGCGGCCGTGGCGGCGTCGAGATCGGGGGCGGGAGCGGAGCCTTCCCGAGACGCTCTTTGAGCTCCGAGTCGCACGCGAGCGCGAGCTTTATCGCTTTTTGATAGTTTCGGCGTTGAAACGCGAGCATCGCACGAGACAATGACACCTCGATGTCCCGGATCGGGACCTGGCGGCGGTGAGCGTCCTCAATCTGGCGCATGATCGACTCGATCACGTTCGAAACCTCATCGATCAGTCGGGTCTCGAGGAGCGATTCTCCGGGCTTCGGGGCCGGGGTCGACACCCGCGTCTGCGCCGGCGCATCGAGGTAGACGACCATCCCGTTGTCCCCGATCGAAATGGGGTGCATCCGATCGTCGAACGACGAGCCGCGGAACTTCTCGATCGAGATCGCGCGGCGAATGACGCTTCCGTCGATCCACTTGTTCAGCCGAATCTCGCCGCGGGCGAGGAAGAACTCGGTCTCGAGGATCTTCTTGTTCAACCGTTCCGAGATGATGAGGGTCGTCGCCTCGAGTTCCGCGAGGAACCGGACGAACGACTGGATCAGGATCCGACTGTCCTGGCCCTGCATGGCGAACATCTTGAGGGCGGTCATCGAGTCGATGACGACGCGCTTGTACCGTTGCTTCGTGCGCTCGAGATGATGGGAGAATTCTTGTTTGATCATCTTCTGCACGCTGTGCACCGTGACCTCGAGCGCCCGGATCTGGGACGACTGCCGGATCTCCGTGACGTCTTCCATGTCCCGTACGTCGAGGGATGTCCCGACGTCGATCACGGATCGTTGGCGTTTGTGCGCCCGGATGTCCGGAGTCGCATCGAGGATCTTGAGGCGGTCCAGGTTCCACGTGAACGTGGCCATGTTCGCCTTGACCTCGATCGGGGGCTCGTCGAGGGTGACGAGCAGGCACGGTTCCTGCTGGCGGAGCCCGTCGAGGAGGAACTGGACAGCCAGAATCGTCTTGCCGCTGCCGGTCGGGCCTGACACGACGTAGGGTCGCGCGGGCAGCAGGCCGCCGTTCAGCATCGTGTCGAGACCCGCGACGCCCGTCTTGACGCGATCCATTGAAAGCCTGCCGAGCGCGCGGACCACCCGGCCCATGATGCATAAAAGCTCCGTCCTGAGAATCAGGCCATAAGACTGGGTCCCCGGAGAAGGCCGATGTTAACCTTAAACAAGGTTGACTTTTCCAGAACCGGCGGGAACACCGCGATCGCCCGAGACGAGGACCGCCGTCGACGTCGGAACTCGATAGCGGGGGATGGACTTTCCGGGCCTGAGGTCGTCCTCACGGCCCTTTTGAACCATCGATCTCCGGGTGTCTCACCGGGGACCTGGGAGTCCCGGGGTATGAGCCCGACGGGATATCCTGGCTACCCCACCCCGCTACAGCACATCGAGCCACGGCGCGCCGGCGGTCGTCCGTCCGCATTGGAACGTGTCGGATAAACCTATCGCGCGACCGCTCAGAAGAATTTCCGGAAGCGGGCGAGATCCTCGAGACTTCCTTTCAGTTTGATTTTCCCCGTCGCGTACGCCTTGAACGGACCGATCTCGCGGAGGATGAGCCCGCGCAACGTGTCCGCATCGGTCGAGATCGTGATGTCTGCGGGGTCGACGCCGCCGTCGAGGAGGCCCGCGACCTTCTGGTCCGCGAGCGTGAAGTGATATTTCGTGCCGTCCTTCAGTTCGATCAGGACCGTCTTCTGGAGACCCGCGAGCTCCCCGCGGAGCGCCGGGTCGGAGGCGACCTTCGCATTGAACTTGCGAATCAGGTCCTCGAGCATCTCCCGCATCACGAACGACCGCCAAATTCGTCGAGCTTGCGGATCCGGGACTCCGCGAGCAACCGCCGCGCGGTGTCCCAGGAGGCCCGTGTGTGCGGCGGCAGGGTCCCTTTTTTCTTGATCCACTTCTCCAGGAACGCGATCGTGTCCGGATCGGACGAGTAGCCGGAGCCGATCGTGTCGCCGATCTCTTCCTCGATCACGCGCATCTCGCGGTCGCGGCGGACTTTCGCCAAGATCGACGCCGCGCTGACGACCGGGAAGAGCTCGTCGGCGTTGTGCTGGGAGACGACCTCGACGGCGAAACGCAGCTCGCGTTGGACACAGCGTTTGAACTCAATCTCGTCCACATCGGCCGCGTCGACGTAGGCGGTCTCCGGATGCAACCGCTCGATCAGCTGCGCGAAGAGCTTCGCCTCAAAGTCGTTCAGGGACATCTCCGCGCGCATCATGTCGATCTCTTCGGCGGGAATCACGAGGAGGTCCCACGTCGCACACTTCTCGATCTCGGGCGCTAGCGCCTCCCGCTTCTCCGGGGAGAGTTTCTTCGAGTCCCGGACGTTCAGGTGCCTCAATGCGACGTCGGACTCGACCGCGACGCCCGCTACGACGAGCGGACCGAGGACGGGGCCTCTCCCCGCTTCGTCGACGCCGAGGATCACGGCTCACGCCTCGAAAAGCTCGCGAGCCGTCTCTTGCGCTCGAGCGATGACGTCCGACTCGTCGACGGTTCGCACGACGCCGCCCGCCATGAGGACCTTGCCATCGACAATCGTCGCCTGCACATCGCTCCCCCGGCCGCTGTAGACGAGGTGCCGGATGACGCTCTCCGGATAAAAAGGAGTTGTGTGGGCGCCTTTCAGCGAGACGACCGCGAGATCCGCGCGCTTCCCAACCTCGATCGACCCGATCTCCCGATCGACGTGTAGCGCGCGGGCCGCGTGGATCGTTGCGAGGTCGAGGACGGCCTGCGCCGGCATCACCCGGGCGTCCCACCGGATCGCTTTGTGCAGGAGCGCGGCGACCTTCATGTCCGCAAAGACGTCCATGCCGTTGTTCGAGATCGGGGAGTCGGTCCCGAGGCCGACGACGACGCCGGCCTCGAGCATCTCCGGCACCGGGGCGACGCCGCCGCTCGCGAGTTTCATGTTGGAGACGGGGCAGTGGGCGACGCTCACGCCGCAGCGGGCGAGAGCCCGCACCTCGTTCATCGTGACCCAGGTGCAGTGCGCCGCGGTGACGCGTTCTCCGAGGAATCCGATTTTCTCGAGCCACTCCACGGGTCGGAGGCCGGTCTTTTTGCGGTGGGCCTCGACCTCGCCGCGCGTCTCCGACAGGTGGGTGTGGAGCCGGACGTCGCGGCGATCGGCGATCTCCTTCGCCTTCGCGTAGGTTTCCTCCGAAGCGACGTAGACCCCCTGGACGCCGACGGATGGGGTGACGAGCGGATCGTCCTTCTGCTTCGCGACGAATGCATCGGCGTTCTTCAGAGGACTCCCGTGCTGCGTCGTGAACGCCTCGTCGAGCGTGACCCACGACAGAAACCCGCGCATCCCCGATTCGCGCACGGCCCGTGCGACCTCGTCCTCCCAGTAGAACAGGTCGTGGAAGCTCGTCGTCCCGGACCGGATCATCTCCACGCATCCGAGGAGCGCTCCGATTTGCACGTCCCGTCGCGTCAGCTTCGCGTCGATCGCCGAGGCCTTCGGAAGCATCTCTTCGAGCGGGACATCGTCGGCGACACCGCGAAGGAGCGTGTTTGCGACATGTTGGTGGAGATTGATGAAACCGGGAAGGACCGCGCAACCGGAGCAATCGATGACGTTCTCCGCAGACCGATCGATGTCGCCGACCGCGACAATCCGCTCGTCGTCCAGGAGGACGTCACCACTCACCACGCGACGTTTCTCGTCCTGCGTGACGACGAGTCCACCGCGGAGAAGAAGGGACATCGGGAGCCGTCGATGGGGCGGGCCGTAGAAAGGGTTTTCGTGGCTCTCCGATCGGCCGAAGACGCGAACGAGGCGGCTCTCGCGAATCTCGCGATGTGAAAGGGTATTGCGGTCCGAGCCGATGCGCGTTCGTGGACCTCGACTTCTCGAAGGCTCTGCAGCGGTGCCTCGATCAAGTCGGGCCCGGCCGGGTCACGACGTGTGGAGCAATCGCCCGGGCATTGGGCGATATCCGGGCGTCCCGAGCCGTGGCCACGTGGATCGCGACCCGTCCGGAGACGCTGGGAGGACACCGGGTCGTCCGCGCCGACGGCCGACCGGTCCTCATGTCCGCATCGCGGGAATTCTCGCGGGAGGGCACCCGCCTGTTCCGAGGCCGCGTCTCCGCCGATCGAATCTTGAATGTCTTGGAGCCCACCGGATTCCTCACGACACTCCGCGAGGAACAATGGAAGTTGGGCGACCGAGTGATCGAACGAGACGGCGGACTGCAGGTCGAACGTGTTGCCGGCGTTGATGCCGGCTACGACGGAAACGCGATGCGCATCGTTGCGGTCTCCCTCGACGCGAAGGACCTCGCGCTCACCGAAATCACCGCCGTGAAACGTCAGGCTGAGTTCCCCTACATCCCGACGTATTTGGCGTATCGCGAATTTCCCGGGATTGAAGCGGCGATTCGTCGCCTGAAGCGGCCACCGGACGTCCTCTTGATCGACGGCCACGGCCGTCTGCATCCGGCGCTCTTCGGCGTCGCGTGTTATGTCGGCGTCCGACTCAATATCCCGACGATCGGTGTGGCGAAGCATCCGCTCGTCGGTCGGGTGAGACCGGGAACCCGATCGCCCTCGAGAACGTCCCCGGTCGAGTTCCGCGGTCAGGTCCGCGGATATGCATGGACTCCGCCGGGCCGCGAACGTCCCATCTACGTCTCCATCGGTCACCGCATCTCGCTCGGGCGCGCACTCGAAGTCGTCCGAGGTTCCACTCTTCGTGGGTATCCGGAACCGCTGAGGCTCGCCGATCGAATTGGCCGCGAGATGAAAAGGAATAAGAGGAATGAAAAACGGGAAAAGGGTGCGACGCGGTGAGTCGCCGAGCGACATTTCATCGCGAGGGCTGGCCGGGCAAGCGCCTATCTCTTCTTTTTCTTGCCCTTCTTTTTCTTGGCCACTTCTTTCCTCCCTATTTTCTGTATAGACAAAAGGGGTCTTAAAAGTAGCGAAGCGACAAAAAATCGTCCATTTTGCGATTTATATAAAAACGGGAAGATGCGAAACGCACATCGAAACCGTTTTGGAGTGCGCCCGCATCACAGAAATTGTGGAAGTTCTGGTCTTCGGCGCCGGCGCGATCGGAAGTTTCTTTGGGGCTCTTCTCTCTCAACGTCACGATGTGACGCTTATCGGGAGGGCAGAGCACATCTCGACGATCAAATCCCACGGCCTCCGCGTTCGCGGAAAGACGGCGATTATTGCGAAACCTCACGCGGCAACCCGTGTGCCGCAGAAGGCGAGACCGGATTTCGTGTTCATCACAACCAAGTCGTACGATACCGCCAATGCGATGCTCGGGTTACGTCGTTTCGCCGACCGAGCGATCTTCGTCACCCTTCAAAATGGCCTCGGGAACGCGGAGACAATTGCGAAGACCGCGCGGCGCGTCGTCGCGGGAACCACGGCGCACGGAGTCACGTTCGTCGGCCCCGGGGAGATCCGTCATGCGGGCGTTGGCGAAACGGTGCTCGGTGCGTGGGGTGGAGTGCGTGAATCGGATCTCGTCCGGTTGCGGGATCTTCTTGCGGACGTGGGAATCGTCGCGAGTGTCACGAGCGACATCCGAACGGAGCTGTGGTCCAAGCTCGTCGTGAACGCGTCCATCAACCCGATCGCAGCCCTCGCAGAACTCGCGAACGGACGAATCGTACGTGACAAGCATCTTCTCGCCCTCGTCGAGATGGTGTGCCGCGAGGCGACCGAGGTTGCGAAGGCCGAAGGGGCGCGCGTCGATTATGAAGAGTTGCGACACCGCACGCTCCTCGTCGCGAAGCGGACCGCTTCGAACCGGGCGAGCATGCTTCAGGATCTTGACCGACACCATCGAACGGAAATTGACGCAATCACCGGATCGATTGTGCGGGCCGCAGAACGTGATCGGATTCTCGTCCCTATGAACGCAGCTCTGTACGCGCTCGTGCGAGCGAGGGAAGCGGCCCACCACGAAGCTTCGGGCCCGAACGTTCGCCATCAAAGCTTATAAACCACTATTTAACTCCCCTCCGTACCAAACCCGCTGCGGCGCCTCCAGATGGCAACGACACGGTGGTGTGACTTTGGCCAAAATCAAGATTGAGAACGTCGTCGCCTCGACCTCCCTCGGGGAGGAACTCGACCTCCAGGCGATCGCCCTCGCCCTCGGCGGGGCCGAATACGAGCCGGAGCAATTCCCCGGACTCATCTACCGATTGAAGGAGCCGAAGACCGCGACGCTCCTGTTCCGGAGCGGGAAGGTCGTCTGCACGGGAGCGAAGAGCCTCGAGCACGTCAAGACCGCGATCGACATGGTCGCGAAGCAGATCGAGGCCGCAGGCATCCCGATCAAGAAGAATCCAGTAATCGAGGTCCAGAACATTGTCGCCTCGTCGGACCTGGGGACAGAAATCAACCTGAACGCAATCGCGATCTCGCTCGGCCTCGAGAAGGTGGAGTACGAGCCGGAGCAATTCCCCGGTCTCGTGTACCGCATCGACGTACCGAAAGTCGTCGTCCTCCTGTTCGGCAGCGGCAAGCTCGTCTGCACCGGGGCGCGCAAGCCTTCCGACGTCGAGGAGGCGGTCGAGAAGATCACGCAGGAGCTGAAAGCCGCTGGCTTGCTCCGCTAGACGATGTTAGAACTTCGGACCGAAATCGAAATCGACGCGCCCGCCGAACGCGTGTGGGCCGTCCTCCTCGATTTCGAGAGGTTTTCGGATTGGAACCCGTTCATCCGATCGATTCGCGGCCAGGCGCTGGTCGGTTCCCGACTCGATGTGCTCCTCGGGGCGTCGGGTACGCGCCCAATGCGATTTCGACCCACCGTGAAGGCCGTCGTCCCGAATCGCGAGCTGCGCTGGCTCGGCCGGGTCGGCCTCCCTCGCCTCTTCGACGGCGAGCACATCTTTCAGATTGAGGCGCTCGGGCCGATGCGTTCCCGGTTCGTTCAACGGGAACGCTTCCGGGGTCTGTTCGTCCCGCTGCTCGCCCGGAGCCTGAATCGCGACGCCCGCCGCGGCTTCGAGGAGATGAACCGCGCGCTTCGAGAACGCGTCGCCGTTTCGACCGAGAGTCGCATGGCAACCGGGAAAGCCTAAGAGACCGTCCTCGTTTGGCGATGCGTGGCCGTCTTCGACAACCACATCCATCTGCGTGCGAGCTTCAAAGGCGTCGAGGCCGCGAAGGCGTTCGAGAAGGCCGGCGGCACGGCGATCTTGCTGACGCACAGCCCGTACCCCGAAGCGCCCATCACCCGCGCTGACGACTACCGAGCGGCGTATGGACTCACGCTCTCGATGGCGGACGCCGTCCGCACCGCCACTCACCTCAAGGTGTTTGTCGCGCTCGGGCCGTATCCGGTCGAGTTCATTCATCTGAGGGAGACGCTCGGCGACGCGGCTGCGGTGGACGCGACGACTCGAGCGATCGACCTAGCCGCAAAGCACATTCGCGAAGGGAAGGCCGTCGCCTTCGGCGAAGTCGGGCGACCTCATTTTCCGGTGGGCGCGGACATCGTACGGGCGTGCAACGGCATCGTCGCGTACGCGATGGCTGGCGAGAGAGCTCGAATGCGCGGTCATCCTGCACACCGAGGACCCTACCCCCGCGACGTTCGCGGAGTTCGCGTCAATGGCCAGACGGGCAGGGCTGGATCCCAAGTACGTCGTGAAGCATCACTCGACGCCGTTCACGCGACTGGCGGACACCGCGGGACTCGTCCCCTCGATCCTGGCGAAGGAAGAACTCGTCGTGGAAGCCTTGAAAGGTGGACCCCGGTTCCTCCTCGAGACGGACTACATCGACGACCCGTTACGGCCTGGGGCCGTCCTCGGACCCGCGACGGTGGCGAAGAAGACGAGGGCGTGGCTCGAGAAAGGAATTCTCACCACGGAGCAGGCGTGGTCCATCCACCACGACTTGCCTGAGAAGACGTACCGCATCCAAATGGACTGACTCGCACGGCCGCTCCACCCAGCTAGCGAAGGGCGCGAAAACCCTGGAATTCTCCGTTCGGCTCGGACCAGGAGACCTCGACCGATTCAACTCGGGCGTAGGGTTGCGACGTCTTGTTCCACTCGATGCAGGTCTCGATTGTGGATCGTTCGCCTTCGAACACCGCTTCGACGCTCCCGTCCCATCGATTCTGGACGTAGCCGTCGAGTCCCATCGCTTCCGCCTTCTCGGCACAATACGCTCGGAAGTTGACCCCTTGCACGCGCCCGAGGAAGACGACGACCGCGCGGGCCTTCACCACGAAGCGAATCGAGACGAAGTCAAAGAACTTTATCGTGGCAATCGCCGATTCACACTCTGGATGCCGCGGAGGGCCGCAGCAGGCGACTCGGCAGACGTCAGACGTCTGCAACCATAAGTCGAACGCGCACTCACATTCACCGGATGGGATCTCGACCGAATTGCGCCGAAACGAATCGGGCCCGGACTGCGGTGGAATTACGAGCGACGCGCGCGGGAACTCTTGGCCCAGGCCCGGTCTGTGCTCGACCTGGGGACAGGTGCTGGGGAGCTCTTCGCGGAACTCTGTGCGGGATATCATGGACGGGCCATCGCGTCGGAGCCGTGGGCCGTGAACGCACCGATCGCGAAGCGGCGACTATCCCGGCTGGAGGTCGAAGTGGTCCGCGCCCACAGCCTCCGTCTCCCGTTCCAAAGCGGAGCTTTCGACCTCGTCCTCGATCGACATGAAGAACTAGACCCCGACGAAGTCCACCGAGTCCTCCGACGCGGCGGATCCCTCCTCACGCAGCAGATCGGACAGAACGAGTGGGAGGAATTGCGACCCTTCTTCCCCCGATGCAAGACTTCGGCCTTCTGCTCGATCGGTACGTCTCCGGCTTGCGGCAGAGGGGGATGACCGTCCGCGTCGCGAAGACGCACGACATTCGGTCGGCGTACCGCGGACTCGGCGAGCTCGTGTATCTGCTTTGCATCTCGCCATGGACAATCCCCGACTCCGATCCGTTGGGGAAGGACCTCGCGGCCCTTCTCCATGCCGAGGACCGGCTCGCCGCCCGACGGGGCCTCATTCTCACTGAAAGCCGTTTCATCATCGAGGCTCGCAAGACGACCTAGCCGGCTCGGGCGCATCTCCACCGGGCCGTACTTTTCTTATACGCGCGCCCGCTATCGCTCTCTCCCCGGGGCGGGTTCTTCATGAAGCGGAACAAGGTCCAGGACCTCCGGGTGTCCGACTTCATGTCCACGGAGCTCGTCACCGCGAGCTCGGACGAGACCCTCGGCGATGTCCTCGGCAAGATGAAGTCGAACGACATCCACGAGCTTCCGGTCCTCGATCGCAAGAGACTCGTTGGCGTCGTGACGATGCGCGAGCTCATGCGCCGACGCAACCTCCCGCCCAACACGAAGGTCTCGACGATACTTGAAAACCCGCCGGAAATTACGCCGGAGACGCCGCTTCCCGAGGCGGCGGAGAAGATGATCTCCGCCGGGTTCCGTGCGATCCCGGTCATGAAGGGGAAGGGCCTCCTCGGAATCATCTCCCGCTCGGACATCGTCCGCGCGCTTGTCGAGAATCGGGCCTTGGAGGGCGTCCGCGTCTCGGAATTCATGACCCCGAACCCTCAGGCTGTCGCCGAGGACGACACGGTCGATCATGCGGTCCAGATCATGCGGTCCCTCGGCGAACGATCCGTCCCGGTCGTGGACAAGAACCGACACCTGAGAGGCGTCGTCGGCCTGAAGGACATCGTCGACTTGTTCGCCCAGCCGAAGGTCCGCGAGCAGTACGGGGACCGTGCGGGCCGCGAGGAGAAGATCGCCCTGGAGGTGAAGAGCGTCATGCGCTACCCGCCGCTCACGGTCGGCCCCGAGGCCGATGTCCAGCGTGCGGCGGAGCTGATGGCGAAGAACCACGTCTCGTCGGTCATCGTCACGGAGAACGACGAGCCCGTGGGGATCATCACGAGCCAGGACTTGATGGCGTTCCTGGCGGGCCTCCGGGAGCGCGAGCAACTCTTCGTCGAGGTCGGCGGTCTCGAGGACGAGCCGAAGGACACGTACGATGAGATCTACGAGGTCATCCAGAAAGAGATGCGTCGGATCGCGCCGCTCGTCCAACCGCGGACCCTCGCGATCCACTTCCAGAAATACAAGCCGGAAGGCGACCGCTGGAAGTACTCGCTCCGCGCGCGTTTCACGACGAGCCACCGGATCTACTATGCGCACGAATTCGATTGGGACCTCCGGGTCGCGTTGACCAAGCTCCTCGACACGCTCTACAAGCGGATCGTCAAGGAGAAGGAACGCAAGGTCACGGAGCGGAAGCGGCACCACGCGTCAACGTAGGTTCCAGAACGGTCGGTGGGCCCGGATCGTCGCCTCGATCGCGGGTCGACCGCGGACGTTGTCGTCCAGGTTCTCGGAAAGGACGAGCCGCGTCGTTCGACCGCGAAGGCGCCCCACCACGGCGGTGATGACCTCGCCCAGCGCGTCGAGATGATATCCGCCTTCCAAGGCCAGGGCCAGCCGGTTGCCGCACAACCGAGCGGCCAAGGCCGTGCTTCGGGTCACAAGGTCGACATACCCCGGCGAGGAGAGGACGAGCGACGTGATCGGGTCGCGGTAATGCGCGTCGATCCCGAGGCTGACGAGTACCACGTCCGGTCGGAACTGCTCGACAATCGGCTCGACGGCCCGGTCGTAGGCCGCGCGGTACGAGGTGTCCCCGCACCCCGCGGAAAAAGGGATGTTGACGGTGAATCCGCGGCCCTCGCCCGTGCCGATGTCTTCGGCCGGACCCGTCCCCGGGAAGATCCCGTACTCGTGGGTCGACACGTATAGGACGGACGCGGAGTCGGCGAAGATATCTCGGGTCCCATTCCCGTGGTGCGCGTCGTAGTCCAGGATCGCGACCCGACGTCCCTCCGCGACCTGATCCGCCGCAGCGATCGCGACGTTGTTGAGATAGCAGAAGCCCCCTCCGTAGTCGGGGCCTGCGTGATGCCCCGGCGGTCGCACGAGAGCGACGGTCGGACGGCCGGTCCGCGCCGCGGAGCGCGTCCCGTGGAGGACCGCCCCCGCCGCGAGAAGCGCGAGGTCGAAGGTCCCCGGATGCACGGCCGTCTCAGGGTCGAGGAGCCCTTCGCCCAGATTCTCGAAAGATTCGAGGTACGAATCCCGATGGACCCGCTTCACCTCGGGACGTGTCGCGGGGGGCGCCTGCTCGACGTCCGTGAAGAGGCCGGCCGTTTCCAGGTGCGAGACGATCGATCGCAGCCGGTCCGGCCGCTCCACATGGAAGGGCGAGGCGACGTGATCGAGGAACCGCGGATCGTAGACGAGCACGGCCGAGGGAGCGCCGGGGCCGACTTCAAGCCATCGCCGAGGGCCGTCGAGACCGCGTCGAACGAGCTTATCACGATTGAAAATCACGCCGCGAAACATGTGAGAATTATGTCGGCACGCTTAAGCGAACTCGATTTCATATGTTCGATTCAGAGAGCGGACCGGGGCGGGATGAGAGTTTTTTCGCCGAGAGGTATAGTCGTAATTCTCCTGGTCGGGGCTCTCGTCGCCGTCGGATCGTTGCAACTCGGACGACCTTCGTCTCGCGTCGAATCGGACGCGATGAGCTTCTGGGAGGCGGCAGGACGCGGCCTTGTGACGGCCACGGTCGTCAACGACACCTACGTCCGCAATGGAGAGACGGTCACCTCGCCGGTCGGCATCCGGCTCGACAACGCGGCCGACACGCCGGTCGCTATCTCCGAGGAGGCCGTGCTGATGAGCCCGCATCCGCTCCAGACTCCGGCGCCGGATCCCCTTCGCACCACGCAAGACGCGGTCCTGACCGTGGAGACGGTGCCGGCGCACGGTTCGCTCACCTATTCGTACGGAGACCTGGTCGTGCAAGGCTTCCTCGCCCATCCCGTCTGGTGGTGTTCCGAGGAGTTCCAATTCACCCAGGCCGCGATCCCGTACCGGATCGGCGGAGAGACGTTGCCCTTCGCCTTGCGTCCCATCCTCGCGAACGAACACCACGAAGGGTCCGGTTCGAACACCCAGGACGACTTCTGGACGTATTTGCGCACGAACCCGACGGTCGTCGTCGGCAAGGAGCCGTTGTGGACCCTGGTCGATGGGACGTCAGGCCAGCAGATTCATTTGACGATCGATGCGACGAACATCGCGGTGTACACGTTCGAGGACACGATCACGAACGACGTGAACGTGAGCCACGGAGCGCTGGAGGACACCGTGCCTGCGGGTTGGAGTGTGGAGGAGGGGAGTTTTTCCGTCCCGCCCGACGAGATCGTGAGCCACGACGATGGCTCGCGAACGTTGCGGTGGTACGTCGACCTGCCTGCGGCGTTGGAGAGCAACTCGGAGGACCCGCAATATCCGTCGGCGTACGAGCCCCTCATTCGTTCGTACACGCTCGTTGCGCCGGCCCTCGCCGCGGGACGGGTGGAGCTGCCGCGAGCCCAATCCGACATCGACCGGAACGGGATCGCGGATGCCGCCTCCGCACCTTCCCTGGTGGACGTCGTCCCGGTCGGCACCCCCCAGGCGGACGCGGGCGGCCCGTACGCCGGGCGGGAGGGGGACACGATCCTCCTCACCGCGGCCGGTTCGACGGACCCGGACCGCGATCCACTCCAGTTCCGGTGGGACTTCACGGGCGACGGGACGTTCGATACGCCATGGTCTTCGTCTCCGACGGCGGAGGCGCGTTACACGGACGACTTCTCTAGGACCGCGGTCGTCGAAGTCTCCGACGGAACGCACGTTGCCTCGGCTGCTGCGACCGTGATAATCGCCAACCGCCCGCCCGAGATCGAGCAGCTCGACTCGGTCGCTCAGGTGTCGTTCCGAATCGAAATCGCGGGCGAGAAGTGGCACGATGTCTCCTTCACCGTCGACTCGGACACCGGGGTCCTGGCGGCCCTGGATCTCGTTCGGAGACCGGGAAGCCCGGCGAAACAAGCCGCGACCACGGACGTCCTGAACTTCTCCCTTCGGGAACACGTCAGTGCGATGCTCGCGTACACCCCGTTGAACGACCGCGTGAACGGTCCTCTCGGTGGAGATAACCCGGCCTGGATCGTCACTGTGTTCCCGGATGGCCGGGAGCAGCGGATGTTCCACAACTTCAACGTCCGGCATCCGTCGACGTGGACGTGGACCGTGGCGGACCTCGTCCAGCTCGTTGCCAAGGCCGGCATCACGTTCCGCGCAACGCTTCACGACGCGGGCAGCGATGATTTCATCGCGACGTGGGACTTCGGGGACGGGACGACGGTCGAGCAGACGTTCTGGAACAACGGCGTGAGTCCGGATCCGCCTCAGAGCCAAGGAGGGACCGCGCCGTTCGATGTCAACGCGATCGTCGTGCACGGACATTCGCTGGTTGGTTCGTCCACCGTCACGCTGACCGTCCGCGACGACGACGGCGGGGCCACGCAAGCTACGCTCTCCCTATCGGATCCGTGACGGGCAAAGGTCTTTAGCGCCTCGCCCGCGTGCCGAGGGCGTGCTGGAAGCCCGCCGGGTTTTGCGCGGAGAACGGGTCCTCCTCCGGCCACTCGCCTCGACGGATCTTCGGCGCTGCGTGAAATGGTTCTCGGATCCGCAGATCATTCGCTTCCTCGGGCGGGACGCCCCGGTGACGCTCGCGGAGGAAGAGCGGTGGTTCCGCGATTACGAACGGCGGACGGACGAACAGATCTTCGCGATCGAGGTCGAAGGGCAGCATGTCGGGAACCTCGGGCTGCACAAGATCGACCGCGTCCACCGCAAAGCGGAAGTCGGGATCGTGATCGGCGAGCCGTCGTTCTGGTCGCACGGGTACGGCACCGAGGCGATGCGCGTCGTCCTGCGGTACGGCTTCGACGTGCTGGGCCTCAACAAGATCTCGCTCGACGTGCTCGAGTACAATACGAGGGCCCTCCGGACGTACGAGCGCCTCGGGTTCCAGCGGGAGGGCGTGCACCGCGAGGACATCTACAAGGACGGACGTTTCGTGAACGTCATGCGGATGAGCATCCTGGCGCGCGAACTTCGGGAAGGACCGGCCGCCTAACTCCTCAGAGCTCCAACAGATCCCGCGGCGCGGTGCTCATGTATCGCGGACCACCCTTCGTGATGAGGACGTCGTCCTCGATCCGTACGCCTCCGAATCCGGGGACGTACACTCCCGGCTCGTCCGTGAAGACCATGTTCGGACGGAGCACGAGGTCGCTCGACGCGTTCAGCGCACCCCCGTCGTGGACCGCAAGGCCGATTGAATGCCCGAGTCCATGGATGAACCGCCCCTTGTATTTGGTCCGGTCGATCAGATCCCTCGCGGCTGCATCGACCGACTTCGCCTTCGAACCGGGTCTCATCCGCGCGAGCGCCGCCGCCTGGGCCCGGGCAACGATGCCGTGCATCCGGCGCTGCTCCTCGGACGCCGAGCCCACGACCACGGTCCGTGTGACGTCGGAGCAGTACATGTGGTACATCGCGCCGAAGTCGATCACGATCATGTCCCCGCGCTCGATCTTCCGCTCGCCCGCCGTGTAATGCGGCTCCGCCCCGTTCGGCCCGGAGCCGACAATCGTATGGAAGGAGGGACCCGTGGCGCCGTTCTTTTGCATCCGGTACACGAGCTCGGAGGCCACTTCGGCCTCCGTGACGCCGGATCGGACGAACGGCAACGTTTCCTCGAAGGCTTTCGTCGCGATGTCGCAGGCCTTCTGGATCCGCTCGATTTCTTGTGGGTCCTTCACGAGCCGGGTCTTCATGACCGCCTCGGAGACGTCCACGAACCGCGTCGACTTGGACGCCTGTTTCTTGAGTCGTTCGAACGCGGCCTGGGTCAGCTCGGAGGCGTTGATCCCGACTTTCCGATGGTCCTTGAGCGCGGCCTTCATGCGGCGGGTCGACTCGTCGCGGGTCTGGAACACGTGGAGCGGGAGGGCGCTCTTCTTCGCGGCTTCCTCCTCCAGCGCCGACGTCGTGATCTCGCAGCCGCCGTCCGGCATGAGCCAGGCGCCGCAGCCCTCGAACAGTCCATCCGTCAAGCCGGTCGCATAGAAGAACGAGCGGTCGATGTGCGGCTCCGTCGAGTTCAGGAAGACGATCAGGTCCAGGCCGTCGTTCACGTTGCGGAAAATGCGGCGCACGCGGTCGTGCACGAGAATCCCCGCGCATAACCGAGCGACTCTAGTTAAAGCTTCGTCGCCTGGGAAGGTTTTATCCTTTGGACCGGCTGCGCAACCCGATGGCGAAGCGACGCCACCGCGGCATGGAGCGGCGGATCGCCCTGGAGCGGATGACGACGCTCTTCCGCTTGGCCGAAGGCGAAGCGCTCCAGCGCCATGCTGGCCGGGCGCGACGGTACGTGGAGCTCGCGCGTCGGATCGGGATGCGTTATAACGTCCGCGTGCCCGCGCCGTTCAAGCGGTCGTTCTGCAAGAAGTGCCTCGCGTTTCTTCTGCCATCCGTGAGCGCTCGGGTCCGCGTGGGACGGGGCCGGGTCGTCGTGACGTGCACTACGTGCGGCACCGTCCAACGATATCCGTACCGTCGGGAGCAGTCGGCGCGTAGAGCGTCGCGACCCCGACCTCAATAGGAGGTCGTCATGTCGATTTTGCCGGCCCTGCGGGCCAGGTACTCGCCCAACTTGAATACGCCGATGCTGAGACCGAAGAAAATGACGGTGGACACCAGGAGGAAGGCGAGAATCTCGAGGTCGTCGAACCCGGCGAGGCCCGTATTGAGTTGGAACGGCAAGAGGATACGCCGGGTGATCTCGAACCAATACGTGAGTGGAATTGCTTCTCCGATCGCCTGCCCCCACGACGGGAGAATCGTGAGCGGGAATAGTACGCCGCAGAAGACGTAGAACACCCCCGGGACCGCCTCCGCGAGGGTCTGCGAATGTCGGGCCATCAGGAACGTCGCGGCACCGAGGGTGATGCCGATTGCCAAGAGGACAAACAGGCCGAGGGCGAGGCTGACGAAGAACAGAGGCAGTCGGTCGAGAGAGAGCTGCATCTGGACCCCGTAGGAACCGAGGAGGAATACGCCGAAGGCCAACGTGATCAGGACGGCGAAGACCGATACGACGATCTTCGAGAACGCACGCCCGAGGATGTACACGTAGTAGGAGATCGGGGAGATGTACACGTATCGGATCGTCTGGTACCACTCCCGGTCGGACTGGATGACCTGGAACGTCCCGAGGAGGGTCGAGCCGACGAAGATGAAGAAGGCGTTCCCGATGTAGAGGAAGGCGAAGGAGTGAGGGTCCGGAATCCCGTTGATCGACCAGATCACGACGTACATGAAGATGAGGATGAACGCTCCCGCCACGGGCTTGACGATCGAGTAGATGACGAACAGCCAGGGCTCCGTCCAGTTCGAGTCCATTTGCCAGCCGAGCCAGGCGGCCGTCTTGAAGGTCCGCCAGTATGTGCTCATTGATGCCGTGAGGTCAGCTTCCCCTCGCGCTTCGCGAGCGTCTCTAGGTACGCGAGGGCATACCTTGCGAGGATCAAGAATCCGACCGCGAGGACCACAAGGATCTCGAGTTCCACGGGCGCGCTGAGGACCCAGAACTTTCCCCCGAACGCCGTCTCTCCGAGGGTGAGCTGGCGGAGTGCGTCGAGGCCGAGACCCGCCGG
>WNGP01001603.1_pt1 | contig 44559 bp, 29 predicted proteins | sample 5407671 | NCBI WGS metagenome assembly WNGP01 (sample SAMN13153381, study PRJNA577476) | soil metagenome | isolation source: 40 cm soil or saprolite under Garry oak tree replicate 2 | place: USA:California | collected 2016-06-15 | reverse complement strand
GCTCGGTGATATGCTGGTGGCGGGACTGGTGCCTGTTCGCTGACAACGGTAGGCATCATAAGCTGACCTCCTGGGCGAGGGAGCTAGCCTCGTCTAGCGTCAGTCTACCCTACTTTTTTGAGTTAGGAAATGCTCTCTACAGAGTCAAACAGAAATTCCAGCGCGCCTTCGAGATCATGGCGCAGGTCGAGGCCTTGCCGAAGACTTTCGGAAAACCGTGCTTGCAACGAGTGTGCTGCGAAGAGTATCGTTGGAGAATCCAGGGTGCTTATTGCTCTGGCTAGCCCGTAGAGACGTTTCAAGCGGCATTCATGCTTTTGTGTGCCTGCCTCGCAGATCCGCTCGATCCAGGCGGTGATCATCATACGCTCTAATTCGTGAGTCGCTGCTTCCCGCCAGATCTGGACCTCGTTCAAGTCGCGCAGGGAAGTCAGCGCTAACGCCAATCCCTGGTCTCCCAGGTCTTCCTCAGGTGCAGGATCATGCGTAGCCAGGGCAGAGAGCCAGCGCTGGGCAAGTTCCACGCCTTGGGTCGGATATTCCACGGCGAGGATACAAGGAAGGAGGTACAAACTATCTGCCCAGTGCGGGAAAATACGTCTCTTCCAGGCAAATTCCCAGGCGGTGCTGGCCTCATTCCTCACCTCACTGGCCATGCGTCTGGCTACATCCGCGGCCACCTGGAAGCGAAAATCTGATGGGGAAGTGAGTATCATGGGGAAGCCGTCTCCTGCTCGCCGAAAAATCATAGGTCCTTCAACTTGCTATTCTCAGCAAGCAGGAGAGAAACGGAAAGGCTGATTTTCCTCATCTCTTGACATCTATCATACATGCACTGGCCTCACACATCAAAATATCCTGGCTGTCGCATCTTGAAATGTTCTTGCGCAGCAAGAAGGGGTCGGATTTTTCTCCCTGATATACGTCCAAAGGAGGTTTACAACATGGTGAGAGTTGCTTTCATTCTCCTCACTCGTTGACTGATCCCACGCGATGCGCAACGAGTTTTCTCTCATCTACTCACCAAAGAGACTGCCCAGGAGATTTGAGCAAGATCGAAGAAGTTTTGTGCCCGTCCTCCATGCTATGATAATCACGCTGCCAGAAGTGGCAGCTGCTCGTCCTTGCCCAATGCCTGGCACATCACATGAGCAATAAGGGCGAGAGAGGAAAGCTGGCATCCGACAACCCAGACCATGAAACTCGACAACCAGGAGAATGGACATGCTACTTGAGAAGAAGAACGCGGTCATCTACGGAGCGGGAGGAGCTATCGGTGGTGCGGTTGCCCGCACTTTCGCCCGCGAGGGGGCAAGGATCTTCCTTGCCGGTCACAGCATCGCACCAATCGAGGCGGTGGCTCAGGAAATCTCCGAAGCCGGAGGCGTGGCCGAGGTGGCGCAAGTGGACGCCCTCGACGAGCAGGCCGTTGAGAAGCACCTCGGCGAAGTGGTCAAGAAGACTGGGGGATTGATATTTCCTTCAATGCCATCGGGATCGGATACATTCAGGGCGCGCCACTCGTCGAGATGGCGCTTGAGGAGTTCACCCTGCCGCTCGCAGACGCCATGAAGACCCAGTTCTTGACCACCACAGCGGCGGCGCGGCATACGATCAAGAAAGGAACTGGCGTGATCCTGGCGATCACCGCCTCTCCCTCCCGCCTGGCCATTCCGAACTCCGGCAGCTTCGGAGTTGCGTGTGCGGCGATCGAGGGTCTCCGTCGACAACTGGCGGGGGAACTCGGGCCTCAGGGCATTCGTGTCATTTGCCTGCGGTCAGCTGGCTCTCCGGACGCACCCGGATTGGATGAGGTCTTCCGCCAGCTCGCCGAGCAGGCTGGCATTTCCCGGGAGGCGTTCGAGGCCGGTGTTGCGGAGAGGACGCTGCTGAAGCGGCTGCCCAAGCTCGCCGAAGTGGCTGCTGTGGCGGTCTTGATGGCGTCGGATCGCGCCAGCGCGATGATCGGCACGGTCGCCAACGTGACCTGCGGCGAAACCGTGGACTAGTGGGCCGCTTGTCACGCCCCTTGCCTTTGTTGCGCACGGGTGCGATGACGGCGAAGTGATCGACGACTGTAGGCTCCACTGCCGCCCAAAGCATGTCGTCGATCTCGTGCTCGGTCACGCCGTCTTTTGCGTTTGCCTCCCCATACGAAGGGCGTTGGATCAGCGTTCCAGCCCTCGGCCGTCTCCTCCAACCAGTCAATAATGTGTTGTGGCGTGGTTGGATGCTCTCCTTCTAGGGCACGCCGTTTGAGAATCCGCTGGATCGACTCGCTCATATTGAGCCAGGAGCCACCAAGAGGCGTGTAGAGCGGCATGATGCCTTGTTCGCACAGCCACATGACGAAACTGGGGGTGTGGTGTCCACTCAAGTTGTCCAGCACCAGTAAGAGACGCAGTGGAGGCATGTCATCACCGATACTTGGTGCGAGTTGTAAGCCCTCCTGCCAGCGTTGCCAACGAGCACGATTCTCCTCTGGGCTGAGTTCAGGTGGTGCAGGGAGCAGAGCGAGAATCTGGGTCAATTCCTCTTGGAGCCAACTATGCAAGACGGCATTGGGACACGCGGTGACGCCTTTGACGCGTACCTTGCCGGTCGCGGGCTGAAACAGGGTGAGCAGTTTGGCAGTCCCGTTCTTGGCATATTCATGGGGCTGCTTGCCAGGCTCTCCTTCTGGTTGCCAATGCTGACCGGGCCCCGCTTCATCTTGTGTCCACACGGGCAATCCCTCTTGCTCGGCTAGGGTGTACGCGCGCTCGATCAGGTTTTTTTCCCCGCAGCATCGGGATCCGTCACTTCGACCGGCCCACTTTTTCGCACGCGAATAGCCTTGCCCGTGTCACACCAGGTGCGATCTTGTTGCCACATGTAGCCAGCTTGATGCAAGACGCATCCAATGGTGTACGTACTCACGTGAGGAAGACCATCCGGCGCACGGCGCAATGCGCGTTGTAACGTTACAAACGACCAGGTGGCTGTGCCATCCAGTCTGCGATCAGGAGCGCGTCGAAACTCCCGCAGGATCCGCTCACACTCGACCGCGGTATAGCGGATGGGAGGCCCGCCCCCGTGGCGGGTTTCCAGCGCAGGGAGACCTTCGGCATTGAAGCGGGCAACCAGATGAGCAACTGCATCGCCGCTTTTTCGTCCTGCCAGCTTGGCGGCATCAGTAAAGGTGTGACCATCTGCCACGGCAAGCACTTCTTTGGCATGGATCACTTGATCGGCAGGCATCGTCAAGGAACGACTGAGACATTCTAACTGGTCCGTTCTTCCGCGCTCAAGGGGCGCAAGGGCTCTTTTTGTGGGCGACACATCTTTCTCTCCTTTTGCACAAGAAATAGTGATATGTATCTTTTTCAATATATCCTGTTTTTTACCGCAAAGGCAAGGGGCGTGACAAGTGGCCCACTAGTTGATCTTCTGCGGCTGAGGTCGTTTTTGGTTTGCTTGGAAGTGAGTAGCCCACGCGATGCCAACGAATTTTCTCTCATCAATGAACGAGCAGGAGAGCATCCCTTATTGCTCTCCGGTTTTCGAGATGGGGAGAGGTGTTTCTGATCCTTTCCCAGAAACAAGCCAGAGAATTGAGCAGATCTATGAAGCCAATAGAGCCGAAAGTCCGTCTCGTTGCGTAACCCGTGGACTGGGCCCACGGGATGCAATTGCGGTAGGACACAGTATTCTGGTGATCTATTATCACATGATGAAGACAGGAGAGCCCTATCAAGAGAGAGGCGTCGAGTACCTGAAACAGATGGATAAACAGCGATTGCAACGTCACCTGGTCCAACGACTCGAGAGTCTGTGCTACCAAGTGACGGTTCAAGCACCACCAGCTGCCTGATCCAGTCAAGCAACTGAACAATATGGTCATACACACCTAAGGGGGATTTTTGGCTTTCCGTCAGAGGGTTTCAGAAGAAATTCGGGCGAAGATCACACAAGTTAGTATACTGCCCATTTCATTTTATGGTTTACAAAAAAGTCATCTGAAAAAATGTTGTACCTTTATCGTCCATATTACAGATTACAGTATTCTGACTACTATACATAATTTGGCTCTGAATTAAGGTTGGTTACTGCTGCTAACCACAAAACGAGACAAGTATAAACACCAATTTGGCCGAATGGAGGCGGAACAATGGCGCTTTTTAAGTCCGATACCGCAAAATCGTCAGATTTCTGATCCATTTTGCCAGATGTGCGCCATGTCCATGCGAATGGGAACTTCTCTGTTCCTTACCTTGCGGCTCATGACAACAACCTTAACTTCAGGACTAAAAGTGCACTCAGGTAAGTAATTGCGTATAGAGGTCCGAGCATTTGTCCAGAAGGAGATACGTCTCTATGAACCAGGAATTCAACTCCACTCAAAATGTGCATCTCGATCGAGACGGAACAGGCATTGTTCGCCAGCTCTTACATACTCATGCGCCGGTTGTCAGCCAGGCCCGAACGCCGCAACTCGCCGCCTCCGAGTATCTGCACCAATTCGGTGGGCTGCTCGGGTTAACGTCTGAGCAGCTCAAGAGTCTCAGTCTATCCCCGTCTCGTACCGTCGAGAATGTGCCAATCGAGTATCGCTTTCTCCAAGAGAAGCATCAGTTTGATATCGTCACGGTTGCTTACTACCAAACGGCTCTTGGCCTTCCGGTATGGCAAGCGGGAGTAGCAGTGCACATGAAGCTGAATCCGTTTCGCATCATCAGTGCTCAATCCACCATCCATCCCGATCTGGACGTCACACCACCCTCGAGGGATGCGATCAAGCGTGCGGAAGCCATCAGTGAAGAGGAACTCGCGCCTTTACTCGGCCTTGAAAATCAATCCAATACCGGATCACATTGGGATCGCGCTTCCTTGAAGGTTGAAGGGCAGCAGCTCGTTATCTACCGCTACGAAAGCACAAAGCGCGTTCCCGAGGCACCGCCGACGCACGGCGAGCCAGACAGACAGGAACAATCTGCATTCGCTCCAGATTTGCCAACACTGCCAACGCCCACGGTTGCCACCGTCATTCGGGAAGGGCAGCACTATGTCTGTGCGAAGATCGACTTTGCGCTCAGCGGTCAACCGTATGGCCTACTGCATTGGGTAGCAATCATAGAAGTGGAATCGCTCTCAGTTCTCTACGTGAGGGCCTTCGTTGACAGCGTCAACGGCATGGTATTCGAAGATGATCCTGTCACTACCAACGGTGGTCCCCTACCTACGTCCAACAACGCTGGCCTGAACCCGGTTGCCGTTTCCGTGATTCTCCCTGGTCTGGTTCCTCCGATGGGAGATGGACAGTCTCTCACCGGTAATAATGTCCAACTCTCCGATGTGGAAGTTCCCATGATCGTGGCACCGACCGAACAAGCAGGTACCAATTTCAATTTCGATGCTCGAACCGACAATTTCGCGGCTGTGAACGCTTACTACCACTGCGACAAATTCTTCCGTTTGCTCGATAGTATGGGTTTGACTCATGCCAGCTACTTTGGAGGAACCTCATTCCCGACTTCGGTGGACCACCGGGGTTCCATCAACAACGCCAATGGAATCGAGATCAACGCGCATTGCGTCGGCACTGCAGGAGGCATCGGAATCGCTCGAACCACGTTCGCTTTAGCCGATCTCAGCGACACAGCCGATCCACTCGGCATCGCCTGTGACTATCGCATCGTATTGCATGAACTCGCCGGTCACGGGGTTCTCTACAATCATGTGAACTCTCCCAACTTTGGCTTCTCGCACAGCGCGGGTGATAGTGTTGCAGCCATTCTGAACGACCCTGGATCCCAAGCTCCCGACCGCTTCCAGACCTTCCCTTGGCTCTACAATCTCATTAACCGTCGGCACGACCGCACTCCGGCCGGTGGCTGGGGCTACGCTAGCAACATCGCGTTGAATCCGTTCAGCATGGCATATGATCGAGCTGGCTACAACAATGAGCAAATCCTCTCGTCAACACATTTCCGCATCTATCGCTCCATTGGCGGTGATTCGACCGACCTGCCTACCCAGCAATTTGCTGCTCATATGACTGTTTACTTGATTCTGCGCGCGATTGCATCGCTCACGCCCGCGACCAACCCCTTCAATGCCTCTGGTTGGGCCACCGCACTCATGATAGCTGATCTCGGCGACTGGGTCAGCGAGAACATCACCGGTGGAGCCTACAGCAAGGTGATACGCTGGGCCTTCGAAAAACAGGGCCTCTACCAGGCTGCGGGAACCCCGACACCCAATAACAACGAGGGCGCACCGCCACCTGTTGATGTCTACATTGATGACGGGCGCAGCGGGGAGTACCAGTATCAACCGAACTTCTGGAGTTGCCAGAGCATATGGAACCGCCGCTACAATGACGCTGGCACGACCCACGAAGAGCCGATTACAAACCAGACCAACTATGCCTACGTGAAGATCAAGAACCGCGGCAGCCAGATCGCTACCAATGTGGTGGTCAAAGCCTACCACGCCAACCCTGCAGCTGGGCTCTCTTATCCCATCGATTGGCTCCCCATGAACACCACTCAACTCACGGCCGACAATGTTCCTGCCAACAATGCTGCGGAGATCACCATCGGCCCCTTCGAATGGGTGCCCACTCATGTCGGCCATGAGTGTATGTTCATGATTGTGTCCGCCGACGGCGACACGAGCAACGTTGACAAGATCGCTGCTGGCGATTCGATCCCCGAATGGCGCCTGGTGCCCAATGACAACAATATTGGCCAGCGCAATGTATTCCCCATTTCTGGGGGCGGCACTTCCGGCTTGATCACGTCCTTCGATCGGGCACAGTTCCAACTCAAGAATCCCAATTTGGACACTGCCCGCATGGAAATACGCACTCTGCTACCAGCTTTTCTCGAAAGACGCGGCTGGAAGATAGAGTTTTTGAATCCTGGAGGAGCTGCTTTCCGGCTGCGCGCAGGCGAGAGCCAGCACATCATCATGAAGCTGATCCCTGGCGATGACTTTACTCCAGAGGATGTCGATGGCAGTCCCGATAAGACCGTTCATCTCTACGGGTACGCCAACGGCATTCTGGTCGGTGGCATGTCGTATGAGCTTGACCCTAAGCTGAAAGCACCAGGGCTCGATGCCCTTAGCTACCGCAGTAAGGGCAGTGAGGTCGCGGAGGCCTTGCTTAAAGGCGTCGAGCTGCCCTACGAGAAGGTGCGCAGAGTCCTCATCCGAAAAGTAAATTTGGACATCGAGTTTGAGGGCGAATAGTTTGACAGACGTTCAGGGTGGTAGGCATTCTTCGTTCTTGCCTACCAAGACTGAGATTGTTGGCACTCGTGTTGAGCGCAAATCATGGCTTCTTGTCCCAGTCTTGATAGGCACCATTAGGATTTGCCCAGGTCCCTGCTTTGTGAGCGCTAGGTGCTAGCCTTTCTTCGCCCATCGATAGGCTTTTTTAGCAGCCCCCTGTGAGAGCCAGCAAGAAAAGGCCTGAGACGAGGTTTGAAAGAGCTTGCATGCAAAATGTGATCATGCGATCGTTATTCTGTAATATTCTGATCTGTTAATCGTCTCAATGCTCATCTCGTTCTACATAAGCCAGGTGTGTAATAGTTTTGTCACTGGTCGAGTTCAGGAGAGGTTTATTATGGACAGTGTGCGCCTAGCATTAATTGGCTTTGGCAATGTTGGCCAGGGGTTTGTTCACATTCTGAAAGAGCAGGGTGAAGCTCTTGCTCAGCAATTTGGAGTACGTTTTCAGATTGTTGCCGTTTCTGACATTCTCAAAGGGAGTGTGTATAACCCCGATGCATTGGATCCAGCAACACTGCTTGAGGCTATCCATAGCAGCGGCAACCTTGCCGACGTTCCTGCACCTATACGCGGTTGGGATGCCCTCCTCACCATCCAGTCCAGTAATGCTGATGTAATTATCGAATTGACTCCTACAAATCTTGAAACTGGCGAACCGGCATTGACCTATCTTAAGTCAGCATTGAGACAGGGCAGGCACATCGTCACTTCTAATAAAGGCCCGATTGCTTTACACTATCCTGAGTTGAAAGCTTTAGCCGGGACCTATGGAGTCCAGATTGGCATAGAAGGTACTGTCATGAGTGGCACACCGGTCCTGCACCTTGGGCAGAATCTGCTGACGGCAAGCAGTATCCGGTGCTTACAGGGCATCGTCAATGGAACGACTAACTATATTCTGACCCGAATGGAAAATGGTGTACATTTTACCAATGCGCTGCTTGAGGCACAGGCACAAGGCTATGCCGAAACTGATCCGACTAGTGATATAGAAGGCTATGACGCAGCAGCTAAAATGGTGATCCTCGCCAATGTGCTGATGGGTGCATCACTATCTATAACCGATGTAACGCGAGTAGGTATCACGCACATTACTCTACAGGACGTTGCCACCGCGCGTGCTCAAGGACAGGTCTGGAAATTGGTAGGCAAGGTGGAAAAGAAGGAGGATATAGTGATGGCCAGTGTACAGCCTACTCTCTTACCGCTAACGCATCCACTCGCCTTCATCGCGGGTACCACAAACGCTATTACTTTTACTACGGATCTGCTTGGAGATGTGACGATTATGGGACCTGGAGCAGGGCGTCTTGAAACCGGGTCTGCACTAATCAGCGATTTGCTCGCCATCTACCACAAAAGTGATTCTAAATACTGATCCAATTTATAGGCTTCTCCCACTCGGGCCAATCGTAGCCACAGGACACATTCTAAAAAGAACCAGCATGAATAACTTGAAAGAGGAGACACGGCAGTGGGTTATCCGTAACTACAAAAATGCACATCACCTGATCAAAGCAGAAGAGTGGCTACTACAACTCAATTCTCAGGCAGCCGATAGCCTCATTCTGGCAACCCTGACACATGATATGGATCGAGCCTTTCCAGGACCTGATAGCCCAAAAACGGACCTCTCTTCTGGGGCTGTTGATCCACTTTATTATCGTGCTCACGCCGAACGTTCAGCAAGGATTGTTAGTATATTCCTTCGTGAACAGGGAGCTACTGAAACATTGATTGCTGAAGTCGCCTCACTTATACATGCACACGAGGAGGGGGGCTGGCTGGAAGCTGACCTGGTTCAGGCAGCCGATAGCCTCAGTTTCCTGGAGGTCAATGTCGATGTATTTCTCCAGTTGATTTTGCTCCCCACTACCGACTGGACCCCTGACCTTGTCCGTGCAAAGTTTGATTGGATGTACAAGCGAATTAAAATTCCAGAAGCACGTATCCTGGCAAAGCCATTCTATGAAGCCGCGATACAGAAGGTGAACAGACTTATATAGTCGTTACATTATGATATCAAATCCGACTGATTCGTTCTCGATATGTAGTGGCTTGGCTTGTCCACGCCATTTACAATTGTGCGAACGCATACTATTCAAACGAATTTGTTATGATTGGAAGCATAACGCGATCATCATCTAAAAAGGTCCGACTACTCGATCGCTATATAGATATCCACTTCAGCATTTTGAGGATCCTGGCTCCTTTCATCAAATATCTCGAAATCCCCTGAGAAGCGGCGCTTGCCCCCCAATTGATCTATACTCAGTGTCCAGATCTCTCTCCATGCGTCCTTAACAATGCTCGAAAGGGAACCTCTGTTGGTTGTTAACACGACATATTTGCTGGCAGGAATTGTTTTTGTTATCATCCCTTCAGGAATATGCTCAAAGCTCATGACTTCAAAGCCCAGGATTGCAGCATAGGCTCCATGTTCATCGCTTTCATAGTCAGTGTATATCTCCAGTATGTTTCCTGGACTCACTTTATTAGGCACGCGTTCTCCGACCTTTTCGTGAAAAAATCTCTCCCAAAGTTTCGGTATCTTCGCAGTGCGGCTGTCTTCCTCATCTCTATTGGTAGTCCGCGTCTCAATACCAATTACTTTCATTTCATCTTTACACACAATTTCCCGTTGCCTCATTTTTCTTCTCCTTCTGCAGTGGATTTGCGTTAGTATCCTGAGTTATGTGTAAAAAGAGGGTCTGGTATCCTGAACTGGAACTCAATTTGTCATTACAAGAACCAGGAGGATACCCATGGTTCACACACAACGATATCGAAGCACAGGAAGGAAGTCAAGAGGCGTTTGAGCAGATGCTGCACGAGCGACAGCGGCAAGCGGTGCGAGGAGCGCTCAGCAGTATGTGAGAGGAGGAAGTGACGGCGTTCATGGAAGCACTGCCCTCTGAACGCACCAACCAGCGTCGAAACCATCGCAATAGGTATTGCCGCAGTGATCTCGAAACGACGGTGGGGTTGATGACGGATGTGCCACTTAGCTTTCAGAGTCGGCGATCGAGAACATGAACAGGCCTGGAAAGACCTGTTCGTAGACCTGAAAGAGCGAGGGGGCAAAGAAATCGGGCTGTGGGTGGGTGTTGGCAATCAGGCCACGTTGGGCACCATCACGAAGCCTCGTGCCTATCACGCAGCAAACCAGCTCAAACTCGAGGTGCGGGCCTTGTTCTCTCAGAAAGCTCGCCACGCGGCTGATCAGGCGGTGGCAGCCTTTGTCGAGAAGGACCGATCCGTCTATCCGACTGCCATCGAGGCTATGCAGCGCGATCTGCAAGCGTATCTGACTTTTACTCGTTGCCCAAAGAGCATGGAGCGGCTCTTTGGGAAGTCAAACGTCGTTCGCGCAAATTGGCTGTGGCTTTTCGGACGCAAGAGAGCTGTTTCCTCCTGTTTTCTGCCGTGATTCGGAGTCTCAGCTGACCATGCCAGCTTCCTCTCACCTAGTGCTCTATTCCTCAATGGGACTACAATATAAAGTGGAAGTGTTTCCGAGAGGAAGGAGCAGAGAAATGCCCAAACAAGTCAAAGCACGAGCTCCGCACAATGAGCGAGAAGAACGAGCCGTCCGCAAACTAGCCCGCAGCCACCATGCCCCCGCCGATTGGATTTGGCACGCACGCATGGTGGTGGAAAGCTGGGCGGGCAAGACCCCTGATCAGATTGCGGGGGACCTGCAGTGCCATCCCCAGACCGTGCGCCTGCACGTCGCGCGTTTCAACCAGCAAGGCATCGATGGACTGGGGGTTCAACCCGGTTCGGGACGCAAGCCACGGCTGACCGAGGCCGACCGAAGTGGTATCGTCGCCTTGCCCAGTCAGCCACCTCCTGGTCGTCTGGTGACGCAAAGGGATGGGACGATGGTGGCGCGCGATGAGAGCGGGGGCATCCGCGTGAAACGCAGCCAGATCCGCCGGATCCTGCTCTCGGAAGGGGTGCGCTGGCGGCAGACGCACAGCTGGGGCACCCCGCGCGACAAAGACTTCGTCCCAAAAGAACAGCGGTCGTCACCCACTACACCGAGCCACCCGCGGGGTCGACGACCATCTGCACCGACGAACTTGGGCCCGTAGTGCCGCGCACCTTCGCTCCGGCTCCAGGCTGGTCACCGGATGGCCATCGCAACAAAGCCCCCATGGATTACGGGCGTGGGCCGGAGAAGACCTGGGTCTATGGAGCGCTGCGGGTACGTGATGGGAAGGAATTGACCAGATGCGCGGCTTCGCGCAACTCGAAAGGCTACATCGCCTTGCTCGCCGACAGCGAAGCCGACAACCCCAAAGGCGACCTGTTCATCATCACCGACAATCTCAGTAGTCATTCCAGCCTCGAGACGCGCACCCCTCTTGTCGATCATCCGCGCCTCCATCAGGTGTTCATTCCTACCGGGGCGTGCTGGCTCAATCTGCAAGAGGGCTGGTGGCGGCTCTTCCGCCGCGATGCGTTCGCTGGCCAGAGTTTTGCCAATCCCAAAGAGATCGAACAGGCTACTCGCGTGGCGACCACTCAACTCAACCTGCAGGCCAACCCCTGGGTCTGGGGACGCCCAGCCAAGGATCATCGCCACTTTCGCCGACTCTTTTGTTACCGTATTTAAGGAACTGAGCACTAGTGCTTCTGCTTTTTCGCTGTTGTTGGAGGAACAGGAAATTCTCCAAAAAGAAATATAAAAATCAATTAAGTATAAAACAGTAGAGTGACTGTTTAGAGTAGATTAACGTGCATCGCGTTTCCCAAAAAATAGCTATGGCAGCGTTAATCAGTTAGTGGCTGATGTGGATGATTTTTCCTAATTGTGCATCCCAAGGCACACAGTGAAAATCAAAAAAGTTAATGGCCGTTGAGCAAATGCGGATGGGTGCACTGTAGTAGCCTCCTCTATGGTTATCCTGGAGGGATGAATGTATGGATTCCACACATTCACCTGATCAAGCGACTCTGTTAGTTCCGTTACTTGTTCCAGCACGGCTAAAAGGCTTCCAAATCGTCTTATTGACTCACGTCCATACTCTATCAGAAATGCGCCCAGCGAACGAGCCTTTTTGGTTCCGAATAGTTTTCTAATGGGAAGAAATCTCTTTGGAGGAATCAATGGACTCACTAATTTCATCTGAACGAGGTGCGCTCGCAAGCCTATCTGATGCTCCTTCTCTTGTATTCTTGTTGGAACGAGCACTGGAGAATCTTCAATGCGGACACTACACTGAGGGGATAGTGTTTCTTGCTCTAGCACGAGAGCAACTAGTGCCCAATCAGAACGACCTTGCTACTGCCCTCGATACATTCCTGCAAAGGTACGCGGGATATCAGCTTGTGCAACAAACACTCTTAGAAGCGTGTATACACTTCGCCAAAGCAGATGTAGAGCAAAAGGCATGTGTCAATGACATGTTAGGGATGTTACCAACCTTAATACGAGGCTCTGCTTCTTTCGATTACCCTCCAAACCTGCAACCTGACACGAACAACACCCCAAAGCAGTTCTCGTCATTTCTCTCGATTCAATCACCGCGAGAGGTCTTTTTCTCCTATGCTTCACCTGCTGAAGACGACGCTCCTCTTCCTCCACTATCCGTCACTTGCTTTGGGCGGTTTGAGGTTAAATGCCAGAGCCGGTCTGTTACGCTCTGTTCAAACCGGAGCGGACGAGCTATCTTGCGCTATTTAGTAGCTAAGCCGGGACACTGTGCGAGCAGTGATACACTGCAAACGCTATGCTGGCCTGAAGACGAGCCAGAAGTAGCTCAGCGGAAGCTATATATTGCTATCAGTGCCCTGCGTCGTTCGCTCCATGACGGTTCTCCCCCCGATCCTCGAAATAGTTACATTTTGTGCAAAAATGGCACTTACTCGCTTAACGCGGCAGTCGCGGTCCATACCGATGTGGAGGAGTTTCTGTGCCATTATCAAGCAGGCAAGCAGATGAGCGAAGATCAGGAAAAACAAGTGGCTTGTTATGAACAGGCCTGCGCTTTGTATACAGGCTCCTTCTTACCCGAAGATATTTATGCCGACTGGTCATCCCAGCAGCGGGAACAACTGGCGCAGACCTACCTGACGATGTGTGGCATACTTACGGACCATTATCTGAAGGTCAAGCGCTACGAGGATGCTGCACAAACAGCGCAAGCAATTCTCAAGGAGAACCGTTATGACGAAGCGGCCCACCGCCAACTCATCCGTACCTATGCTGCTCAAGATCGTCGCAGCGAGGCGATTCAGCAGTATCATCGCTGTGTGCGCTTGCTGCGCGAGGAATTGAATGTGCGGCCACTGCATGAAACCGAACTCCTATTCCAGCAACTCCTCACAAACGAATCTCCATAAGACCAGAAATAAAGGAAAAACATAGAAAAAGTATAGATCAAATATAGTCCCTCATGCTACAGTAAAGGCTAGAACAGCAGCCTGTACAAGAGGCATTAGGAGAGTAATGTCATGCTGTAACTTCTCGTCAGGTCTGTGTCTACTGCACAGGACGATACGAGCACGGACATAATGCGTAGTGAGACGTTTTCTCTACTGCTATGTGTCGGCGCTACCAGCAGACAAATGCCACTACGGGTATTGTGTGTTGATACTGGCGAGGAGGTCTATTTCAGCGAGAGTAGTTATCTTGGAATTGTTGCCAAAAAGGAGGACGTGTAAAGACCATGAGCAGTCAAACTGGGCACAACCCGCCAAAAAACCTCACTCAGATGCATTTAGCTCTCCACGATTTCGTGGGTGAGTGGGAGGTGTCGCAGAAGATCTGGAGTACTCCAGATGCCAATCCGATCACTAATCGTGGGAAAACGAGATGCACCAAGCTTCTCGATGGACTAGCAACCTTGATGATCACCGAGATGGACACGTCTGATTTCAGAGGCGTAGCCCTTATTACGTACAATCTGGATCATTCTCGGTTCGAATTAGCTTTTCTGGACACGTTCAGCACCGAAGGTATTTTCCTGATGGAGGGCCAACTAAACCGCGCTCCCAGTCACGCTGCCCTTCGGGCTGAGTTCGGGGCGACGGCAACTCAGGAGAGGGCCTGGCAAACAGCTGCCGTAAGTGATAGCCAGTGCCTGCCTGGCGATGTAATAAGCAATGTGAGCCAGTTTGCCGCTGCCGCGGCGCCCGCTGCAGTAGCGCCCGCTGCGGGAACCGCGGTCGCCGCCCAGGTTTCACTCAGGTTAGTAGAAAACAAGGTTTCGGACGACCGGTGGGTTCTCGAGTTTTATGCCCCTGGGCCGGGAGGGAAAGAGTTCCTCGTTCAGCAGAACACGTTTACACGGGTCAGATAAGCTAGGCGTTGATACACCTGCTGACCGTCTGGATTCTGACCAAAGAAGCTGTGGGCTAGTTGCCTCCTGAGTGACTATTCACAAGCTGGTAAACTTTGTCAAAAATTGGGGAGTGTGAGCAAGGAGGAGGTTAAGAGTGCGTTTACATCTGTTGCTGGCCAAACCAAAGTAGAGCCAGGGCGATTCCTGTGCCGTTGAAGTGTGTATCCGGACTGTACGAGCAAGCGGGTGCAGTTGCTTCAGCCGGTGAGGAAAGCCTTGCGAGACATGCTGCATCAGCAGGTGGAAGAGCATCGCCTCCTGACCATGACTACCTCCTGTGCGGCAGACAGCGACCGGAGAACAGCGATGGAGACTGAGATCAAGGTCCCGCCTTGGAGTAGTGATTCGCCCGACAGTGTGGGCCGCGGCGGAGTGATCTGGCGGCGTTTCTTTGAGAAGGGATGTCGGCCAGGTCGAGAGCAATTGCATATCTGGTATGATACCAGGCATCTCGCCGGACAGACTGGGAGTCACCAATTCTTCAGTCGGGTTTTGCACAACCAATACACTGGTGTCATCCTCTACCCGGAGAATCTTCGCGAATACGCTCATCTCATCTCGAACCGGATGCTGCGGATTATCCATGTAGACAAGATAGAGGAACTCGTTCAGTTGCTCAGCACCGACCTTCTGACCACCGGTGCCGATGCTCGGTCTGACCACTGGGTCATCGCTAGCCCTGATGCGCGCGTGCTCGACTTTGCCCAAGAGAAGGCGTTCACAACGTGCCTGCGCGCGCGCATCGCCGACGTTCCCTTACTTCATCGGTCCATTGAGTTGGGTAGGCAACACCCATACTTAGCCGTCTCGCTCTGTGATCCCACGAACATACCGCTTGAGCTTGTGATTGCATCGTTGCAACAAACCAGCACGATCCTCATTAAAGAGGTCGACGACCCAAAGGATGTCCACGATGCTATTGTGAGTCTCGGCGTCATGGAGGTGGGCGCCGACGGTGTGATGTTCTCTCCCCTCGACCACGGGACAATGGACCGTTTCCTCGCAGATCTCCAGGCCGCCCGAACGGGTACGATGGCTGTCGAGCAGGGAATCGTCGTTCGTAGCGAACCCATCGGGATGGGTCATCGCAGCTGTATCGATCTGGTGACGCTCTTCTCCACAAAAGAAGGGATGATCGTCGGATCGACCTCCCAGGGTGGTGTGCTATGTTGCCCAGAGGTCTTCCACCTCCCCTACATGGAGCGGCGCCCTTTCAGGGTGAATGCCGGGGGAGTTCATAGCTACGTCTATAGCGCTGATGACCGCACTAATTACTTGAGCGAGCTACGGGCAGGGTTGCCGGCAACGATCGTCAGCGTTGACGGGACTGTTCGTCAAGTACCGATAGGCAGAGTCAAGACTGAGGTCCGACCACTGCGCCTCGTCGAGGTCCAATTCCTGGGTGGTGAGTTCGTAAACATCATCATGCAGGACGACTGGCATGTCAGAGTCTACTCGGGTGACGGACTTCCGCTGAACATTACGGAGCTCAAACCGGGCGACGTCGTCCTCGGCCACCTGGCAAGCCCGGGGAGGCATGTCGGTATCAAGATCGACGAGACCATCATCGAAACCTGAAGCGTCGCAAACACACGAAGGAGAACTAGGATGGCAGGATCTGGAAAGAGAATCCGCTGGTCTCGCCTCGTTGATAGGAGCACGAAGCGTGGAATTATTGTGCCCCTCGATCATGGGCTGTCCTATGGGCCGATCCCGGGCCTGGCATGCGTCAGAGAAGTATCGACCTGGATCCGGCACCCGGCGATCAACAGCATTATCGGCCACAAAGGCATGATCGAGCGTCTGGGAGACGCAGGGTTGCTCGCTGGCGTCGGAGTCATCGTGCACCTCAACGGGATGACTGCGACCGCCGAAGCCCCCGATACAAAGCGCATGTTGACGGCCGTGCGGTCCGCGGTCCGGCTTGGTGCAGACGCTGTGTCGGTACAACTCAACTTCGCGAAAGACAACCACGCTCATAACATCATGCTGCTCGGATCAGTAGTGGACGAGGCGCAGGAATACGGTCTGCCGGTCCTCGCTATGGTCTATGACCGGACTCCCTCAGCGATCGACCAGGATCGGATCGACCACCTCCGCCATTTGCTGCGCGCGACTTACGAGCTTGGGGTTGACGCGATCAAAATCGAGGCGCCCGAGACGCTGGCCGAGGTGCCGCACCTGCTGGACGGGATCGCGGAAGATGTTGCGGTATTCCTGGCTGGCGGCAGCCTCACCTCGGACGAACGGTTACTGGCTATCAGTCGGTCAGCTGTGGAGGCAGGTGGGGCAGGTATTTGCGTTGGGCGGAATGTCTTCCAACGGACAGATCCAGCAGGCATCCTCGATAAGCTTCGGGAGACAATCGTGCTGGTGGCAAAGGATAGGACACACTGGATGGATGCGGCCGTACCAATGTCATCCGTGCAGGGCTAGGGGGTGGCAATGCAGAACAGATCTGTCGATACTACACCGGGTGAATCGATGCGCGAGCCAGCGCAGCGTCCGCTCGGGGAGCTTGAAGGGGACATGCTGGTGTCAATCCAATCCGCATTGCTCCCAGATTCACTCCGTTATCAGCTCAAGCTCAATCCTCAGCTTGGCGCAGGTAATTTCCTCCAACACGCCTATGCGCTCAATCGGAACAGAGATATCCCGTTGGTCTATAGTGATGCACCGATCAATATGCTCCATGGCATGCCCTTGAGCGCGCTCTCGATCACCCAACTGAAGAGTATCGCCGACCGCTATGCCGCATGGTTCCTCGAGCGCGGTATCGCACCGATGGATCCAGTAGCGGTCTTCTGCTCCGAGAGTATCCATTATTTGATCCAATATGTGGCGCTCACAGCGATCGGCGCTGTACCTGTGCTGACCAATGGCGCCATGCCGTGCGATGTTGCTGCGCAGTATTTCAAACGTGTGGGTACTGTCGGCATCGTGACAGATCGTGAGCGCAGTTCGGCACTAGGAGCGTATTTCGCCAATGGTGAGCTCAAGTGCTTCGATTGCCTTGAGGATATTCCCGGTGGCGACCTGTCTGGCTTACCTCACTGGTATCCATTCAAGCACGATCATGAGGACCCTGTCATGATTACGCACACTTCGGGTACCACCGGCACTCCTAAAGCAATCCCGCTCCTGCATGGGAAGTGGTTTCATGGAATACGCCATTTACTTGGCCTTGAAATGGCACAGGGTGCTAATCGCTACCTTTCCTCGCTGCCGACTTCCCACAACGCGTCAATTGCTTTTGCCATACACGCCATACTCAATGGCGCCGCAATCCTGATCATGCGGGACCGACGAGGCCAAGCGGTTGCGGGGGCCATCGAGCGATTCCGGCCTGCATCAGTGGTGTCATTCCCGCAAACCTATGTGGAACTCGCCGAACTCGACCTCTACCGCTTCGATTGCAGTTCTGTGACGACCTGGATCAATACCGGCGATGCGGCGCACGAGACGCACATCCGTCGACTGGTCACGCATGGGTATCATGATCGCGGCAAGGAGCGGGTCGAGGGTTCACAGTTCATTGACGGCCTCGGGTCTTCGGAAATGGGGCATTCCTGCTTCCGCATCATTCACACGCCTTACACGAACAGCTATGATCGATGTGTCGGTTTGCCACAATCATGGGTTGAGGCGGCGATCTTCGACGACGATGGTCACCCCACGCCTGTCGGCGTCGTCGGGCGTCTTGGAATCCGATCGCCAAGCGTTACTGCCGGATATTGGAACGATTCTCTGCTCAGTTATAAGAGTCGACTATCTGGTTACTGGCTAACCGGTGACCTGGTTTATCGCGACGAATTTGGATGCTACTACCACGTCGACCGTTTAACCGATGCGATCCCTACGCGCGACGGAACGCTGTACAGCCTGCAGACGGAAGAACTCATCCTCAAGCATCAACAATATCTTGCAGAGTGCACGGTGATTGGTATCGTCGACAGGAGCGGGGCAGGACTACAGACGCCGATAGTATTAGCGGTTCCACGCCCCGGCCATGATGTCGACACCGTGCTACTACTCGACGAGATCAACCAGGTGCAAAGGACCAAAGGTCGGCCAGCGCTCGCCCAAGCACACCTCGTCGATTGGAACGAGATCCCAGTGGGCGTGACGGGAAAGGTACTGAAGTGCATGCTGCGCGAGCGGTTAAGTATTGGAGGAACCTGATCGTGCTTGATTGGGAACCGGAAATAGCAGCCATGAAGGAAAAGACGAGCAAAGGGAGACGACATGACTCAATGGAGCAACAAGCACCACGGTGCGTGGATCGATGAACTCAGCCAGGATGGGAAGGACTATACCACAGCGTCAGGTACCGCACGTCACAAGCTGCCAGCGTCATTCTCTCAAGGTTTGGCATGCCGCCGGCCGAGCCATTGGAAGCATGTCAAGATCCCATGTTCAGGCAAGGTGGCGAACCATTTACTCAAGAGTTTGAGCCAGCGTTACGGCGTCTCCCAGTCTACCGTGCTTGTAACGGCTGTGTTGCTCTTGCTCGGTCGCTATCATGCAATCGAAGAGGTTGGAGTGCTGGTCGGCACCGCCGCTGATAATGCCAACCTCGAACGACCGGTGCTCACCAAGGCCACATCGGGCCGCCAGATTCGCGATCTGGTCGCGGACGTATCCGGCCAGATCGATGTCCCGCACTCGCACACGACACAGCGCCAGCCTACGTCTGCGGCAGGGCTTCTGCCATGCTTTGTAGCCTTTGGGAAAGCGTCAGACGACAATGGCCCTTCCCGGAAGGTCAAGCAATTTCCCGTAGATGCCGTGTTAGGCGTTGAGTGCCGCTACGGCGCTCGTAAGCACCGGATCAGATTATATTACCGCACACGGGCGCACGCAGGTTGGCTTGCAAAACAGTTCGGTCGTCACTTGGCCAACCTGATCGCAGTCTGGTTCGCCGAACCCGATATGACTATCGATCACCTCGGGCTGCTTGAAGATGCCGAGATCACGTCGTTGCGGAGCCATTGCAAGGGAGAGACGCGAGACTACCCGCTCGACAAGCCGCTCTATCGTCTGTTCTCAGAGCAGGCAGCGCACACTCCTCAGCGCGTCGCGCTGATTGGCAGGGAACGAAACGGCGCACTGGTAAGATTGAGCTATCAGGAGGTTGAGGCGCGTGTCAGTCATCTGGCCAGGCGACTTGCCTCGCTGAGCGTTGCGCCCGGCATGGCGGTTGGCGTCTACCTTGAACGCACAATTGATCTGATCCCTGCGCTGCTGGCCGTCCTCCGCGTCGGAGGGATATATGTTCCGCTTGACCGCTCGTACCCGGACGATTATCTGCGCTTCATCCTCGAAGACACTCAGGCTCCGCTATTGATCACTGATCAAGCTATCGGCGAACGCGAGCTCTCACCAGGCATCCGGGTCATGCGGCTCGATGAAGCTGAAGAAGGCAACATAACATACTCATTCGCGGACGCCTCGACCACCGCTCCCTGCCTTATCATGTACACCTCAGGATCGACTGGTCGTCCAAAGGGGGTTGTGCACTGCCAACGACAGATCATCAATCGGCTGCACTGGATGTGGGAGGTATATCCCTTTTGCCAGGGCGATGTAATCGCGCAGCGATCGCCGATCAACGTTATGCCATCAATATGGGAGCTCCTCGGTGGGCTGCTCGCCGGGGTACCTACCGTCGTGATTCCAGACACGGTGCTGCAAGATCCCTGTGAACTCGCAGGCTTTCTGGCCGGACATGAGATCACATTCATTACGCTCACGCCAACGGTACTGCGGCAGCTGCTCTCTGCCCGAGAACAGGCGTCTGCCTGGCCGCAGAGCTTAAGGGTAGTCATTATCGGTGGTGAGCCGCTGACTGATGATCTGTACCGAGAATTTCGCGGTGCCTTTCCTTCCACAACCATGATCAACGATTTCGGAGCGACCGAGGTGAACACTGTCCTGCACACTGCTCTGCGGCCAACGCTGCATATTAGTGCCGAGGGACGTGGTTATCGGCCAATTGCCAACGTCTCTGCTTTCATTCTCGATGACTCGCTGCGACTTGTGCCCTTCGGCGTGCATGGGGAGCTCTGCATTGCCGGTGCGTCGGTCGCGCTGTCTTACCTCAATCTTCCTGATGTGACCGCCGAGCGCTTCGTTACGGCCCAACCCACCGGTAGTGGCCTGGCAATGCGGCTCTATCGCACTGGCGAAATGGGGTACATGACGCCCGATGGGGGTTTCCACATAACTGGTCGGCGCGATCATCAGGTGAAAGTCAATGGCATGCGGGTCGAACTCGGCGAGGTAGAAGAGGTTCTGCGGCGCCACCCTGCTGTCGCAGAATGCGCCGTGATTGATCGCCTCGCCTTTCACCACCACCGTGTCCTCCATGCCTATGTCGTGCCACGCGCAGATCGGGTCATCGAGTTGTCTGATCTGCAAATGTATCTCAGGAAACGGTTGCTGCCGTACATGGTGCCAGTGCACATTGAGTGGCTTGACGCCCTTCCTCGGCGACCAAACGGCAAACTCGACCGTGCTGCGTTGCGTGACCGCGCTCCGCTTTCCATTCCCGCGGAAGCACATGCTGACACTGCTGCCGATACTATCGCAAGCATCATCAGGATAGTGCGCGAGGCTGCCGCCGCGGTCCTCGGCGTTGGCCCTGAATCGGTCGATACCTATCGGGAGTTTCGTGCGCTCGGCCTTGACTCTGTCGCCAGTGTTGACTTCGCCAACTACCTGGCTACCAAGCTCCATCGACCGCTCTCTCCGATCAAGCTATTTGAATATCCGACCATTGCGCGATTGACCGATTACTTGGTCAGGACTACACCCCTCGACGCCAACCGATCAGACTGGACAGCACTCGGGGAGGGGCAAGACACCCCTGCTAGTCCCCAGGGCACAGATAGTTCGACGGATATCGCCATCATCGGCATGAGCGGACGTTTCCCTGGTGCCGATGATATCGGCAAGTTCTGGGACAATTTGCGCGCGGGCGCCGAGAACATCGGAACTATCGCGCCTGACCGATGGGATCCTGCGTCGATCTACGATCCCGACCCCGCACGTGAACGCCGCTCATACAGTAAGTGGGGCGGTTTTCTCGCCGACGTCGCCGAGTTCGATCCGCTGTTCTTTGGCCTCTCACCGGCTGAGGCGCGGGCGATGGACCCCCAGCAGCGACTTTGCCTGATGGAGTCCTGGCATGCGCTCGAGGATGCGTGCTATACCGGAATCGGCTTGGACGAACAGACCGTCGGCGTGTTCGTCGGCGCGCGCGAATCCGATTATCCCACGCTCATCGCTCGGGCAGGTTGGGCTCCCGATGCCAACACGATGCTCGGCAACGACCTTGCCTTGCTCGCCGCGCGCATCTCGTACTTTTGCGATCTGCGCGGACCAAGCCTGGTTGTGGATACGGCCTGCTCATCAGCGCTCGTCGCCCTGCACCTGGCCTGCCGCAGCCTGCTCGACGGCGAATGCACAATGGCTCTGGCAGGTGGGGTCTGCGTGACCGATGATCCAGATTTCTACGTCGCCACCAGCAAGCTGAGTATCTTTTCGCCAACAGGCCATTGTCGAGCATTTGACGAAGGTGCCGACGGTTTCGTGCATGGCGAGGGGGTGGGTTTTGTCGTGCTCAAACCCCTGCGTCGTGCAATTGCCGACAACGACCACATCTATGCGGTGATTCGTGGTACAGCAATCAACCAAGACGGCCGATCCAATGGCATCACCGCACCGAATGGGGAAGCGCAGACCACCCTTCAGGCAGCGCTCTACCGCCGGTTGACAATAAATCCCGAGACGATCAGCTACGTCGAGGCACACGGAACCGGCACTCGGCTCGGCGATCCGGTTGAGGTACAGGCCCTGACGCGCAGTTTCAGACAATTCACGCAGCGAAGACAGTACTGCGCGCTTGGTTCAGTCAAGACAAACATCGGGCATCTCACTGCTGCTGCTGGCATCGCCAGCCTGATCAAAGCCATATTGTGCCTGTATCACCGCGAATTGGTGCCGTCGCTGCACTTCAGTCATCCGAATGCGCTGATCGAATTCGAAGAGAGCCCATTTTACGTCAGTACACGCTGCTGCGCATGGGAAACGCTTCCAGGTCAGGTCCGTCGGGCAGCGGTCAACTCCTTTGGCATCGGCGGTACGAATGTGCACTGTGTCCTCGAGGAGGCACCGGCACCTAACCCGGTTGGCGTCCTGGACGAGCCTGCCTATCTGGTCCCAGTGACAGCAACTGATCCGGAGGCCCTGGCGCGTGCCGTTGGCACGCTCAGCCGCTGGGTCGAAACCAGGGGACGGCGTCAGAGCTTTCGAGATCTCTCCTACTCGCTGCTGATCGGTCGTAGGCTTTTCGAGCACGGCTACGTGTTCATCGCGCGTGACATGGAGGAGTTCAGCGTCCAACTGCGGGATGCGCTCAGCGGCACACTGCCGCCGATGGCCACATTGCTTGATGGCAGGGCACCTGTAGAGGGCACGTGGGAGCTGACAGGGACATTGCAGGCGATAGCGCCCTTGAGTGATGAGTACCTGAGTAACTTGCTCCGCATCGCAGAACAGATCGCGCGAGGACAACGCACCGACTGGCGCCCCTTGTATGGGGGGGAGTTGCCGCGCCGCATCCCCGTTCCTACCTACCCCTTTGCCAAACAGCGCTATTGGATTGAAACGCTACCGAGCGATCAGGCACACGTAACAAGTAAGGCACCCGAGGCCAGTAGCGTCACACAAGCAATTGTCGGCTGCGTCAGCGCCGTGCTCGGCATTGACCCCACCATAATCTCGCGTGAGCAACCACTGTCGCGGTACGGTATCGATTCGCTCAAGGCCCTCACGCTCAAGCACAGCCTTGAGCGTATGCTTGGTATCAGCGTGCCCTTGCAATCGTTCTTGGACGGCTCATGCATACGTGACATTGCTCACAGTCTGGCTGAGACACGAACGAATAGCCAACTTCAGGATGTATCGAAGAACAGCGATGATCGCCTGATCGAACGCTTCCTAAACGGAGCATTCGACCTGCGTGACGCAACCGACGAGCAGCTCGACCACCTCTTCCAACGGTTGAGCGAGACAGTGGAGGTGGTCGATGCTAGCTGAGGAGTTCTCCGCCCTGGACCGAGACGCCAAACAGCGGCTGCTGGTGGCTTTGAGAGCGAGCATGCTGACGAGCCCTACCGCTGAAGAAACACTGCACCCCCGCTGGCTGAGTTCCGGCGAGCCGCACCAATCGTTTCCTCTAACCGATCTGCAAGCTGCCTATTTCACCTCCAAGCACATGCCGGAGGCCGATCCGGTCGGCTGCCACACCTATCTTGAGTTCCAGGTGATTGATCTGGACGTCGATCGCCTCGAACGGGCATGGCAACGATTGCTGGCTATCCACCCCATGCTCCTGGCGCGCATTGATCCCGACGGCACCCAGTGCGTTCCACCCGAGGTGCCCGCTTTCCGTATTGTGCGCTATGAAGTGGCCTCCGACTCCGACGAGCTAGACCGCCACCTTGAAGCCCTGCGCGGGGAGATGTCGCACAAGGTCTACCGGCCAGGAGCTTGGCCGCTGTTCGATATCCGTGTCACACATACGCCCGGCGCATTATCCCGCGTCCACGTGAGTATGGACTCCTGGATCGTAGACGCTGCGAGCGCCCGCCTCCTCTACCGCCAATGGCGTCTGCTCTATGACACACCGAACGCCACCCTGTCGGCGCCGAATGCCCTGTTCCGCGACTTCGTCTTGAGCATGAAAGCCTTCGAGGGCAGCGTCGCCCATCAGCGTTGCGCCAATTACTGGGCAGAGAAGCTGCGCGACTTGCCTGCGGGACCACCATTGCCCTATCGCTCCCAGCATGAGGCGAGCCGCAGCGGCGCGCAGTGGCGCCGTCGGCTGGTGCGAGACGTCCCATCGGATGCGTGGCACCGGCTCACTGAGATGGCGCGCGCCGAGGGCCTTTCACTGGCAGTCGTCCTTCTTGGCCTCTTTGCCGAGCAACTGCGTCTCGCCAGCGGCGCCACACGCTTCGCGCTGCTGTTGACCCTCTATAACCGTCCGCGCCTCCACCCTCAGATTGACCAGGTGGTCGGGCCCTTTACCTCTACCAGCATCTTCGTGTGGGAACACCGGCCGGGCAACTCGTTCGTTGAGCGCCTGCACGGCTATCAGAAGCAACTCTGGCAAGATCTTGACAACGGCTACGTCAGTGGCGTGGCAGCGTTGCGCAGCAAGGCAACGAGCACTCACAAGCGGCCGATCTCAGTCGTGTTCACCGCTGCGTTCGGTCCCGATGATGGATCGGCATCTGCGCCAAGCTGGTTGGATGCGGTCGATTATGCAGTCTCGCAAACGCCAGGAATCGACCTGCACTTCCAGGCCTCTATGCATACTGATGGACTGCGTATCGTCTGGGATGTAGCGGATGGTCGCCTCGAGCGGAACGTCGTCGATGCACTGTTCGAGGGAGTTTGCAGGAGACTGGCCGCGCTCCAAACGACAGGGCTGACAGAGGCCAAGGACTTGCTGTCTAAGCGCGCACTCAGTGAACGCCGCCGCCTCGACGTGGTGTCCGCCGTCCAGGGTGGCGGCAATGGCGCTCCCTTGACCCCACTCCAGCAGGCCTATCTGGCGCATCGCTTGACCAATCCGACCGGGCCGCGCGGTTTGGTGTACCGCGAATTCACGCTGGCATCCTTCGACCCTGGGGGCTTTCAGATAGCAGTACACACTCTGATCGCGCGCTCTGCCATCTCGCGCTCGATGCTCCTCGTCGACCAAGCGACGTTCGTTGAGTTCGCCAATGGCTCTTACCTCGTACCTATCGACGACCTGCGTAGCCTGGATGCGTCTCGCTGTGCCGCCCGGCTCGACCAGACACGAGCGGAGATGGAGAACACCCAGGGTGACAAGGCCAACTGGCCCTTTTTCGCTTTGCGCGTATCATGGCTCAATGACGGCTCGGCGAGGCTGCACATACTCCTCGACCTGCTGATCTTCGACGGCTACAGCGTCTGGCAGTTCTACGATGATCTGCTGCGACTTTATGCCAAGGTTGAGAGCGAGTCCATGCGACAGGGCATAACGTACGCTGACTATGCGCGAGCGCGTGAGCGTTACCGAGGAACGGCTGCCCACACCGCCGACCGATTTTACTGGTCCTGCAAGTTCCGCGATTTGCCTTCCGGTCCGCGCTGGCCCTGGCAGAGCGCCGAGGTTTCCCCGATCGTTTGGCGGCGCTACGCCATCGAGTTCGACCGCTGGCGCGTGCTGAAAGAGTATGCGGCGGTTGCGGCGCTGGTCCCGCGGCGAACGTCTCACGGTCGTCATGGTCGATTACCATGACCGCGACCTCGTACCCGAACTCGCCCACGCCTATGGCGATTGCTCCTCACTTGCCTGGGTACCGATCGACGGCAGCCGCGCTGCCACATTTAGTGAGCACCTCCACCGGATCGTCGACGTGATCGCGCAGGATCGCCTCCACGATTGGGGTAATCCATTTGAGGCGCAACGCACAGCTGGGGCCTCGGACGACCCTCGCGGCCGCTTCCCCGCGGTGCTGACCGATTGCCTCAATGTGCCGGTACGCTTCGAGGCAGGCATCACTGAAGTCTACGCCTGCTCATCGACGCCGGACGTCGATATCGACCAGATGGTGATTGAGACTGCGAGAGGCCTGAGCGCCTATTGGCAGGTTCGCGACGACCATGTTCCTCCGGCGATGGCGGCTGCGATGTGCGATGACTACTACGCGTTGCTAGAAGAGCTGGCGACAGACGACTTGGCCTGGCAGCGCGCGCCCGCCGAACTCGGTCGGCACCGCACTAGACGCGATTGGACCGGCGCTCCGCAATGGACGGATGAGCAAGTACGATCGCTGTACGAATGGAATCGCACCGACGTCCCCTTCAATCGAGAGCAGTGCCTGCATCGGCTGATCGAACAGCAAACGGCGCGCGGTCCCGACAGGCTGGCGTTGCTCTCAGATGAGGGCACGCTCACGTATGGGCAACTGGAGCATCGCGCGAACCAACTGGCTCGCTACCTGCAACGCCAGGGTGTCTTGGGCGGTTCGCTCGTTGGCGTGCTCCTTGACCGGTCGCTCGACACGGTCGTTGCCCTTCTCGCCATTCTCAAAGCCGGTGCGGCGTATGTGCCCATGAACGTCACCGATCCGAGCGTGCGCATTGCCACCATCCTGCGCCGCGCTGGAATCAACACGGTCATCAGCAAGCGGCTGTATGCGGTGCTGCTGGCCGATGGAGTACAGCGTGTTGTGCTCGTCGATGAGCAAGCCGAGTCCATCGCAGCGGAAGCTGCGACGCACCCGCCGGCCATCGACTCGTGCTCGGATGACGTCGCGTACGTGATCTTCACCAGTGGTAGCACGGGCGAGCCCAAGGGCGTGGTTGTGCGGCACAAGCCGGTGATTAACCTCATCGAGTGGGCGAAAAACTCCTTTGGCTTCACCGAACTCGACCGCGTACTCTTCATCAACCCGCTGGGCTTCGACCTGTCAGTCTTTGACGTGTTCGCCTTCCTCGCATACGGCGGTTCGATCCGCATCGTCTCAGAGCAGGACCGCCTCGATCCGACGTGTCTCGCCCGCCTCCTGTTACAAGAGCGAATCACGTTCTGGAATTCGGCACCGGCCTACTTAGAGTTCGTAATGCCCGGCCTGCGTACGCTGGCGGGCGGCATGGGCGTTGACACGCTGCGGCTGGTTTTCCTGAGCGGCGACTGGATACCCGTCAGCCTACCGGGGGCTGTGCGGGCCGTCTTCCCCAACGCGCAGGTGATCGGTCTTGGCGGCGCTACTGAAGCGACAGTTTGGTCGAACTATTATCCCATTGGTGAGGTCGACCCTGCATGGACCTCCATACCATACGGTCGCCCGATCCAGAACGCCCGCTACTACATTCTAGATGAGCGCCTCCAGCCTTGCCCCAGCGGGACACCCGGTCATCTCTATATTGGCGGTGAATGCCTGAGCTCGGGGTACCTCAATGCGCCGGATCTGACAAACAGTCGCTTCCTCCCCGACCCATTTCACGAACGGTCCGACATGACTATGTACCACACAGGAGACATGGCCCGCTTTGCCGACGATGGCACCATTGAGTTCCTCGGAAGGGTCGATAATCAGGTCAAAATCCGAGGGTTCCGTGTCGAGCTTGGCGAAGTCGAGGCCGGTTTGGCCAGATGTGGGCTCGCTAGCCCTGTTGCAGTAGTGCGTGGGGATATCTCACAGAACCGGCGAATCGTCGGGTTTGGCCACTTTCGCTCGACCAAAGGTCGTATCGTCGACCAGTCCTTCTGGCAAGCACTGCGTGATGTACTGCCCGACTATATGGTTCCTGCCGACGTATACGCGCTGACCGCGCTGCCACTGACGGGAAACGGCAAGGTCGACCGCGAGCAACTCGCGCGGGCGCCCCTGGATGACCTCCTCGGCCGTGGCACGCGCGGCTTGGATCCGCACGCCCCCGAGCTTCCCGAGCAAGATCCGGGAGGACCGAGGCGCGGTGCCCCGTCGCATGCCGAGCTTACGCGTTTCCTTTGTTCCACCGTCGCGACGATACTCGCGGTCGACCCGGCGGACGTCCAACCCGACACCGACCTAGGCACGCTCGGCTTTAACTCGCTGCATTTCGCACTCCTCAGCGCTCGACTTGGCGAATCCTACGGCACACCGATCAGCGTGGCAAAACTCTTCCGCTGTGCCAACACCGCCGAGATCGCCGACACGCTCGTCGAAAACTACCCCGAGGCCATCGTGAAGGGCTTCGGGGTTGAATGGCAGTCCCCACCCGCGCCGCTCGGGCAGGCCAACTCTCCGCACCCCCAATCGCTGGACTATGCCTGTGCTCCGGTGCCGATGAACCCCCGGCAGTCGTCGTTCGGCGAGCTCGCCGTCGTCGGCATCTACAGCCGCATGCCCGGCGCCGAGGGGATCAACGCATTCTGGGACAACCTGGTGAAAGGGCGGCATTGCATCGAGGTCATCCCGCGCGAGCGATGGAACTGGCGCGCCTACTATGGCGATCCGGCGCGCGAGGAGAATGTCACAACGGTCAATAGGGCGGGCTTCATCGCAGACGTTGACAAGTTCGATGCGGCGTTCTTCGGCATCTCGCCACGTGAGGCTGAACTGATGGACCCACGCCAGCGCCTGTTGCTTGAGGGCGTTTGGAAAACCCTGGAAGATGCCGGCTATTCCCCCGCTACCCTGCGCGGCGAGGAAATTGGTGTCTACATCGCCGCGAACGGCGACGAGTATGCCTCGTTGCTCCAGCAGGCGGGTCATCCGGTTGATCAATTCTCGCTGACCGGCAATGGACGCAGCTTCCTCAGCAATCGGATGAGTTACTTCTTCGGATGGCATGGTCCCAGCGAGGTGGTCGATACAACCTGTTCAAGTTCGCTTGTCGCGTTGCACAACGCGGCACGGGCAATCCACAACGGCGACTGCTCGATGGCCATCGTCGGCGGCCTCAACATGATGATCGACCCATTCCCCCACTTGAGCCTGGCCAAGGTGGGAGTGCTTTCGCCCGACGGCGCCTGCCGGACATTTGATGCCCGCGCGAATGGCTACGTGCGCAGCGAAGGTGTGGGACTGCTTCTCGTGAAGCCACTGCTGCAGGCCGAAGCCGATCACGACCACATCTACGCGGTCATTTGTGGCACGGCAGTCAATCATGGGGGCAAATCCAATGCACTGACCGCGCCCAATCCGCGCGCGCAAGCCCGCGTCATTGTGGACGCCTTCCGGCGCGGCGCGATCGACCCCCGCCAGGTCGGCTACATCGAGGCCCATGGCACAGGCACGCCACTTGGTGACCCGGTTGAGATCGAGGGGATCAAAGAGGCGTTTTCGGTGTTGTATCAGGATCGGGGTGAGACCTTGCCGAGCGAGAAGCGGATCAGCGTCGGCTCGGTCAAGACCGGCATCGGCCACCTTGAGGCAGCGGCTGGCATCGCCGGCTTGATCAAGGTGATCTTGATGCTGTGCCAGCGCACGCGGCCGCCACTTGTGCACTTCACCACAGTCAACCCCGCGATCGACGTCGAACGGACACCCTTTTTCTTCCAGACCCAGGCCGACGCCTGGGTTGCCCCACAGGACCGCGACAGCCGCAGCCTGGCACGCGTCGCCGGAATCAGCGCCTTCGGCTTTGGCGGCGTCAATGCGCATGTCGTCGTACGCGAGCACGCGCCGCAGTTGGTCGATGGGGAAATCTCGCCTTCGTTCGAACCGGGTCCGATCGTCGTGCCCCTGTCAGCACGGAGTAGGACGCAGCTTGCGGTCTACGCAGGACAGCTGCGCGACACCCTCCGCGCCGGGGCGGGCCAGCTGTGCCTGGGAGACGTCGCGTTTACGCTGAGAGTCGGCCGAGCAGAGCTGGACGAGCGGGTGGCGATCGTCACACACTCGCTGGACCAACTCATCGAACAGCTCGACGCGATCGGCCGGGGCGAACCCGCGACCGCTGGTATCTACTATGGGAACGCGCGCACAGATGGGCGCCGGGTCGCGCCCGAGATCAACGCTGCACCACCCGAAGCCCTGGCCGCACTGACCCCAGCGAACCTAGCGCAGTCGTGGGCGTGGGGGCTCAAGCTGGATTGGCGCGGCCTTTACGGCCAGCGCGTTCCGCGGCGTGTGTCGCTCGCAACCTATCCATTCGAACGCGCCAGTCATTGGCCCGCCGCGCTGCGTACGCTTCAAGTGCCGCCACGCTTCCCTTGCCTGGTCGAGTCGAAGAGCCCGGCCCAGCCGGGCTATGTGCTGAAACTCACTGGCGACGAGTCCCTCATCGAGGACCACCTGGTCAACGGCGTGCACGTCATGCCCGCCGCAGCGTACCTCGAGTGCGTGGCCGCCGTCGCGTTGCGCCTCTTCGGAGCAGGCCCGTTCGGGATTAAGGAGTTGGTCTGGCTGCGGGCGCTGCGCTTCGACGACGAACTGCCCAGACGGCTATTGCTCACGGTAACGCCGGGCAGAAGCGCCCAACAACTGGCATTTTTCGGCGAGGAGGGGGGCCAACGATCCGAGTTCTGCTCGGCCACCCTCGAGCCGACAATCGCTCATGATCAACCGGCGAGGATCGACATTGCGTCGCTGCTCCTGCGCTGCCCGGAGCGTCTCTCATCTGAGATATGCTATAGGCGGCTAGACGAACGGGGACTGAGCTATGGACCGTCTTTCCGCGTGGTCCGCACGCTGTGGTGGGCCGGGACCGAGGCGATTGCCCATGTCGTGTTGCCGCAAGATCTCGATGTTACCGCCGAACAGCGCATACACCCGTCGCTGGCTGATGGAGCGCTGCAAACAGCACTGCTGCACCAGATACTCACGGATGACCGACGTGAGTTGCCCCTGCCATTCGCAGCGCGACAGATCACATCGTATAGCGGCTTACCACGTGAGTGTTACGTGCATGCCACGCTCATCCAAAGCGAGATCGGCCCGAAGGCCCTACGCAAGTATAAACTCACAGTCCTCAAAACCGATGGCGAGGTCGTGCTCGAGGTTGCCGAGTGCACAGGCCTGCCGATCGTCACTGCGGCTGGCAAAGCGCCAAATAGGGAGACCCGGCTTTACAGGGAGTACTGGCGAACTACCACGTCTACCTGGCCTCCGAGTAGCGTCGACCCGGCCCACTGGTGCCACATCTCGATTGGCCTGGCGTCATTCGCCGACGCGCTCGCACGCAGCGGTCAGCGCGTACTCGCGAACGTGATCTTGCCCGGGGAAGCGACGCCTGATGACCCTCCGCGTTCGGCGGTACTGTGGGATCGCGTATTCGCAAACGTTGCCCATGCTTCACTCGAGACGATCGTGCTCTGGTATGATGTTGCCCGGCTCATAGCACTACCCGTGCCGGAACAGTTGCATTATGGATTCGACACAGTCTTCGAGCTGACGAAGCTGTTGATTGGCATGCGACAGCTGCGACGCTGTCGAGTCGTGTTATGTCTGATCTCAAGCGCGGAACTGGACATCCCTACGCTTGAAGCGCTCTCTGGGTTCGCCCGTGCCGCACAGCACGAGAGCCCAAAACTGGAGTTCAAGCTCGTTCGGTTCAGAGGCGTCGACGCATCCGCGCTAGCGGCCGTGAGCGGCTCGCTGCTGCATGCCGTACAGTGCATCTTGGAGAGCCCGGCAGAGTGCCTTGAGCATCGGTTCGATGCGCTCTCTGGCTCGCAGGAAGTACGATACCTCGAATCGGTGGTGGATCTTTCCAGACAGGAAAGATTGCCGATCACCCGCGGAGGCGTCTACCTCATCACGGGTGGGCTCGGGGGCTTTGGCAGGCAGCTTGCGCGGATACTGTTACGGCAAGGGGCCAGGCTGGCACTGATCGGTCGTTCTCCCGCCGTCGGCGCGCGAGCGACGGCGCTCAAAGCGCTCGGTTCCGACCAGGATGTCCAGTATTACCAGGCAGACGTGGCTGACCCCGTAGCCCTGAGTCTGGCGATTGGGAAGGTGCACGCGAGCATGGGGCCCGTGCGTGGGGTGTTCCACTGCGCAGGAGTAGTCGGCGAAGGGCTACTGTTGTTCAAGCCGCTCAGCACTGCACGCGCGATTGTGTCGGCAAAGGTGCTCGGCACGGCCTGCCTGGACGAAGCAACGCAGGTGGAACCGCTCGATTTTTTCGTCCTCTTCTCCTCACTTGCCTCGGTGATGGGGCCGGTTGGGATCTGTGACTATTCCTACGCCAACCGCTACGCCAGCCTCTATGTGGCCTATCGGCAGATGTTGGTTCGCAATGGACTGAGATCGGGCAAGACCTTGGCTCTGAGCTGGCCGCCATGGTCGGATGGTGGAATGCAACTGCCGCCCCGCGAGCAAGATCGTCTCCGATCCATGGGGATCGAGTCCATTGATTGCGCCCAGGCGATGGGAATGCTCGCGACGTATATGACTACGGCCGGTGGGCACTACCTCTGTATCAGTGGGGATGCAGGGAAATTCGAGCCGTTGCTTTTCTCTATGTATCCTTCCCCTGGTGGGGCCGGGACGTAGGCCCATGATACGGCTGAAGGGAGAGAGCGGCAAATGCAGTGGCTAGGCATTAAACTCCGCCCTGGGCCGTCATCCGTGGACAAAGAGTTGTTATTTGTACCGGCGATCTGAACCACGCCGCTTTTCACAGGGAGGCTCAATATGGATGCCGAAGCGCTTCGGCGAGCAATCGCCAATATCGTCACCCAAGCCGTCTCGCAGGAGACCCATATACCCCAGGATCAGTTGCGCGAGGACGAACCCCTTGCCAGCTACGGCGTCGAGTCGGTGATGAGCGTATCTATTGCCCGCCGCCTTGAGGCCACCTTTGGCGATCTCTCGAAGACGCTCTTGTTCGAGTACCAGACGCTGGCGGCGCTGATCGAGTACTTTGTCACGGAACACGCCCATCGGATCGCGACGCCAGATGTCGTCACCGTTGCAGCGCCGACGCAGGCAACTCAAACGCAGCCCCGGCTTGGTCCCGCCGATGGATACTCAACTGAAAGGGCTGCGCAAACGCCATGGGCAACGGCTGCCGATCAGGGTACTGCCACGTCTGTCCCGCACGGCGTCAACCAAGCTGAGATCGCCATTATTGGGATCAGCGGGCGCTTTCCACAGGCACGGAATCTCGAGGAGTTTTGGGAGAACCTCAGCCAAGGCCTCGATTGCATCTCGGAGGTCCCCGGACGCCTCTGGGACTGGCGCGACTACTGGCACCCCGATAGAGGGATGGAAGGAAAGTCCTACAGCAAGTGGGGTGGTTTCATTGAAGATGCGGATTGCTTCGACCCATTGTTCTTCAACATCTCCAATCTTGAGGCCGAGGCAATGGATCCGCAGGAACGCGTCTTCATGGAGACAGTCCATCACACGCTCGAAGACGCCGGGTACACGCGACAAGGTTTGCAAGGCAAACAGATCGGACTCTACGTCAGCGTCATGTGGGGGTCATACCAGCACTACGGCACCTTTGATGCGCGCACAGATAGCTCTTTCGCTTCCATTGCCAACAGAGCGTCCTACTTCTTCGACTTCCGGGGGCCGAGTATCGCGCTCGATACCACATGCTCCGGATCGTTGACTGCCCTCCACCTTGCCTGTGAGAGCCTTCGCACGGGCGAGGTCGATCTCGCGGTCGCTGGCGGCGTCAACATCACCTCCCACCCACACAAGTATCTGGCTTTGAGTCGGACAGGATTCGCCTCGACCGACGGGCGGTGCCGCAGCTTTGCGGCAGACGGCAACGGCTATGTGCCCGGGGATGGAGTTGGTGCGCTATTGTTGAAGCCACTGGCCCAGGCAATCGCCGACCGCGATCGTATCTATGCGGTCATCAAGAGCTCTGCCATCAATCACGGCGGAAAGTCGAGTGGTTACACTGTACCGAGCGCAGAGTCCCAGGCCAATCTGATCACCACGGCGTTGCAGAAGGCCCATATCAATCCGCGGAGCATTACCTACGTTGAAGCTCACGCTCCTGGGACCGCGCTGGGCGACCCGATAGAGATACGCGGGTTGACCAATGCCTTCCGTAAGTACACAGGAGACACGGGATTCTGTGCTATTGGTTCAGTCAAGTCGAACATCGGACACCTTGAATCGGCTGCAGGTTTCGCCGGGGTTGCCAAGGTCGTGCTGCAGATGCAACACCAACAGCTTGTGCCTTCCATCCATACGGAGAAGCTCAATCCCAATATCGTGTTCGACACGACACCCTTTTATGTTCAGCGCACACTGGCTCCTTGGCAGATGCCGGTAATCGAAGAACGTGGGCAGCACTCGCGCGCCCCACGGCGCGCAGCCGTCAGCGCGTTTGGCGCCGGTGGTTCGAACGCCCACATACTCTTCGAAGAGTATGTGGCATCTGCTGAGCAGCGTACGCCCAACGCCGAACAGCTGATTGTGCTCTCAGCGAAAACCGAGGATCGTCTACGCGTCGTCGCCCAGAGCCTGCTCCACTATGTGGAGCGACGGCTCGATCACCCGGATCCGCCAACTCCGCCCGAACTCCAGGTGCCAATCGCTGAGCAGCTTCTAGAACGAATCAGCGAAGTGAGCAGAGTCAGGGCCACGCTGATCGATAGTGAGGATCGGCTCCACGACCTGCTGGCTGGGCCGGATATGCGTGATACATTGATGACGCAATTGCGCAACGAATTTGGTATTGCTGTCGATGTGGCGATGCTCAACTCCTGCACCATCGGAGACCTGCTCGAGAAGGCGATGCAACGTGCCTCTAGCAGCAAACCAGACAACGCCGAAGAGTCATTGATGCTCCTCGAGCAGATCGCCTACACTTTGCAAGTCGGTCGCGAGGCGATGCAACACCGCTTCGCGACCGTGGTCCAGTCGCTGCCGCTGCTGCTGCAGCGACTCCGTAGCTATCTGTCGGGGGACACCGATCTCCCGCAGTGCTGGACCGGGAAGGTGGTGCATGTCGCGGCGAACATCGCCGTGCGCGCCGAGGAAGAGGACTATGTCGCGCGCCTCGTGTCCTCGCGTCGATATGAGCGTCTCGGACGTCTTTGGTGCAATGGGGTCATCATCCCTTGGGCTGACCTCTACTCCGATCCCAGGCCTAGGCGGATCGCCTTGCCGCTCTATCCGTTTGCACGAGAGCGCTGTTGGGTCGATAGGTCGGCGGTCCGTGCGGCGATCGAACGCGCCGATCGGTCGGCGCTACCCTCCCCTAGCAACTTGGACGGCGTATCAGCACGCCCCAATCACGACCGCCCCAACAGTAGGAGGGTTTCTGCAGATGTCGGGGATCTCCAGCGCTTTGTGTTCCGGCCCGCATGGTCAGAGGTCGTTACGCCCAGCACGGATGCGCCACTGGAGCCTGGCATGGATACGCCGCCGAAAGGCCAGGTACTCATCTATCCTCGCGCCGCGTCATTTCTGATCGATGCGCTCAAGCGACTGCTACCGCCGGGGGATCTCTTCGAAATTGTGCTCAGTACACGCACCGAAGTGCTGACACAGCGCAGTTGGGAAGTCGACGTGTTCGATGAGGATGCCATCGTTGCCTGCCTGGCCGCTGTCGATTCGCTCGACACTGTATACTTCCTTGGAGGCTACTACGCGACGGACTGGCAACCCGGGACGAAGGCTGCATTCGACCGCCTGCAGGCCCAGAGTGTGCTGGTCTTGTTCCGCCTCGCCAAGGCGCTCCAAGGACGACAACGGGCGGGCGGGAAGATGACGCGGCTCAAGGTCGTGACCAACGGCGCGTGTAAAGTGCGAGCGAACGACCACTTGCAGCCCTACACTGCGGCGGTGCTCGGGTTCACCCGCGCCATCGCGCGCGAGTATCCACACCTTCTAACCGAGATCATCGACCTAGACCTCTTTACGGAAAGCGTACTACTGGGCGAACTGAACGCTGCGCTGCACCACGTCGTCGACGGCCTCGGCGCCCACCGTGAGTTCGCTATTCGTGCAGGTCAGCCATACGTCCAGCAGTTACAGCCTTACAACCTGGAGGAGGCGCCAAGCCCCGTATTTCAGGAGAATGGGGTGTATGTGCTCATTGGCGGGGCCGGCACGGTCGGGGCCAGGCTGAGCCGCTACCTTGCGCACGCGGTATCAGCTCGAATGATCTGGATTGGCCGTCGACCTTGCGACGCCACAATCAAGGCGCAGATAGCGGAGATCGAACGCCTCGGCGGCCAGTTGAGTTATATCGCTGCTGACGCCAGGGACGTGGGGCAACTGGAGCAGGCGTTTGACGCCGTTGAACGCGAATGTGGCGGGATCGATGGTGTCTTGCATCTGGCGATGGTGCATGAGGTCACACGCATTCAGGATCTCAGCGAAACACAATTGAGAAAGATCCTAGAGGGGAAAACCGACTCCACGTATGCTCTCTACTCGGTGCTCCGTCGACACAGTGTTCAGTTCGTCGCGCTCTTCTCCTCGGCCGAGGCATACATCGGCAACATCGGTTGGAGCGCTTATGCAGCAGCCTGTTCCTTCCAAGACGCTTTCGCACTCTATTGGAGGCAACAGGCGCACTACCCCGTGCTCGCCATTAATTGGGGATACTGGGAGGGCATTGTTCCAGAAGCGGGCAACTTGCTCGCGGCGAAGGGGATCTACCAACTCTCGGTAGCGCAGGGCGCTGCGATTCTTGAGCGCGCGTTGGCAAACGGGACGACACAGTTGTGTGCGCTGAACGTTGAAGATGCTGTGCTTGAGCGCATGGGGTTCGTGCCGCGCCGGGTTCCAGTCCAGGATGAAGGCCCAACCCCTCAACCAGTCGAACAACCACTGGTATCCGCTTCCGCGAACGACGCCGACAAGGCTCTGTCCACATCCGCCGGAGGCGTTGTGACAACGGACGAGGTCTTGCCCACGCCCGAGGTGGTCAGCGAAGCGCTCATCGACTTGCTCGCTAGCGTCCTCAAGATCGACAAGGCGCGCTTCGATGTTGATGTCGATCTGGTTAGTTACGGCATTGACTCCCTAACCGTCGTGTCCATGCATAAGACGCTCGAAAATAAGGTCGGAAGCCTGCCAGCAACCCTCTTCATTACATTCCAGACGATCAGAGCTGTTGCAAAGCACCTGCTTGAACAATATCCAGCCTCAGCGCGCGCGCTGGTCGGTCTACTGTCCACGGCACCTGCTGGAGCAACACGTCCGTCACAAAATGACTCTGTGGCGGCGTGGCGCGCAGGGAACAGCGATGTGAAACTGCTCAGGCGACTGGAGCCAACCGAGATCACACACTATCTCGAACAGTACGGGATGCTCTATCGCGATGGCCAACTTGAGCAAGCTGCGTTGCGAGCAACGGCATCGACGCATTCGCTCGATGCCATAACCGGGCGAGAACTCCAGCATCTCCTGGTCAAGACGCCAAACTGCGAGAGTGTCGAGTTGTTTGTGACCGGCACGGGTGTTCCGGTGTTGCTGTTGCCCGCTGTCGGGCTGACAGCGCCGACTTGGCGCTACCAGATCACATCCACGCTGGCCCAGACGATGTGTCTCTGCGTGCCGCATCCGCCAGGCTACGGGCTGACCAAGCCGATACCGGACTGCACTTCTCGAGGTGTCGCAGGCGTCTTCAAAGATGTGATCGATCTCGTTGCGCCAGGGCGGCCAGTGCATCTGGTGGCGTCTTGCCTTGGATGTATTGCGGCGGTCTACCTCGCTCGTTTCTACCCAGAGAGGATAGCATCGCTTACGTTGGTAGGTGCCTTCCACAATACCACAGACATGCTGGTGGGCGATCCCGACCAGCTCACGATGGACGAAATGACCCACTTGTTGGAGTCCGCCGTCGAGAGGATCAAGAGCGACTTTGCGGGAGTGACTGCGCCCGGGGCCCATGCCCAGAATGGTGCGTCGGCACGTAAGGAGGTTTTGCTCGAATTCCTGCTCCAGAGCCTGTGTGCGAACTCGCTGATCGCGATGCGCTACCTGAGTGAAATGCTCACTTTGTCCGTGCTCGACTGGTTGTCTGGAATCCAGGTGCCAACGCAGTGCATATATGGTACCCAGGACAGGATCGTCAGTCCGAATCACTCAAGGACGATGGCTGAAGCTATCCCTGGGGCGGCACTGGTGGCGATCGAGGGTGCTGGTCACTTTCCCTACCTGACACAAAGCGAGCAATTCAACTCGCTGGTGGAGCGCTTCGTGTGGCAACACGAGAGAGCGTCCCGGCAGACTCTCTCAGCGCCTAGCCTGATGTGAACGGCCAGGCTAGAGGAGAGATCTCATGATGCAATGGTCGAACGCACAAATCGGAGAGGAGCCACAGTCGTCGGGCGATACTGGCCAGGCGATCAGGTAATGAAGGCAGGAGGGCACGAGCCATGACCGACCTAGGAGTGATTGGGACCGACACCGGGCACGGGTTCTCTACGAGAGAGATCCCGCGACCGGGCGCAAACGAGGTACAGGTGCACTGCCTCTCATTCGCTTCGTACCTCGAGCGTGCGCACCATTTAATGGATTGGCTATCAGAGGATGAGCGCCGACGGGCAACTGACTTCCGCTTCGCTTGCCATCGTGAGCGCTTCGTGCTGTCCCATGCCTTTACCCGCTGGGTGCTGGCCGCCTATCTCAACGTGCACCCGCGTGAGGTGCCGCTGATCCACAGCTCGACCGGAAAGCCCTGCGTCGCGAGCGGGGCCACAGCCGCAGGCGAGAGCCTCGGTTTCAACCTCGCGCATTGCGCCACGCATGCCGTCGTCGCCGTAGCCCCAACCATATTTGTCGGCGTGGACGTAGAGCACCATCAAGGGGATCTTGACGTGCCCGGCATCGCGGAAAGATATTTCGCACGGTCAGAGGCTGAAATGCTTCGTGCGCTACCACGAACGCAGGCCGATGCGAATTTCCTACGGCTCTGGACGTGCAAAGAGGCCTTTGTCAAGGCAATTGGCCTGGGGCTGGTCTACCCGTTGAACCGTTTCGTCGTCAGTGAGGTTGAGCGCGGTAAGCTCGAATATAGCCAAGTTGAGTCAGCATACGGTCCAGCCTCCTCATGGTCGCTCGGAACCCTCATGCCGACATTAGGCTGCTATGTCGCCGTTGCCGTGAGACTGATTGGTGCAGTTGTGACGTTGACTGCCGGGCACTTATAGAGGCAGGTGAAATCATGATTACATATGTATTCGCCGGACAGGGAACACAACGCAAGGGGATGGGCGAGACCTTGTTTGCTCGTTACCAGGACATGGTGCGAGTGGCAGATGAGGTGCTCGGCTACTCGGTCGAAGCGTTGTGCTTTGCGGGTGACCGAAGGCTTGACCAAACCGAGTATACCCAACCAGCCCTATTCGTCGTCAACGCGATGATGTACCACGACGCCATCGACCGCTGTGCTGTGACCCCGAGCTATCTACTGGGGCACAGCCTCGGTGAGCTCAATGCCCTGTGTTCCGCTGGCGTATTCAGCTTTGAAACCGGCCTGCAGATAGTCAAGAAGCGGGGTGAATTGATGGGCAGATGCAGCGCAGATGGCGCACTGGCTGCCCTACTCGGCGAACGCAGTCGGCTACTCGCCTTCGTTGAAGACTGCGATCAGGATATCTACCTGGCACTCGACAACGCGCCTTATCAGATTACAGTGGCAGGTACCCGCCAGGCGATTGCTCGGCTGACCATGCGCGTTCATGAACAGGGTCTTGGCGAAGTCATTCCCGTGGCGGCCAGTGGCCCCTTCCACTCGCCATTCATGCGCGACGCGCGGAAAGAGTTCGCTGATTTCTTGACGAGGTACGAGTTCCATGCGCCGCGCATCCCTGTCGTGGCCAACGTCTCGGCGTCACCATACCAAGCGGAGGAGATCGCTGGTTACCTGGCTGATCTACTCGTTCGCCCGGTTCGATGGGTCGAGAGTATCCGCTACTTGCTCCAACGGGGCCCGATGTTGTTCCAAGAGATTGGACCGGGGCACGTCGTATCATCACTCATAAGGCAAATCATCTTATCGACGGAGCCTGCGCTCTTTTGACCCGGCTTGTTCTGTTGTGCGTTGAGCGTGCGGCTTGTTCGCCTATTTGACTGGAGAAGGTGGCTATGACTCAGATTCCTCGAACATCACTCATGAATGGATCCGTTCGTATGCATACTCGGTCTGCTCAGGTTCTGGTTGTGGGTGGTGGTCCTGCCGGCTCTACCACGGCCACGTTTATCGCGCGCCAAGGCTACCAGGTTGTTTTAGCTGAGCGGGCAACATTTCCGCGCTATCATATCGGGGAATCACTCCTGCCCTCGTGCTTGCGCATTTTCGACCTGTTGGGCGTCAGGCAGAAGATAGAGGCGCATGGATTTGTACGGAAGGATGGGGCGCACTTTGAGTGGAGTGGAGAACCGTGGGACATCGAGTTCAGTAACTTAGCGCAGTCCCTCTACGGATTCCAGGTCATACGCTCACAATTCGACAAGCTCCTCTTAGAGCATGCCCGAAGCGAAGGTGTCGAGGTCATGGAGGCTGTCGAGGTCAAAGAGATAAACTTCGACAATGGCAGACCTGTCACTGCTACGCTTGTCGACAGCAACGGTGTCAGTGGAAGGATCTCATTTGACATCCTTGCTGACGCATCTGGCCGTGCCGGACTGATGTCGACGCGCTATTTGCATAATAGAAGCTTCCACGATGCGTTTATGAATCTTGCCCTTTGGGGATACTGGAAGAACGCACGGCGTCTCTCAATCGGGCCGGCTGGTGCCATCGCTACATGTTCCATCCCAGTGGGATGGATTTGGGCCATACCGCTGCATGACGAGACATTAAGTGTAGGACTGGTACTGCACAAATCGAAATTCAAAGAGCTGAGGCAATACTTCACGCTGGAGGAGATCTATCGCAATGCCATAGCTTCCAGCCAACTGGTGACGAGCCTGGTCGAGAGTGGGGATCTCGCATCGCCGCTCCGAATAGAGTCCGATTATTCCTATGCCGCCGAACGCTTTGCCGGGCCAAGCTATTACCTCATCGGGGACGCTGCCTGTTTCCTCGATCCTTTACTCTCCACCGGTGTACATCTCGCTACCTTTAGCGGCCTGGTAGCTGGAGCTAGCATCGTGAGCACCCTCAACAGAGAGGTGCGTGAAGTTGAGGCCGCTCAGTTTTATGATGTGTGCTATCATCGGGCCTACTTGCGCATGCTGGTGGTCGTTGCGGCGTTTTATCAGACACACCGAGAGAAGGACACGCACTTCAGGCACGCCCAGCGGCTTACAAGCCGTGATTATCGTGGATCTGAGCTGATCCAGGCGTTCCTGCATATAGTGTCCGGTATAGAGGACCTGGCAGACGTCGAGGATGTGCAGCCGCAGCAGCTCCTCGATATGCTATTATTATTGTATGAGGAGCACTACGCGTTCGCGCGGCTGAAGGGTAAATGGGAAACGCTCACGTTGGATGAAGTAAATAAAGGCATTGCGAGGACGCGCCTAGTGAACGCCATCCAGGAAGATTTTTCGCTGACTCCAGAGACGGCGGTGAATGGCTTGTACGTGGCCACAGATCCTCGACTTGGTCTCAGGAGAGCCCCTGGTTAGGTTGCATGTTGCGGGCGTTGCGAGCAGTATCGCGCATCCGATATCATTCAGAAGAAGGAGGACTTATGGCATTGCGTTCGATGCAGGGTGAGGCTACAACCCGGCCCCAACTAAGTATGGAGATCGATGTCAAGGATCTCCATGACTACTACTGGGTGAAGGACGAGTTGGTTGCGTTCTGCAAGAGGTATGGCTTGCCGACCGGTGGCAGGAAACTAGAGATCTTAGACCGGATCGAGATTTTCTTGAAAACTGGGAGGGTGGTGCAGCCCAAACCTGCGCCGCTGGGAGCAAAGAGAGAGGGTGGGACGACCGGGCAGCAGTTGAAGGCTGAACCGCTGACGCTCGATACCACGGTTGTCGAGTTCAAGAGCGATTCCAGGACCAGAGAATTCTTCAAGTCTGTCATTGGGCCAGAGTTCCATTTCACAGCCCATCTGAACGACTACATGCGGGGGAGAAGCGATTTGACCTATGGTGACCTAGTCAAGGAGTGGCTGGCGGAAAGAGAGCGCCGAAAAGACAAGACTTATAAGCCCAACATCATGAAGTCGTGTGAGTACAACCAGTTCATCCGGGACTTCTATGCTGACGAAACAAACAAAGGGAAGCCTCTACGGGAGGCGGTCAATGCTTGGAACGAGGTAAAGAGGCAACAGGGCCCTCGTAAGTACGAGCGCAAGACACCAAACGAGGAGTAGGCAACCGATTGGCGCTGCCGACCAGTACTCATGGGAAGGTGCAAAGATGTTCGACTTGACAGAGGCTTCGGGGGCACGTACCGGTGACGCGTACATTGCTAGCCTGAAGGACGAGCGCGAGGTCTGGCTCGATGGCCAACGGGTGGACGTGACAAGCCATCCGGCTTTTCAGGGTTTGCTGAGAGAGATCGCCCGGCTCTATGACCTGCAACACAAACCCGAGTACCGAGACCGGATGACCTTTGTCTCGCCAGAGACGGGAAATCGCGTCAGCTACTCGTACTTGCTGCCGAGGACAATGGACGACCTCCTGGCGAAGCGACGCAACAGCGAGGTATGGGCGGTTGAAAGCTGGGGCCAGCTTGCCCGTGTGCCTGACTTCATGGCCAACGTTGTCGTCGGCCTTTACGACTTCCGCTATGCGCTGCGGGCCAACAATGCAAGCTTTGAGGGTAACGTTGTGCGCTACCACCGGTACTGCCAGGAGCAAGACATCGTCCTGACCCACAGCATCGTGGACCCGCAGATTGATCGGTCGAGTGGTCCGACCAAAGATCCCGATCTGGCGCTGCGGATCGTGCAGGAGAGAAGCGATGGGATCATCGTGCGTGGTGCGAAGCAGCTTGCTACTCTGGCCCCAGTGGCGAATGAGATCCTAGTGTATCTATCGGCCTCCTATGCGCTCCGGGAACAAAAGGAGTTTGTGGCCTGGTTCGCGCTGCCGATGGCCACCCCGGGTCTGAAAATCCTCTGTCGCGAACCACTGTCTCTCCACGCGAGTGGTCACAGTCACCCCTTTGCAGCTCGCTACGACGAACAAGACGCAATGGTGTTCTTCGACGATGTGCAGGTGCCGTGGGAAAGGGTCTTCTTGCTCTACGATGGGGAGCTGGCCTTGCGTGGGCTCAAGAGCATCAACGCATGGTCTCTGTACACTAGCCAGATCCGGTTCCATGAGCGCATCCGAACGTTCATCGGAGTAGCCACGCTCATCGCTGAAGCCATTGGGATCGACGGGTTTCGCGAAATCCGGGCCACTCTCGGCGAACTCATTAGTTATGCCGAGATCGTGCGTTTGGGGCTTCGGGGCATCGAGGCAGATGCGACCATGACACTTGGTGGCCTGCTTGCGCCTGGGAACGACCTAGCGCTGAGTAGCTTTGCAGCTCAGGTGTCGCCCCGCTTGATCGAAATAGTCCGGGAAATAGGCGCCTCAGGATTGATCATGCAGCCAAACGAGGCTGATCTAGCCAATCCTGAACTCAGGCCATACATAGAACGCTATATGCATGGTCATAACATTGGGGTGGAGCAGAAATCGCGGTTGTTCCGGCTGGCTTGGGATCTGGCTGGCGATAGCTCCGGCAGTCGCCAGGATCTGTATGAGCGCTGGCATCGTGGCGATATTGCACGCAATCGTATGAATCTATACTTGAACTACGATCGTAGCGAGATCGTTGAACGTATCCGGACGATGATTAGCCTGCCCCTTCCCGAGTAACTAGTGCTCTATTCCTTAAAGCCGGTAACAAAAGAGACGGTGACGAGGCGTCCTAGGTGGTCGTCCCCACACCCAGGGTTTGGCCCGTAGATTGAGCTGAGCGGTCGCGACACGGGTGGCTTGTTCAATCTCCTTAGGATTGGCAAAGCTCTGCCCAGCAAGGGCATCGCGGCGGAAGAGGCGCCACCAGCCCTCCTGTAAATTGAGCCAGCATGCCCCGGTGGGAATGAAGACGTGATGGATACGCGGATGATCAAGCAGCCACGTGCGGGTCTCGAGACTCGAATGACTGCTGAGATTATCGGTGATGATGAAGATCTCGCCCAGCGGATTGTCGGCTTCAATGTCGGCGAGCGAGGCAATGTAGCCTTTCGAGTTGCGCGAAGCCGCGCATCTGGTCAATTCCTTCCCATCACGTACCCGCAGCGCTCCATACACCCAGGTTTTCTCGGGTCCGCGCTCGTAGTCCAGCAGCGCTTTGATGCGATGCCCATCCGCGGACCAGCCTGGAGCCGGAGCGAAGGTGCGTGGCACTACGGGCCCAAGTTCGTCGGTGTAGTGGGTGACGACCGCTGTTCTTTTGGGACGAAGTCTTTGTCGCGCGGGGTGCCCCAGCTGTGCGTCTGCCGCCAGCGCACCCCTTCCGAGAGCAGGATCCGGCGGATCTGGCTGCGTTTCACGCGGATGCC
>WNGP01000265.1_pt1 | contig 44688 bp, 44 predicted proteins | sample 5407671 | NCBI WGS metagenome assembly WNGP01 (sample SAMN13153381, study PRJNA577476) | soil metagenome | isolation source: 40 cm soil or saprolite under Garry oak tree replicate 2 | place: USA:California | collected 2016-06-15 | reverse complement strand
CCACCGCCGCCGGTGGTCCCCAGCAAAATCCAGGTCCCCGACGGCAACAAGGTCTTCCTGGTCGGCCACGCGGTCGGCGTCCAGATCTACTCCTGCAACGCCACCCCGAGCGGCTTCGTCTGGGGGTTCGTCGCGCCCCGCGCGAACTTGTACGACGACCACGGCAAGCTCATCATCACCCACTTCGCCGGGCCAACCTGGCAGGCCATGGACGGCAGCAGGGTCGTGGGCCAGCTGGTGGACTTCGTCACCGTCGATCCCACCGCCATTGCCTGGCTGCTGCTGTCCGCTTCGACAACCCCTGGCCCTGACGGCGACCGGCTGGTGGCCACCACCTTCGTCCAACGGATCGCCACCACCGGCGGCCTGGCCCCCCCCGCCGCCGACTGCAACGCGGCAACGGCAGGGACCGTGGCCGAGGTCCCCTACACCGCCGACTACTACTTCTGGAAGAAGACCGGGTGCCTGATGCAACACCGGTGCCCGGAAGAGCCGGCCCGAGGAGCAAACCGCAACCCACGACGATGGGCGGCACTACTCGCCCGCGATCGTTCATTTTCGCCTCAGGCCAGCCCGGCACGACTGGGCTCAGGTCTAAATCCAACGGCGCGGATAGGAGGGTTCAGAGCGCGGCGTAAAGACGACCGATCGCCCACCGGTCCGCCAGCATGATGCGACAACCAGGACACTACGGGGCACTGCTACCCTGACTGGAGCACGCGGTTCCGCCTAGGGTTCCGCTTTGCGCCATCAGCGTCTCGGGTGCCGGCCGCGGAGCATGACCGCTCCCGCGCCGCCGGCCCCAACCGGGTCGGTGATCGGCACCGCGGCAGGCGACAAGAGGCGCAGAGGGCTGGACCGAGCGGTGGCAGGTCGCGCTTTGCGTCGGCTACAAGGGCTTGCTCATGGGCTCCTACCGGCTGGGCGACCTCAGCCAGGTCGATCCGGTCGCCCGTGGCATCGCGCCGTTACTCGTCGCCGTGCTCGCCGCGCTGGCGGGCGAACGGCTTCACCTGCTGCAACTGGCCGGGCTCACGTTGGTGTCCGCCGGGCTGCTGACCCTGTCGATCGGGCGTGGCGCGCTGGCGCCGGGCCGGCGCGGCGATCCCCGGCGACGCGGCGGCCACCCGTGGCCGCCAGCTGCGCGCGGAGTGGCTTCGGCTTATGCGGTCGAAGGACAGCGGAACGGACGCAGCCCGCTCGATATCCTGGAACCGCTATCGACAGACCAGGGCCAGCCCAGGGCGCGCGAGCTGGGGACGCGATCGGGAGAGTGCCCCGCCGCGGCGAGCCGGGAGACGGGTGCGGAGTATGACCAAGGAAAAGATCGAGCTGTCGGCCGGGACGATCGAATACGAGGACACCGGCGGCGACGGGCCGGTGATCGTGCTGCTGCACGGGCTCCTGATGGACGCGTCGCTCTGGGAAGGAGTGATCGCTGATCTCCGCGTCGACCACCGGTGCGTGGCGTCGACGCTGCCGCTGGGCGCCCACTCCTCTCCGATGCGGGCCGACGCCGACCATTCGCTGCGCGGGATCACCCGGCTCGTCGCGGAATTTCTCGAGCGCCTCGATCTGGGCAACGTCACCGTGGTCGGCAATGACACCGGCGGCGCCCTCGTCCAGTTGCTCGTCTGCGAAGGCGCCGCACGCGTCGAGAGAATCGTGCTCGTCTCCTGCGACGCGTTCGACAATTTCCCGCCCGGGCTGACCGGCAAGACGCTGGTGCTGACCGGGAAGCTCTCGCCCACGATGTTCGGTCTGTTCATGCAGCAGATGCGGCTCAAGCCGGTCCGGCGGTTGCCGATCGCCTTTGGCTGGTTGACCAAGCGCGGCGATGCCGCCACCGCTCGCTGGATGAAGCCAGTCCTCGAGCAGCCTGAGATCCGCCGCGACACGGTGCAACTCCTGCGCTCGATCAGGGCAGAGCGCAACCTCATGCTCGAGGCCGCCGAGTGCCTGCCCACCTTCGACCGGCCCGCCCTGGTCGTCTGGGCTCAGAAGGACCGCGTCATGCCTCCAGAGCACGGGCGTCGTCTCGCCGAGCTCCTCCCGCAAGGACGGCTCGTCGAGGTACCGGACAGCTACACGCTCGTCCCCCTTGACCAGCCCGCCAGCCTCGCGCAGGCCATCCGGGAATTCACCCTGCGGTGACGCGCCGCGCGTCGTGATCGCGCCGCATCGCGGCTCGGCCTGGCCGTGCTGGTGGTGCTGGTGGTGGCGTTCGGGAAGGCGCTGATGGGGGTGCCGATCGGCGCGTTGCGGCTGGTGATCGGGTCGCTGCTGCTGGTGTTTGGCCTGCAGTGGCTGCGCAAGGGAATCGGCAGGGTGAGCGCCAACGGCTTGGGGGGCATGGGCGAGCGGGCCGCGCCGGGGGAGGGGGTGCCCGGCCGTGGGGTGGACTGGACCGCGTTGGTGCTGTCGTTCAAAGGGGATGCTGCTGGAGGGCCTGGGGCGGTTCTGGTACGGGTTTGTCATCGGTGACGACTGGACCGTGGCGGCGACGGTGGCGGTCGCGCTGCCGGTGACCTGGCTGCTGCACACGGCGGGGGTGGCCGCGTGGTGGCTGCCGTCGGCGGCCGCCGTGGTCGTGGTCGGGGCCAGCCTTCGCCGCGCCAGCCGGTGAGCGAGCCGGTCACAATGGCGCTTCTCCTTGCTGCTCGAGCAGGCGTGTCACGACGGTCAGGTCCTGGCCGCAGAACCCGGCATCCACGGCCTGCTGCCACTCGTCGGCCAGACCGGCAAGCGCGGCGAACCGGTCGTCGTCGGCCGCCTGGAGGGCCAGACGCACGTCCTTGAGCGCCAACGACAGCGCGAACTGGGCCGAGAACTCACCCTCGGCGACCCGCTGCAGCTTGGCCGCCTGCCACGACGACACCAACGGACCACCACCAAGCGCCTCCACCACCAGCTCGGCCGCAAGCCCCAACCGGCCAGCAAGCGCCACCGAGGCGGCCACCCCTCCGCCGCGCCAAGACGCGACCAGCAGCACCACGTCGGGACGCTCGGCGGCCACCATCGCCGCCACCCGCTGGATGCCCGCCACGCCGATGGTGCTCATCTGCACCCAGACCGCCCCCGGAACCAGCGCAGCCAGCATCCCCTGCCCCGGGCGATGGCGATGACCGCGTCGGTGTCGCTCACCATCGTGACCACCATCGCGGCTCCCCGCGCGGCGTCGGTGGGGGTGGCGGCGACCTGGACGCCGAGCCCGGCCAGGTCCCGGGTCGCCGCTGGCGTGCGGTTCCACACGATCGTGGGAATGCTGGCACGCAACGCACTGGTCGCCATCCCGTGGCCCATCGCGCCGATGCCCAGCACCGCAACCGGCTCCTGCGTCCCTGCCATCGGTCCCCCTTGCCGGATCTCAGCTCCGCATCGGGTCGCCACCAGCGTAGCGTCGCAGGACACCCCGACCGGCGCTGTTGCGTGGGCCGCCGGGACAAAGGGAGTCTGGACGTCCTCTACTGCCCGAGGGTCACTCGGTCAACCGTCAAGCGAGAATCCGGGTGACCGCTAGGCCCTGTGACCTGCGGCGTTCCGTGGTGGGCGCGACAGACCACAATCCTGCGAACACCCCGCCACCAGCAATACCGCTGGTCACAGGCCCAACGATCCGACTGCCAGGCCACCACGCCAAGGTACGGCGGGACGGCTACATCGGGCACCGTCGCGGCCGCCGGACCATGCCGATCAGGCCCCGAGGAACTCGTCCGTCACCCGTAGGAGCTCGTCGGGGTGCGTCCAGATGAGCGTGTGGTCAGCGCCATCGATAATGACGAGCTGAGAACCAGGGATGCCGTCGTGCAGCATTCTCGCGTGGTGGATCGGTACCCCCGATCGTTCGAGGCGGCGACGACGAGCGTCGGGCATGCGATCTCGGCCAGGCGGCGCCTGCTGTCGAACGCCATCGTCTCCCTCCACGCAACCCCCATCAACTTGCGGTCCTGGTCCGCCATGAGCCCGGCGAGCCAGTCCGCACGTTCCTTGCCGAGCTGCTTCGCGGCCTGTGAGACGACGAGCTTCGCTAACCCCCTGGTGCCGAGGACGTGGAGGAGGGGCGGCAGGAGGTGGCCTTCGAGCCACTCGCGAGTTGTCGCGATGTTGAAGGCGTAGGTGCAGGCGAGCACGAGGCGGTCGCATCGCTTGGGGTGGTCGAGGGCCAGTTGTTGCGCGATGGCACCGCCCTGGGAAGAGCCGAGCACAGCGGTCGAGTCGACGCCCAGATGGTCGAGTAGGCGCAACAGGTCGGCTGCGAGCTGCGCGGCCGTATACGGCGGCGGAAGTCCGCGACTCCTTCCGTGGCCGCGCAGGTCGGGAACGATCACGCGATGTCGGGTCGCGAGATGCCCGGTCACCGGCTCGAACATCTCGCCGGTGACCATCAGCCCATGCACGAGCAGGAGGGGTGGCCCCGATCCGCGCTCGGTGAAGTAGAGGAGCTCTCAGGGCTCCAGCGCAGCGCTCATCGCAGCCCGTGCCGTGACACAGCCCGGGCGGTTGTCATACAGACGAACAGTGAGAGGCTCATCGGCGAAAAGGTGCCTCCTGCGGGGTCCAGCCTGGAGCACTGCCGCCGGGAAGTCCACGCCCTGGAGCAATACCGCGGTCCCGCCGGAAGGCTACATTCTGCGGATGAGTATCGAGGGTGCCTCTTCGTCGAGTGTCGCCTTCGTCGGGCGGTCGGCGGAGCTCGGGGAGCTGCGGGCCGCCCTGACCGAAGCGCTTGGTGGATCCAGTCGGGCCGTCCTCATTACCGGGGAACCGGGTGTCGGCAAGACGGCGCTTGCCATCCGGCTGGCCGGGGAGGCCGAAGCCCTCGGCGTACCGGTGAGCTGGGGCCGGGGATCCGAGAGCGGGGAAGCGCCCGCCTTCTGGCCCTGGATCCAGATCGTGCGGGATCAGCTCCTTCGGTCGGATCCCGCCGACCGGAAGAGATTGGAGCGCTATGCGGCACCCCTGTATCAAATGATGCCGCAGCTCAAGCGACCGGACGAGCACATGCGGACCGCCCCTTCTCCGACCGGCGGGATCATCTACGACAGCGGGGAGGCCCGGTTCCGGCTCTTCGACGCAACATCGTCGTTCTTGCGAGTCACAGCGGGCGAGCGTGGCCTGGTGATCGTGCTGGATGATGCGCACTGGGCCGACGCGCCCACGTTGCTCCTGCTTCGCCACCTCGTCCGTGAGCTGGGGCTCGACCCAGTGCTCTTTGTGGTGTCCTTCCGCGAGGAGGAGGTGTCACCGGACGGGCCCGTCGCCGCCGCGCTCGCCGATCTGGCCGGCGGGCCCGAGGCCCGATGGATCCGTCTGAACGGGCTGGACCGGGCGGAGCTCGCCCGACACCTGGCCGCCATCGTCGGGCAGCCGACGGGTGAGGCCCTCGCGGCTCGGATCCACGACGCCACCGGGGGAAACCCGTTCTTCGCCGCCGAGCTGGTGCGGATGCTCCGGTCGGAGGGACGTCTGGCCAACCATGTGCCGTTTCTCCCCGACCAACCCCTCGGTCTGCCTCGAGGCGTCCGCGAGGTGCTGCGGCGGCGTCTTGACCGCCTCAGCGTCGCATCGCGCCGGTCGCTGGAGCTGGCATCCCTGGTGGGCACTACCTTCACATCCGAGTTCCTGGCCCGGGCCGGGGGTGCCGAGCCGGAACGGATCCTCGGGCTGCTGGATGAGGCGGTGGGGGCGCAGCTCCTCGACCAGTTGCCCGAGCGGCCAGGGTGGTTCCGCTTCCAGCACGAACTCGTGCGGGAGACGCTGTTCGAGGGGCTGGGGGCCGTCGACCGGTTGCGGAATCATCGCCGGATCGCCGAGACGCTCGAGCGCGAATGGGAGGAGACCCCCGTGGAGGGGGCGAACACGATGTCCAGGCTGGCGTCGCACTGGCAGCAGGCCGGCGATGGGCCTCGAGCGATCCGGTACGCCAGGATGGCGGCAAGCGAGGCAAACAAGCAGCTCGGTTACGAGGAAGCGGCCCACCTGTACCGACTGGCCCTGGGTCAGGCCGCGACCGGCGGACTCGACGTCGGCGGTCGGTGTGAAGTGCTGCTGGAGCTCGCCACCGCCGAGTACCGGTGCGGCAACGTCCGGCGGGCCATGGAGGCGTTCGTCCAGGCCGCGGAACTGGCCCGCCGTTCTGACAGGCCGAGCCTGCTGGCTGGCGCGCCACTCATCGTCCAGGACATCGGAGATCCGGAGGTGAACGCGAGCGTGCTCCACGCGTGCGAGGGGGTCCTGGCTGGCGCCGCTGGACTCGACGATGCGGTTCGGGCGCGACTGCTGGCCCAGCGTGCCGTGGCCCTGTGCGAGTCGGGCCGTCTGGACGAGGCGCTCCCCGACAGCGAGCGCGCAATGGAGCTCGCCGAGCGCTCCGGCGACCCCGAGCTGCTGGCCGCGGTGCTTCCAGCCCGGCACCTGGCGCTGGCCGGGCCGGACTGGACCCTGCAGCGGCTCGACCTGGCCGAACAGGCGCTCGGGCTGGCCCGCTCGGTGGCCGCGCCGATCGAGGAGCTGTGGGCTCGGGTCTGGCGAACCGACGTGTTCTGGGAACTGGGCGACATCGCCTCGGTCGACGCCGAGATCGACCGGCTGGCCAGCCTCGCGCACTCGCTCCGCAACCCCGTCGCCAGGTGGCATCTGAAACGCTTCCAGGCAGCCCGGGCCCTGATGGTGGGCCGGTACGAGGAAGCCGCCGCACTGTCGGAGGAGGCGACCGCCGGGTTCCCTCGGGAGAACTTCATGGCGCAGATCCTCCATCTCTGGTTCATGTCCGCCATCAACGCCGATCGAGGCGAGTTCACGTGGATGGACGCTTACCGGTCGATGATCGAGGCCAGACCGTCGACGATGGCCGCCACGCTGTCGTGGTCCCTCCTGGAGGCGGGGCGGCGCGATGAGGCGCTGGCCTACTACGAGCAGGCGCGGGGGAGCCTCCTGCGCGTGCCGCGCGATGCCCGGTGGATGGTCACGATGGTGTTCCTCACCGAGGTGTCGTCCCAGTTCAACGACCGCGAGACCGCCGAGATCTGCTACCGGGAGCTCCTGCCGTTCGAGGATCGGTTTTCGGCGAGCGGCGGGGGGACAGTGATCTGCCAGGGATCGGTCGCGTTGTTCCTGGGCATGGCGGCCATGACCCTCGGGCGGTTCGGTGACGGCGAGGGCCATCTCCGCCGGGCCATCCAGCGGAACACCGCAGTCGGGGCCAGGCCCTGGGCCGCCAGAGCCGAGCTGGTGATGGCAGAGCTGCTCCACCGCCAGGGACGTGCCCGCGGCCAAGCCCTCGACCTGGCGCAAAGGGCGGCCCGCACCGCAACGGCCCTCGGGATGCGGGTGCTCCGGACCCGCGCCGAAGCCGTCATCGACGACATCGCGGCTGTGAAGGGGCCGGTCCTGCTGTCGAGGCGGGAGCGGGAGGTGGCCGCGCTGGTCGCCCGAGGCCTGACCAATCGGGAGATCGCCCGGACCCTGTTCCTGTCCGAGCGGACCGCCGAGAACCACGTCCAGCACATCCTGACCAAGCTCGGGTTCGGCACTCGAGCCCAGATCGCCGCCTGGGCCGTCGCCGAGGGCCTGCCGACCCCAGCGGAGAGCTGAGTACCTGGCTGAGTAGTCCCCCCGATGTGCCGGACGTCCAGCTCGCCGCACGCTCCTCTCGGCGTGCCAGACGTGCCAGAAAGAGAGGAGCAAAGATGGACGACGAGTCGAGGCGGGCCAGGATCCGGCAGATCGTGGAGGCGGTCAATACCCGCGACATGGAATACTTCGACGTCCTCTACCACGACGACGTCGTCATCGAATGGCCCCAGTCGGGTGAGGTGATCCGGAGCAAGCAGAACATCCGGGAGCTTCGCCTGGCCTATCCGACCCCACCCACGGCCACCCTCCGCCGCATCGTTGGTTCGGGTGACCTGTGGACCATGGAGATGGACTTCGACTACGACGGCGACCGGTTCCATACCATCCTCGTCCACCAGTACCGTGATGGGCTGGTGGTGCGCGAGACAGCCTACTGGGCGGCCCCATTCGAGGCGCCGGCCTGGCGAGCCAGGTGGGTCGAGCCAGCACCGAACTCCGCGTCGAACTGACCACAACCCAAGGAGCCCGCGAACAGCGGTGAGCGGCGTCCCAACCTGCCGGCAAGCGACAACCAGACAGGAGGCTACGATGGATGCAACAGCGGACGCAGCGGCACACCACAGGATCTCGCGCGACGATGGCGAGCGCGTCTCGCTCGGCGGTCTCGACATCGTCTTCAAGATCACCAGTGACCAGACCGGCGGCGTGTTCGCCATCTGTGAGATGCCCGTCCAGCCTGGTCGCCTCATCCCCGGGCACCTCCACGACACCGAAGACGAGTTCTCCTACGTCATCGAAGGTCGCATCGGCGTGCTGATCGGCGAGGAGGAGTTCACCGCCGAAGCGGGTTCCTGGGTCATCAAGCCGCGTGGCATCGCGCACACCTTCTGGAATCCGGGACCGAACCACGCACGCACGATCGAGATCATCACCCCCGCGGGCTTCGAGAACTTCTTCCGCGAGATCAGCGGGATCTTCAGCGCCGACGGCCCGCCTGACGTCGAGCGCCTCACGACCACGGCCGCGAGATACCACCATCACTTCCGCCCCGACCTCGAGCAGCCGCTCATGGACAAGCACAACGTCCGCGTCATCGGTACCTAATTTAGAAATGCGGACACTGGACTACTTTCTGGACGGCGCCGAGGCTGCAATGAGGACAGGCGGCGATGAGTTTCGGGTCGCCCGATGGTCAGTCCACTCGAAGACACCATCGACGAGGAGGACGCCATGGGAGAGCTCATGGTCAACATGTTCGTGTCGTTGGACGGGGTCATCCAGGGGCCCGGCCTGCCCGACGAGGACCGCGAAGGGGGATTCGAGCACGGCGGGTGGCAGGCGCCGTACTTCGACGAGGAGTCGGGGAAGGTCATCACCGAGCACACCGCGCGCTTGGAGGCGCTGCTGCTCGGCCGCAAGACCTATGAGATCTTCGCCGCCTACTGGCCGCAGGCGGCGGCCTCCGACCCGATCGCGGCCCGGCTCAACAGCGCTCCCAAGTACGTCGCCTCGCGCACGCTCGACACTGTGGAGTGGAACAACTCCAAGCTCATCGAGGGCGATGTCGCCGACGCGGTCGCGGGCTCAAGCGGGACCACGGTCAGATCGACGTCATCGGGAGCGGCAACCTCGTGCAGACGCTGTTGCGGCACGACCTGGTCGACAGGCTGAACGTCTGGGTCTACCCGGTCCTGCTGGGGAGCGGCAAGCGGCTGTTCGCCGACGGCACCGTCCCGACCGCGCTGCGGCTGGTGGAGTCGGCGACCTTTCCCAAGGGCGCCGTGCTGCTCGCCTACCAGCGCACCGGCAAGCCCACCTACGGCAGCATGGCATAGGACGCCGGAAATCCTCCCTTCTGGACTGAGGAGTCCCGTTCGGCTCCAGCCGGTGCCGCCGTCCACCCTCTCGACCGAAGCGTGGCGTCAGCTCGTCGATCAGGCGCGGGTGGGCGGTCCTGCTCGACTTCCTCAAGTTCTGACGAGTAGGCCCGAGGATCTAGATATCGGTGTCGCGGGGAATCAAGGACCGCACGGTCGTCGACAGGTGGTGCGGTGGTGCCAGACGCGCGAGAGCGGCAATTCCCCACCGGCTAACCATGGCTGGTGCGCTTGGGGCCAGCATCGGCGGATCGCTGAGATGGTCTGCAAATTCACGCACAGTCCAGAGGAGTGACGCATGTCACACCATCTTGACTCTGAGCTCTCTCGCAGGGACAACCGGCTCGACCTCACCGACCAGTACGTATTCCGCGGCGAGACCGGAACCGTCTTCGTCCTGGACGTCAACAGCTCGACCGCAGGGCCCAACGCGCCGCAGGGCTTCCACCTCGACGCGCGCTACGAGATCAAGATCCACACAGACGGCTCGGCACTGGAAGACCTCACCTACCGGGTAACCTTTGGCCCGCCCGACCAGGCCGGCGAGCAGGCCGTCGCCCTGCACCTGCTGACCGGCTCGGACGCCTACGACGACGACGCCACCGGCCAGCTCTTGGCCGAGGGTTGCACCAACACGCCCGTCTCGGGTTCCGACGGCCTGCGGATGTCGGCCGGACGGGCCGCCGACCCGTTCTACGTCGACCTGTCGCTCCTCGGAATCGTCAACGGGGCAGTGAAAGACGGGACCGCGGTGGACCTGTCGGCGTGGCGCCGGAAAACGCGCGGAACAGCTTCGCCGGCACGACCGTCGAGTCGATCGTGCTCGAGGTCTCCCACCAGCATCCGCAACTGCACGCCGGTGCCCACGTCGGTGTCTGGTGCGCCACAAAACTCGCCACAGACGGGGGCGGCTGGCGGCAAATCAACCGCTTCGGCCACCCCATGATGTGGCCGATCTTCTGGCCCGACGACACCGACTTCTCCAACCCCGCCAACGGCCGGCACCCGTCCGCCGATTTCAACGCCGATGGCAAGTACATCGGCGACCTCGTCGCCGCCGTCGTGTCGGCCAGTGGAGGACGTCCACCAGGCCGAGGTCGCTCGCACCCTGGGCGTCTCCCGCCAGACCATCAGCCGCTGGCATGCGCGCTGGAGTGGCGAGGGTACCGCCAGCCTACGCAGCCGTGGCGCACCGGGCCGCACCCCGAGGCTGTCCGACGCCCAGCTTGAGCAGGCTGAGCAGGCCCTGCTGGAGGGCGCCAAGGCCCACGGCTTCGACACCGACCTGTGGACCCTTGACCGCGTCGCAGCGGTCATCTGGCGCCTCACTGGGGTGGGCCACCACCCCGCCCACGTGTGGCGGGTGCTGCGCCATCGCCTGGACTGGAGCTTGCAGCGCCCCGCCCGCCGGGCCGTGGAGCGGGATGAGCAGGCGATCCGCCAGTGGGTCGCCGCCGACTGGCCCAGGATCAAAAAAACGCCAGGCGCCGAGGTGCCGTCATCTGCTTCTTCGACGAGTCGGGTGTCTCGCTGACCCCGATCGTGCGTTCGACCTGGGCGCCCCGCGGCCACACCCCGCTGCTCACCCACCACTTCAACTGGCAGCGTGCCTCGATCGCCGCCGCGTTGTGCTTTGGCTCGGCTGGTGGCGGCTGCCAGCTGGCATTCCACGTTCAGCCTGGCAGCTACAACACCGAGCGTGGTCAATCTGTTGTCGGGTGATGCTTGATACTCAGACCCATTGATGGGCTCGGACTGGCGTGGTGTTGTGGGCATTGACAGCGGGGGACAGTGCACGCCCGCCCGTCGGGCGGGGACGGGTGGCGTGCTCGGCGGCTGCCTGGCGGGCTGGTGTGCCCCTATGGGTTGGCTTCCTGCGCGCGGCCGCCTCCTAGAATGCCGCTTTTGGGGCAGCTCCAAGACGATCGCAACCTGCGGAGGTGGATCGGGATGCTCGCGATCCGTTCGGCGCGGCTGTTTGACGGGGTGGCCGACCAGCTGCGTGCCCGCCCGCTGGTGCTGGTCGACGACGGGCGCATCAGCGATGTGGACACCACCGGCGCCGACCCGCCGGAGGGTGCAGAGCTGGTCGATCTAGGAGAGGCGACCCTGCTGCCGGGGCTGGTCGACAGCCACACCCATTTGGCGTTGGATGCCAGCAGCGACCCCGTCGGCCACCTTGGCGGCGTGGGCGAGGACGCGCTGCTGGAGCACTGCCGTGCCGCGGCAGGGGCGGCGCTGGCCGCCGGGGTCACCACCGTCCGCGACTTGGGCGACCGCCGGTTTGTCACCCTGCGGTTGCGCGAGGAGCTGGCGGCCCATCCTGCACGGGGCCCGCAGCTGCTGGTGTCCGGTCCGCCGGTCACCACCCCGGGCGGGCACTGCTGGTTTTTCGGCGGCGAGGCAGCCGGCGTCGAGGGGGTGCGCTCGGCGGTGCGGGCGCTGGCAGCCCGCGGGGTCGACGTGGTCAAGGTGATGGTGACCGGCGGGAACCTCACCCCCGGCTCGGTGGCGTGGCAGTCGCAGTACGGCCCGGCCGAGCTGCGGGCAGCCGTCGAGGAGGCGCACCGGGCCGGGCTGCCGATCACCGGGCACGCGCACGGCGCCCAGGGCATCGCTGAGGCGGTCGCCGCCGGGTTCGACGGCATCGAGCACGGCCTGTTCCTGACCGCCGACGGGTTCAAGCAGGACCCGGCCGTGGTCGACCAGCTGGTCGCGCGTGGGGTGGTCGTGTCGGTGACGGCCGCGCAGAGCCGGCCGCTGGGTCAGCCGCCGCCCGAGATGGAGCCCGGGTCGGAGCTGGCCAAGCGGTTCGAGGAGATCGCCAAGCAGCTCAAGGTGCTCGTCGCCGGGGTGCTGCGGCTGCGGGCCGCCGGCGTGCCGATCACCATCTCCTCCGACGCGGGCATCGGGCCGCACAAGCCGCACGATGTGTTGCGGTGGGGTCCGCAAGTCCTGACCTCGGCCGGCTTCACCGGCGCCGAGGCGCTGCGCGCGGTCACCTCGGTGGCCGCCACCGCCTGCCGGGTCGGGGACCGCAAGGGGCGGATCGCGCCCGGCTACGACGCGGACCTGCTGGCGGTCGACGGCGACCCGCTGACCGATGCGAACGCGCTCCGCGAGGTCGTGGCGGTGTTCCGCGCCGGACACCGGGTTCGCTGAGTCTTCGGACAGGGCCTCGGCATAGTGCGAGCTTGTCTAGTTGGTGATGGTCGGGTGAGTCGGCCGGGTAGATGTGGAGCAGGCACGGCTCCCAGCGATGAGGAGAATGTGATGAAGGCGTTCGTCTTGCGCTCGTACGGCTCACCGGACGTGTTGGATCTCACCGACATCGACAAGCCCGTGCCCGGCGACGACGAGGTGCTGGTCCGGGTGCGCGCCACCTCCGTCAACCCCTATGACTGGCACAACCTGAGAGGCGAGCCGTACATCGGGCGCCTGCTGGGCGGCAGTACTCTCGGGCTGCGCAACCCAAAGCTCAGCATCTTGGGCGCCGACATGGCGGGGCAGGTCGAGGCGGTCGGCAAGGACGTGACGGAGCTTCGCCCCGGCGATGAGGTGTTCGCGGTGCTCAAGCAGGGCGGCTTCGCTGAGTACGTATGCGTCCAGGAAGGCGAACTGGCGCCGAAACCGAAGAACCTGTCGTTCGAGCAGGCGGCGGCGGTACCGCTGGCGGCCAACACCGCCCTGCTGGGCCTGCGCGACGAGGGACGAATCCAGCCGGGGCAGAAGGTCCTCATCAACGGGGCTTCGGGAGGTGTGGGGACGTTCGCCGTGCAGATCGCCCGAGCGTTCGGCACGGAGGTCACCGGCGTCTGCAGCATGCGGAACGTGGACCTGGTCCGATCGATCGGCGCAGATGAGGTGATTGACTACACCACCGAGGACTTCACGCGGAATGGACAGCGCTACGATCTTCTGCTGGACATCGCGGGAAGCCGCTCGGTATCGGCATGCCGGCGGGTGTTGACACCCACGGGGACCTACGTCGTCGTCGGCGGGCCGGCCGGCCGATGGCTACAACCCGTTGGTCACGTGTTCTCGGCGCTCGCGGTGTCGCCGTTTGTGTCCCAGAGAATGGTCCGGGCAGACGCGTACCGTTGCACAGAAAACAAACAGAACCTGATGACGCTGACCGGGTTCATTGAGGACGGCAAGATTACTCCGGTCATTGACCGGCGTTACCCATTCGAGGAGATCCCGGCGGCCGTCAGATATCAGGAGGAGGGTCACGTCCCGGGGAAGGTCGTCGTCTCGGTCTGAGTGGGGAAGGGCAGGGCCTCGGCAACGTGGCGGAGTGTCGGGTTCACGGGCTTGTGATGCCGAACAGGGGTAGGGCTCGAGTGGCGTCGCGGGCGTAGTAACGCAGCGCGGCGGCGATGTTGCGGTGGCCGTGGGCGCGCAGGGTGCCGATGGCGAGATTGCGCAGGCTGGCCATGGCGCGGGGGGCGGTGCCGGTGCGGAGCTGGGAGGCGTCCTCGGCGAAGGTGGTGTCGCGGATGTGGTGCACCACCCCAAGAGTCAAGCGGCTCCGGCAGGCAAGCCCCTACCCGCCGGACTACGCCCTGTTCCGGCCCTTCGAGATCGCGCCCGCAACCGAACGGGCGGCCGGGGTCGTCGCCGTCGCGCTGGTGGTGGTCGCGGTAGTGGTGCTGGTCGGTGCCTGGCTGACTGGCCGCTTGCATGTGGGCTGGTGGGGAGTACTGGGGCTGCTGAGCCTGGTGGGGACGGGGTGGGGCTGGATGTGGCGAGTCCTGACCGCCGTCGTCGACGAACCTGACTTCAGCGGCATCGTGGTGCTGATGGTCCCGATCGGGCTGGGCCTGGTCTGGGTGGCGCTGCGGGGGGCACGGTGGCTCCTGGCATCTGGCCAGCCGCCAACCACGGGCGGATCGTCGGCCACAACCCAAGGCCGGCCGCCAGCCGAATGAGCCGCGGCAGGCCTGGACCCACGCTGGCAGTGCGTCGGGTCGGACGTGGTTCGCGCTGCTGGCGGTGACCAGGCAGACTGCCGAGCATGCGCCCCCAAGTCCACCCATCCGATGACCAGTTGGACGCGGCCACCTGGTCGCGCTCGGGCCGCACTGGGTCCGTGACGCAGCGGTCGTGCAGAGGCGTGAGCGGTCACCAATAGTCACCGACGGTGCAGAGAACCGCAGGTCGCTGGCTCTTCGGCTCAAGCAGCTGGCATGATGCAACTGAGCGATTCGGATTGTGGTCCCGAAGATCGTCAGACGCGCAGCCGGTTGGTACACGGTGCCTACACAGGCGGTGGCGGCTCCGCCAGACCGGCACGTAGCTGGCAGAGCCGCCACCGGCTGCGGCTAGTGGCAGCGGAAGAACTCGTTGATCGGGGCCTCCGGCGGGATGTTGGTGTGGGCCGTGACGTGGTTCTTGAAGGTGGAGCCGTCTGAACCGGTGCCATGCAGGGTGTAGGTGAAGGTACTGACCACGTCCTGGCCATTCGCCTGGCGGAAGGCGTCATTGTGCAGGGAGAGCGTGCCGGTGTAGGTCGGCAGGCTGGGGTCAAGCGGCACGGCGACGAAGGTGCCGTTCCAGGTGACCGATATGTGGGCGCTGCCATCATCAAAGCTGGTGATGTGCTCGACGCGATTGGTGGTCAGGGTGATCGTGTAGAGCGGCCCATCGAGGCAGTCGTCGATGGGAAGGGGCATCACGAAGGTAAAGACGACGTTCTTCGCTGTGACCGTCTCGGTGACCGGCGATTGGGCGAAGGCAGGCGCCCCGATCAGCAGTAGGCCGGTGGCCAACAGACCAACCAGCAGGCGACGAACCATACGATCCTCCTTGGGACGGGCCGCGGGCGCGGCCAGGACCGGGTTCTGGCGGTGGCTCGACGCATCCCGCTGCTAATCCCAGCAGGGTCAGCCAACGTCTGGGTCAGACCCACCGCCAGAACCCAAGACCGATCTTCACTGCGACCTCATGGGTTGGCGGGAGCAGGAACGGGAGCGTCGTGCTGGTCGTGAGGTACGGCGTTCACTAGGTGGTAGCCCATCCAACCGACCGCGATCGCCAGCGGGATCTGGTATGGCGTCCAGAGGACCAACGCTCCGACAGCGCCGCCGATGATCACCAGGATGGCGGGGGCGGCGGGGAGCAGATGACCCCGCAGGGTGGCGATGCCGAACAGGATCCAGCCGAGGGAGAACGAGCCGATGGTGGCGATGGCGCCGGCCACCAGCGAGCCGTCGTAGGGCATGTCCGCCAGTTGCGGGGCGTGGATGGCGATCCCTGGCCCGACGAATGCCTCGTACCACCAGTCCCCGGCGACGAGCAGGGTGCCGAGGAACGCGACCAGGTAGCCAACGAGGCCGAGGGTGCCGACCGCCGTGGCCTGGCGGGTGTAGAGCCCGGTCAGCGCAAGCAGCAGCACGTATTGGGCGAGCAGGGCCAGGGCGTACTTGAGGGTAGTGGCGGCGTCGTCACGGTGTGTCAGGTGCAGGGCCTCGGTCAGGAGCTGGCTGGTGAGGATGAGCGCGGCGGCGGCCAGGCTGATCGGGCCGGCCCAGCGGGTGATCGGTGAGGTGGACATCGCAGACCTCCCTTCGGGATGCGCGGTCTCCATCAGCGGCCGGGTGCGTGCGAGTCCGGACATGGCCCGTGCCTCCCTTGGTCGTGGATGTGCTGTCAGCAGGCTGCGCGGCGCCGGTTCCCGGGCGGATGAGGCGGCATTCCTGGGTGGCCGGGAAATCACCCGGCCGGATAGGTGCCTGCTCCCACGACACGAGGAGCGTGAGGGCCCATCATGGCACCAAGACCACGTCCACCAGGGCACTGCAGCCGACCGGTATCGCTGCGGCCGCGGCCGCCGATAGCGAGGGCAGAAGCGTGAGGATCCACGCCCGGACCAGGACCGCGCTGGCCTGGTCGTTGTTCCTGGCCACCCTCGGCTGCTGCGCCGGCGGGCTGCTGGCCGCGCTGCTGTGGATTCGGCCGCTCACGCTCGGGCTGCTCGCCACCGGCGCGGGTGCCGCGGTGGCCTTCCCGCTGGGCTTTGCCACCATCGGACTGGTGCTGGGCCTGCGCCGGCCGGCCAACCCGATCGGCTGGTTGTATGCCGCCTCGGGCCTGGTCTGGGCCCTGGTCATCCCCTTTGTGCCCTGGGTGGACCAGCTGGTCCGCGACCACCGCCCGCTGCCGCTGGCCGTCCAGCTTGCGGTTGCGGCCAGGGAGGTCGTCTGGGCGCCGGGCAGGGTCCTTGGCATCACCCTGCCGTTCCTGCTGCTGCCCGACGGGCGGCTGCGCTCGCGCCGCTGGCGGGTAGTGGCGGTCGCCGCCGTGGCCGCTGTCGCCATGAGCGTGGTGGGCGGCAGCCTGCTCCCGGGACCGACCAACAACGGCCCCATCCCCATCGACAACCCGTTTGGGCTGGGAGGGGTGGCCGGCACGGTCGCCACGGTGGTCACCCTCGCCGGCCTGGTGGTGTACGTGGTCAGCCTGGTGGCCACGCTGGTCTGCCTGGTACTGCGGTTCCGGGCCTCCCGCGGGGTGGAGCGCCAGCAGTTGCGCTGGGTCGCTGCCGGCGCCGCTGTCGCCGTGATTGTGCTAATGCCACTCCCCATTCCCGTGCGGCCCCCGGCGGTGCTGGTATACCTGGCGGTGCTGTGCGTGCCGGCTTCGGTGGCGGTGGCGGTGTTGCGCTACCGGCTGTGGGATCTTGACCGGCTGCTCAGCCGTGCGCTGGTCTATGGGCTGTTGACCGCCGGTGGGATCGGGCTGTACGTCGGGGTGGTGCGGCTGGCCGACACCCTGCTGCGCCAGCGGGTGGGATTGGGCGGCAGCCTGCTGGCGACCGCGGTCGTCGCGGTGGCGTTCGCGCCGGCCCGCGACCGCCTGCAACGGCTGGCCGACCGGTGGCTGTACGGCGAGCGGCACGACCCGGTGCGGGCGGTGGCCCGCCTGGGCGAGCGGCTGCCGCGGCACGCCAGGCGGCGACCCCGGCGGTGACGGGCTCGCCGAGGTGTTGCGGGGAGTGTGCGAGGCGCTGCGGCTGCCGTTTGCCAGCCTGCACGCCGGCCAGCTCCAGGTGGCCTGCGTCGGCCGGCCAGGTGGGCCAAGCGAATCGGTCGCGCTACAGCACGGCGGCCAGCCGGTCGGGGCGCTGGTGGTGGGCGTGCGTTCGGGCGAGCAGACCCTTGGCGCGGCCGACCGGCGGGTGCTTGGGCTGCTGGCGGCGCCGGTGGCGGTCGCCCTGCATGCGGTGCTGCTGTCGCAGGAGCTACAGCGCTCGCGGGAGCGGCTGGTCGCCGATGGCTGCCGGCGGGTGCCTACCGCGGCATCCAACACAACGACCTGTGGTGGTCGCTGCGGGTCGCCGCGGTCAACCTGCGCCGCCTGCTGGTGCTTGGCCTTGCCCACCACGATGGCGCCTGGGTGCTGGCCTGAGCTCCGCTGTCACCGCGCCCAGCCCTGCTCCCGGACCGGACCTGGATGCCGACAGGGCCTTCCAGTGCCCTGCCAACCGGGCCCACAGACAGCCAGACGGCTATTGCAGAAACTTCCGTCCTGACCGGACCAGGCATCTTCAGCAGCGTCCTAGGGCGGGGTTCAGTGGCTTGCTCAGTCTCAGCTCACCGCTTTCTTCACGAGCGCGCCGATCCTTGCCTCGTCGGCGGCGGTCAACTCCGTCAGAGCGAAGGCGGTCGGCCATATGGCGCCTTCGTCGAGGTTCGCCTTGTCGCTGAAGCCGAACGTCGCGTACCTCGTGTTGAACTTCTGCGCGCTTTGGAAGAAGCAGACGACCTTGCCGTCCTTGGCATACGCGGGCATCCCGTACCAGAGTCTCGGCGAGAGGGCTGGCGCGCTGGCTTTGATGACGGCATGGAGCCGCTCGCCCATGGCACGATCCGGTTCCGGCATCTCGGCGATCTTCGCGAGCACGGCGCTTTCCCCGTCCGCCTTGTCCGCGCGCGGGCCGCGGCGCGCGGCCGCCTTCAGCTCTTGGGCGCGCTCCTTCATCGCGCCTCGTTCCTCGTCCGTGAATCCCTCGAACTTCTTGTCGATCGCGGTGGTGCTCTTGGCGGACTTCTGCGTGTCCTTCATTGCAGGTTTCCTCCCCTGCGAGTCTTGATGGGGACGACCCTCATACTAGGGAACCGCCGCGGCGGCGGCTTCTCCGAAACTGCTCGGGCGTTACCTGGGTGAGACCAGCGACGACATCGAGGTGGTGGCCGACGACCTAACACCCCTGCAACGACACGCCCGAGAGCTCGCGGAGATCGCGCTCGGGCCGTGCGCTCGGCTTCCGGTGCGGCCAGCGAACGCGCGACGAACGAACGAGGCCACGCCGTCACCCGGTGGATGATCACGCTGGCTCGCTTGGACCAGTCGGCTCGGGCGCTGGGCGATCCGTCCGCGGCCCTCCCGGTCGCCACCGCGTTCCTTGGCCCGGAGCAGCCGTCCAAGGATGCCGTCTATGTCGATTTCGCCTCAGTGATCCTGTTCGGCGACCAGGTGCTGGACCAGTTCGCCCCCTGGAACTGGCCCGCCGGTCGGAGCCGAACGGAAACTGGGCCGCGCCCGTGAAAGCCACCCCGACCATCGCCGCCATCAACCAATGGCTCCGAGCATTACGAAACACGGCCTGGCGCGCCGATGGCGACACCAACCGCGTCACTGCGTCAGCGACCAGAGGTCCACGCGCTCGTCGGTGAGCGGGCCGCGATCAGGCCGGGCGTGGCGGGCCACGAGGCGCGCGCAGGCCGCCATCTCGGAGTCGCGATCCCATTCAGGATCACCTCCGCGGTCGAAGCCGACGGCAGCCTGCACAACCCCCGCGAGCAGGTAGAAGCCAACAAGCTTTCCTTCCTGCAGGCTCCCGCGGACGGCGAAGTCGTCCCAATTCGTGGCGTGGCCCACGTACTGCAGCGTGTGCTCGTACTGGTCGGACCAGAAGTTATGGATGTAGTCATAGGGGGCCGCCGAGCCCAGCATCGACCGCGCCGCCGCGGCTCCGTGATGGTCGGCGCTGTTGTAATGCTCCACACGGACCCGGCCGAACACCGGATGGAGATGGTTGGCGACATCGCCGGCCGCGTAGATGTCAGCCGCGCTGGTCCGGCACAGCTCGTCGACAAGAATCCCGTTCCCCTGCGCGATGGATGACCCAGCGACGGCCGGCACATCGGGATCTATCCCCACGCCGACGACGGCAAAGTCGCACGCGACCCGATCCCCGTCGGCGATCACCACCGCCTCCAGCCGCTCGGTCCCTTCAAACGCAGCAACCTGAGCTCCGGCGAGCAGCCTGACCCCGTTTGAGCGGTGAATCCCACCGAGCAGGGCACCGATCTCCGCGCTCAGGACCCGTTCCAGCGGGTTTCTCCCAGGAAAGACCGCAGTCACGTTAACCCCGAGCTGCGTCAGCGAGGCCGCCACCTCGCAACCGATGAACCCCATGCCCACCACCACCGCGCGCCGGCCCGCCGCGGCTTCGCGCTTGATCGCGTCGCAGTCGGCCACCGTACGCAGATAGTAGATCCCGGGCAATTCAGCCCCGGGAATCCGCAGCCGCCGGTTGCGTCCTCCCGTCGCTATCAATACCTTCTGGTACCCCAGTTCCCGGCCCGAGCCCAGCACCAGCATGTGCGCTGCGGGATCAACCGCCACGACGGATTCGTCGGCGCGGAGGTCGACGTCGTGGGCCTCATACCAGCCGGCAGGCCTGACATACCAGTCCTCGAGACCCTCTTCCGATCGCAGGTACGTCTTGGACAGCGGGGGACGGCCAAACGGGACACCCGGTTCCCGGCTGATGAGCACGACCCGCCCACCGAAGCCCTCGTCACGCAACGTTGCGGCGGCAGTGCCCCCAGCCTTGCCACCACCGAGGATCACCATCGGCTTCGTGCCGGTCCCCTCAGACATGCCCTCCATTCTGCCGCAGCCGCGCAGCGCGAAACAGGGCACTACGAGAGTTACCGATCATCGCTGCCTCGTCCATCGCCGAACTGGCACGCTCCAGCCTCTCAGGCCAAGGTGCGCATCACATCCCCAGCATTTCACGGTGGCGCCGTGCCTGCGCTCCCGGGGCCCGCCATTGCCCGGGCGGGATCCCGTGACGGTACTGGGTACCCTCGCCACCTTGACCAGGGTGGCGCGGGACGATTGTGCTGGCGGAGGAGCGCCAGGGAGCTGGGTGGGCAGTCGGCCGGGGTCGTATTGTGGCTCGTGCGGGCGGGTGACCCGCCGCAGGGGTGAGCTCACCGGGTTCGCGGCGGCCAGTCATCCGCCCAAGAGCGGGACCTCGGAGTGAGGGGCAGGCGATGGCGGGAGGAAGAGTCCGGGTACGCCGGGTGTATGAGGAGCCGACGCCGGGCGACGGCACCAGGGTGCTGGTCGACCGGATCTGGCCGCGAGGCCTGACCAAGGCCAAGGCGGCGCTCGATGAGTGGTGCAAAAACGTCGCGCCGTCAGACGAGCTGCGCAAGTGGTACAGCCACGACCCGGACCGCTTCGAGGAATTCGGCCGCCGCTACCAGCTGGAGCTGCAAGATCCCCGGCGGGCGGAGGCACTGGCGCACCTGCGCGGACTTGCAAAAGATCGGCAATTGACGCTGCTCACCGCGACCAGGCAGCCCGAGATCAGCGAAGCGGCCGTGCTCGCCGGCCTGCTCCGGAGCTGAGCAGATCAACACGCAGCGCACCGCAGCGCTGCCGACTGCCTGACGGCGGCCTCGCCCGCGTGGCGCCCTCAGCCGGACATCGCGCGCCGGTGCGCGAGGGCGGCCGGGCGATCTTCCTGGTCGGTCCTCCCGCCCAGCTCGAGCGGGGCATCACGGGCGAATCGGTCAGCGGCGACGTCACCCGGCAGCGGCTGGAGGCGATCGGCCGGCTGGTCGACGCGGGCAAGCTGCGCACCCAGATCGAGGCGGCATTTCCGTTCGAGCGGGTGCGCGAGGCGCTGGGGCGGGTCGCGGGCCGACACACGCGCGGCAAGATCGTGCTGCAGATCGGGCAGTAGCGCTGCCCGTGGCCTTCTGGCAAATCTTCTGGCAAGCGCCGTCTCGACCGGGCTCGGGGAAGGTGTTTTCGCTGGTGGGCGCGACAAGTATCGAACCTGTGACCTCTGCCGTGTGAAGGCTCTCCAGGCTGGGCCTCGCTGACCTATTAGAGGCCTGACCTGGGCCAACGATGTCCAGGTAGCCCGTCGCGCCCGGTCCTGCCCGCTGCTGCCCGCTCGTTCGTGGCCCAGGTGAGGACCAGGACGACGCCGTTCTGGTGCCGGCCGGGCCGAAGCTCGAACCACCGTTGCCCGCCGTCCGGCCGGGCTCGAACCATCCCCGATCCAAATCCATTGGTGGGGCCGGCGCGTTGCAGCACGCCGACCCCGTGAGCACCAAGGAGCCAGCCTTGATGCCCAACGGCAACTCTACGACTCGCCCATCTCGGGCGCTGCACGAGGGCGGTGTGTCCCGGTGAGCCGGCGCCGCTCCCTGCTCTCTCGTGAGGCCGGAAGCCTCATCTCCCACACGAAGATCCTGCGGCTGCTGCTCGACGACGCTGGCCGTGGCGTCCCGCCCGAGGTGAACGCCGCCCTGCTGACGTTCGAGGGCTGGGCCGTCTCGCTGATCGCCGCCGAGATCAACCAGCCGCTCTGGCCGTCGCCGGAACCCTCGATGCTGATGGCGGAGATCCGCTCCGTCCTGGCCGCCATGCCGGACGGCGGCTGGAGCGCATCCTGCGCGACCTGCCATACCGGCGCCTGTACACGGTGTTCTACGAGCTGCGCCGCGACTACCGAGAGGAGGACTCGTGAGGAACGGATTCCATGAGGCCGGAGGTGATTCGCGCACGCCCGGCCGGTTTGGGTATGGTCGTCGCATGAGCGAGCGAGCCTCTACCCCAGTTCCGGTCCCGCCCAAGTCGCCAGAGCGCGAGGCGGAGATCCGTGAGCTGCTGGAGCGGGCAGGCAACGGCGACCTGTCGGGCCTGATCCCCTGGGAAGAGGTCGCGGTGGACCTTGGCCTCCCGGTAGCGTCTTCCTCACCACATCGGTCGAAGCCCAACTCCGCAACGCTCCGCCCCAGCTCCAAGGCTATGTCGCCGGCATCATCGCCGCCCTGCGCGTCGACCCGACAGCCGACAGCCGCCAGCGTCTTCCTCGACATCATCGAGGGCGAGCGCTACCGAACCATCATCTTCCCCGGCGGCCGTGGCTCCCTCGACTACCAGGTCTTCGACGATCAGAGGCTCATCGTCCTCGTGGACCTGACCTGGGTCTGAGCTGGACTTGTCGTACTTCCTCCGATTGGCGGCGGATGGCCCCAACGCGGGAGCTTGTCCGGGTCGCAAGGTAAGCTAGCTTCATGAGTTACGTGGATATTCTTCGGGACGGGTTCGAGGAACGCGCCGCGAGTGACGAAGCCTTCGATCGTGCCATCAGATCGGTAGCTGGCGATGTGTTAGGCGGAACAGACGTTCTTGAATCGGGCCTACGACTCTGCGACATTGTTTGTCAAACGTTCCGAAGGCCTAGTCCGATAAGCGTTGGCATGCTTGTCGCCACGATGAGGCGCTTTACCCAGGCGACATTCTTCACTGTTGAGGTTGGCGTCTGCCCTCAACCAGATCGAGAACTCGAACGCAATAAGCTGGCGCTTAGCGCTCTCTCAGAGCCCTTCACAGCGAGTCTATGGTGCGGTAACCGCGAACCTGATGGACGGCTCGAGTGGGATGGAATTCTTGAGCATGAGATACCTTTGGGCTGGAAGCCTCTCTTGAACAGTCTTCCTTTGGAAGTTGGATATTGCCAGCCTGAGGTACTTTATTTTCATTTGTTGCGCTCTGGAGGATTTGCGCGCTGGCCCTATGAGCATGAGAGTATCTATGGCTTCGTTGTCGCAGATAGTGAGTGGGCAGCTTGGCGCCGTGAAGTTGTGGATCTATGAGGTTGAGGTCCGGCTCCTCATTCCATGGGTGCAGGATGCTTCATGCCGGGCGGGCGCGGGCGAGCACGGCGGGGTAGGGGCCCCGCCGCGCGCAAGGCCGCGGCCGGGCCGGGGTCCGGCCGTAGGCCGGCTTGAAACCGTGAAGATAATCCTCACAACGGGCTGTGAACTGCTTTGTCCTGTCCCGCCTGATGCTTGACCGGCGTAGCGATGCATGGCGCGTCCGCTCGCGCACTATGGATCTAACGATCCTCCTGCGAGAGGAAGTCGACTGCCGAGCGGGGCCGGCCGCGTACTCGACGCCCAGTGCGGCTAGGCGTGCATGCCATCGTTCTCGCCAAGCGGCGCGCCGCACGTCGTCGGCGAGGATCGCATCGACTGCGGGGCGAGTCTCCCTCCTCCGTGACTCGCTGCCTCGTTGGCAGGGCCCCGCAGGGCCCGCGGCAGCCCTTGGGTTGGCAGACTTTGATGCATGCCGCACCCTTGAATCGCATCGGGCGAACCCGGTGGGCCCGGCACGATGGTCGCCCGTGCGGTCATGTGCGGGATTCCAGAGAGCTGCTGAGCCGGCCGATGGTGAGGTGAGCGCGCCGGATCGCCTTGAGCGCGGCGGTCAGGTCGCGCAGGAGGCTCGGCCGGAAGTGCATCAGGATGATGTACCCGCGGTGCAGCCGGCCGCCGACCGCGACGAGGTGGCCGTCGTTGACCGTGGCGGTCCACTCGACCACCGCCGTGAGGTGGCAGGCGTGCGCGGCCAGCCGGGTGGCACGGTCAAACGCGCCGAACGGCGGGCGAAACAGGGTCGGGCGGGTCCCGAAGCCGGCCGCCTCGCCTGCGGCGCCGCCGCAGATCTCCTGCTCCTGCCGGGCCAGCGGCAGGCGGGACATGACCGGGTGGGTGAGCGTGTGATCCTCGACAGTCGCGCCCGCAGCCTGCAACGCGCGGAAGTAGGCGGGGTCGCGGCGCCACGCCCGGTCGATCAGGAAGACAGTGACCGGCAGGTGCTGGGCGCGGATCAGCTCGAGGACCGGCAGGCTGGGGGTCCAGCCGTCGTCGATGGTGAGGAACACCACCGGCTGGGTGGTCGGCACCTTGAAGTACACCGGCGCCAGCGTCCCGCTGGGTACGTTGACCGCGTCGGATGGCGGCGCGGGTGGCAGTAGGGGCTCGGGCGGGGTCGTAGCGGACGGGGCGCCCGGGCGGACTCCCGAGTCTTGCCTGGCGGGCCTGGCGAGCTGCCTGGCGGGCCCGGCGAGCTGTGCCCTCCCGGCCTGCGTGGCCGGCTGCTGCGACGCCGTACACCCGGCCAGCGTCGCCATGGCAGCCACGGCCAGCGTCACCGCGGTGGCGCGCCAGCCGGTCGACGTCGGTGGGTCCCGCCTCGCCTGCTCCTCCGCGTGCCGCCCGATCGGTCCCAAGCAGCGTGCCACAGCGGAACGGGCACGCGGCCGGCTCGAGACCGAGTTGTTGCCCCGTGGCGGATCGGACACCGGGTCGGACCCGCGGAGCCGGCCGCCCGTGCCAATCCCATCTGGTCTGGCTCGCCGCCGCGTCGGTCCGCGACTCCAAGCGCGGCGCAACCGCTTCGGCTGCTCCCTCATGGGCGCCTGTATCGGCATCCGTCGGGTGTGGCTTGATGTGGCAACCTCAGGCTCGGGATGTGCCGGCCGAGAGCGGCCTTGAAACTGTGAAGCGGATTCTCACAACGCGGGTGGCGTCTGCACGAATGGTGCCCGCAGGTCGTCGGCCGCGGCCGGCTTCGATGCACTGACAGGGAGGCCGAGCTCAGTTTGACATGGCTGGATCGCAGCGCACGGCATTCAGGGGCGCCGCGTACCACAGCTCCCCGCCGTGTTGTGCCCGGGCGTCGATGCCGACGAGCACCGCGTACCCGACTCCTGATAGGGCAAGCAGGCAGCGCGCTGTGTAAGGTCAGGGCGTGAGGTTCGTGACCAGGGAGCGGCCAGGGCCAGTGATGATCGCGGTTATTGTGCAGTGAGGTCCTTGTGGTTGCCGGCGGTCAGTCGCTGCCGGCGATTATGGGGCTCCCGCGGCGCAATCGCCAACCCCTTACCAGGTCACGGCCACCCAGGTCCTGGATCAGTTGCTCTGCCGGCTATTGAGCAGGTGATCCGTCGGAATCATCCGTCCGTCGGGGTCTTCGCCTTCTCGTTGACATTCCCGTCGCTCGGCGTGGCCCTCGACTAGAGTGGCGTCCGGGCGTGGCGGAGCCCCGTAGTACTCGGCGGCCGGGAGAGCCGGTCACATGGGGAAGGGGCAGCCAGCGGATCGCCCACCGAGGAATCGAGCCCAGCGACCGGCTGAGCCGGGCACCGATGGGCGGTCAAGCGCTCGCATGGGCGTCCCCGAACCCACCCGGAGCACCGCGGGTGCGGCCGGGAGGCGGGCGACGCGGAACACCACGAGCAGCGCCGCCCACCAGCGCAATCAGCAGCTCGCAAGGGCCGATGGCCCGCGCCGCCTGCTTGCGGCGTGATCGATCCCGGAGGGCTGGCGGGCCGTCGGCGGCCCCTGTTATGGGTGGATGTCCACCGGGGTGCCGAGCGGCAGCAGGTGCGCGAGCTTGCTGATCCCGGCGTTGCTCATCCGGATGCAGCCGTGGCTGACGTCATGGCCGAGCCCGGCGGGGTCGTTGGTCCCGTGGATGCCAACCATCCCGGTACCGCCGTTGAAGGCGTGCAGCACGTTGGAATACCCCGACAGCCCGTAGGCGTAGGGTCCGTAGGGACCGTCTGGTGTCGGCTGCTGGAGCAGCTCGGTAAGGTAGTACCCACCCCCTGGCGTGGGCGTGTTGGCCCGCCCGACGCCGATCGGCTCGTTGTCCACCACCCTGTCACCGTCGGATACCACGATCCGATGGGCGGCTAGGTTTACGTCGATGTGGTAGCTGGTGCTCGATAGCGTCACCGCGTCGGCGCGGATCCAACCGGTGGCACCGTTGGGTCGGACCGGCAGCAGCACACGCAGCCAGCTGGGCTGTTCGTCCTCGACGAGGAACACCAGCGGCGCCCCGTCCGCGTTCGGGTTGGTGAGGCGCAGCACGATCGGACCGTCTCGCTCGTGGTGGACGGCGAGGCTGCGGCTGATGGCGGTGGCGATGGTCCATGTCGGCAAGGCCCATCTGGTTGTGGCGGTTGGCGCTCGGACGTCGGGGGCGACCGTGGGAGCGGGCTTGCTGCAGGCGGCCAGCCCGAGGCAAGCGATCATCAGGCCGACGGCGAGGTGACGCGCGTTGGCTGCTGCGGTGGTCTTCATACGCGAAGGAGGGGGCTCCCGCCGCTCCCACCGGGGTGGGCGGGAGCCCGATTTCGACGTGTTGGCGTCAGCCGGTGAACATTGCCTTCTTCTTGGTCGCCATGGCGGCCTTGGCTTTCGCGTGGGTCTTGCTGGTGGTCATCTTGCGGGCGGTCATGTGGGTCGTGCTGTGGGTGGCCCTGGACGTGGTGTGGCTGGAGTGCATGCTCGAGGCGGCGAGGGCGGTGCCAATGCCGACGATGCTCAGAGCCAGGATCAGCGCCCCAACGAGCAGGACGATACGCGAGCGCACGTTGCCTTCCTTTCTGCTTGGCGTATCGGCCACGGTGGCGCCAGCCGTGAGCGACCTTCGGCTAATTAACGTCCGGGGTGGTGAGACGATTCCTGAATCGAACATGAAATATCGCTAAGAATCTGTGCCAATAAACGCTCATGCAGCCAAGCTGTACGGGACGAGACTCTGGTGAAACCAGAGGACTGACCAGGACCGCTCCCGGTGTGGCCACCCAGATGTCGACTCGAATCCCACCATGTATGGCAACCTACGCCCATGTTGCTTTGGGACGGAATCGATCTCGATCAGGCGATCCGAGCGGATTACGTAGTCGGTATCGACGTTGCCGGCGTAGGCGTGAGCCTGCGCTCTCAGGATGGGGCCGAGGTCGCGGGCCAGCTCGCCAAGCACGCGGCGGTAGGTGGCGCGGCTGGAGCTAGTGAAGTCGCCGGCCTCCAGGTAGGCCGAGACGACCTCGGCCAGGGGCGCGTCGCACGGAATCAGCATGGGTGGAGGCTACGCCGGCGCCGCGACAGGCCAGCTCGGAGCGATCGTGCTCGCAGGGAATCGTGTGTTCCTAGCGCCGCTGTCGCGGGCTTGGAACTACTCCGGCCCGGCCAGGATAACCCGGTAGGCCGCTGACCAGCGAACATGGGCAGAGGAGTGAGGGGATTTGAACCCCTGACTTCCTCCGTGCGAGATCTGCTGAGGAATTACACCGATGTAATTCGTGCGCGTGAAGTTAGTGAAGGATCATGGGGAACGCGCCGGTAGACCACGCTTTCGCATCGAAGACTCTCGACTCTCTGATGAAGGAACTGAAGGAACGAGAGACAGGCGAGAAACCGCCGTCCCCCGAACCCGGGGTTCATTGACGAGTCTCCGACTTAAAGGACATTCCGGAACCTCGGTTGGCGGTCAGCTTGAGCTGTGCCGCGACCAGGGATCGTTCGGGCGGCTGCGGCGATGTCAAGCACGGCCGCTCGCCCGGCGGCTGAGAGCATCAGACTCCAGCCCAACCTGCGACCGGCGGCTGTGAGTCGCTTTCTGGCGTCCGCTTCGTATCAGTCCGTGCCATCGTCGCAGGTGACGTCTGGTGTCCCGGCGGTGCTGGCTGGTGGAATAACGATCGGAATGGCCGCTCGTGGCCTGATCCCCTCGGATGGCTTACCGCCGACGGGTTACCGAGCGGTAATCCCTCCAAAACTACGTTGGGTGGGGGATTGACACCCGACCAGCCGCACGAACATCGTGCCGGCTGCAGGTTGCGCCCGACCAGCCCGGGCCGTTTAGGGGCTGCGGGACACCAGGCGGGAGGACAGCGTGCTCCAGGGCCGTGGTCGCCGCATCATCCCGATGCTCTTGCTCGCAGCGGCGCTGCTGGCGATTCCAACGAGGGCGCCCGCTGCGGCTGCCCCATCCGTAAGCGGCGACGGCGTGGTCGGTGGTCCCCTGGGGATCACCTCGCAGCTTGGGTTCAGCGCCTCGGCCGCCGGCGGTAGCTTCCTGTGCGTCATGGCCGGTCGCTCCGGCGGGTTCCCGTTCGGCCCCTGGGTGCACGTCCGGCAGATGCAGGTCCAAGGTCGGGTCACACCGGCCTCGCTGGAGGTGATCGGCGACGTGGCCAGGTTCCAGGGCACGGCCACGATCCACGTTGTCGGCACGACCGCCACCGGCGCGGAGCTCCAAGTGAGTATCCCGGGGGTCGGCTTCGTGTCGACGCAGGGAGCTGGTGGCGCGGGGGTCGCCTGGCATCTGCTTGAGGTCCCCAGCCTCGGCGCCGCGTTCGGCCCGGCTTCGGTGCAGGCCGGGCACATCGGCATTCGTGCCTAGTCGACCAGGCCAGGTACCAGGATGGGAGGGGGAGAGATGCAGGTCCGACGCCCCAAACTGTTGGGGCTTGCAGCGCTGTTCTGTGCGGTGGTCGTCCTGCTGCTGTCGGCGTTGGCCGGCGGCGCGGCCGGCGACCAAAGCAACCACCAGTTCCGGTGGGACATCATCAGCGTCAACTTCGCGACCGGCACCGTTTCGGCTGGCGGTAGCGCATCCGCGCGGGCCAACGATGACTCGAAGATCACCCTCACCGGATCCGGGACATTCCGGTCGAATCCGGGCAGTCCGCAGGATGTGTCCGGTGGAGGAACCTGGCAGACGTTCGACAAGAATGGCGTCCCGACCGGCAGCGGCAGCTATGAGGTGACCGGCTTTGTCGACTTCGACCTGGCGCCTGGCACCCCACCGCTGCCCAACGACACTATCGGCAATGTCGCCGACCAACACGCGGGGCTCGCGGTGCTGCGCATCGCGTACTCCGACGGGGCCGACGGGATCCTTGTCTTCAGCTGCCATCTGGTTGGTTCACCAGATAGCATCTTTGAGGGGATCACCGCGACCAAGGGCTTCACCGACTACTGGAACCGGGTGGCACCGCCCGCGCCGCCTGGCAATGCCAACCGCACGACATTCCACGAACTGAAGTAGCGCCGGTCCAGAGACCCGTTGGTGCGCTTGGAGTCGCCCTACTGCGGCGGCTTCACCCTGCTCCACCAGGGAAGGTGATGCCCCGGTCTTTGTGCTTCAGAGGACATTCGGAACCTCAGTCAGGGTGACCGTGCGTGCGCCGGGACCCTGCGGGGCAGGCGGTTGTAGCAGAGCCGCGCGCAGGCCAGCATGGCAAACGCGAAGAACCGTTCGGAGTCCCGGTCGTAGCGGCTGCGCAGCCGCCGGCACCCGGCCAGCCAGGCGATCGAGCGCTCCGCCTTCCAGCGGTGGCGGCCCAGCCGAGCCGACGACTCGACCCCACAGCGGGCGATGCGAACCTTGATGCCCCGGCGGGTGAGGTAGGCGCGGCAGCGGCGATGATCGTAGGCCTTGTCCGCGTGACACTTGTCGGGTCGGCAGCGCCGCCGGCCCGCTGGCGTGCGCACCGGCGGGAGGTCGTCCAGCAGCGCCTCGAACACCGCGCTGTCGTGGGTGTTGGCCCCAGTCACCAGCAGCGACAGCGGCAGCCCGCCACCGTCAACCGCCAGGTGCAGCTTGGACCCGGGCTTGGCCCGGTCGACCGGGTTTGCGGCAACGTGGTCCCCCCCGAACCGCGCGCAGGCTGAAGGAGTCCACGCTGACCCGCGACCAGTCCAGACCGCCGGCCGCGCCGAGCTCGTCCAGCAGCAGCTCCTGCAGCCGCTCGAACACCCCGGCGCGGGCCCATTCGGCGAACCGCCGCCAGCAGGTGGTCACGCTGCCGCAGCCGAACTCGCCGACCGGCAGCAGCGCCCAGGGAGTGGAGGTGCGGGCCATGAAGATGATCGCGGCCATGCAGGCCCGATCCGATACGGTGCGGGGCGCGCCGCCGCGCGCGTGGGAGGGTGGTGGTGGCAGCAGCGGTTGGATGCGTTGCCACAGCGCATCGGGGAGCAGCTTATCGGCCAGGGTAGTCATGAGCGGGGATCATCACAGACAACCCACTCCAACCCGTTCCCATCGCTCTATTAGGTTCCGGAATGTCCTCTTATTGAATGCGGGTAGGAGCCCTGGGTCTGCAGCCGTAGGGTTCCAGGGTGCCGGCAGGTCGCTCGACAAGAACCACTGCCGCTCTCGGGTTGGCTCAAGAACGATTGTGCGGTCCTGCCGGCACCCGACCGGGAGTGGCTCAACAGAGGTTTGCGCAGCTCGAAGTCGGCCTGCCCTCCCCGGTTGCTTCTGTCGGCCCTGGAGAAAGGTGCCCGCATGCCGGTGATGATCGGCGTCGACCCGCACAAGACTTCCCATACCGCCGCCGCGCTCGACGAACACAGTCAACTGCTGGACCGGCAGCGCTTCCCCGCCACAATCGAGGGCTACCAGGCCCTGCGCCAGTGGGCAGGACGGTGGGACGACCGACGTTGGGCGGTGGAGGGCGCGCACGGCGTCGGCCGCGCGTTGGCCCAGCGGCTGGTCGGCGACGGCGAGCAAGTCGTGGACGTGCCAGCCAAGCTCGCCGCCCGGGTGCGGGTGCTGTCGACCGGCCACGGTCGCAAGAGCGACCCCGACGACGCGGTCTCGGTCGCGGTCGCCGCCAGGAGCGTCCCGCAGCTGCGGCAGGTTGGCGTCGAGGACCAGGCGGTGGTCTGCAGCTGCTGACCAAGCGCCGCGAGGACCTGGTCGCCGCGCGCACCCAGACCGTCAACCGGCTGCACCGGCTGCTGGTGGACCTGGTCCCAGGCGGGACCAGACGAAACCTCACGGCCAAGCGCGCCGCCGCGCTGCTCGCCGCCATCACGCCCGCCGGCGGGCCGGCGACCACCCGCTGGCAGCTGTCCGCTGACCTGATCGCCGACGTCCGCCAACTGGACCAGCGGATCGCGGCGGTGGAGGCGCGCATCAAGACCGAGGTTGCCCAGTCCAACACCAGCCTGGTCCAGCTGTTCGGGGTCGGGCCGGTGCTGGCCGCCAAGTTCCTCGGCGAGGTCGGCGACATCGGTCGGTTCCCCAGCAAGCACCACTTCGCCACCCACACCGGCACCGCGCCGCTGGAGGCCTCCAGCGGTCAGGTCGTGCGCCATCGGCTGTCCCGGGCCGGTGACCGCAAGCTCAACCACGCCCTGTACCTGATGGCGATGGTGCAGATCCGCCATGCCACCGCTGGGCAGGCCTACTACCGGCGCAAGCGCGCCGAGGGCAAGTCGTCCAAGGAAGCGCTGCGCTGCCTGAAACGGCGGCTGTCGGATGCCGTCTACCGGTGCCTACTGGCCGATCACACCTCCAGCCGTGCCCGGCTGGACTGGCCTAAGCGCCGGCTGACCACCGCGGGCGTGGGATCGCGGTTGTACGGTCAGGCGAAGGCGTCCTGCCAGCGGCCAAGCTCGGTCATGATCCGCAGCGCCGCCGCCAGCTCGGGTCCCACGCTGGCAGCGTGGCGGCGCGCCGCCGCCTGGTCGTCCAAGCGCGCCACCCATCCGCCAATCGACGACAAGGGCTGGCGCGCCATCGCCACCGGCAGCACGGCGCGCTCGGCGGCCGACAGCCGCAGGTCCAGGCCGGCGTCGTAGCCGGTGAGCAGGCGACCCAGCCAAGCACGATCCTCTGCTGGACCACCTTCGCCACCCAGGTCGCAGCGGGCGCACCACAGCGTGAGGGCCAGGTCGTCGATGCGGGCCCGCTCCCCCATGAAGTCAAAGTCGGCCAGCAGCACCGGCCGCCCGTGACGGAACAGCACGTTGTTGTCCCAGAAGTCACCGTGGACAAGCTGCCTTGGCAGCCGGGAGACCAGCCCAGCCTCGGCCTGGATGCCGAGTTCGGCGAGCTCCTCGGCCACGGCAGCCAGGTGGCGCTCGGCAGGCGTGGGTCCCCAGCCCTGGATCCGCTGGGTCCCACAGCGCACGGACGAGGCGACCTCGGCAGGCTCCAGGTGGTTGGCGAACCGCGGCCGGCGTCCCTCCTGCCCGACCTGCGCATGCTGCAGCAGGTTGTGGGCCTGGGCCAGCAGCGCCATCCCGGCCTCCAGGCGCTGCCAGGAGTCCATGACCGCGTCATGGTCGACGTAGGCCTCCACCTCCACCAGCCGGCCCTGGAGGCTGATCCACGGCGCACCTTGCAGGGTCGGCACCGGCGGGGCGCATGGCACGCCCCCAGCCAGCAGCGTTCGTCGGGCCTGGTGGATGGCGCCCAGCCGCTCCGGGGTGACGTGGGGCCGGTGGACCCGCACCACATACCTGCGGTCGGTGTCGCCCACCAGCAGGTTCAGGCTTGACGACCCGCCCAGGTCGACCCCCTCGACCCACCGGTCCAGCGCCCAAGAGTCCCGCAGCACTCGCAGCAGGCCCGGCCCGGGCCGGGCCCGCAGTCCCCGGCGGCCGCCGTCAGCGTCATCCATGGACCTGACATTAGCGGCCCCAAGCCCCGCCGGACGACAGCTGGCTCCTTGACATACAGAGGAACCCTTCTGAGCAACCTTCGACGCTGTCAGCGCCCTCGGCTCCTACCGGGGGCGTTGGCTTGCCGGAGACCAGGTCGCCGCTCGGATGCGCGGACCAGCATGTCGGCACCACGAGCTTGGGAAGCACCGGAGGTGCGAGAATCTGCAGGTTGGTGAGGTGCTCAAGTGGGCGTGACTGCGCGCTACTCAGCAGAGTTACGCCCGAGCAAAGGGCACACGGAGGCACGGGATGACTCGTGCCGGCCGGGTCTGAGCTGAAACCGGGCGGTGGGGCTGCGGCGTCTAACAGGCGAGGAGGTGGCCACGCCCATGCCGGTCGGCGAGGAATTTCGCGAGTTCTACCGGGGTGCCTATCCGCGGCTGGTCGCCCAGTTGTATGCGGTCACCGCCGATCTTGCCCTGGCTGAGGATCTGGTGCAGGAGGCGTTCGTCCGTGCGGCGAGCCGCTGGCCGCAGGTCGGTACCTACCAGGCACCGGAGGCGTGGGTGCGCAAGGTGGCGTTGCGGCTGCGGCTGGACGCCTTGCGCCGGGTCCGCCGACAGGCCAGGGCGCTGACGCGGCTTGGGGGCCTGCCGGCCGGTCAGGTCGCGCTCGGTCCGGAGGACCGGGAACTGGTCGAGGCGCTGCGCCGCCTCCCGGCGCGCTATCGCGAGGTGCTGGTGCTGCACCACTGCCTGGATCGCTCCGTCGACAACGTCGCGGCCTGCCTGGGGATACCTGCCGCGACCGTCAAGACCCGGCTGGCCAGGGGGCGAGCCAAGCTGGTGGTGCTCCTCGACGCCGCCGAGCCAGCCAGTGAGGAGGGCTCGCGCCATGTCCGGTCCTGACCTGGAGGATCGTCTCGATCATCTACTCCGCTCGGTCGCGGCTGATGTCGCCCCTAGTGGGGTGGAGGCGGTCGCCCGCCGAGGGCGCCGTCGACGTATGGCTCGCCGGGCAGTGGGTGGTGGGCTCATCGCAGTGCTGCTCGCCGGGGTGGTGCTCGCCAAGGTCGTTCTGCCCCACCTGACGTCACTCCCGGCTGCCGCGCCGGTGGCGACCGGGCCGGCGGTGGGCGGGATCCCCGACGGGGTCGTGCCTTGGTCTGGCGGCCGCGAAGGCGACGGGCCACGGGAGCTCAGCGTCACAGTCCTGGCAGGGAGCGGGGTGGGAGGCCAACCCTCCGACCCCTGCTGGGAGGGCTACCAGTCGGAGGCTCGCTTCGAGCCCGACCGGGTCGTGGTGACGGTCCACCGCTTCCGGTCCAGGGTGCCGCCGGCGAAGGGCCGTGGCTGCGCCGCGATCGGCCGGATCTGGAACGTGACGGTCCCGCTGCCCGGCCAGCTTGGGGGCCGCCCGGTCGTTGACGGGGCCACCGGGCAGCCCAAGCCGATCGCCGAGGGGCCACTGATTGCCGACTGGCTGCCATACGGCTGGATGCAGCAGACCGAGCCGGGCAGCGGCGGGGCGCTGTGGCAGCGCCGGTACGAGCCCGCGCCAGCGGGTCGGCCGAGCCCCAACGACGCCCGGGCTCCGAGGATCCCAAAGGGCGAGCCGCTCCTGCTCAGCCCGGCTGACCATGTGACGGTCGCTGCCGTCCCGCCCGGGCTGCTGGAGACCTGGAACCGGCGACCGGGCACCCGCGCGGTCGCCTCTGTGCTCGTCCGCGGGGTCCGGGCCGCGGTCGACTGGAGCGAGGCGGACCGGCTGGTCAGCCTGCGCTGGCGGGAGGGTGACCGCGCCTACGTGGTGGTCGGCCACGGGTCGGACGGCGCGGACCTCCGCAGCGTCCAGGCCCTGGTGGTCGAGCTGGCCCGGGGCCTGCGCCGGGTGTGCGAGCCGCCCCCGCCCATCGAGACCTGGGCCCCTCATGACCCGAGCGGCGCCGCCAGGCCAGTCCAGAGCGGGTGCCGGTGAGCGCAACATGAAGGTGCGTAAGGGGCGCTGTTGGGTTCGCTGTGACCGCCTTGGACCAGCGGGCACAGTTGCATTGAGCTGAGTCTCGGTAGCCGACGGTGAAATTCGCGGTCCCGTCCGGTCGCGAGCGCCGTGCGGCGTTTCCGATCTCTTCGCGACCAGGAACCACATCAACCGACAGGGTGGAGTCTTACCGGTGCCCTGGCTGGAAGGGGTCGAGGGGAGGGAACCTCCCCTCGCGTACTGGCCACCATGATCGCCGGTCGTGTCCCGGCCGGTGCTCGGCGCGACGATGCCCTGTCAACTGCGAATGTCTGGGATCACGAGGCAACGTAGGTCGAGGCATACGCCCATTCGTAGTTGATAGGGGTGCCGAAGGTGGGCAGGCTCCCCCTGGCGGGTGAGGTGCGTCGGGAGCGGGCGTGTACACGCGGATTGTGGGCACCGCGCCTGCCCGCCCTGGAGGCGGACTGCAGGCGACGTGTCGCCGCAGAGTCCGCCCGCCGGGCGGCCTGATTTGATGAAGCAGCTCCTCACCGCAGACACCTGGGCTTGACACACAGAGGAACCGTTCTAGTCTGTGCGGTTGTCGAAGCAGCCTAGGATGGCCGTCGCACGTGAACACATCACGTCTCAGCTTCTCGGAGCGTCCACTATTCGGAGTTGACGTGCGCCCAATCCTATGGCCCACGGGGAGCCACGCCCCGCCCTGGCTGCGAGGCGGAGCCGGGGGGCCCGCCGGAGGCGGCTTAACCATAGTGAAGAAGATCCACACAAATCATGGCAGCGATGTGTTGTCTGTCTTGGCTGAGACTTCACTCGTCGATCTCGGCTGATGCTTGACACAATCTGCCAAGGCTGATTCGTGATGCGTCAGCGCAGACAATGCACAGTCCACACAGTAGGCAGCCGTGGCGTCGTCGTGGACTTTGCCCCGCGGCCATCGTGATCCCTCCAGGTCGCCGTTCTCGGCTGCACGGACTTGGCGGAGGAGTTCGGAAGGTCCGGCCGTGGCAAGTGTTCGCAGTGCGTCGTCCCATGTCACCAGGCCGAATCGGTCGACAAGCCTGCTGGCGCCATCGCTTAGGAGAGCCGCCGCGCGCAGTTGATGGCACGGCACGGTTCCGGTCAACGCTTCCGCCGCCGCGTCCGGCTCCGCGCTCGCGACCCCAAAACCCCCCGGCCTATTGCGGTGGGCGCGTAGCTTCTCGATGTAATTACGAAGAGCCTTGTCATGATCGGGCGTCCCGTTTGGCGTTGCGTCCATCTCGGTCCTAAATTGCTTCCCGACCTGCACCTCGCGAGCGTCTGTTACGACGCGCAACCCGTCCGAAAGGCTGAGAAGTAGTACCGAATCCGCTAGCACGGCATATTGAATGATGCTCTTTCGCTCCCTGAGCGCAACGACAGTCGCCGATGGGCTACCCGGATGCGACAGGTCGCACGTGTCGGCGTGGAGAGAGCGTACCGCTGCGATCGACGCGGCGAGACAGCCCGCAGGGTCCGAGTCGTCACTGCCCATCAATGACGAAAGCAGAGCGCTCCCAAGCTGTCGCACAAACCATGTTACGCCATGGATGCAGCCGCTCTCGGAGCCCGCGGGTGTGCCCGCGCCATCTAACAGCACAACAGCGTCGGGCGTTGCAGCCACAAAATCCTCGTTTGGCTGATCAGCCTTTGCAGGAATCGAGTCGAAGGTGACAAGCACGGCCTAAGCCTTTCCGTGCTCATACAGCGGCGTGAGAAGTTGAACGTCTGCCGGCTCACGAGTGTCAGGATCGTACTCGACACCCACGAGGGTGGAAAACTGCCCAGCGCCGACCTGCCGATACAGGCTTGCGATGTCGGTGGTGATGAGATGGACCACGCCAAGTGTCCCAGGCGGATAGATACCTGTGAAGATCATCACCAGCCCTTGCCCATCGGGGCGCGGCAGCCGTCCCAAGTAGGCGACGTCCCACGGCTTTGCCGGTTGCGAGTCCAACCCGGAGCGATAGACGGTGCCGGTCCGTCGGTCGCGAAGGGTCTAGGACCATCGGCAGCTCGCTCGAACTGAATGGCGGGATCTTGGGCAAGGACTCTGGCCACCACGTCTGACAGGCGGGGGCCGCAGATGACGATGAGGTTCGGCCGGTTCAGGTCGATAGCGCCATTGAGTGGTACCTGATCGAATTCGACATCTAGTTGCAGCGTTCGTGCCAGGTCAGCAAGTCGCTGCGCGGTGGCGAAGTCCTCCACCGCGACTACCGGGCGAGCGTTCTGCGCTTCCTGTTTGAGCGGTGTCACGATCGTGACGCTTCCGACCCCGAGGAATCCGCCCTCTGGGGCCGGCCCTCGATGCCGAAGTTGGTGGATGCGACCCCGGCTCAGTCCTGCGGTTTCGGCGATCTGCGCATACGAGCGACCCTCAGCGCTCAGTTGCTCGATAACGCGGCGGCGGAGTCTCGCGAGTTCCGTCACCCCGCGCTGTGCAGCTGCCATGCGCTTGGTCACAGCCTGAAGAAGTTTAGGCCGGATTTCAGTCGGTCGGGCACGCCATCGTCCTTTCGGAAACGAGCACGACTACACCAAGCGAGCGGTCCGCGCGTGCACCCTCGACCTGCTGCTGGACCTCGCTCCGGAGAATAGCGACCTCGCCGCGCCGACCCTACACGGCTCCGAGGCATCGGCTACATCCTGGGAACAGGCCTTCCTTGTCTTGATCGCTGGCTGGGCCGCGCAGGTCGGTCGGCTGAAGGACGGCTGGGAGGCCGCATTCCTCAGCGAGGCCTCCAAGCATGCCTTCGTCGCAGAACAATGACTAGGGGTGTCTGTGACGCGACAGGTTGTTGTCAGTGGCCACGACAAGATCGCGTCAGTGGCCGGCCCCGGCCCACAGGCCGCCTGACGCTGGCCGCCGAGCTCGGCGCCGTCGGCGCCACCGGCCGCATCGTCGAGCGGCAGCTGAACTGAGTGCACGAGCTGCGAAACGCGGGGGTCTTGTGCATCCGGTCAGTGGCGCAGTGTGTCAGCAACAGGACCGTGCGAGCCGACGCAAAGGCAGCACGGCAAGGACGCTGACCTCCCAGTCGACCTGGTGGTGCGACGTGGTGCCAGGGGAGGCGCCATTGGGTCCTGTTTGCCGGTGTAACGGGGATGGCATGCAAGGAGTCAGACGGCGGGAGCCTGATGCAGGCGCTAGTCGCGAGGGGCGAGGAAGTGGACCGCCGTGAGGGGTAGCCGTTGGCGGTCCTCCTCTTGCACGGCGGTGTAGTGCTCGATCCACAGGTCAAAGAACCGCTGCAGGTCGATCAGCGAGATGCGGCGGTTTTCCTGGCTGCGGACCTCCCGCTGGGCGTCGGCGGTGAAGCCGCCAGTGGCGATGAAGATGCCCACGTCCTGGCTGCCGAGTAGGGCCATGAAGGCGCGCAGCCCGTCGACGGTGATCTTGTCGGCGCGCCGCTTGACCTGCACCTTGATGCGCGGCCCCGTGGCGCCCAGGGGATCGGTGTAGGCCAGGATGTCCAGTCCTTGGTCGGGACCTGGTGGTGACACCCAGGCGATGTGGTAGTCCATCGCGCGAAGCAGCGCGGCCACGAGCTCCTGGAACTGGTAGGGGTTCATGCTTTGCAGGTACTGCTCCACCTCCAGCCAGGCGGTCTCTTCGGCTTCCTCCAGCGTGCTGGTGGCGCTCGCCGGGGTGGTGTTGGCGCCGAGGGAGTCGTGTGGTTCCTCTGGCTGGTTCTTCCGCCATGCCTGATACAGGCGGGTGACTTCGCGGCGAAGCTCCACCGGGTCGTGGAACTTCTCGGATGCTTTGCCGGCCCTCCTCGGTCAGGATCCATTGGCCCTTGCTCTTGACCACCCAGCCAGCCTTCACCGGGGCGATGGTGGCGAAGCGTACGATTTTGTCGAAGCGACGGACGCCGGGTGCGTTGGGATAGTCGCCTTGCTCGAACGGGGTCGGCGGGAGACGGCGTTCGACCTCCTGAATGACCCGGCGGGCCTGCAGGCCATCGGGGTGCTGCTTGAGGACCTCGAGCACCGTTTGCAGGATCTCTCCTGTCCGCTTGCGGGTGATCTCAGCCAATCCAGCAGCCCTCCTGGCCCAGCGCCATACAAGGGGGACGATCCTCGCACAACCCGTGGATTGCCGAGCATCGACAACAGCTGCCCGGGAGTCCCTCGGTGATCTTCTGGCAAATCTTCTGGCAACCGCGCCGGAAGAGGACTCGGGGAAGGTGTTTGTGCTGGTGGGCGCGACAGGTATCGAACCTGTGACCTCTGCCGTGTGAATTCCGCGACGTATTGTTTTGGCGGAATTCGAGACTGTGAAGGCGAGTGAAGGATCATTCGAAAGTCGCAGGTAGAGGCGGCTGCAGGCGTCCACTCAGATACATTATCCCTCATGATTCTTCTGGGACCGTACCGGGTTCTCCGAACGGCTATTGCTGCCCGTCTGCTGCCTGCCCCGTAGGGGCTCCGCCGCGCGCAGGGCCAACGCCGGCCGGACGGCCACCGACCGGCTGCGGTCCGTTGGTCTGACTGCTTGCTTGCAAAGCAACGCCAAGGATAACTCGGACTAGGACTGACACGCGGTCGCCAAGGTCAGCGCGTTCGGCGTTGACCGCTCGCGCCCCTTGGCGACCGCCCAAGCCCCTTGCGATTCGGCGTTGACCGCTCGCGCCCCTTGGCGACCGCCCAAGCCCCTTGCGAATGGCACGCTCATAGCACGGGCCGGTGAGGACTCCCCGACCCGCACCGCCTTCGACGACCGTACCGCGAGGAATAGTCAAGACCTGTGGTGCGCCACGAGGTTCCGTTTGACCGAGTGGAGGTGCAAGGACTCCACCGCTGGCCTGTCGCAGCAGGCTGGTGAAGCTGGGGGCAGCCTTGCCTGGGAGGCGCCAGGCAGGACGGGAGCAGCCCCGACAACGACGGGACGGGTCGGCACTGCCAGACGGCCCGGGTCCGGCAAGCAAGACGAGAAGGTGTACGCGAGGAACCAGCGTTGACGTCCCGTAAGTTGACGACCGGCCCCGAACCTGGCGGATGCGGGCCGGGTTGCAGCGCACGCCCGCCGAGATCGTGCCGGCGGGCGACTCCGACCTCGGAGCACAGGGCCGAGCAGGAGGCCATCGGGAAGGGCTGCGGCGTACCGATGGCGATGCTGCCGGGATTCAGCTGGGCACCGCCCTCGTCGATCGGCAAGCGGGGAACGTGGGAAGCGCCCGACGTCGCCCGCCAGGTGGTGGGCAGGCTCGCCGTCAGCTGACGGCGTTCGGGCGTGGCGGAGCCTTCGTAGTAGTCGGAGCCCGGGAGAGCCGGGCACAGGGCGAAGGGAGGCAGCGAGCCTGCCGGGTGTGGCTGGAAGGGCAGGAGGTTCCTGGTGAATACCGGGACGCCGTGGACCGCGGGTACTGCGAATCCAGCGCCCATCGGCGCCCGTCGCGCAAGCGGTCGGCGGCTCGGGGAGAGCCCGGTGCCGGGATGACTGGCACGCCGGGTGTGCGCCGTGAGGCGCTTCGTTGTATCCCCTGCGCAGTGGGGACGGACTCGGAGGGAGGTTCGTGGGTCGCCCGGTTTACCTGGAGGGGAAACCTGAAGGGGACAAGAGCATGCCGGGGAAGCGGCGGCCGGCTGGAGGCGTACAGGTCGGGGTGCCGCAAGACCCGCACGATATGGCCAAGGCTGGATTGCTTGAAGCCCAATCTCCAGTGGTGAAAGTGCGCACCCGCCGGAATGACGCCTGTAACCGGCGCCGTGCCATGTCCCGACGTGAACCCGTGAGTTGGGGCAACCTCCGTGGCGCGGAACGCCGCCCAGCGAGGGTGGTCAAGGAGATGAGTGGGCGGCCTACGTCGTGCTCGACACGTATGACGAAGACGTACCACGGGATCGCCTACGGCGCGCGAGCGCTACGGCGACGGAGTGCCGGTAGTAGTCGCGGAAGTCACGACCCGCCGGGGAGGCCGGGAAAGCCGGACCACAGGGCGAAGCGGCACAGGTGATCACGACGTTCAGCCACGGGAGGTACGCGAGATGCGAAGCGCCGCAACGGTGCTGAACGTCATCCGGGAACGCGGCAGGCGGGGCCTGCCGCTGGAGCGGCTGTATCGACAGCTATTCAACCCGCAGTTGTTCCTGCTGGCCTACGGGCGCATCTACGCCAACAAGGGGTCGATGACGCCCGGGGTCACGCCGGAGACCGTGGACGGCATGTCCCAGGCCAAGATCGAAGCGATCATTGACGTGCTGCGTCAGGAACGCTACCGGTGGCGGCCGGTGCGGCGGATCTACATCGACAAGAAGGGCTCGTCGAAGAAGCGTCCGTTGGGCCTGCCGACCTGGTCGGACAAGCTGGTCGCTGAGGTGGTGCGCCTGCTGTTGGAGGCCTACTACGACGTTCAGTTCTCCGACCGCTCCCACGGGTTCCGTCCCGGCCGGGGCTGCCATACCGCGTTGCGGGAGGTGGTCGAGGTTTGGAAGGGAACACACTGGTTCATCGAGGGAGACATCTCCAACTGTTTCGGGTCTTTGGACCACGCGATCATGACCTCGATCCTGGCGGAGAAGATCCACGATGGTCGGTTCCTGCGGCTGGTGTCCAACATGCTCATGGCCGGGTATCTGGAGGACTGGCGGTGGCACGCCACGCTCTCGGGCGCACCACAGGGCGGGATCGCTTCACCCGTCATGTCCAACATCTACCTGGACCGGTTGGACACCTTCGTCGAACAGACTCTGCTGCCTGAGTACAACCGCGGTGACCGGCGTCGGCGTAACCGCGCTTACGAGGTCGTCGATGACCAGATCGCCAAGGCTCGATGGCACGGCGACCGGGCGGCGGTGCGGATGCTTGTCCAGCGCCGTCGTCGGCTGCCCAGCCAGGACCCCAACGACCCGGACTACCGGCGGCTTCGGTACGTGCGTTACTGCGACGACTGGCTGCTGGGGTTCGCCGGCCCGAGGCACGAAGCCGAACAGATCAAGACACGGATCGCGGCGTTCCTGCGCGACCAACTCAAGCTGGAGCTGTCGGAGTCCAAGACGTTGATCACCCACGCCGCCAGCCAGGCGGCGCGGTTTCTCGGCTACGAGATCCGAACCCAGCTCACCGACACGAAGCTCACCAAGGGGCGTCGGGCGGTGAACGGGGCCATCGGACTGTTCGTGCCCCGGGACGTCATCAGGCAGAAGTGCGCGAACTACATGCGCGAAGGCCAACCGGCGCAACACGGCCAACTACTTCACGACCAGGACTTCACCATCGTCGCGAAGTACGCCGCCGAGTACCGGGGGCTGGTCCAGTACTACCTGCTCGCCCAGGACGTGTTCCGCCTGGAGCGGCTGCGCTGGGTGATGGAGACCTCCATGCTCAAGACCCTTGCCGGCAAACACCGCTCCTCGGTCACCAAGATGGCCGCCAAGTACAAGACGATCATCGACACCCCGGCCGGGAAGCGGACCTGCTTCCAGGTCACCGTCCCCCGCGATCACGGCAGGAAACCACTGGTCGCCCGCTTCGGCGGGATCCCGCTCAAACGCCAACGCAACGCGGTCCTCACCGACCTGACACCGGTCATGGCCAGCACCAAGCGCAACGAGCTGATCCACCGGCTCCTCGCCGACTGCTGTGAGCTCTGCGGCTCGCGGACGAGCATCGAAGTCCATCACGTCCGTAAGCTTGCCGACCTCAACCGCCACGACCGGCCCGACAGACCGGCATGGGTACACCTCATGGCCAAACGGCGCCGCAAGACCCTTGTGATCTGCCGCACCTGCCACGAGGACATCCACGCGGGCCGCTTCAAAGCACCCACCCGGAACTGACCACTGGAGAGCCGTGTGTCAGGGAAACCGACCAGCACGGTTCGGGAAGAGGCCGACGGAAAAGGACCCGAACCACGGGCACCTCGCCGGCGGCCCACTTCACGCGGAGGTGCGGGCCGGGGAAACGGGCCGCCGGCAACGGCGCCACCGCGCCCCGGCTCGACCCTACGATCGGTGACGTCAGCGCCTGACGCTTCGGGGCCACCGGATCTCGTCTTCGTGCCATTCGTCGGTGGGGTGAGTCCGGCGGCGGTGGCGTCGGCTGTGAACGCCTGATGTTCGGGGCGGACGGCTGTGGGAACTACGAGGTGGCAGTGCCGGTGGCCGGCGGATGGGCTGTGCTCGAGGTGGTTATGAACGTTCCGGGCGACCTGGCGGCTTGCGTCCATCCGCGGTTCGTGCGCACCGACAGCGGCCACCGCCTGCCCGACCGCCCGCTGTAGGCGTCCGCGCAACGCGGTTGCGAATCCGATTCGCAACGGGGTTACCGCGGCAGGGAGAAAGCCGCGGATGGCTGCCCCAGAGTGACGGCGGCCGGTCCACTACCGCAGTAGCCGCCACCACGCGAATCGCGGGAGACCAAATCAGTGTGGGTGGGCTTCCCCCAAGGGCTGGCCGGCGAGGCGGGCGGCGACGATGCCGGCGCCGTTGGGGCAGGTGGTGAAGTCGTCGTGTGGGCAGGCCAGGCCGTGGGTGATGACTTCCTTCGCGGTCTGGGCCGAGGCGATCTGCTCGTCGAGATCGGCGAGCTTGCGGTGGGCGAGGCTGCGCCAGCCCTCGACGGCCTGTGTGCGTGACGCAAGCAGCGCCTTGGACTCGCGAAGCGAGAACCCCACGTCTCGAAGCAACAGGATCACCCCAACCAGCCCGACCGCTGACTCCGGGTAGCGCCGCTGACCCGAGACCCTGCCGGGTGCCGGGAGCAGGCCGAGCTCCTCGTAGTAGCGCAAGGCCGAGGTGGCGACCCCGGTCCTCTTTGCCAGCTCGCCGATGGTCAGATGTGGGTCACCCATGTCCCTCACCCATGTTGGTCACCCATGTTGACTTCAAGGATACTTGAAGGTGTTGGGTGGCTGTCATGGAACCACAGAGCAGACCCAACGACGACCAGACCCAGTACCAGGCCCAGTACTGGAACGGCCCGGAAGCCAACCACTGGCTGGTGCACGAACACCGCTACGAGCGCATGGGCGCGCCCTTCACCCGCCTGGTCCTGGACGCGGCGGCCGTGGCGCGCGCCGATCGTGTCCTGGACATCGGCTGTGGCACCGGATCAACGACGTGCACGGCAGCACGCGCCGCCGATGACGGCCAGGCGCTCGGCGTGGACATCGCCCGGCCCCTGTTGCAGCGGGCCAAGCAGCGAGCCCGACACGACGGCCTGACCAACGTCCGCTTCGAGCACGGCGACGCGCAAACACATCGCCTCGCACCGCAAGGCTTCGATGTCGCTATCAGCCGCTTCGGGGTGATGTTCTTCAGCGACCCCACAGCCGCGTTCGCCAACATCGCACGCGGCCTGCGCCCTGGCGGCCGGATCGCCTTCGTGTGCTGGCAGCCCATGGCGAACAACGAGTGGATCACCGTGCTCAGCGCCGCCGCCGCCCGGCACATCCCCCTGCCGCCGCCCGACGAACCTGGCAGTCCTGGACCGTTCTCGCTGGGCGACCGGCAGCACCTGGCGGCCGTCCTGGACGCTGCCGGGCTCGTCAACGTCGCCATCCAACCGGTGGTGGAGTCGCTGTGGCTGGGTCGAGACGTAGCCGACACCGTCGAATTCTTCCAAGCGAGCGGGTTCGGCCAAAGGCTGCTCCAAGACGCGGACACCGCAACGCGCACCCGGGTCATGGCGGCGGTGCAGGCCGCGCTGGAGCCCCATCTGACCTCCGACGGCGTTCGACTCCAATCCGGGCGTGGCTCGTCACCGCCCGCAACCCCCAGTAAGCGAAAGGCGGTTCGTCGTGCCGATCAACCAGCGGGTGATGACAGCAGCGGTGCGCCCGTTCGGTCACCTCCCCTCCATCGCCCTTCACCTCGACCTGACGAATCACGGCAAGGTGCCGAAGCCATACCGGAGAACACGATGACGACGACCCGGACAACACCGATCTCGGTCCACGGCCTGACCAAGCAGTTCGGCCGGATACAGG
>WNGP01000187.1_pt1 | contig 44898 bp, 30 predicted proteins | sample 5407671 | NCBI WGS metagenome assembly WNGP01 (sample SAMN13153381, study PRJNA577476) | soil metagenome | isolation source: 40 cm soil or saprolite under Garry oak tree replicate 2 | place: USA:California | collected 2016-06-15 | reverse complement strand
AAAGCTCTTTAGTTTCTCTATTTATTGCATTAAATAATAATGGTGTGGCTATATTATATAAATTATTAAATATGGGCAGTCAGTCGCATTTTATAAAAATGTACCCAAAATTAACTTTTTCACTGCTATATTTTAACCCTTTTATAATATTTAATTATTATAAAAATATTGCAAGGTAAGACCTCTTTTGCTTCTCTATATATTGCATTAAAAAAATATTATTATAGCTATATTATATGGGATATTAGATATGGGCAGTCAGTCGCATTTTATCCAAATTTGTCGCTCTAAATCTCACGAGTTGACCCAAAAACGTCACTTTATATTTTTCAACCTATAAGTTTAACAACTTGCTTTTATACTACAGGGGTTTCATATAAATATTCTTAAAAAGTAGCTTTAGTTATACAATCGATTAGATTTTTAAAAATACGTTATTCAGGGTAAAAGCAGGGCATTAAAAAAAGTGGTAGAAAGGTACCAGTCTTGAATCGACCCTCCTATGTTTTGCACCAAAGGCCCTCAGACGGCAAACGAGACAGCAATCATAAATATAGGGGTTATATAACGCTAGCAGGGGTTTAATAAAGCTAGTAGGGGTTATTATAAAGCTATACTAGTTAAGTACTAATGAGATTTACTATCTTGTTTATTATACTGAGATAAATTAAGCGACATATTTAAGATGTTACGGCACTGTTACGGAACTATTACGGACCCTAGTCAGGGGTTCGGCTGGAGACTTGGCGCTGTGTATATAGACGCGTCCTTTCCTTGACCTTCTTCTAGTCCTCGTCTTGATATCCTCGTTTATAGACAATCCAATCGTATAGGCTTGCAGGTGTCCTCTTTGCCGTGCTTATGCCTCGATTGACTGAGTCGCTAACATAAGATATGCTGCATAAAAACCAGCTGCTGTTTCGCAACCTGTCTAGGCGGGCAACTAAATATTTAATGGAGAGTAAGTGGGTATACCAAGATTCTCTTTAGCATAATGCTAATAGTAATAATAAAAACATATTTTTGGTACTAAGTATAACAGCAACGGAACTGCTTCTAAAGCCTTATAAGAATATAAGACGGCAAGAGTCTTGCATGTTGCGGTTACCGAAATCCAGCATTCATTTAAAGCGTGCGAACGCGAGGCGAATATCTTTGTAATGCATGATGTTCTTCCAGATAGAGATAAGAATGCAATCGTGCTTCACGAGGCAAGGGCGGAGATGGAAAGTTTATGTAAATAGGTCACCCCGAAATCTTATTAAAGATACTGGTTCAGTACTATGAGTTAACTAGCGATCTCTTAAGTCTGGGATAATACTGCTTAGGAGTATAATAATAGTGGCGTTAGCGTCCTTTTATTAGAGACTCTGGAGTAGGAATCCAACAGCATAAATAGATTGTATATAATGACTTTCTATGTCAACGAATACTTTTTGTAATTATATGGAAGATATAGACTATATTATGCTTATAAAAGGAAATAACCTAGTACATTGCACAATTTTGGCATACTCACTGTGATATTTAGGTCGTAGTCAAAATATTACAGTGTATCCTCGTACATTTATAATATATAGCCTACTCTTATACAAAACATACAGTCTCTTAGTGTTAGCGACTCAGTCAATCGAGGCACGAGCACGGCAAAGAGGATGCATGCAAGCCTGTACGATTGGATTGTCTATAAACGAGGATCCAAAGCTAGAGAAAGGAAAGGAGAAGAAGGGCAGCGCCGCTCGAAGTTTTATGCGGTCTTTGAGTCACGTGAGCTCACGTGACTGCGTCTACCATAATCCACAGTTTTCCACTAGTGCCGTAACACTCAGCTAGGTTAACCAAACATAAATGCGTATAAGTAAGCCAGCGGATATATATATTTTATATCGAAACCAACGTTTTTAAAATCAGCCTTAGGGACTAATAAGTTTAATGGAATTATCAATTATATTTTACTTCGGGAGTGAATAAAACATCCAAGTAGGTAATCTACTTGCTCTTGGGGCAACCGGGCATGCGGCAATTGTCGTTTTAGAGTGATCATGCTTTATAGCTGGTCACTTGTATAATAAAGCGTACCTGCTAGCCGCAGCTCTTGTTTATAGAGGGCATAGGCTAAGTTCATTGCTTACAAGAGGAATATTATCCGGCGGCTTTAATATGCTGATATAACAGCATCGCATATAATTAAACTTCAATTGAGATGTAAAACGTTGAACATATACTATAGTTCGGTGCCAGGAAGCAACAAAGAGTAATCTATCATACACCCGAGATATACCTATTAAAACCACAATCTCACTTGTGCCTGCTGGAGCCTAGAGCGAAAGTAATGCTCAAAGATATTGTATCAGTAGCTGTCGCTAAACCGAGGCCTCGTACCCTCTGCGCCACGTAGCAGAATTGATCTTTTCCTGAGGCCAACCATGTCTCGAATCTTTCCCCAACCGGAGCCCATTTCTAACGCCTTAAGTAGCGGACAGCATCCATCCGAGCACAGCATTTGTGTTGTATCAATTACTACTGTTGCAAATGGTTTATTGCTGATTATACATCCTAACATCTCCCCTATGCGATTGTATAAGGATATTGCTGGTTCGCAATGAATCATAAAATGGGTCTCGAATTGGATTTTGCTCCGACTATAATGGGGAAACTTTTCGGTTGCATTATACGCGGTGATGATGTTGTCAAGTTTTTCGCCACTCGGTGGACTGGCTCGCCGTATACAGAATGTAATGATATTTGGCAGCGAAAGTAGGTACTGAACCATCAGAGGTGCATGCAGCTCGCCTCTCTCCACCCGTGGTGTCATGATACGCCACTCACGTTGAGTGGCGTAGAAGTGGTCGCCATATTCGCCGAGCGTGCCCGAACAGACCAGAAGAAGACTACACGAGTGCTTTTTGTCTAAATTATTGGTGACCGTGCCAATGCTGCTGGAAAGCAATTGGTATATTAAATTCCGAATTTCGCCAGATATCATTGCAAAGCTACGCTTACTCAGCAGTTGCTACTGAATAGGACTAATTACGTACCTTGGCTGCAACTCGTCAACGGCAGATAGAAGGCGGCGAGGAAACCGACATGGCGGAATGGGGCGCGTTTGTTGCGTAAATGGAGGTTTTTGAGCCCAACTGCGTCTTAGGACCACTATATCTTCGCTACGCTTCAATGTTAATAGCAAGTACAGTGCTAAGAGGGCAGGTAGAATACCTATCGGATAGAGAATCAGTATTGCAGGATTCCATCCTCAAAAGTTTAACTGAGCAAAGGGGATATTAAAGCAGCAGAGAGTGTAAATGAAGTCGTATCCAAGCTAAGTTTGTTATGAGCTATTCAGTGACCTGAGCTCAAAATGGTTAGCGTGACGCGTCGATGTCATCATTTTGGCATGTTTACATGCCAAAAGGTCCAACTCACTCATTGCCCGCCTTCTCCCCTAACCTGTTAACCAATTCTCCATACCATTATACACAAAATTCTTCGTCAAGTCCACCGTATCACGCTACCCACCAATAAGCCCTAAAGCGTAAGCGCTGGAGAACTGGCAAAGACATTAAGATGGCGTCGAAAAACGTCCCTCCATACCTTCGCGAAGGCTATAAATGCAGCCCGCCTTCCATTCGAGTTCCCGAAGATGAAGTAGCTGCAATGGCTTCTAATCATGCCCGTCCGGCTTTAAGAGATTTATCAACTAATCGCGGTCCATTAAAAGTCAAGCAACGCTCACAGTAAGTGTTTGACGTATTATCTTACATCTACGCCTTGCCTTTTTTCCACTCTTTCCATCTAGTACTCACAATTGTATAGACATATGGTGAAGCAAGTATTCCCAGCTGCTGGCCTGCATCCATTCTCACAAAACCCCTCCAAGTCACCCCAAATTCCCAACCAGCAACAACATCCGCTTAATGAAGCCCAAGAGACCAGCACTGCACTTACAAAGCAAGCAACTGGCACCACTGTTGGGATTGGTAATGATACGCCGGCATCGCCTTCTCCTCGCCACGGCGTCAAGAAGCAAACCACTACAAAGAACGTGGAGTTCAAGGCGACAACTAGGCCTGCAGCGTCCAAAGGCTACCGATGGCCAAGAAAACGGGATATGAGAGCTGCTATAAAGAGTGACAATAGCGATGGTGGCATGTCAGTGAAGTCGAACAGTAACTGGGACCCTATCCATGACATTAGAAAGTTGACTGATTGGGAGGGAAACTGGCTTCCAGCTCCAGTAGAATGGGTAGGCCATGGAGGATTTTCGGGCCGCAATTTCTACAACCGCATTGAGGCTTGGATGAACAAGTCGGAAAAGGTAAGCAAGGAAAACATGGATATCAGCGATCCTGCTTTCGTTGCGGAAACCAACGGTGCGGTTGCACCACGCTTTTGGATCCCATCTACCCTTGATGCAAAGTCACCACAATCATTTTGGCGGACATACCAAAGCCAAGCGCCAGCCCCGCTGTCTGATTGCGATCCTGCTGAGCAGCCATGGTGGGAGACTTATACATCAGCTACCTCTGCCCTTCTTACACCAATCAACGTCCTTGAAGCAAAACTCGATACTGTCGAATTTACCTACGCCTTGGCGGTCAAAGACTTCGGAAGCAATGGCGCTATAAAGAAACGCGAAGAGGCTAAGAATGCGAAAAAGCTTAGCGCTGCCGAGAAAAAGCAGCTCAAGCTCCAAAGGAAGCGTGACTGCCAAGAAATTACTGAACCTTTTATACTCATCGACAGGAGCCTGAAGCCTAAGGCGAATGTATATCTTCGCCCTGCGTATCCCGCGGATATTGGCCAGATGACTGATCTCTACAACCATTACGTTACCAACACTATACATTGTCCTGAGTTTAAACCGCGTACGACGCAGAATTTTGTTGACCGCCTTGCCGACATCCTAACGAATGGACTGCCATGGATTGTTGCGGTTGATCGGTCTAAACGTACTGGACTTCACAGTTCGTGGGTAACCCACATCCCCGAGAAAATAGTTGGTCTTGCATACGCCGATCATTTCCATCACCCTGGAAGCATGTACCGCTACACGGTTGAGTTGGATATCTTTGTCCACCCGGAGTACTATCATAAAGGAATTGGTAGCTGCTTAATGGACAAGATGTTAAATCTTATGGATCTTGACTATCAGACCAGGGCTGGATACGAGTGGACAGTTAAAGCAGACGCATCTAGATCTGTGGGTAACCGAGTTGTCAAGACCGTGATCTGTCAGGTGCCGTATGATGCAGGTGACACTAATATTCTCTGGACCACTAAATTTCTCCGACGCTTCAGCTTCAAGAAAGTGGGTGATATTCAGTGTATGGGTTTCAAGTGCGACAAGACGTAAGTGGTGCCTTCTATTTGAAACCAACACCGAACAAGCTAACTATGCCTAGAGTTAACGTGGCTACGTTTCAATACACAACTGGTGAGGACATCAACGTGGGATTTGGTCCTATGAACCCGCTTTAGTTGACTATAGCGCCTTTCCACTCAACATCGCTTCGCCTCACGAGTCGCTATACCCACGCTATCTACCTGCTTCTTGATCGCCTAAAAGAAATGGTCAATCTTACAAAGCTTCCACAGTTCCCTGCTTATGACTTTGCGGAAAGTGTCGCTCATGTAGGCTTCACTTACACCAGGATGCCTGCAAGCTTTTATGTAGAGATTAGTTGAAGATAAATACATGGCATGATGGTTCGAGGCTGTTTCTTTTACTGGCATTTTTTGCTTCATAAAATTAAGCTCTGGACCTTGGATCTGGATCATTCTTAAATTGCACCACGTTTCACCAAATTTCAGCCTTGGCTTATACTTAAACACTCGAGATGCAGCGCGTTGGATCATACCCATGGTATATATCCCCCGATCTCATTTTCTAAATTGCCTCATGCTTGCCACAAGCATTTAGCAAGTATTTTAGTGTTAGGGACAAGGATTGCGTTGATGACTTTATTTTCGAGGCGATACCATACATGCTTTAATTTACTGCTTTGGCTTGGGCTTTCTTTTGCTTGTAAAATAGATACAATATAGCTAAGTTCCTCACTCTGATGCATCGAATATACTCGAAGACACATCTTGTTTAATGACTCTATCCGAGATAGTCCTAGACAATCACACCTAAGCACGCCTGGAGTAATCTCGTCCTTCTGAACCGCCACTATGCCGAAAGTTACTAAACTGAATGCCCTAAAGTTGTAGCATACCAATATGCCAAAATTCCTATTCTACGTCTATCCCGCATTTTATCCGAGAGCTTTATTAACAATGTCTATAATACTCTGTGGTATTTGAACCTGCCGCTTTCCAACCGCCTTCCCAACTTTGTGGGTGTCCGATCCGGTAGACACCCTAGGTATTCTTCTCTTGCTTCCAGTCACCTTTTGAGGGATCTTGGGACTTACAGGGGATAGCAATAATTGCCGCTGTTTGCGCTTGGGTACTTTTACGCTTTCAAATGAGACTGACCTGACCTTAGCGTTTCCGTGTTTGGTTTTGCTATGTTCTAGCTCTTGATCCCACCTGCGCATCGCAGCATATTGAGCAACCTCATCACAGGACCCCCTCACGACTAGATCCCAGCAGTTTTCGAGATCCTTACCCTTAGGTGCTGCTTCTTTGCTAATCCAAATAGTAACACCATCCACCTGATCTCTTACTAGCCTGCACATTTCCTTAACAATCCTTCTTGCACCCGGAACCCTTAACGTTGTGCCAGCAACAATGATAGCATCTGGTCTTGCTCTTAGGTCAGATGTAATGACGGATCCAATTGCCTCATCATCAGGATTCTGCCCATTGTATAATACCATCCGAGGACGAAGATTTCCAACGCCGTGGCTCCGTTTACCGGCTTTTATACGAAAATTATTGTTATCCTCACAGTCTGCGCACGAAGGTTGAATAGGTCCATTAAAAAGCTCGACTCGGAAATTAGAAACCCTATAGCACTTTAAGCAGACCATCTTCCTGATGCACCCATGAAGCTGAATGGTCTTTGGCCAGGGTGCTTTCTTCGGCAAAGGCACTTCGGTCCTCAACGGTTCCATAGCAGTATCAATTCCATCGATGTTCTGGGAGTATAATCGTAATAGACGGCCGTCGTGAGCTAAAGTCGCAAGTAAATGATGAAAGGCGGTTGGTTTTGCTGACATTGCGCTTGCCGAGAGAGTTTGTAACATATCGTGGAAAGAGGAGATGGAGACGTCGTTGTGATACACAGAAGCATCAAAGAGATCCTTTCCTAAAGATGTCCGAAAGGGCCCATTGCCAGGAGTGTCAAATATCCCAGCTGTGGATCGGAAATCAGGAACTATTTGGGAAGTTAGCTATGCAAAGTGGAAACAGTATTTGGCTAGGATTGACGTACTCCCGGCGGACACAGATATACCCGCACCGACGAGTGCAATAATCCTACGCCTTTTATGCAAAACGTTGAGAAGTCGGTTAAGTTGGATTCTCTGAGTGGCATCAAGCTCCCCATGTTGCAAATTGAGGTGTTCGGTCGTCCGCGACTTTGCCGTGCTTCTCTTCTTAGTTGGTGAGCTGGTATTATAACCAGAAGCTTCTACAGGAGATGCGCAGCTTTTGTGAAAAGGATACATAAAGGTGCTGATACAAGGAGAATGTTATAACACAAAGGAACAGTTTGAAGTCTTGTATTGTTTGCAAATGTTTTCGCGCAGGATGCGCGAGGCGCGCTAGACTTAAGGTAGCCTAGCTAGAAATTACCTAATTTCGGCATGATTGCATGCCGAAATGAAAATAAATTCCGCGACATGACTTATTTTGAGCACCTATCTACCAAACCCACCATCTCTATATACCAAGCACCACATCAATACCTTCCAATGCAATGGAATGCTCTAGAACTGAACATCCGAAAGAGCAGCAGGTAAGCACGCCGCATCACTAAAGCATACTAGCTTCGTTGTGCTGATCGACAACAGCTAGACGTTTCTATCAAAGCCACATCAAAGCCCAGCGGGCGAGTTCGTGGCAGGGAATTTCAGAGTGCCCTGGACGACTCATTAGAATCTCCTAATGCAATAGAAGACCTTGCAGTCAAACGGGCAAGGGAAATGGTGAGCGCGCGGCATTAGCAATTGAGATTAACCCAAGTTACTGATTGGCAATAGCTACACCTCAGTCTTGAAGCGTTCCTAACCTATGGTGGCTGCTCTGTTCTTAGTGTAGTCGGCGAAGGTAAGCTGCGTGTACTCGCAACCGTTTTAGATCAATGCTACCGCCTTTTATAGCATTCTTTCCAGAGGGGAATACGTATTTTATTCAAAATACTCGGCAGCGACGACTCGCAGAGCAACAAGTAAGTGTGATCACGTTATTAGCTTAAATTGGTTTTGATTTATAGCTAAGCCTTACTAGACCAAACTCGCCGTTCAAGCGCTTTTAGAATATGACAAACGGGCTGTCCTTGAGGTAGTTAACGATGGCAAGTCACACAGCCGCTACCTCTGTGTTCTAGCGCTAATATTATCCCTAGTTATCTGCGGCAAACAGTCCGACGAAAAAGCCTGCCCGGTGGCCGGGGATAACGACGGAGACTTTGAAGGGGAAGACGACATTGGTGCCGAATGCGAACTTAATGCCGCCAAATATAAAGGAGCTGTGTTTAGGTCGGGTGAGTTAGCTGGCCAGCCTGAAATGGATTGCAATATGGGCTCCAACAAGTCTACGCTAGAATGCGATACGACATCCGACGAGTCTGGGCCAGAATGCGATATGGGTTCCACCAAATATGGACTAGAATGCGACATGAGTTCCAACAAGTATGGACTAGACTGCAATACGGGGTCCGACAAATTTAAGATAGTAGCTGGGCCAGACCAAAATACGACATCGAACCCAAACATGAGCACCGAGGGGCATACAACAGCTGAGGACGAAAGTTTCGAAGTACCTTGGCGCGTTATGAGTCCAAAATGCCGTGGCAGCGAAGATGTCGAAGACCATGACACCAAATCGGACGAGTCAAAAAATGAGGTTAAGGTATATTCCGATGTAAGGTCGGACGATTCTCGTACACTAGCCGAGCCAAATGAAACGAAACCAAGCGAAACCGACAATAAGCCAGCAGCCATGGAAGAGGTCACAAACCATGTTGCGACTACACCAAAGGCACCCGGCACAGTTGTCACAAAGGGTAAGAGAAAGTGTCATAGCCTTGGGAGCACTAGTCCACCAATTGTAGATTTGGTATCAACCAATTCCTCGCCCGTCATGCACAAAAAAAAGTGCCCTGCTTTAGGAATATTTGCGACGGGCTCAATTGCAAAGAAACCTGCATGATGTTACGCCAAGGGAAGGAAACAAAGCAAATGCTGCGATTTGCTGAATTGGGCTAGGTTAGGGCTTTGAAAGGCATTTGTAGCTTTGGAATTGTCGTAGGGAATTGGTTCCTAAGCCAGATTATATAGAAGGCCAACATTAAGCTCAAAAATAGAACCTAGCCATTCACTTTCCGAGCACTTATGACATGCCTTTTAGAACGCCGTACATTTCAGAACATCGTGCATAAGCAAAAGGTAGTTAATTGATAAATTATAGCATAGTGTCGACCTAGTGCAGATCACTCCTCTATTAGGGTTGGGATGCTTATGATTTATCCACCGTGTATATATAGCATCATTTTTTTCGTAGATTAATCTTTACACGAGTTCATTCCTGACCTAAGAGTGCCGGTCCGACACATAGGAACCAAAAATATGTCTATACCTTTTAAGGTCGCGGAGGACAGCCGGGCGCGCTAAATTAGAAAGAGTCTAGCCAAAGCTAACATGCTTTTGACATGACAACCATGCTAAAATCAAAACATTGCCCTCTGCAACACGACCAACGCCAACTGTCCTCCTAAAACTTCCACTCTTCTCCTCTACTCTACTTAACAGCAGCAAAACCAATGCTTTAAAGAAGGCTCGCGCTTTATATTCTCCTCACTGCAATCGCCCACTAACTAGGCACATAAAAATGGGAGACCGTAAGCTTGAAGCGGCAAAGCAGGTAGTAAGTGCGCAGCATAATGAACAGATTGGGTTCGTTCCACTAACCAACAACAGCTGACGCTTGCTACCGAAGACTTATTTCAATATGGTGGTCGTCATGTGCTCGACGTTATTACGAATGGTAAGTTCCACATATTTCGTTACTGCGATAAAATAACGCTAATATTCTTGTAGTTCTTTTTCCGGAGCTCAACGGCGATGAGGAGGAGAAGTACAACAGGGAAAAGTTTCGGGCACAAGCAAAAGTAGAAGTCATTGCTCAGACAAATCACTCTCGTTCTACTAACCCATACTAGGTTAAACTTACTGCAGAGACCCTAATGGAATTTGAGAAGCGGGCCGTTCTTGAAGTTGTCAATAATAGTAAGTCACACGATTACAGATGTCTGCACTTTATGCTAATACCCTGTCAGTTCTCTACAACCCAGAGGCTGACTTGGAAAGCACGAGCCTACAATCCGAAGCCACTAAAGCTAAAAAGCTCGCATTAAGGAAGAAGCCAGATAGCCAGACTGGGCTTAATAAAAAGAATGTCGTACCAGCGAAGACAATTGATCTCGTAGAGCTTGAGAAAAAGGTAACTACTGCCAGTCCTTCTCCAGCTAAGCCCAAGAGAAAGCAAAATGGTCAGGTAGAATTACTATCACCAAGCGTTAGGCCGAAGAAACTGCGCCGGAGGAAGCAGATAGATTAGAAGCGGGAAAGATAATAGCACGCATTCTGAATGTGAGAAATCAGAATCGGTGGACTCTAAATACCCAGGTAGCTGTCTAAGTGAACTTAAGCAACTTTTGGATAACAGTCGTGGTTTCGACATGTTTATATACCAAAAGACTACCTAATTAACATGAATTATTCTCATCATAGTGTAGACAAACATAATGCACATGAGCAGAACTATCCTTTATTTTTTATACCCATGTCGTGAAGCCTTTTGGATTAAAGCCATTATGCTATTGGCGTTTTAAAGCCGCCAGAGAGCTAAACTTCCATAGCCTAATTATGTGTGTTAGAATAATTTACAACAATGTCCGTATTCTAATATCATGTCATTGCCCTTCTTATAGCATTTGTAGGAAATGGTTTTGGCATGACATCATGCCAGAAGGATTGTTAGCGGCAGCCCCACTAAAGTTTGTTAGCTTGTTTTTGTAGGGCAATCAAAACAACGCGACCACACTTTCAAAAAATCCACTCTTCTCTATTTGTTCGCAGCAACCAAAACAACTACCTCAAAGAAGGCTCACATATACCACTCTCCTTGCCATACCAAAACGCTTTAATGCGATGGGGGACCGAGCAAAGGAGCAGGTAAGCATATAATATCCCTAGGACTGATCAGGTTTTGTACCACTAACCGATAGCAGCTGAAGCTTTCTGTCGAGGAGACGATGGAATTCGGCGGGCGGACTGTCCTTTACGGGATTACCCAGGGTAGGTCCTACAAATTTATAGTATCAGAACGATAGTAATACCCTCTAGCTATGTACCCAGACAAGTCAATATACTTCAAGGAACCCACTAAAGGGTTTCTCAATGCTAAGAAACAGGTAAGGGATATAACATTAGTAAGACGAATCGGCTTTGGTACATGGCTAATGTATACTAGATGACGCTTGCTGCCGAAGCCTTGTTAAAATATGACAAACGGACCGTCCTTAACGCGATCAATGACGGCAAGTGATACAGCCATTGTATTAGTGTTGCAATATTAATATCTTATTAGCTCTCTTCAGCGAAAAGGTGGATAAAGAAACCACAAACACAAAGGACCGTGGGCCTCTTATAGCCAAAAAGGGTCACGAAGACTTCAGCGACAATGGAGACCGTAACATTAAAGGGAATAAGGATATGACCGCCAAAGGGAATGAGGATACGAACACCGAAGAGGATGAGGATATGAACACCGAAGAGGATGAGGATATGAACACCGAAGAGGATGAGGACATGAACACCGAAGAGGATGAGGACATTGATGCTGAAGAGAATAAGGATATCAACGCCAAAGAGAATGAGGATATCGACATCGAAGAGAATGGGGGTTACAATATTACACCGCATAAATTAACAGCTGGGTCTGAGGCAGATTCCAATACGGGGTCCGACGAGTATAATACACTAGCTGAGCCAAAGCAAGATGCAATCCCGATAAATACTGGAGCATTAACCAAGGTTACCAAGAATAATACGGCCAGCGAATATATTGCCAGTATCGATAAACTTGCGGATTCAGTGAACCAGAGTAGTCCTTCCAAACTTGATGCTCCCGCAAAAATCAGAAGGCCGTTACCTAGAAGCAGGAGAAGGGACGTTCACCAGTGACCAGTAAGACGTCTTCCTCTGGGACGGGCAAGAAACGAAAGCCGAGATTAGTCGGTAATCGGTCTGGCCAGGTAAAGGCTTGAAAGGCATTCCAGCTTATAGAGTGTTGTGGGGAAGCGGTTTCTAGGCCGGATTACATAGAAAGCCAATATAAGCTAAGAAATAGAACTTAGCCATTCACTTTCTATGCAATTGCGCATGTAAACTATACACAAGCTAAAGGTAGATAATTGACAAATTCTGGCATAAAAATATACTAAAAACATGCTTGTACCTTTTAACGCTACAGAAGACAGGCAGGGCGGGCTAACTAAAAAGAGCCTAGCCAAAGCTGACGTGCTTTTGACATGACAATATGCCGAAATCAAAACAACCCTCTACAACGCGACCAACGCCAACCATCTTCCAACAAACAAACAGCAAAACCAAAGTACTTTAAAGGAGGCTCCCGCCTTCTATTTTCCTCACTATTTTGTCCGACTAGCTGAAAAACGGCACAAAACACCTTAATGCAATGGGAGGCTATGATAAACTCGAACGGGCGAAGGAGGTGGTAAGCGCGCAGCATCGCTATAATACATCGGGTTCGTTACACTAATCAGTAACAGTTGAAGCTCTATGCTGAAGATTTATTTCAATATGGTGGCCATCATGTGCTCAATGTGATTAGGGATGGTGAGTATTACACCTGCGATGCTAATTTAGAATAATGCTAATACTATTGTAGCACTTTTTCCGGAACGTGACGACAAGGAGGAGGAAAGCGAGAAGAAAGTCCGCACAGAAATACAAGTAAGCGTTATTACTTTATTTAGACAAATCACCCTCATTCTATTAACCTATACTAGGTTAAACTCGCCATAGAGACGCTAATGGGATTTGAGAAGCGGGCCGTCCTCGAGGTCATTAATGATAGTAAGTCACACGATTATAGATGCCTGCGCTTTATACTAATACCCTGTCAGTTCTCTATAGCCCGGAGGCTGATTTGAAAGGCGCGGACCTGCAGTCTAAAGGTCACACTGAAGACCAAAAGCCCGTCTTAGCGAAGAAGTCAGATAGTCACACGGGGCTTAACAAGAAGTCTGCCGTACAAAAGGACCACAACAATATCATGGAGCTTAAGAAGCAGGTGGACCAGCTAATTGCTGCCAGTCCTTCTCCATCCAAGCCCAAGAGAAAGCAAAAAGATCAGGTAGAGTCACTATCACCAAGCGTTAGACCGAAGAAACTGCGCCGGATGAAGCAGGCAGATTAGAAGCGGGAAAGATAATAGCATGCATTCTGAATGTGAGAAGTCGGAATCGGTGGCTGTCTTGGCGAACCTAAGCAACTTTTGAATAACAGTCGTGGTTTCGACATGTTTCCAAACCAAAAGACTACCTGATTAACATGAATTATTCTCGTCACAGTGTAGACCAATGCACTACGCACGAGCAGAACTTCACTTTTCATGTTGTGTTGCAAAGTTGGCAACTCCATAGATGCAATAGCGTATGATATGGAGCCGATTTGTAACCGGATATACCCTAGAATTGCGCGGTCTGCGCTGCTAACCCACCAAGGCTCAGTATGGCACTGCTTTTTTAGCGCATGTGAGGCGGTCGATGGATCGGTAATTTGAAATCAAACCAACCTCGTCTTTCCCCATCATATTGCGACTAGAATTTTGGAATGCTAAATCGGTAGATGCAGTCGACGCGTAGCTATAGGCCCCGCCGAAATCACACCCACGGTGCCTTTGACTTGGAAAAAAAATCCACCTCGCCTCCAAAGTCGCAAAATTTCGCCTACTAAAAACAATTCCACCCACGGTACGGTGGAGAGAAGGCGTATGATCTCAAAAAGCATATATTCAAGCTCGTCTTGGAAATCACGTCCTGCTAGCTATTTTAGAACTTGCCCAAGCTATATCTCCCGCTGATACGCGCCCTAATAAGCCAACATTAATGTATCAGCATATTCACACTGACCTTCACCCTGCATTAGGCAGATTGTCCGCGGGTTCTCACACTTAAAGCATAAAGTGTATGTTGACAGCCAGCCCTTATGTCGCCTCTGTCCCTTAGAAAACCGCCGCTGACCCTCTTCTATAGCCATACATTTAAAGTTAAAGAACCTCCACTCGCCTACCGTCCGACACTTCTCCAACGCATGGTCTACTCCCCGTACCGTTTCCAATGTGCTCGGATCCAGCGAGTCCACCAACTAGCAGAGCAAGCAGCTGCCTTTGAGCAGCTTTAAGTTGGCAATAATACCATTGCAAGCAACACTCTTAGTCACGCACATGCTGCTTTAGCAGCCGACTTCCTACCTCCAAGTCCTCTGCGTTGCTGGAACTCTCAGACTCGTCCGCCCCTTCCAACATTCCTACACTATCCTCCCTTGATTCACTGGCCGCCGCCAGCTCAATCTCATCAGCGCCAACCAAAATGCCTAGCTCTCTACAGCGGTTACATGACGTACTCTTACGTCTGCACGTCTGCGGTACCTTATCAAGGAAGATGCTGAGCGGCAGCAACCGACACCGCGGATTATCTAGGTATCGGGCGAACGGGCGGATATAAATCATATGGATGGCCATGATGTGGGAGGTAACAGCGGGCAAAAACCGCAGCATATGTCGGTTATCGCCAATCATAGCGCGAGTCTTGGTGTAGTTATCCATGCTGACAAGGATCCCTTATAAAGGTAAATGCTGCGTCGGACAAAGCTGCTATTGCAGTGTTTGAGGGAACCTATCTCAGTGGCACGGGCGGGCATACCAGAGGTAAGATGGGCAGCGAGCAACAACAAATGCAGATACTCCTTCTCATCCTGCAACCAACGAACGCAAGCGGTCCGGCTCCACTGCTGCCCTGAACGGATGAAGAGGCGAGGGTAGGAGGTGCTCCCGCCAAGTCGGAGAGTCTGATAGAAGCGAACCAGCTCCATCCAATGTTCCTCTAACTTGTTGTTGCACGGATCACGGAGAAAAAAGTAACCTTTATCAAGGCATCTCCAGTCATCCTAGAGGCTACCAAGCTTAGGTATGGCAGCCCAGAAAACTCGAAGAATATCGCGAGCTGACTCCTCTAGTTGCGTAAGGACGGCATAGATGTAGCGGCGAAGTTATCCATGTTTAAGACAAGAGAACCTAGACGGAGAACTTGGCCGTCTTCCTCCCAGATCAGGAGGCCCCGATGAGGCTCGTTCTCTAGGGTTGCCCGGGCAAAGCTACGCAAGTGAACGACCTCCTCAAGGGTTCGGCCGCAGCCCCAAGTCAGAGAGGTGCTCTGCAGCACTAATTTTAAATCTGCCATGGTCGATCCGATCGCCCAGGTCCTCCAGCTCAGCTCCCACGGCGGTCCAAATTTGGCCATGACATTCTGATGCCTTTGGGACAGTGGCAGATTGTACCCGTCAAGGCGTTCCGCTTAGAATCAAGACTGAAGATGCGGAAAACATAGCAGAGGAACTGCTGACATACACTGATGTAACGCCGCCGCGCAGCCGGTTGAATGTCGCGCACCGGTCTCTTCCAGGGCCTGTCTAGGTTCCAGTTGCCGAGCCAGCGGAGCAGAGGCTCCAAGGTTGTGTGAAAAGCTGCGAGGCAACGAGTAAACATCTGCTTCGTCTTACGCATCAGCAGGAGCAGCCGTCGCTCGGTGTTCTCTGGGAATATCTGTAATATTTTCTCGGCATATAGATCCCGGATGATATAGTCATCGGAGCCAATTTCCGACATGCAGTATCGGCGAGACGGCTGCTGACTGGTTAAAATGATGTGCTGGAGGGAACACCTGCCAAAATGCACATGCCAGCCGGTTTGATTAAGCCAGACGGTAGGTTGATCCGGGGGAAGATTCAATGGGTCGACTTGCTGGTCGGCTTGCATAAGCCGCCGGTGTTCGGCTTCGAGTGAGAGTTGCAGCTCAGCGTTGACTGACAGTGGCTGAATCCGATCAAACCCCTGGCCGAGGGAGAAGGGGAGGGACGGCAACCAGATGTAGCAGGCTCTATGCTATAGTTGCTGTCAACCGCATTAACCTCAAGGTCGCTATCGAAAGTGATCGAAAGACTATCCTCTCGGTAATCCGAGTCGGAACATAATAAGGTCCCTGCGTCAGAAGAGGATGACGGGTCCGGATCCAAGTTATCAGCCTGACTCGGGGAGTCGGACCTATAGCTACGTGGCCGCCGACCATCCGCCGAGGAGGGGAAACTGCCGCTATTAACGGGTGCAAGACTAGGAGCTCGCCGCCCGCGAGCAGAGCTGCATGAACAGGAAGAGGGACTAGGAGAGGAGGAGCTCCTAAGGGCGGTTAAACGCACGTGACAGAATTCCTCCCTGCGCTGCTGGTTGTAGAGCTGCATCCGTTGGGCGAGCTGGTCCAGAGAGATCCGCGTCTGCGTCTGTGGCTAAGAAAGTTCGGCAACAACGGAATGGGGAAGGGCATCGGGGACAGGTGCGGAGATAATCCAGGTAGCGGGATCGGCAGGCCTAGTCCAGCACTGCACAGCAACTATACGAAACTGCAGACCGTGGCGATTGTAATTCGAGTGATGTTTACACTGCTAATGCGAGTGCGCAGCCTTAGCGCCGGTCGTATGATAAGAGCAGTGACTGCAAGCAAGACCCAACTGCAAAGGCAGATCGACTAAGGATGCGGAGTAGTCGGGCAAAGGATGCAAATCGGCCAGAGAGATGCAAGGACGGTCCCGGACAGCATCGACAATCCACCAACGGGCCAGCGGAGCGGGCGTACGGAGTATTCTAGTAAGATGACGCTGTAGAGTGGTGCAAAGAGCTGAGCGATTAGGAAGGGCGCAACCGCGGCCAAGGCAGATGACTGTGCGATAAGCTTCGTTATAAAGCAAGAAGTTATAGTTGGAGGAGTGTAGAGAGGAGCGTATAGCTATTCGCGCGTTTTTTAACGTTATGGAATATCCCGATCGGTTGGAGCCATTTGTCTTTTTAATTGAAAGAGGCTCGAGAGTGCAGAAGAGATGGAAAGTTGTTTTATTAAAGGGGATGAATAAAAGGCGACGAAAAAGGGGTTCAGTTTTGGTTTTTATTTGGCGTGGTTGGCGTGTACGTATAAACAAATAAAGTGTTAAATCACGACATTAAGTTTAGTTTCCTTATTGCGCGGTTACCGTAGCGCGGCGGACGGAGAGATTTTACACAAAAGGGACTAGTTTTGTTATTATTGCGTGGTTCAGCCACAAGGGCGAACGTTGAGGTATTGCGGGGCAATTAATGGACATTTAAGGTGGTAGAGAATTTGGTAAAAGATTTGATAAAAGATTTGATAAATACCTATAGCTGCATCAATTTTAGCTCAGGCGTAATGCATTAGGAGACGCCAATTTTCCTTTTATACTCGCTTCGCTTCTGCTATTATTTGTCAGCACTGACACGCCTGCCATAGGGGCGCGACAGCACCAACTAATATTAAATATTGGTAAGAGCACTATATTATAGCACCCCAGTTTCACTATTGGACTATAGAACTTGCATTAATTGCTCCCTATTAGGGAATTAAAGTGGCATTGGTTTAAAAAAAAAAAGATTTAAAAAAGGTTTGGCATGTCAACATGCCGAAACCAAGTCACGAGTTATTAACGAAACGGCCGAGTTTCCCACAACACTTACAACGTAGTGGCCGCCATATTTAACGCAGAGTGACGTCAAGGGGACGCAACGCTTTTTAAAATAATCGAGGCAGAACATCTAGCGAAGCTTCGCTCGAGAACAGTATTATAGGGGAACCTTCTATGGCGCTTCTATATCGTTGGCCGGTGAAAATCCAGGTTTATAGTCGCAACTGATTGCTGGGTCGCCGATTGCACAACGCGCATACCTCACTTACTGTAGTTTTATATAGGAAATTCACTTATTGCTTAGAGGCATTATCTCTTCAATTAGGTTAAATGCAATTCTAATAGGTTCTTGAACTTTAAGGAGGTACGCGACTGAAATAGGGTAGTAAAATAAATCAATTTTGGTCAACAAGGGGGGATTAAACGCGAGCGACCTTTTCAATATGTCTGTGGACCTCTATATAATAATGCAACAACTATTAAAGAAAACCAACGAGCAAGAAGAATGCATTTTAACCATATGGCACTATATAATGTTAGGATCCTCACACACATTGTACAAGCACAGCATGGCATTTACCATTAGACTAAAAAGCTTGCATTAATTGCTTCCTGTAGGGAATCGAAATGGCATTGGTGAATAAAAAGTTTCGGCATGTCAACATGCCGAAAGCAAGTCGCGAGTTGTCAAGGAAACCGCTCAGAGTTTTCACAACATCGCTCAATTCCCTCACCACTTACTTCTTCTCCCCACTACCTACTTCCAAACCCGTTGCTTCCTTAAAAGCTAAGGTTATTTCCTTAAGCCAGCCCATCACTTTCAACCCTGCCGCTCTTCGTAATGGCAGATCCAGTTACCCCGAAAAACAAGTCTATTCCGCTCAAGGTACCGGCATCGCCAGCTGTTAAGAATGCTGTACTCAAAGTAAGGTTTTTCAATTTACTAGACTAAACATGCCTGCTAACATATCCTCAGCAAATCAGCCGCATAGACAAGGTCCTTCAAGCTCAAGATGATCCTGCGCAATTTAACATTATAATTCAAATGATTGATAGGTATCTTAACGGAATTGAGGAGAAGCTAGAAGATACGGAGGAGGCCGAAGCCGATGATGAGAACTATCTTGGTAGCGGGCATGATGATTCCGCTGAGGATGAAGTGGAAGATGAAGTTGACGATAATGTGGATGATGACATTCCAAATTTCTTTAAGGAAGCCAAGAAACGAGATGGACATGAGGGCGAGGCGTCAGCAAAACAAGAAAAGGAAGCCGAACACGTAGGTGATGCGTCAGCAGAACAAGAAGAGGAAGCCGAACACAGAGGGGATGCCTCAGCAGAACAAGAAGCTTGGGATTCAAACACAAAAAAAGCTACCACAAAAGTCTCCCAGGCAAAAGAGAATAAACTTCTTCCAATTACGCTAGATATTTCTAATGACTGGAACGTTGACAGCATCACTGCTGCAAGAGACAATTTCTTTGCAGCAGTTCACGGTCTAACAGTCAAGATGAAGAAGAACAACAAAAAGATCATCAAGAAGATTACGGAAGAGGAAGCCATTGATATTACGAACTTCTTCTTCAACCAAGTCATGGGCAAGCCAGCCTATAATCGCCTCTCTTCGCTTGTGCGGTCATACAACGAGCATGACGACGGTGAACCGGATAAAGGACTTTCTGAGAGAGCCGACGAGGCAGCAAAGAACACGAAGCATGCCACCCTTAAGCACTTTTTTACGACTATGGGAGCTGTCACTAGGGCCAGTAGACCAAACAATAGCATCATCCAGCAAATCTACCATCTTCACATGCTTAAGGATCTAGCTGAAGCTTATATGAAGCTCATTGTTGAGGTATCCACCGAAAAGCCAACTGCGATGGGGAAGGAAAAGAAGAAGAGGCTGCTGGAGGAATTTGAGAGTCAGGGCTATGGTACTGATATTGGACAAGGCTGGAAGACTGCCGTCAATAAATATATCTGTGACAAGCTTGGATACACTCAAACTATACTCTCCAATAAAGTACAAAGCGGGAAGGTTGTCCAAACATTGGTGGACGAATTCGGCACTGGAATCGTTCCAGTAATACCCACAGGCGGGCTTCGCTAGTAAGTTAACACCTGGTAAACAAGCATAGTACTAATGGCTGCAAGTCTACAAAATTTCAATGCTCTGGTCTTGGCCGAGGTCTATCCGATCCTGAACCAAAACGCACCCGTCCTACGAGAACTCTGCCAAATTGTTGACGATATCATCTATCAACCGTTAATTATTGGTCAACCTCTCAGGGTCCGGGAGATCAAGACCACTGGCAAGATATTCATGGATAGCCTGCTTAAGGATGCCAAGGAATTAGAGGCTGCGGAAGTGGAGAATGTGGATATGATGGAGGTGGATTCGTAGCGGAGAGCACCCGTTTTGGAGGACTGCTAGATAATTGCTTGGCGGTTTTTGAACTATGTTTCGCAGAGATAGAGAATAGGGCGAATGTTTCGGCATACTAATATGCCTAAACGTCTTGTATAATAACATAAAAATACCAGAGATCACCTAGCATCAACAAAGGACCTTCTTGTGTTTGTAGCTACACTAAATCTTTACATCTTGTTGTAAGCGCGTGTTGGTCGCGCTGATCAAACGGCGTAAATTCATCCATTTGGAATTAACACGCACAGCTACTTCTTTACTAAACCAGGCCTTCCAGATTGTACACGTACAGGGCTTCCCGCCCTTTAACCCCCACCCATCTTTATCTCTACTAACTACTCTGTCACGCCAGAATATTCGCCTACACTACGTATGTTTGTAATTTTCCTGCTCAGCTATTCTATTATATTACTGGGAGAGATCAATATAACTAACACTCATCTCAATACCCATCTTGACACGTACTCGCAAGAGAATAGCATGGTTAGTATTAAACGTTCGTGATTTTGGCATGTTAACATGCCAAAAGGAGGTCGGGTATCGGCAGCAGGAATTAGATAAGCTAGTTGTTAATGGCAACCCCGCTGAGTTTTCGATAACACAACAATATCGCTTAATCCCCCCCACCACCTACTTCCGAACCTATTACTTCCTTCAAAATTAAACACTCTTCAAAGCCAAGGTTTTTTCTTTAACCCAACCCATCACTTTCAACCCTGCCGCTTTTCTTAATGGCAGGTCCAGTCACCCCGAAAAACAAGTCCATTCCGCGCGAGGTTCCGCCAACGCCAGCTGTTGGGGAAGCAATAGTCAAGGTAGGGCCTTGCAATGAAATGAATCCAAGACCGCTCACTAACACGCGCTCAGCTCCTTAGGGGCATGTCCAAACTTCTAGAGGATTTTCACCATGACCCGGTACAACATGCACACTGCATCCGCCTCTTCAAAATATACCTTGATACCCTAAAGGGAAAAAGCGAAGAACAGGCGGATAAAGCTTCCGGAGCAACAACTGCTGCTGCTAAAACTTCCTCAGGAACCGAAAAGGAACCCCAAGAGGACGGCAAGGAATACATTGATAGCGGGCACAACAGTGTCGGTGAAGACGAAGAGTCGGAGGTGGAAACCGAAGGTAATGTAGACAAAGATATTCCAGAGTTTCTTGAGGAAAGCAATGAGGGAGGAGCCGCAGAAGAAGAAGAAACCAAAGACGGAAGTGAGGCCGAAGCTGAAGCTGAAGGTGGAAGGGAAACTGCTGCCGAAGAGGAAGTGGGAGGCTTAGAGGGAGCTGAGGATACAGCGAGGGTCTCCAAAGCAAGAAAGAAGGGACTTCTTCCGATTAAGTTCAACCTGAGTGAGACTGTGGACATTACCTGCATTACAGGAGCGCGAGATGAATTCTTTGCCACAGTTCGCTTCCTCAAGTTTGACGCTTTTACGAACAACAAGAAAACCGTTATGAAGGTAACCGAAGATGATGCGATCAAAATTACCAACTTCTTCTTCAGTCAGATCATGGGCAAGCCAGCACTTAACCGTCTCTCTTCACTTGTGCAGTCATATAACAAACATAATGACGCTGAACCGGACAAAGGAGTTACCGAGCGAGCCCAGGAGGCCGCGAGAAGGACGATTAACCGTACCCTGAAGCACTTCTTTGAAACTGTTGGAAAATCCGAGGCATCGTCAAGAGGTACCGATAGTATTATTCACCAGATCTACATCATTCGCATGCACATGGAACTCACAGAGGCGTACATCGAGCTAATCAAGGAAGCTACATTCACGAATGAAGCCACTAAAGAGGAGAAAGCAAAGAAAAAGGCTCTAAAAGCGGAGCTTAAATTGAAGGGATGTCCCACTGCAAAAGGAAAAGGGCTGAAATCGGCAATGATTCAGTATATTTGTCGAGAACTGGCTATGGAGAGAAACGCACTGGAATACATAACCCAACGCGGAAAGTCCGTCAAATGTTTAGTCGACCAGGTCGGTCCTGGGATCATCCCAGTACTACCAGAAGGAGGCATGAATGTGTAAGTCAACGCCGTCTTAGAGCTCAATACTATACTAACAGCGGCAAGCCTGCATCGATTCAATGCTCAGGTTATGGCCCAAGTCTATCCAATTCTACTCAAAACGGCATCTTTCCTGAAGCCAATTTGCGAAGTTATTGATGAGACTATCTATCAGCCATTGGCAATTGGTCAGCCTCTTAAGGTCAAGGCGATCAAGACTACCGGAAACAATCTCTTAAACAGTCTGAACAAGGCTATTGAGGAGGCAGATAAGATGGAGGTGGATTAACCTTGATGGAGCAGGGTGGCGTGGTAGTGTAGAATGGCCTGCTTTTTGTTTTCTGAAATCACGTAGCATAGGCTTGTATAGGGCTAAGGAGCCTAAATTCTGGACTCTACCTTACCAATATAATATAATTTTAAACGTGCGACCCTTCTTTAATCCACTGTGCTCTCAACAGTCTTAACCGTACGCTAATGAACATCCCATGCTCTACAGAGCGTCCCTTTTAGTCTTGAGGCTTCCACTTCACCATAGTGATCATAGCTAGGGTACGCGTGAGCTGGTGTCAGCATATACTACGGCCTCGAGGATAAATGAAGATGAGTCTTTTGGCATGCTCGAATGCCAAATCCTCATATATAAATAGGTTGCAACAATAAATCTATTACCACTGTACCGTCGCCCCACTAGTGCTTCGTTAATGAGATCGTTTTACGGTTCTCTTTTTTAGATGCTTACATGCTAAATCGTCATTTCTCTAGCTTACTCAAGATAACCAGTCCTTGTTATGAGACTGCTTTGCGCTTGCAGTATTAGCTTTCTAGTTAATTTCATCAAATGCAAACTCCATAATAAGGCTAGCACCAACGGAGCGTTTGGCAACGCTCTCCGAGGTATATGCTCGGCTGCAGCTGCACAATGGCTGGCGAAATCGGCGTCGTCTGACGTCATGATACGCTCGCTTATACAACACGTTAGTTTCCAAAACAAACAACAGCTGCTTTGCTTCCTCTCCGTCGCCCTCTCCCACTTCTAAATCAACATCACTTCAGCCAGCTGTTCTATATACATGGTATGAAGTCAAAGATGATAAAATCCCACACCTTTCTAATATTCTTGTATTAATGGCGCGAAAGCAAAAGAAAGCGCCAAAGCCAATAAAATATTGTGCTGGAACTATAGAGGACCGTGCCGGAGTGATTAGACAGTGTCAAAGAAATGTTGCCCAGAATGACACTTTCTGTCATGACCACCGCGAAAAATCAATCAGCACTTCAAATCCGTATGTTACCACGGAACACACACCACCAGCATCGCCGCTCCATACATTACCAGCAGCGTCGCTCGATGCACCACCAGCAACGCCGCTCGCCTCTGCAAACACAAGCCTACGAAAACTTGATACCTCTTACGACTCGACTCCACACAAAGCTAATCTAAAGAGCACCTTAGATGGCAACCTCCCCGCTCGACGCGAAGTCTTTTGTGCTAATCTCGAAGAGCTTACCCTTGTGAAGATGGATTGTGGAAAGAAAATCGATTCTCTCTTTAGAGAAATAGAAGGAGCAGCAGATACGTTGAGGAACTTGGAGGAGATGAAACAATCATTGCTCAATTCAGAGGCGTGGCAGAACTGGCTTGAAGAGATGCACGGCTCCTACAAGTCTGGCCAACCGCTACTGTCACAAGGAAATTTTTACGAAATACTCACGGAAGCGCAATCGATACTCTCTAAGAATACTGCCGCTAAGCCCTGGCGTTTCCGAGATATCCTTCGAGAAAAAATTGACTTTGAAGCTCCCCATGAACAACCAGAGAAACTCAGAGCCCTCAAGCCGGATATCGTCGTTGTGAGCCCAGAATATCTAGCTCCGAGTCTTCCTGTATGCGGGCAATTTCACTGCGTCATGGAACATAAACGGGGGGAAAGAGCTTTGCAGGATAACATGGCGATCCAGGATTCACTAATTCGATGCTTACAAACATTCAACGACGACTTTTTCCGACAGTACTTGTATTCTGTCTTTGTAGCTGGAACAAAACTGCGCCTTTTTCAGCTCCATCGAGGGGGCATACTGTATTTTGAAAACGACGTGGATATCCAAGACCGTCCTGATATATTCTTGAAGTTCGTTACTTGGCTATCTTTTGCATCACTGAAACAGCTAGGTTATGGGGAGCGTTTGGATAGCATCGATGGGATGCGAGTTCGGTGCGAATGGGATAAGCCATCTAGACGCCCCAATGCGGAAGTTCTCGATTCACGAGGGACAACGGTGTGGAATGTTCAAGAACTAGAACCAGGACCTACAGAGCTTAACAAAAGTTTCGCTCGACTCAGCTTGAATGACAACACCCCTGGGATACTAAAGATGCAATGGGCATATGAGACGCGAAAGACCACTGAAGCAGATTTCCTACGCAAAATTTCCGACATGCCTGGCGTACCAAAATTTATTGCCGAGTATACAGGTGCCTCGACAAAGGACTTTAGCAGCCCCGACTCAGAAATTGTACGCATCCCCTTGAGATCAGCGTACACACACCCAATATTCCCCTCCAGCAGCACCTATGAACCTTCAGGAGGCGGCTCTAATAGTATCACCGTCCAAACCCCCATCCCTAAAAAATCACGCGCCTTTCCTAGCACAGATGACAGCCTCTCCCGCCAACAGCGCTGGATTCTAATCTCATACTGCGGTGCCTCAATTGATGATACAAGCGACCAAATAATACCTGGCAAACCCTTCACTACTGTCGACCGTATCCGTGCCCTCCGTTCCGTCATTCGCACTATTTGCAACCTCTTCTGTAGGAGACGGATCGTCCACCGCGACATTTCGGCGACTAACATTCGTATTGCTCCACCTCCTGCGTCCGATTCTGAGCAGCCAGCAGGCAACCTCATTGACTTTGATATGGCGAGCTACTGGGATGCCGAAAGTACTGGCTCCAAGGCACGCACCGGCACACCCATATACATGGCGGTACAAATACTCGTCTCAAAAACGCCGCCAGTATGCCATTTACCCTGGTACGACATCGAGAGTGTGTTCTGGGTGCTGCTTATTGGCGAAGCCGCACGGGCAGGTAAGGACCTTGAGTACCCAGCCGGGACAAGCTTGAAAGCGTTAGGACTCTTAAAAGAGCACCAACTGCTCGTGACCGGGTGGTTGGAGTTGACGCAGGAAGACTACATGCAGGGCCCTGTGGGTAAGCTGTTATGCCGGATGCGGGGGTTCCTATTTGACTATTATTGGGAACCGACACGGGAGCAAGAGAGTCGCATTATGTTAGATGTAATGTACGAGGCGGAGAGGTTTAAGACGCAAGGGTGGAAGAATCCGAAGGAGCGTGCGGATAATATCGCAAATGCTTTAAAGGAAGGCGTGGAGAGGATTGATACTTGGTTTGAGGAGTGTATTAATGAGCTTTGAGCTGAATAAACTACTCTATTAGTGGTACAGCCCCTATCTACCTCCTCTTCGTGAAGGCAAATATTTCGTATAGGCGGTCCTTGGTCTGTTGTGCCTTTGAATTAATCTTGAATTATATGTGCCTCAGGGTAGGGTCCTTGTGGTACCTCTTTGTTTCTGGGAAACCGCTGGAGAAGAGACCAGCATCGACTCTAGACGAATGGTGTAGATCGCCAGGACTCCCGTAGGTTGCGGATGGATTATGGTGATTACTGCCCTTTCTAGCTCTATTGTTCTCTTTCGGAACATCAATCTCAATTATTAATAAGCAGCTCTAGCAGCTTCTTCGGATGCCCTTTCAATTTCATTCAACGCGCTGCAGTTAGCACCAGCGGAGTGTCTTTAGTGTGGCCGTTAGCCGTAAATCCTACCTCCATTGAAGCGGCCTGATTAAATAACCTGGCACAATCACTGAATGGCAAAAGATTTTCTATGACTGCATAGTGAGGGCATATTTATAACTTTATTGGCTGAGACCCCCATGCTTAATGCAACTAGAGCCCATAATCCCAATAAAAAAGGTCAGAACTAGGGCCATCGGTCTAACTTACAGGGAACAGATCCTTTGAGATAGGTGTCAAGAGAACCCATAGTATAAAAGGCGGTGATGAGGAATTAGTCTTGTGCTTTTAGACGCCACAAACTATAATTATCTCTACTGTAATAAGATAAGGAATTAATAAGCTTAAGAGGCTGTGAATAGAAGGGTGTTAAAGTTAGAAGTCAAGAGCTTGGTAGATAGCATTGGTACTTTCCGTTCACCGTCGGCTTTTGGCATGCTGTTATGCCAAAACATCTTAACACTCATCTCGACACTCATCTCGACACTCATCTCGACACTCATCTCGACACTCAACACTCATCTCAACACTCATCTCGACACTCATCTCGACACTCATCTCGACACTCAACACTCATCTCAACACTCATCTTAACACTCATCTCAATACTCATCTTAACACTTATCTCAACACTCATCTTAACACTTATCTCAACACTTGTCTCAACACTTATCTTAATACTTATCTTAATACTTATCTTAACATTCATCTCAACACTTGTCTTGACACTTATCTTGACACTCATCTTAACACTTGTCTTGATACTTATCTTAACATTTATCTTGATACTTATCTTAACACTTATCTTGACACTCATCTCGACACTCATCTTAACATTTATCTCAACACTTATCTTGACATTCTTCTTAACACTCATCTCAACACTTATATTTTAGCATATTATCATGCCAAAACCGCATAACGCGACTTAACCCTAACAATTAACAACTTTCTTATTGTACCGCTTATTCGTCGTCTATGCTCATCTAACGGCTATATAACTGGGCGTCAGCTCTACAATCACTTCTCTACTAAACGGCCTATAATTTGGATAGATGTGCTTATATAAAAGCTGTGAAACAGTATAGATCAGCCTGTTATACTAAATACAATCATTTAGGAACATGTCAAAACATATAGTACCACTTTACTAGGTTTACTATTCGCTCTCTTGTTATATTAAATATACTCATTGTATGTTGCGTTAGCCATTAACATAAAAAAATTCCCGCAATAAACCCCTACATACTATAGTAGCTTTGAAAAAATGCCGCAGAAAGATTTATTGCCCTAAAAACCATACTTTTTAGCCTTACTTCCGCCGAAGTTCTTCTAGCATCAGCCTTCCATATCCACTTCGCCCTCTATATTCGTCGCACCCTCCTCATCCTCGCCGCCCGCATCAACCTCAGTCTCATCAGTCTCTAAACTGTTGCCCTTAGATATATTAGATATAACTTCATTAGTTACAATGACACCTCGCTACTTTCTAGCGGCTGTGCCTTCCGGACCAGCATTGAGCACCTTGCCTTCTCCCACTGCCTCGCTGATCCTTTCCAAAAGAGGTCTTTCAATGCCTGTCTTAATTTGTCCAATTGTAATGGGCTGACCAGCTTTAATGGGCTGATATAGATGCTCCTCCAGCAGCGTGCATATAGGGCTAATGAAAGGCGCCTGCGTCTTTAGCAGGCTATACACGGAGGCCATCCGTTGGTTTCCCCAGCGGTTTAGCCTAGTACGTTTAGAGGCGGTTTGAAAAGAAGCGGGGTAAGCTTACTTAGTCATGACGCCAGTGGGTAGAACAGGGATAATACCAGGGCCGAAAATCTCTATCAAGGCCATTACGCCTTGGGCCATCTGACAAGTGTTTTGCAGAACGGAGGGGGAGATATGGATTGAATTAGCTAGAAAGTTAATGACACATGACTGCCACCCCAGCCCACGGCTAGTTTTATAGCCTGAATCCCGGAGAAAGCCTAACAGAGCGGTGTCTTTGGCGGCGGCCAGGGTTTTAAGTTGATTAAATTGAGAAAGAAGTTCAACGTGTAACATGATCTGCTCCATTGCGGCAAGTCCACCTTGTAGATTTGGCCGTGAACGCTGGGTACGGGCAAAGGCATCAAAGAAGCTCCGCACTGTTGTAATATTAGCCTCGTCTTTAGCGGCTGCTTCCGCTCGCGCCCCAGCGCCCCTATCAATCCCGTCGTTATAGTCGGCAGTATAGCTCCGTAGCAATGCTTGAAGACGTGTTGCGGCTTTAGGCCCCATCATGTCGGCAAAAAAGAAGTTGGTAATCTCCACGGCTTCACGCTTGCTAAATCTCTGCCGCTCGACTTTGTTGTCCTTGGTTACTTCGACTTCTAACTTTTCAAGCTTTTTGTAAAACTTATCCCGTGCGACCTCAAGTGCGGCTTTATCGGCCTCTGCACTTAAAGCCATCCTGATTTTTTCAAGCTTGTCGCTGCAGGCGTCATGTTTAGTGGTAGGATCGCCGCCTTGTATGTTATTACTGCTACTGCCCACGTCTGCCTCGTCACTCAACTCATTAATGCTTGTATTTTCCTCGCTGCTGTCTTCAGCGGTTAGTTCGATTTCGTTGTCGGTAATTGGCAGGACTCGCGGTTGGATAATTTTGGGAAGATTAATGTGGTAGGTATCTGCGAGGGTCTTGACGTAGAGGCTAAGAGTAGCGACTATAGTATGAATCTGTTCGGTATCTGCCTCGTTTTTGACATGGTTTGAAAGGCTGGCCAGTGTCTAGAGTTTTCTATCTTAGAACAAACTGCGCAACCGGTAAGAACAAACGTATATACTTTACTAAGGTAATCTGCATTACTGGGGGTAGGATCTTCTATTTGAGAATCTTCTACCCTTCTTCGCTTGGTCGGTGGTGCTTTTCGCGGAAAAGCGTTTGACTTGCGACGGGTCATTCTAGTGACAAACAGCTGTATTACGAGCCACCAATGTAACAGCAATGAGAAAGAAGACGCCTTAGCATAGACTACCAGTAGTAGTAAACAAGGGCCTGGAGGTAAAGTTGGTGGGTTAAACACTTCACAAAAGACCTGCGGGAAGGTATCGTTGGATTGTTTTGACTTTAACGGAAGGTCTGTGCATCTACCTTATTCTAGTTAGAATGAAAAAAAACACGCAATTGCGGCGCCAATCCTCTAAGCCACGTGAAATATAATTACAGTATTAGCATTAGTATGCTAATTTTAGCATGTTAACATGCTAAAATATCACATACAGCAAGAGAATGTTATTTTGGTATATTTACATGCCAAAAGACAATAGTTTTACGCTGGAGTTAGCGCGGTAAAGTATATTATATTATCCTGTACATGCCCACCCCCGTGTATTAAACGCCGCCTACCATTCGGGATTTAGAACGCTTGTTTGATACCAGATGTAATACTGCCCTACTGAAACCCAACCCCCCTAGCGATTGCATCAACGCGAGCTACTGCATCCGCTAATTGTTGCATGCCATCTGGAATCCTCTCGCCATATTCTGTGATGTTATCGCGATGCAGTTGCGATGTCATGGATGTCATGTTCGGCCTAACCTTATTACCTTTCCACTCATTACTTTCTCTTGCTCGCGCCCGTTCAAAAGATGTAGGATACTGATCACCGGATGCCATAGTGTGTGGGGCGTCAGGCGAACTTTCTTGTGCACTCTGAAATTGTGAAACGGAAGTAAAAGAAGAGGTGCGGGACCCAAGTTTTTGAGGCTTTGGTTTTCGGGCTTTAGCCTGCTTGTCCGCGCGTGTGATGCGTTTTGTAGGAGGTTGCTCCTCTATAGACAAGCTTCTTTCTCTTTGAGGTTGCGGTTGGTGCTGGGTTGATGGCAATGACACCAGTTCGTTAAGTGGCTTCTTTGGTCCTTCTAAGCAATGCGTTTCTTGAAGTGTCTGGTCGATGCAGTCTGCAGGATGACTAGAAGGATCAATCCGCCGTCGCTTAAGAGCCTTTTTAGGTGGCATGAGAGCAGTACGCGAAGAGTCAGGTTTTAACTGGGTGGAAATAACTGTCGTATAGCTATGTTAATTATGAACACCTAACATTTCCAGATATTAACGCACCCAGGAATGCAGTAGAATAAAGTATATAAGGACCTTCATCTGGGTCCTCGCGAATAACTTCTCGCATGGCATTCTCGAGACTTTTACGCGCTGCATTAGAGCGCTGGGCGGAGGTCAGTATTGTCCGGGAGTCCCTGAACCGTTAGAAAAGTAAACCTTTTTCTTGCTATCACTTTTAGGCTGCTTCATCGCCGGTGGTCTGAGCCTGCTAGCGTACTATCAAGTGGGAGAGAGCAAAGAATTAGGCACGGCTTCGTAATAGGTGTAGTGCAGATAAAGTCAATCTTCGTAAGAAGGCGCGTAATAAGCGGGGTGCCAAACACATCGCCTGCCCAATTAGGAGTAGCTGCTTCCTTGGCGAAACAAGTGATAAAAGAATGTTAATATCCGTAGAAGTTACACTATTAGATATACATGTTATACGTGTTATTGAGTATATCAGAAGAACTTGGAGAAAATTTGCTTGAATGGGAAATTGTGTAAAAATTAAAATAAACTTACTGATGGTAAAGCTACGAGAGCTACTCCTTTACTACCCTGGCTACAACCCCTTCTATATACTTTTATCGTCAGCCTCGACTTCCTAACTAAGACTCTTGTTATATAACTGCTCCTTATCTTTTGTCTTACTGGACCCGTAAGCGTTGTTATATAATACTAACTAGTCGTCTTTCCCCACGAAACCCCTAAGAAATCAACAAGGGCAAACGATGCTAGCAATGCTAACCACTATACTTCAGAAACGGATATAATGCAGAGAGTGGAGATAAAGCCGGTAAAATACAATATATACCGTAGACAAGGAAGCCAGAAAGCGCCAATACCGCGTAGGACATCTGAAGGCCAGCCAAGTGTCGCCAGTTAAGGAGCCTATTTAATACAGTTATGATTATTGTTTTAAGCTGGAACAACCGTAACGTATAAAAAATGAATAATACGTCTACCTTTACAAGGGAACAGATCGCAATCCAAGTCCTTTTACTAACTAAAATAACTACTCACATATTAGTACACGCCATGGAGGACTAGCTGAGTGCGACAACTTGCCTTTTAGGTTGGTGATGTTTGTGGTGGTTTAAGTACCATTGTAAAATAAAACAGCCCTTGTGGCGTACTCCAGCTAATATGCAACGTAAGTAGGTTATAGCAAACATAATAGAAAGACAAACTTATCTTGTATGCAGTACACCGCTTTTCGCTGTTGTGATTAAATACTTATAAATGTCTAAACAACTTCGTTGTTCTAGTACTAGACGTTTTGGCGAGAAAAAATAGAAATATAACCTGGCCGCTTTATTGTTAGGGAGAAACGTAAATAAAGAGGCTAGTCAGACAATGTATATAAGGATAGGGTCACTTATTTTGGCATGTAGACATGTTAATAGCGGCGCCTGTTTTAAGGTTATAGTATTACATCCCTTTTAGCTGATGTATATTACATTAAATTTTCGCCTACTTTGATCTATTTTTTTTATTATCTGCATACCCTATTTGGTATGTCTTTATATATTAACATAGGGTCCTCGAAATCGGACTCTGCACCTGTACATGGTGAGGCCTACGAACCCGCTGGTCTTTGGACTCAGCAGAGCCAACGCAGAGACGTCGCACAGCTGCGAGTAGGGCCTGGTGGTTGAAATGTGGGGGGTAGTGAAAAGTTTTCACATGGGATGGTGAGATCTCGAAAACCACTACCAACGGTAACCCCCTTCATGGTAGACAACTGCTATGTTCTCCTATTCAACCCTATGTAATCCTCGCGGATACGATATAGAGTCCAACGTCCCCTGACCCCCAATTGAAAGCATCGACAAACGAACGAACGAACGAACGCGAACGAATGAACAAATATACGGCCCCTCTTAACCCCCAGGGCGATCGCCCGCGGAGCATGCGGTCACTCGCCATTTTACTGCCGTAATACTGCCTGGCAGCCTGGATAACAACCCCCTACGGTTTTCCTGTCTCCTCCTTACATCTTGGCCTCTGCAAGAAGAGCCTAGCAACCGGGACCTAGGCACAAAAGACACCCGGAGCACATACATGCACATCCCGCTCGCCTTTTGGTATTAGGTGGTAGTTAAAATGGATAAATCCTCCTTACGCCTTCGATAGGCCTTAGGGGGGGGAGGCAAAGCGTATATGGAAATGGTCAACAAGAGATAGCACACAGGGGACGGTCAAGATATGGGAAACAACAACAACAAGCACATGGCAATTCATCAGCAAGACCTAGCTAGGATGTAGTGAACCCTAGTTATGGATAAGCTGTAAGAAGGAAGCAGTGGTTCCCAATGAGTTCAAGACATCTAAGGAGGCAGGACGTAGCAGTAGGCCTGCACGGCCGCTACTACGTGCGGACATGGCAAATCGGGGTTTTTCATCCTACTAAGGTAGCTCATAGCGTTTTTCCTCCCCCAACTGCAGGGGTTTCCTTCCTGTAAATACACAAGTTTTCCCCCTTGTGACGGAGTAGCCTGCGTGGGCCACATAGGATCCGTATCAGACGTTAAGCAATGAACAATAATTATATATTAATATAGGCTCTGTCGCTTTAGTTATCTACCCTTAAGATTTGTAGTTGAAATAACTCGCGAATTTAAATGTAGCACGACATAAACTAGTTAAGTAGGATATTAATAAGAGAGATGAAAAGACACAATTATAGCCCTATATTTATTCCGAGGTTCATTAGCTAAAGGTAGTTGAAATTCTGAACAGCAGGCTCTTGCCCAATAATTCTTGGAAATTTTGTCCCGTAATGTAACTAGATACAGTTACTGCAGAAGCTAGTCATTCAGTAGCCGATATTGGCTATAGTATATGGGAAAGGTATAGAGGAGTTAGTGTATGCGCGCTAAAAGGAGAATATAACCTGATTGCAAGCTTTTAACACTACTAATATAGAACTATAGCCGAGCTAGTGACGTGGAGTTATCATTCTAAGTGCTATTCTTCCAAATACCATCACAGCCATTATGTACCCTTTTGGCTCATGTCTTTACTGCTTTCTTTTTTCGCCTTTCAAGTCGCGGCGAGTTCCTGACATAACATCTTAAACACTGTCCACCTTCCTTCCCGAGTCTGTGAAAAGCCTTCTTCTGATACTATCCTTCTTAGCTAGCGTCGTAGCTTTTGTTTTGCTCGGTGTGAGCTTTCCGGCGGTTACAATTGCTAGGGTACGGACTTTCTCTTTAATATCTTCTTCAATATCTTCTTCGATATCTCCTTGGATATCTGCTTTGATATCCTGGTCAAAATCTTCATGAGCAGACTCATAGTCTGAGTGAGTGTTTTTAGGGGTCGATTTAATATCATCAGAGACCGTGATATAACTATGCTCTTCTTTGTCCTCTTCGGCCATATTGGGCGCTTCGGTATTCATAGCGATTTTATCCGCACTGCTGGGGATAACTGCAACTGAGTTAAGCATATGCATGCAAGCAATAATGGAAAGTCTTTTACCTTCGAGGGCGGCCTTATGAATTAATTTACCAGACTCGGATAGTTCGTATACGCGCTTCATCGCGGCTTCCATCTAGTGCTAATCAGTTGGACTTCATAACACGACTGTAAGTGCATTATTGGAGCAACTACCAGTTCATATTCGGCATTCAGAGCCGCCGCTTTCTTCCTCTTTAAATCTTCGGTCGGCATTTTCTGTCTGGAGCGTTGTGGACAATTGGTTTTAACTGCAGCGTCTACACCAGGGTTGTAGTTATATAGAAATTGTAGTTGTTTTAAGGGGAATGCTGTGCTGGATGGAGAGGATCGTGTTGAGTGGAGGGGATCATGTTGGTGGGGTGATTTCTGTTGCTGTGTTTATGTTAGCGCGTTATAGGAGTTTTGGCATGTCGTCATGCCAAAACCAACCAGCCATAAACACTTATAATTCCGTCACACCATCAATCTACCATACTTTGTATCCATACAGATATTATTGAGTATTAAGTGCTCTTGACTCTTGGCAATCGGGAAATACGGAACATACACTCTACCGCCATCTACGAAGTCATCAACAGACATGAGAGGTAATTTGGAGCTGGGAATATCTCATTGGCTTAATCACAATAAATCATTGTAAACAACCTCTCCTCTAACCAAACATTCTTAAACCCTAACTAACCTACCCAGGGCTAGATTGTATGATGTACATGAAATCGACCCTGCGGGTATCGTCAAGGACGACAAAGCTGTTCAGTCATTCTGTCAACGTACCGGCGCAACAATAAAGATACTACTCGCGTTTGGGAACACAGCGCAACAGCTTGGCGTTAGTCGGGATGTGACTGAAAAAACAAACATATTATACGGCAACTATTATGTGCAGCTCCTTAGAAGTGTAAAGAAGGACTGGAACAAAATAGACGGGACTGTGCCGCAGGACCAGGAAGATAATCTCAGAAGATACACAACATTTCTCAAATGGAAGAACAACTCATGTGCCGAGGATGTTGCAATATTTGTTTCACTTATGCTAGATGCTGGCCGCGTTCAAATCGACCAGCTGTCAGCAACCGAAGTTAGCAACATCAAGCCGCTTGCTTTGCTAATGCGTCACATTGTCGCCTTGCCTTGGGGTTTGATTGGCCAGGAGTCTCAAGAGAAGAGCCGCCACATATTTGTCGAATTACTACAAGCAGAGGTGCCTAACTGCAAAGCAGGCGCCTACAAATGCATTCTTTCTGTGCTCGAGGAGTGTTTAATGGGGCTTCCACAGCTTTCTTTTACAACTATACACGGATCAAAGTGCTGTGACAACCAATATATGATCAAGGAAGGCATGCGTTCGGTTCGACATACAACTCTAAACCCGTCACTCGAAAACTCGAGAGAATCTGTTCAACAAATGCTGAACCACATATTCAATGCAAAAGACCTCCCCACCACTACTACCGATTATAAATGCAGCCGTGGGCATAAATGCACCAAGGCGGCCACAAAAATGACATTGGTGGTAGATCGGATGCCACCAGTTATGGCAGTACTCTTCGGGACAGATATTAAAAGGAAAGAGGGAAGATTTCGGAAAGTGTTTGAGGAAATGGAGATTCAGCATGACACTACAAAGGGTATTCGCACTGTACGTTACAAACCCATCGGGTGCGTCTTCTACATCAGCAAGATTCACTACACTGCTCGTTGGGTTGGCAGAGGGCTCAATGAAGGCAAGATTGTCCATTATGATGACATGGCAGGGGGCAATGTGGTATGTTGTAAGACGAACGATTGGTGGGAGAATATTAAAGCAACTCAGGGTGTTGTCGCGGTGTTTTACGAACAAATCATGTCGTAGAACCAGTGTTACGGCACGGGCAGACAGTATCACACAGTATCACACAGTACCAGACAGTACTAGATAGTAGCAAACACGTGACCAAGGGACTGTATAAAAACCCTCCTTTAAGCGGCGTTGCCATTCTTCTCTTTTCCTTTCTTTAGCTTTGGATCTTCGTTAATAGACAATCAAATTGTACAGGCTTGCATGCATCCCTTTTGCCGTGCTCGTGCCTCGATTGACTGAGTCGCTAAGAACCAGACTCGCCGATAAATAAATCCCGTTTACCAGTGTGTTTACTTATTTGCTTTGTAATTAAACAATTAATCAAGCCCTATATCGTTCCGTTTGATTGAGTTAGTTTGGTTGTTTGACATATAAAATATAGGTGTTATTTTTAGTCAAGGGGAGTACATAGAGCTTCTTGGTGGTTGAGTTTTGGGCGGTTCACGATCGTGATATAATATACGCGCTGAAAAATGAACATCCAAACGCGTCTTTCTAACAGCCTACCAAAATCTCCTCTTTTACCCACTAATTCCTATCGCAATACTACCTATGTTATGTCTTCCCATCTTATTGAAGCTGGTCCTGTTAATTCGGCAGAGAACGTGCTTGCAATCGCACGTAGCGAAGCCTGCGAAGGTTCTAATACCTTATCAAAATCAACCTCCCTTTACAAAGGCCTTGACTGGGACCGTGTAATTCAATATCAACAGCCTTATCGAGACCTCCTTAGAAGTCCGAGCTTTATATAAGACCGTAGCTGGCGGCTCCAGCAAAGATTTGGCGAGAAAACAACCGTTTTCTTATGCAAATATTGCCATCTGCATAAGATCAAGGTGGCTTTATATGAAACTGGTAAAGCTACTGCTTCTGCAGCAGGATACTTTGCTAAAGATATAGATTTAACGAACCCACCATGTATCGCAAGCAGTTGCTAATGAGCTTATCAATTCCTACGATTCCAATATCTTTAAACAAGCAGTTATACCATGGATCGCCGCCCGAAACCACTATCTGAAGAAGTCGAGCTACCTGAATTTTGAGCCCTACTTCATGCTTGCTCTACCAGAGCAGCTTGGCCCACATAGCGGCTATAACTGCCACGATGATATTGGCAATATTATTGCTGAGTATAATCTTAGTAGTCGAATTGGCTGGTTCGTCATGGATAACGCCCACAATAACGATACCTGCATTGACTTCCTTGCAGCGGAGCTCGGATTCAAATAAAGAGCAACGTCGAGTATGGTGCGCTACCTATATATTTAATCTATTGGCTCAATTAAGTTTATTTGGAACCGATAAAAATGCGTTTAAGAATGGTGACGAAAACTTGACGGTAGGTAGGTATTCCCTTACTATTAATTTAATCAAAACTAAGACTTCTATATTTCCTCAATAATGCAGCACGATATTAATGAATGAAATAGGAAACTCGCAACAATTGAGCCACGTCGACGTAGAAAGAATCCGAATCCGCATCAGAAGCCTCCTAATTGTCCTCTCTGCGTGCGAGTTAATAGCCTCATTTCTATGATTGGGATTATTAAACAATATATTCACCTTCTTGAGCCGCTTCAGTAAGCTACACATAAGCTTAAAGGAAGAGGCAAGGCCAGGCGCAATGGCGCAATATGGGAAGTTATCCCTTGCATGGAGTTTCTACGAAGAAGCTAAAGCTCGATTAATTGAGGCGATAACGGAGGAACATTCTGATTAAGAGGCAATTGAGGATCACTACGAAATCAATGTCAATCGCGTGTGGGCAAAGCTTCAAAAAATACTACGTGCCGCTTGATCAAACGCCTATATACTACGCAGCTTACCTACTATACCCTAACCTCAAGCGATTCCGCCAAAACAACTAGAAAGAGAGGCCTGATTGGATAACAAGCTATGACGCTTCCTTCCAGGAGCTCTAGCTTCAGTATAAAGTAAAAAAGCTACAGTCGGCAAGACAAGCCTCTGAGAAGAATCAGCCTTTGCAATCTGATATTAATAGCTTCATTAGAAGCTTTACGGGCACCGCCTTTACCATAGCACCTCCCTTATCTGATGATCAAGAAGACAAGTACGAGCAGTAGAAATCACCCACTGGCTCACGATCCGTTCTTGTACTGGAGGACAATGATAACGGAGTTTCTTAACCTCAGTCAAATGGCGCTTGATATGCTAAGTATACCACCATTAAGCTGCGATTGCGAACGACTGTTTATTGAGCTCGGTGATATGCTTGAGCCTCGTTGCGCACGAATGCGGCGTGATATTATTGCAGCTTTACAGTGTACGCGAAGCTGGAACCGCAACGGCTTTATCAAACGCAGACGCAGAAAATAACCTTTCCTAATAAGGAAATCGTGTACTGGTTTGGACTTAACTGGAGATTACACCATTTGATTTTGTTTACTGACTTTTAAATAGAGTGACGAGTCCTACCCAAAATATTAATTTAAGCTTCCAACTTTGGTGCTATTAAGAGGCGCGACCTCTTACTTCAAGAGCTGTTTTATATACATATAATGATGTATAGGGCGGATTGGCTACATAGCCGGATCGATATTACTGCCGTTGTGGCGGACAATCAATTTTTGGGCATTATTTGTATGGGAAAACTCTGCATTAAAATTAGAATCACGTGACCTTCTCTGGGAACTGCCAGAGTGACGACAAGGTTTAATCCACACCGCAGTAAGCTATCCTTATATAACGTTTAGATACTATTATAGTAACTAATGTTAACAGACTCGCTGCTTTAGATTAACGGAATTAGACTTTACTGTTGTTAATACTAGGGGTGATTGATTGTATTCCCTTTTGACCTTTAAGCCTGGCGCGAGTATTACAACACAAAACGCCCATCACTAAATCGCAGCGTAGAGCTCCTAATCCTCCTACCGTCGTGCAAGAATGTATATAGATCTATCCGAACAATCAAATCTAACAAAACCGTTTGCTAGTTTGATCAACCAAACCGAAGATCTATGGTTTGAATTGTTTATTTATTAGCAAGTCTGCGCGGAATGTAGTTTGGTCTCAATCTGCTTATTGCATTGTACACTATCTAGTTATGTTTTGTGGGTAGTTTATCAGATAGTGTTTTTAGAAGAGCACATTCTCCTTAACTGAATCTGTTTTCATCCTCGCGTCCTCGCCGTTATTGTAAACCCGCCCAACCACAAGTCTGTAATACAGCCCGCCTCCGCTATCTCTGTGTGGCATAAACCCTACCCTCACTGCCCTTTCCCTTCTTGCTTGGGTTTGGCTCGACCTCGTCGTCGCTGGATGGGATTTCGATGATGTGAACCATGCGCGGCGGTCGCGTTTTGCTCAATGAGGCTTTCTTCTCGCGCGATGTAGCTGCCGCATCCACTTTCTCGGGTCCTGGCTTGTCGTCGGCAATCGTATCTCCGCAGTTCTCGAGAGCTTCTCCGTATACAACTAGGTCCAATAAGTTTTAGTCAGGCGTTTGAGAGGCTATTTGGGACTTACCCCGGAACGCAACTTGGTAGATTATACTCCCGCTTCGGTCATATCTTAAGATAATAGCCATTTGTTGTTCCATCTAATTCCGGTTATCAGGCTATCAAACATTAACCTCAATTGTTTTGGTGCGCTCACCTCCAATACTGCTCGCTCTATTGCCGCGGCTGCCATATTCATAAAAGTGGTAACAGTGCGCACTTTATAAAAGATTGTGAGATACGCTCTGTAGAAAGTCGCAGTGCGTGCTAAGTAGCCAAGCGGTAGTTTGGAGTGGAAGTGAGGCGGGTTGTGGAGTAGAGTCTTTTGTGTGGATGGTGAATTTGGGGTTATGTGGTTACGTAAGCGGGTTTCGGCATGTTGCCATGCCAAAATCTAGATTCTATCTCTCTTCTTGCCATTTCAATGTTATATTATCCTAAACCTCAGCAGCAGAGTGCAGCTAGTTTCGTGCATTTTCTATAACTCTGTAGAAGACTGCTAAGGTATTACTCAATCTGCGCCACCCTCATCTCATGAGTGATGGAATTGGACTGGACTGGAGTGATTCAAGCTCATATCCACTCCATCCAGCTAGTAAATTGTGTGACTCCAGAAGCCTCACGGAGTCTCACGGAGCCTCACTATATTTATATACTATATTTAGAAAAGCTTGGCAGTAGTATAGTGTTATAAAAGGTAGTGTAGATATAGTAACTCACCAAAAGCTACCTATATTATACCCCACCAATAACCTCAGCATTATAGTCAATCTCAATAGCCGTATATTGCTCATTTAGTTCCTCTTCCTCCTCATTAATTATATAATCTCCCACCTAAGCTGAGGCCTCCGCGGCAACTACGGCAGCAAGTCGAGCCTTGGCAGCTTCACTTCCTTAAAATATATCCTTTCGCAAGCCTCTCCTACAATTTAATCTATTTCCTTATTGTTAAATGTGCCTTCTGGTGGTTGCCCGTACAAATGCGGAAGAACCTCATTTGCCTTAATGATATCCATTTGTAATCGGGAACGTCAGTGGAGAGTAAGTTACTATCTTGTCATGTCATCCATGCTATGTAGGTATCAAGCTAACAGCATTACAGGTATAAAGAGTAAGTATACTGCAAGCTAACAAGATCACAGGAGGCATATAATAGGCTGGAGATGTGAACGTGTCCGACAGCGCTTCCAAGAAGCCGCGTCTTGAGAGCGATTAATAGCTCGCCGAAAGTGTTCGTCAACAGAAGGAGTTCATCCGGCAGAAAATTAAAGAGTTCTACTAGTTATCCGTTGATTTACCTTTTGAAGGCGTTATTCAGTGTGTCCAAGAGTCAGCGACGCTATCAGCTTCGCTGCCAAGAGGCTGATAATGTAAGCAGTCAGCCATAAGACTGCAGCTAGCTGACAGCTCGCTGTCTTGGCGGAAAGATTTGGTGGTGAGTTGAAGCTTTTGGTAGAAGTTGAGGATATTCGGATGATCTGGTTGGTTAATTATACGCCAAGCAATGGGAAACCCATGGGAATCTCTCGCTTAGCCATAGTAAATAAAGCATTTTCCCCAATATCTCCATTGCGCGCCGAAACCCGTGCTAAAGCTTACCATTTTATTACCCATACAAAATGCAACGTACATTGCATTTCACGCGTCAGCCAGGCAGTAGAGCTTCTTCGTCTGCTTCCTCCTCTACTTATTCCTCATTTAATTCACAATCTACGCGTCATTCAACTCCTTTAGCACCCTGTAGGGTTCGTGGATCAACTGCTTCCTCCCCCCTTCCAATTGACGATAATACCGAATCGGGTGATCAAGATGATTCCGCATCGCGAGAGCCTCCTCCAGCAAATCGGAACTATGGCCGTATCTTTCCTATTGATTGGGACAATCTCTACCTAACAACATACGGCAAGCTTACTGGCAAATACGGATACCGGGTTATCAATAAGCGGTTGCTATTAAGCAAAGCTCCTATATCACCAATATGGAAGCATGGAGCAGACCTTTTTTGGGACGGTCCTTTGGGCAAAAAGAGGCTCTAGCTGTGTAAGCTCTGCCATCTGGCTCGAAGACCAGGTGCTTTACTTACAATTAACGGCAACGATCATATCAACGGCCATTTGAAGTCAAAGCATGACCTTATTGTTAACCCCAAAAGTCACAGTGGTAGAATACAACTACCAAGCACAGAGGCTTCTACTTCCGCCAGCAGTCATGAACGCCAGCCGTTCTGGGCAGCTGGCTATATTCAAGCCTATGTTGATTGGACAATTCTATAAGACATTACCTTCCGTCAAGCTACAAGTCCTCATACACGCGCTCTGCTGACCTTTGACCGTCCTCAGATTCAGGACTGTCTTACAAAGGCGCCTACATCACTGAGCGATTGGATTAAGACCGCATTTGAACAGCGACGCGTTAATATCAAAGACCTTCTCCTTACCGCACTCAGTAAAATTAATCTTACCTACGATATCTGGACATCTATAAACGGAAAGCCACTACTTGGTATAGTGGCCCATTTTATTGACAAAAGTGGAAAGCTTCAATCAGTACTTTTGGGCCTTCCACGACTGCGAGGATCACACTCTGCTGAAAATGTAGTAACGGCCCTGGCGTCAGTAATTCAAAGTATCAATTTGATCATAAGCTTGGCTCCTTAATAGCCGACAACGCCAGCAATAATAACGAGCTCTACGACTACCTCTCACAAAGCCTGTCAGTAACTAAAAAGGGACAGCTTTGGTGCGTTAGCCATATTATCGACCTCATTGTCAAGGCTTTAATATATGGCAAAGGCATAAGCAAGCTTAAACGCTCAATGATCGGCACAAGCGAGCACGTCAAATTTGATCTTATGCGGCAGAGAGGCTCCGTAGGCAAGGTTCACAATATCGTCAAATATATCATGCGATCAACAAGACGCCGCGAGGACTTTACTAAGAACCAGGCTGAGGCCTGCATTAAGGACGAGCTCTTTGATCAAGCAGAGCTTCTACTTATTAAGGACGGAGGCGTTCGGTGGAATTCAACCTACTTCATGCTCCGCCGTGCCTACCTTCTTCGCAAAGCAATTGATAAATATCTACTGGCTTAGAGGAAGCCCGCCAATGACAGCTACGATCTATCGCAGAATGTGCTTACTAATGAAGATTGGCAGTAAGTAAAGCAGCTTGTTAAGATCCTAAAGCCTTTTATATCAGCCACCAAGCGCATAGAAGGTGACGCCAACAGTCCTAATGTTGAAGGCTCATATGGCGCTCTATGGGAGTCAATCACTAATATAGAGCTACTCCATCAAATCCTCCAGCGAACTCAGCAGAGCCTCAAGAACGAATATAACTCCTTTCTCAAATCGGGCGTTAATATGACTATCCAAAAGATTAACAAATATTTTGATAAAATGAAGGCCGAGAGCCCTCACTATTTTGCCACAGTAATCCTTCATCCGTTTCTCAAACACGCCTGCCCCTATAGTGGAAACACGCCGAGCGGTGCATAGAGACTTTATTTAATGACTATATCAATGAGCAAGTAGATAAGGAAGATAAGGAACCAGCTGAGCCACAACGCAGGAAGGTTCCTTATAAATCTAACGATAATTCAGCTGATAAATATACACAGTCCTTAATCGTAAATAAGAGCCTTACTTCCTTAAAGCACAATCAAAAGCGTATCAAGCTCGCCAGTAAGCTTAAACGCTACTACGACCAGTACTGCCAACAATTAAATATCCTGATTAATTGGCGGGATATTTAATTAATTGACGCACGGGCTATATTTAATTGAAGCTAGCCTGATTGACAGCTGATTTGATTAAACTTCCAATCAATTTTGGCTAGGGGGTTGTCCTAGCAACGTGCCGCGATACAGTGGCAGAAAGAACAAAAGGTAAGATATTGAGCTCATTAATTGCAAGAATTCGCTGGAATTTGCTTTAATTTACAAGATCTGCCTTTAGCCAGTGCCTCTAACACTCACTAGCCTCTATAACCTCTGCTCCTAAGCAATTTCGCTCATCCGTAATAAGCCTTTTGGCCGCTAAGAACACGCGTTCTACCTTACTACTTATTGCTAGTATTAGGAATATGTCAAATACTATATATGCAAGGATAGGAAATATCACAGGGCTACAGTGAAGTAGGCTGATGGACTATATTGTGCTATAAAGAAGAGAAGAAGGTAAAAGGGGGTATTGTATACAAATAGTAGGGCCAGCCGCCAAGGTTACATTGGGCCAACATGGCGAGGGTGACGACTCCTAGGCAGTTGGTGAATATTCGTATTCAGTTCATGCCTCCGACCAAGAGAGCCTCGGTGCCTCCGAGTTTTATGGGATAGTTACATCTAGACAATATCGCTAATTTGTTTTGACCCAAAACGATTTGTTTGCCCTCTTATTTGCGCCTCGTTTGTGCCCCTCTACGCCACTTAACCACTTACCGTGGTATCAGGTCAAGGGGTCTAAAGGGGATGTTCGGTTGCAACTCCATATTCAATATAGAGGCTCCATATTGTAACGGAAATGGAGCTCAAATATGGATATGAGGGTGTTGTTCGGTAAATCTGGCGACTTTTGAATATGGAGCTCCTCCATATCCCTTTGTGCGGCAACCATTTTAAGGACTTTTCGTATATGCACGCCTTATAAGCCAATCTAGAGGCTCTATACCGTATAGAGTTGGTGTTGAAACCTCTGGTCAGTGCGGTTACTCAGTAGCAAGGGTGCTGGCGCCTCATTAATGTCGCTGATTGAACCGTTCAACTATAATTTATTTAATATATACAGCACATCCTTCCTTATAACCTTAAGCTAGTCCTTTACTAGTTTATTTTATTAATGCTAAGGGGTGGCTTCGCACGGGCCTGCCTCACCAAATCTTATAATCACAACCCAACCCTACCCGCAAATGCACGACGCAGCGGTCGTACGGTATCAGCAGTAGCGGTAATGGATTCAGCGGGGTCACTTATGGTGTTTTAATACCTCCAGCGGTCTTTTTCGTGTCGTTTTCGACTCGAACCAATTTAATAAAGTTTTTAAATCGGTTCGACCCCTGGTCTTCATCCCGCACATTTCTGGCAGGTGCTGTCTGAGTCGCTTACTGAGATAACGTAAAAAATCAACACCGTTAACCAACATACTCCAACTCACATTCATCGTCTCAATCATGATACAGCGAACTATCAGCCCCAGCGGGATTGATAATGCCGGCGTCTCCTGACCCTCGAGTAGCCTCCATTATTGCTTCACATCCGCCCATTGTCCCGCCACCGACCGTTTTCGCTCCTACTGCTCCCGTATCGCAGCAATCCAGCAGCTCTGGCGCAAAGAAGCGTAGAGTGCAACTAGCCGATGAAGATGTTACATCCGTCGCATCATCTGGACCGTCCGCCTTCTCCCAGTCCGTTAAGCAACGAGTTGCCAAACTCGACGGCGCATACTGTTGGCAATGCGGCGCAACTCCGGTGCAGACCTGCCATGTCATCGGGAAAAAAGACAACTCTGTAGGTCCCTTCATAATCTCTATACTTTGGCATAGCTGACCTGCTGCAGTTTAAAAAGATGATCCAAAATGGCTTAATCACTTTTACTACGGTAGGCGATGTTGACAACGCCATCCCGCTCTGTGGCCTCTGTCATGCGAATTTCGACGACATCTACTACCCCGGCTTCTTCTATCTACCCATCGACCTAGAATACTTCATTGAGACTGAGAAGAAGAACTTCGCTATACGGAAATCATATTTGGAAGCCACCGGACAATACATGCCCCGCGTCTCCCCAAACGCGGGACAATACCTTATGCATCAGATACAGCAAGGAGTGGTTCCGGAGAACGCGATAGGGGGGCTGTATCAAAG
>WNGP01000488.1_pt1 | contig 44988 bp, 36 predicted proteins | sample 5407671 | NCBI WGS metagenome assembly WNGP01 (sample SAMN13153381, study PRJNA577476) | soil metagenome | isolation source: 40 cm soil or saprolite under Garry oak tree replicate 2 | place: USA:California | collected 2016-06-15 | reverse complement strand
CCCACCTCGCGGTGCAGATGCTGCCGCGCCGGCCCCGCGATCGCGTAGTACGCCTGCGCCCGGATCAGCTCGTTTCTGAACTCGAGCCCGCCGTGCACCTCCCGCAGGAACCCCTCCTCGAGCAGCCGGGTCAGCGCCTCGCCTGCGGCCGCCGGTGACAGACCCACGACCTCATAGAGGGGCAGGTCGGCGAGCCGCCGACCCAGCACGGCCGCGAGATCGAGCGCCGCCCGCGACGTGGCATCGAGCCGGCGAATCTGGCGATCGAACACGGCTCCGATGGCGCGCGGGATCCCGATGTTGGCGACGGGCTGGGTGTTCAACGCCTCGATATCGCTCAACAGCGAGGTCGAGCCGTGCGCTACCCACTCCTTCGTGAGAAGCTCGAGGGCCAGGGGGTTGCCGTTCCCCGCCTGCAGGATCCGGCTCGTCGGGAGATCGCCCACCTTGATCTTGGCGTCGGCCCCCTCGGCCAGCGCCGTCACCAGCCGCTCCGCTGCCTCTGCGGACAACGGCTCGAGCTCGAGGCCCTGCAGCGCCTGCACCGTCGTGTCCGAAACGAGCGCGCTCGGCGCCGCCGCGGTGCGCAACTCGTTCGTACGACCCGTGAGGATCAGCAGCAGCCGCGTGCGTGGCAGCTTGCGGGCTACCATATGCAGAATCGCGGCGCTGGCATTGTCGGCGGCGTGGATGTCGTCCACCACCAGCACCAGCGGGCTCTCGTCCGTCGCCGCCTCGACCGCCTTGAGAAAGCAATCCGCGAGCCGCAGCGGGATGACCTCGGCGGACCACTCGACCGGCTTCGGCACGCCCGGAAACGCGTTAAAGATCTCGGGCGCCACCCGCGACAGCTCGCTCAGCGCCTCGGGCTCGGCCCCGCCGATCGCCCGCTGGAGGGTGAGTTGCTTGATCAGCTCGGCGAGGATCGCGAACGGCAGCTCCCGCTCGGCGTCGTACGCCTGGGCGCGCGCCACCACCGCCCCCTCCATCTGACACGTGGACACGAACGCATTGGTAAGGGTTGTCTTACCGATGCCGGGGTCGCCCGTGAGCACGACGATTCGCGGCACCCGGCGCCGCACCTCGAGCCACGCGTCGTACAGCTTCGCGAACGGTTGCTCGCGGCCGATCAGCGTCTCGGCCTCGAACCTGCGCTCCTGCCGCTCGGACACCGCCGCCGGACGCCCGGCGCGGGCGCCCTCGTCGGGGCGAGGCACCGGCCGGCGACCCTGCCGCAGCAGGTCCGCCACACGTACCAGCTCGGCGCTGGGCTTGGCACCGAGCTCCTCCCGCAGTCGCTCCTCGAAGCGGGCATATGCCTTGAGCGCGTTGGTGCGGTCGCCCACCCAGGCACGCGCCTCCATGAGGCCCCGCACCGCGTCCTCGGCGAGCGGGTCCAGGTCGTGCAGTACCTGCGCATGCCGCTCGACCGTGGCGAAATCGCCGATGCGGCGCCCGGCGTCCATCTGCTTCACCAGACAATCGCGGATGCGCGGGGTCAGCTTCGCCCGCCACTCGTCCTTCCATTGCTCGAAGCCCGCGGCCGCCGGCACATCGAAGCCGTCGAGAAACGCCCCCCGGATCTGCAGGTCGCACGCATCCAGATGCGCCACGTCGGCGTCCAGCGCGCCCTCGACGAGCGCCACGGTCGCGCGCTGGACCACCAGATGCTCGCGCCCCACCTTTTCCTTGAGCACGCTGAGCGCCTGCGCCAGCGAGTGCCGCGCGAGATGCGCCGGGGCGTCACCCCACAGGAGGTCCATCAGATAGTCGCGCGTGAACCGCCGCCCCGACTCGACCGCGAGCCGGATCAGCAGCGCGAAGTGCTTGCGCGTGCGGAACTTGATCTGCTCGCCCGCCCCGGTGAGAAACAGCGGGGCGCCGAGCGTCAGCAGGTGCAGGTGCGGCGGCAAACGGACGGCTCGCAACGTTTCGGAACGGTACAATAAGACGCGTTCATCAACGTTGTGTCAACACATTCTGCGCCAGGCAATTGGGTGGGCTTTAGCTGGGTCCGCAGGACCCGTCGTCAACAGCGGCTGGGAGGGGTGGGACCGTCCAGCACTTCGCGCACCTTGCGCGCCAAGCTCTCGGTTGTGAACGGCTTCTGCAGGTAGGCAATCCCCGACTCGAGCACCCCGTGGCGCACCACCGCGTCGTCGGTGTACCCCGACGCATACAGCACCCGGGTGTCGGGGCGTAGCGCCGCCAGCCGGTCCGCCAACTGCCGTCCGCTTAAACCCGGCATGATCACGTCGGTGAGCAGCAGATGGATCGGGGCGGGATGGCCCGCGACTCGCTCGAGCGCTGCGGCGCCGTTCGACGCCTCGAGCACGGCGTACCCCTGCCGCTCCAGCACGTGACGCATCACCGCGCGCACCGCCGCCGCGTCCTCCACGATCAGCACGGTCTCCGTGCCGCGGGGGAGGTCGCCCGAGGCTGCGGCCGCGCCGCCCTCGGCCGGCGCGTCCACCCGCGGCAAATAGATCTTGAACGTCGTGCCGCGGCCCGGCTCCGAATACACCCAGATGAAGCCCCCCGATTGCTGCACGATCCCGTACACCGTGGCGAGCCCGAGCCCGGTGCCCTTGCCCGGCTCCTTGGTGGTGAAGAACGGCTCGAAAATCCGCGCCTTGGTCGCTTCGTCCATGCCGATGCCGGTGTCGCTCACGGCCAGCATTACGAAGCGCCGCACCGCCGCCGCCTCGTGTTCGCGGGCGTAGTCCGGATCGTGCTCGGCGTTGGCAGTCTCGATCGTGAGCTTGCCGCCGGCGGGCATCGCGTCGCGCGCGTTCACGGCCAGGTTCATCAGCACCTGCTCGAGCTGCCCCACGTCGGCCTTGACCGACCCCACGTCGGGGTCGAGCCGCGCGGCGAGGTCCACATCCTCCCCGATGACGCGGCGCAGCATCTTCTCGACACCCGACACCACCGCGCTCATGCTCACGACCTTGGGCGCGAGCACCTGCTGGCGGCTGAACGCGAGCAGCTGGCGCGTGAGTGCCGTGGCGCCATCGGCCGCTTTGCGCACCTGCTCCACGTCCTCCCGCTTGGGATCGTCACGCGCCAGGTCTTCGAGCAGCAGGTCACAATAGCTCGTGATCACGGTGAGCAGGTTGTTGAAGTCGTGCGCGATCCCGCCCGCCAGCCGGCCCACCGCCTCCATCTTCTGAGACTGCACCAGTTGCTGCTGCAGCCGGCGCTGCTCGGTGACGTCGCGCACGAACGTCTCGTAGTACTCGACCTGCCGGTCGGCGTTGCGTACTGCCCGCACGCTGAGCTGCACGGTCAGCAGGCGGCCGTCCTGCCGCTTCCAGGTCGCCTCCACTTCGTCGTATTCGCGATCGGTGTAGCTGTCGCGGTCGAGCAGACGCTGGCGCTCGGCCGCGTCGGCGTATACGTCGCGCGCCATGTCGAGCCGCAGCACCTCCGCGGCGGAGCCGTAGCCGAGGATCCGCACCAGGGCGGCGTTCACGGACAGGAACCGGCCCCGCGGGTTCGAGCGGTAGATCCCCACCGGGGCGTGCTCGACCAGCGTCTCGTAGCCGGCCTCGGAGGCGCGCAGCGCCGCGCGCCCCTTCGCTTCGCGCAGCTCGCGCTCGATCGCGGGGATGAGGCGCTTGAGCTGGCCCTTCGTGACCCAGTCGTTGGCCCCGGCCCGCATGGCGGCCACCGCCATCTCCTCCGAGATGGTGCCCGACACACAGATGAAGGGGACGTCGAGGCCGCGCCCACGCACCAGCGCCAGCGCCGCGGTGCCGCTGAAGTGCGGCATGCTGTGGTCACCGATCACCAGGTCCCAGCGCTCGCGCTCGAGGGCGGCCGCCATCGCCGCGGCGGTCGCGACCCGCTCGTACGTGGGGTCGTAGCCGCCGCGCTTCAGCTCGCGCACGATCAGCAGGACGTCGTCCTCGGAGTCTTCAGCGATCAGCACGCGCAGCGGTAGGCTCAAGCAAACGCTCCCCTCACAAGGGCTCTGCAGCTACCAAGTTGCCGGTTTGGCGGGCGGATGGCGTGACCACTGTCACCCCCCCGCCGTCGCGCCGATCGTATACGGAAGCCGTTGGGACGGCGCGACTTACATGCCACGCCCCTCGGTTCGGCGCGATTCGCGTGTCGCGTCACCGATTGCTTGCCCGGCTAGGCTGACAAACATGTGAGGCCCGGGGAGGACCGTTAGGGCGTTTTTGCGACTCGGGCAGGCGGAAATGCGGCGCCGCGGCGGGCCGCGGCCCGTTTCGTCAGGCAGATCGGACACGGCCCGAGCTGCGGCGCCTGGCCCAGCGTCAACTCGACCGGGCCGAGGGTGACGGCGGTGTCGGTGAGAGTCACCGTGAGGGTAAGGGTTTTCCCGAGGACCGCCCCGCTGAAGCGGGCGGGGTGCAGGATTCCCCGATCCACCGGGTGCGCCGTGATGTCCTGCTCGCCGGGAAGGTCGAAGCGGCCGCGGGAGTCCGCTACGATCGGCTGGTGCACGTTGCCGTAGGTGCAGCCGATGTGGACATGGGCGCTGGTGTCGTCGGCGATGAGCCCGGCTCCGTCGCCACCCCAGGTGCCGGCGACCTTGCCGGGTGAGGGACGCGGCCCCGCGAGATCGCAGTCGCGCAAGAGCACAATGGCCAGGCTAGCGAGGATGACCCTATGCATACGTTCCCGTCATACCTACCTCGGAAGCCACTTCCCCGTCACAATCAGCTCCTCGATCAGGTCGGGCGCGGTCCGCCCCGCTGCCTCCGCGGCGAAGTTGATGACCAGGCGGTGCGTGAGCACCGTCGGCGCCACCGCCTTCAAGTCGTCGAAATCAGGCATGGGGCGTCCGTCCAGTGCCGCCCGCGCCTTGGCGCCCAAGATCAGGTACTGCGACGCCCGCGGGCCGGCCCCCCACGACACGAACTCCTTAATGAAGGCGGGAGACTCGGCGTCCGGGGCGCGGGTCATCCGCACCAGCGTCACCGCCGCGCGCACCAGCGGCTGCGTCACCGGGATGCGGCGCACCAGGTGTTGCAGCGCCAGCACGTCTTCCGCCGTGAGCACCGGCGCAATGGTCGCCGCGAGATCGCCCGTCGTCGCCTCTACGATCGTCTCCTCTTCGTCCTTGGAGGGATACGCTACCCGCAGCTCGAACATGAAGCGGTCGAGCTGCGCTTCGGGGAGCGGATACGTTCCCTCCTGCTCGATCGGGTTCTGGGTGGCGAGCACGAAGAAGGGCGACGGCAGCTGATGCGTCTGCCCCGCCGCCGTCACCTGGTGCTCCTGCATCGCCTGCAGCAGCGCCGCTTGCGTCTTGGGGGGCGTGCGGTTCACCTCGTCGGCCAGCACGATGTTCGCGAACACGGGCCCGCGCACGAAGCGGAAGGCGCGCTTCCCGGTCGCCTGGTCCTCCTCGATGATCTCCGTGCCGGTGATGTCGGACGGCATCAGGTCGGGGGTGAATTGGATGCGCGAGAACTTGAGCTCGAGCGCCTGGGCGACCGTCGAGACCATGAGCGTCTTGGCGAGCCCCGGGACGCCGAGCAGCAGCGCGTGGCCGCCGGAGAAGACGGCGGTGAGGATGCCGTCGAGCACGTCTTTCTGGCCGACGATGCGGCGCCCCACCTGTGCCAGGAGGTCGGCGCGCGCCCTGGCCAGTCGCTCGAGCAGCTCGACGTCGCCTTGAGGCGGGGAAGAGGGACGGGGTAAAGGGGAAGGGTTCGGCGTCATCCGGCCTCAAGGTTAGTACATCATACTCCCAAGCGCCACATAAGTTTGCGCGGCCGGAGCCTTGCTTGCGAAATTTTTCACAAGCGCGTAGCTTTGCGCCGTGAAACGCCCGGGACCGCTCCGTTACGCCGGGCTCGGGGTCCAGCTGGCTGCCACCATCCTGGTCTCGGTGCTCGTGGGGCAGTGGGTGGATCGCAAGGCTGGAACCGACGGCGTCTTCACGATTCTAGGCGCGTTGCTCGGCTTCGGCGGCACGCTGTACTCCGTGATTCGGGAACTCACCAAGGCCGACGAGGACGGGCGGTGACGGCGCTGGGTCGCTACCTGGTCGGCGTGGCGACGGTTGCCGCAGCGACTCTCGGCCTTAGCTTCGCACTGCCGCCGGACGATGGGCCCGGCACGCGGCTGGCGCTGGGGATCGCGCTCGTAGTGCAGGGGCCGCTCGGGTGGTGGCTGGTGCGGGCGCTGGGAACGGAGCGATTCCTGCTCGTTTGGGCGACCGGCATCGCAACGCGACTCCTGGTCGTGGCGGCGTGCGCGGTGGTGATAGCCCCGCGGCTCCAGCTGGCGCTCGAGCCGACACTGTTCGCCCTCGTTGGCGTGCTGATGGGTTTCGTGGTGGTCGAGGCGGTCGTCCTTAAAGCGACGACGCACTGAGGTGGGATGAGCCGGTTCGCTCGGATGGGAGGGGGCGGGACCATCGTGGCGGTGCTGTTGGCGCTGGCGGGTCGCACCGCCGCGGCGCAGCAGCACGCGCCCGCACCCGCGTCGAACGAGATCGACATCATGGCGCACCTCGGGAACTCGCATACGATCGAGCTGCCCACCTGGCAGGTGCCCTACTATCGGGAAGTCGAGCTGCCGCGCTTCGCGCCGCTCCGGATCGGCGCTGTCACCGTCGATCTCTCTCCCACCAAGCACGCGGTCTTCCTGACGCTCGCTGCCGTGCTGGTCGCACTGGTGTTCCTGTACACCGCGCGGGTGGTGGCGCGCGCCCAGGCGGCGGGCCGGCCGCCGCGCGGGTTCGCCGCGGCGCTGGAGGCGACCGTGCTCTACATCCGGCAGGAGGTGATCCTGCCGAACGTTGGGGCGCACGGCGAGGGGTACGTGAACTACCTGCTGACGGTGTTCTTCTTCCTGCTCACGTGCAATCTGTTGGGGCTCTTGCCCTGGGGCGCGACGCCGACCTCGAACATCGCGGTCACGGGGGCGATGGCGCTGGTTTCATTGGCCGTGATCGAGATCTCGGGAATGCGGGCCTTGGGGTTGAAGGGCTATCTGGGGACGATCTTCTTTCTGCCGGAGGGGCTGCCCACGCTGCTCAAGCCGGTGATGCTGGTGATCATGACCCCGATCGAGATCATCGGGAAGCTGGCCAAGCCGTTCGCTCTCGCCGTCCGGCTGTTCGCCAACATGACAGCGGGGCACGTCGTGGTCCTGGCGCTGATCGGGCTGACGTTCTTCTTTCAGAGCTACCTAGTCGGCGTGGCCGCGTCGGCCATGGCGACGGGGATCATGCTGCTGGAGCTGTTCGTCGCGTTCTTGCAGGCATTCGTGTTCACGCTGTTGACGAGCGTGTTCATCGGGTTGATGCGCGCGGCGCATTGAGCGGGTGCAGGGCCGACGGTGTCGGGCGCTCGCGCCGCCGTCGGAGGTAGCCCGCCGGGACAACACGAGGCGGGCGAAGCTCACTGATCGCTTGGGCGATCGAAGGGAGCTACCGCGGCGACGCCGGTCCGGGAGACCCGGCGCCCGCTCGGGCGAGCGCACCAGGACAGCCATCTCCCGCTCACGAATGGGAGTGTGACATGCTGCTGAACGTGCTCGCTTTGTTGCAGGAGCCCGCCGGCGCGGAAGCCGCCGGCAAGGGGTACGCGCTGATCGGCGCGGGTCTCGCCGCGGGCCTCGCGGTGCTCGGCGCCGGCGTCGGCATCGGACGGATCGGCGGTCAGGCCGTGGAAGGCATGGCGCGCCAGCCCGAGAACAGCGCACGCATCCAGACGGCGATGATCATCGCCGCCGCGCTGGTCGAAGGCGTGGCGCTGTTCGCCGCCGTGGTCGCGTTCGTCATGCAGGGCAAGGTCAGGTTCTAATGGCGCAGGAAGGCGGCGCGGGGCCGCTCACCGTCGACGGCGGGCTCGTCATCTGGACGCTCGTCGTGTTCGGGCTGCTGCTCCTCGTCTTGAGGCGTGCGGCGTGGCCCGTGCTGCTCGCCGCGGTGCGGGAGCGGGAGCGACGCCTCGAAGAGCAGATCGCGCAGGCGCAACAGGACCGGGCGGAGGCCGCCGCGCTGCTGGAAGAGCACAAGCGGCTCCTGGCGGGGGCGAAGGCCGAGGCGCAGGAGCTGCTCGCCAAAGCGAAGGCCGTCGCCGACAAGGAGCGCGCCACATTGCTCGCTAAGGCCCGGGACGAGTACGAGGAACTGCTGGCGCGGGCGCGGAAGGACATCGAGGAGGAACGGGAGAAGGCGATCCTGGCGCTGCGCCGCGAGGCGGTGGACCTCTCCATCGCCGCGGCGTCGAAGCTGCTCGAGGCGCAGCTCGACAACGAGGCCAACCGCCGCCTGGTCACTGAATACCTGGCGACACTCGAGCAGCGACCGTGAAATCGGTTACGATCGCGCGCAACTACGCCGCGGCGCTGCTCCTGGCGGCGGAGGGCGCGGACCGCGGCGGACGCGAGACCGTCGAGCGGTACGGCCGGCTGCTCGAGGCCGTGGCGGGAGCGATCCGGGCGGACGAGCGCATCGCCGTCGCGCTCGACTCCCCCCGGGTCTCGAAAGCCACCAAGGGCGCGCTGCTCGCGCGGGCGTTGGAAGGCGTCGCGCCCCTCGAGTTCGTGCGCTTTCTCCAGGCGGTGCTGCGGCGCGGCCGCCAGGGGCTCCTGGCCGAGATCTCGCAGGAGTACCAGGGCTTGGTAGACTTGCGGCTCAACCGGGTGCATGCCGGGGTGACCCTGGCGCGCGACCCGGATGATCGGCTCGAGGGGGAAATCGCTGAGCGCCTTTCAGCGGTGCTCCACAAGGAGGTCCGGACGCATTTCCGCACCGACGGTGGGATCCTGGGGGGCATCGTGGTCCGCATCGGCGACCGGATCTACGACGGGTCGCTCAAGCGCAAGCTCGCCGTGCTGCGGCGCAGGATGCTGACGGGGGAGTAGCGGCCCGGGCTCAACCAGGGTTGCCTGGGCCGCTCGCTCCTGCACTACAACCGGTAGCGCAGCCCGATCGACACGCCGCCGCGACGCGTCTTGCGCCGCTCCACTCCCGCCGGGGTCTCATCGCGGTTCATCACCGATCCGCTCAGAACCCCGGTCGCGCGGAACGACCCGGTGCACCGTCCCGAGAGCGGCCACTCCAACGCGACCGCTCCCCGCGCCCCGATCCGGGTGCGCGACGCCCCGTCCACATCCCAGATGTCGAGGCTGGGGCCGCCGGCCACCCGGGTCACGACGCCGGCGCCGAAGCGCGCCACCGTGATCGAGATTTCCGGAGCGGCTTCGACCAGCGACGCGCGGTCGTAGAAGACGACCGCCGTTTGGTCCTGCTCCCCCGCGAGGCCGGTACGGGCGTACATCAGTTCCATGCCGACGCGCACCGTGCGTGGCGCCCGAGCTGTCCCGGGACGTGCCTCCGAAACGCGCCACCCCGACCTCGGCCGAGAGGCCCCATTGCGCAGCGCCGGCCTGACCGGGAACGGCCAGAGCGACCGCGGCGAGCAATCCGATGAGCGTGCGCATTGCTGCTCTCCTATGTGAGCCGTTCACTGCATCTCCAGCCGCACCCAGCCGTTGGTGACGTTGTTCTCACCCTTGACGATCCAGTTGAATCCCGCGTGATACTCGCCTGCCACGCTGTCCTGGACGGCGTCGCCCACCAGCTCGTCGTTCGTGTTGATGATCGACGCAAGCGCGCTCAAGAGCTTCTGAAACGCCTGTGCGAACTTCCACAACTTCTCGCCGGTGCTCGAAGTCGTGTCCTTACCGGCCGTCCGCGCCTTGTTCGCCGCGTCGACGGCCTCGAGCGCTTTCTTCCAGGCGTCGCTGCTCGTCTTGATCTGACACGCCGTGTCGTCGTCCTCCACGACATAGACCCGCACGTTCTGGCCCGGGTGGGCGGCGTTGTAGCCGTCGATCTGGCTCTTGCTGAACACCATGACGCTGCCGCCCCAGTCGAGGCCGTTCTGGTCGAAGTAATACGGTGCCGGCTGTTTCTCACCGGCACACTGGTAGTCGGTGAGCGAGTCGGTCTGCCCCTTCTGGCCGAGCACGTGCAGCTCAAATTCGGGGGCGCCCTTCAACCAACCTTCAAAATCAGCTGCGAAATGGGCTTGCGTCATGTAGAGCCCGGGCGTGGGTGCCGGCGGAGGGGTCGGCGAAGGCGTGGGGGGCGGCGCGCCGCCGCCGCCACCACCGCTTCCGCAGTCTTCCTGGCAGAGCTGCATCGCGGGTCGCGGTGTGAAGTCGGTCTCGACCGGGACGAGCGCGATCACCGGGGTCGCGGGCGGCCGGTCTGGGTCGAGCAGGATGCGGTGCCCCTGCGGGTCGAACGCCACCGGGACGTCGTGGTCGCGCAGGGCGGTGGCGACGAGCACGTTGGCGTCGCCGGTCCAGGCACGCCGGTGCGCCGGCACGGGGAAGTAGAACTCGAGCGGGATCACCGCCAGAGCCTCGCGGTCGATCTGGCCTGCCGGTACGCCGGCGTGCCGCGCGACCTCGTCGCGGGCGTGGCCCCCGTGCGCGCCGAGAAAGCGCTGGAAGTGGAGCTTGTGCTCGCGGAACGGTGACGAATCGAGCTGTGCCTTGACGTACGCACGAAACGCCGGATGCGCGAGCGCGCGCGCCAAGTGTTGCGCCAATGCCTCGGATGTCGTTCGCAGCTCGGCGGTGAAAGGGGTGGCCGCCGGTTCGGGTTTGCCAGGGGCTGGGCCCGTCGCGGGCGGACGGTCGCTGCACGCCACCAGGGTCGCGAGGGCCGCCACGGCCGGCAGGATCGGGAGATAGCGCGATTTATGCGTCATAACTGGCTCCTGTTTGTCGAGGGTTTACCCGCCCAACATGAGGAGTCAGTCGTCGAACACCGGCGCCCGATTGATGCACCGCCGGTCGAAATCACGCGGCACGCCTCCCCGTCCGAACGAGGGGCGTGTAGCTTCCCCATCCCCATGACCCCGATGATCCCGATCCTTCTCTTATTGATGCCCCCCGACACTGCCCTAAAGGACTCCCTGCCGGTCGCCGGCTACTGGCAGCAGCGGGCTGCCTACCACATCACGGCGGCGCTGGACGAGCCGGCGGGCGTGTTGCTCGGTCACGCGCGCATCACCTACGTGAACCGCTCCCCGGACACGCTGCGTGACTTCTTCGTGCACCAGTACTTGAATGCCTTTCGGCCGGGCTCGCGCTGGGCCGCGGCGGACGCCGCCGAAGGACGCGTGCGATTCCAGCGGCTGCGAGACCCCGACTACGCGTTCGAGCGCATCACCGATGCGACGGTGATGGGAGAGCGGGCCAGGCCGGACTATCCGTACGCGCCCGATTCGACCATCGCGCACTGGGCGCTGCCGCGGCCGCTCGCACCGGGGGACTCGGGCGTCGTGGAGATCGACTGGCGGGCGCGCCCCTCGACCCTCCCGCGGCGTCAGGGGCGCCAGGGACGGCGCCTCGATTTCGCGCAGTGGTATCCCAAGGTCGTGGTGTACGACCGCGGGGGATGGCAGGACCACCCGCTCTATCCCGCGGGCGAGTTCTACGGCGAGTTCGCCACATACGACGTGCTGCTCGACCTGCCCCAGGACCAAGTCATCGGGGCCACCGGTGTGGTGGTCGAAGGCGACCCGGGATGGGAGCACGCCAAGGCCGATCCCAGGCTGCGGATCGATTACCAGCGCGGCTGGTACGGGCCGCGCGCCTCCGGGCCGGGGTGCGGCCCGGTGGCGCCCGGACGTAAGTGCGTGCATTTCCACGCCGAGCAGGTCCATCACTTCGCCTTCTCGCTCAACCCGCGCTACCGGTACGACGAAGGGCGCTACGGCGACGTCGTGGTGCGGGTGCTGTACCTGCCGGAGGACAGCGCGACGTGGGGAAGAGGGATCGCGGTACGCAACACGGAGGCGGCGCTCGCGTGGCTCGACTCGCTGTACGGGAAATTCGCCTGGCCGACGCTCACCAACGTGCACCGCATCGAAGGGGGCGGCACCGAGTTCCCGATGATGGTGATGGACGGCTCGGCCGGGCTCGGCCTCATCGTCCACGAAGTCGGCCACAACTACACCATGGGAATCCTCGCCAACAACGAATGGCGCGAGGCCTTTCTCGACGAGGGGTTCACGAGCTTCCAGACGGGTTGGTTCTTCGAGCGACGTGGCGGCCGCCCGGCCTACCCGGCGCTCGAGGCGGACGTGCTGATGCTCGACCTCGCTCGCTGGAGCGAGCCCATCTCCCTGCCGAGCGAGCGATTCCGCGACTTCTTCACCTACAACCAGATGGTGTACGACAAGGCGCAGCTGTTCTACGAGCAGCTGCGGTACGTCGTGGGCGATGAAACGATGCGCCGCATCCTGCGGGCCTATTACGCCCGCTGGAAGCTCAAGCACGTGGACGAGGAGGCGTTCCGGGAAGTGGCCGAGCAGGTCTCGCGGCAGGACTTGAAGTGGCTGTTCGGCCAATGGCTGCACGGGACGCCGTTGATCGATTACGCCCTGAAGCACGTGCAGCGAACGCGGCAGGCCGACGGCCGCTGGCTGACGGTGGTGACGATCGAGCGCAAGGGTGACGGCTTCATGCCGGTCGAAATCGGCACGCAGGGCAGGCGAGGAGCGGGCGACACGGTCTACGCCCGCGCCACCGGCCAGCCGGCGCGCGAGCGCGTCGAGTTCACCACGGCCCAGCGACCGGGCCCGCTGATGCTCGATCCGCGGGTGCGGGCCCACGACTACGACATGCTGAACAACCGGGAACGGCACGGACTCCTGGGAGGAAGCGGCGCGTGGACGCTGCGCGTTGACGATCCGTTTCAGGAGACGGTGCGCCGCGATCTCGGCGTGCGCGGGTTGCTCCCCGTGATCTGGTCCAACGACTTCGGCGGCGTGACGGTCGGCCTGCGGGAGCGGGCCAACTACCTCGGCGCCTTCAATCGCGGCCTACTGCTTGGCACGGTCGCGACGCGGCGCGGCGCCAGCCAGGTGCTCGGGTTGTACGGCCGCTGGAGCAATCCGATCGGCCAGCTCCGGCCGCGTACCGAGACGAGCGTAACGGCGTGGGCGGTCGAGGGCCGTGCGGGTGCCAAGATCCAGGTCGATCACGCGTTGCGGCAGCGTCTCGTGGACGCCGCCGACCCGCACGTGGGGTTCGATGCCATGTGGATGGCGACCACGGCCCTGGGGTACCTCGATCGTCGGCTGTGGGACGACGCGGGCACGGTGGAAGCTGGCCCGTGGTTCAGCACCACCCGGACCCGGGGCAATACGGTGCTGCGGGCGCGGGTCGGCGGCCATGCGGGGGTCGTGTACTGGAACCCGGGGCCGGGTATCGTCGCCAACAACCGCTACGATTTCGAGGCGTTCAGCCGTGTCACGGGTGAGGCGAGCGTGCGTAGCCGGTCGTGGGGCGCGCGCCTGTTCGCAGGGGCCTACCTCGGCTCGTCCGATCCCGTGCGGCAGCGGCGCATCTCCATCGCGGGCGCCGATCCCTATGAGACGTTCACCAACCCCTTCCTGCGGAGCCAGGGCGCGTTGCTGGTGCGCCCCGACTTTCATTATCAAGCGCCCGGCGGGGCGAACCTCCGGGGCTTCCGGCCCGACCTGGGTGGCCGCTGGGCGGTGGGGCTCAACCTCGAAGCGACGCCGTGGGTGCTGCGGCGCGATCAGGGTATCTTGCGGGGGCTCGGCCTGGAGGCGTTCGCGGATGCCGGTATCGTGGACACGACGGCGATCCCGTCGTCGCCCCCGGGGCAGTGGTACACGACGTTGTACGACATCGGGGTGGGGGTGATGACGCGCCATCAGGTGAAAGAGCTGGCCTGGACGCTGCGTTTCGAAGTGCCGCTGGCTGTGAACCGCTGGGACGACGCCCGCGATTTCACGCCGGGAGACAAGCGCTTCGCGTTCCGGTGGCAGGTCAGCCTCGGATCCAGCTTCTGATGGACACGCGGGCGAGCGACCGGCGCGGCTTCTTCCGCGAGACGTTCGGCCGGCTGCTGCAGGAAGTGCGGGTGCGCACGGAGCAACGCGTGGCACCCCGCCGCCACTTCCGCCCGCCCGGCGCGGCGGACGAGCTCGCCTTCCTCGCTTCCTGCACCCGGTGCGGCGACTGCATCGACGTCTGTCCGGTGCACGCGATCGTCAAGGCGCCCGCCAGCACCGGGCTCGCCGCCGGAACGCCCATGATCGATCCCGGCATCCAGGCGTGTGTCGCGTGCGCCGACATGCCGTGCGCCCACGCCTGTGAGACGGGCGCGCTGGTCCCGCCCGCCGACGGCTGGGCGGGCGTGCACCTGGGGATCCTCGAGCTCGAGCCGGAGCGCTGCATCACGTTCCATGGCGTCCCGTGCGGCGTGTGCGCCCGCGCCTGTCCCGTGGGTGAGCGGGCGCTCGCCCTCGACGCCGGCGGCCATCCCATCCTCAAGCCCGAGGGGTGCGTGGGGTGTGGGGTGTGCGTGACGGCGTGCGTGACTTCACCATCTTCGCTGCGGCTGAGTCTCATACCAGGATGAGGGAATTGGGGATTGCGGATTGCGGATTGCGGATTGGCGGGGGGGGGTCGTGCGCTTCGACACGCGCTCTGCCAATCCGCAATCCGCAATCGCCAATCCGCAATTGACCGCTCGCATGCCCGACGTCCCCTACCGCGTGGACAAGCCCTGGGGCCACGAGCTCATCTGGGCGAAGACCAGCCGCTACGTCGGGAAGATCCTGCACATCGAGCCCGGGCACGTCCTGTCGCTGCAGTATCACAACAAGAAGGACGAGTCGATCTACGTGCTGTCGGGCGAGATCGTGCTGCGTCTCCAGCAGGGGGAGACGCTGATCGAGCGGCCGCTGCGGGAAGGGGAGACGTTTCACATCGCACCCAAGACCATCCACCAGTTCGAGGCCGTCGTGGCGAGCGACCTGCTCGAAGCCTCGACGCCCGAGATCGACGACGTGGTGCGGCTCAAGGACCGCTACGGGAGGGTGTAAGTGCAGATCATCGTGCCGCTGGCGGGAAAAGGGACCCGGCTGCTGCCGCTCACCAAGCGCGTGCCCAAACCGCTGGTCCGCGTGGCGGGGCGACCAGTCATGGACTACGTGATGGACACCGTCAAAGGATTGGACCTCGAAGAGCTCATTGTCATCACCGGCCATCTCAAAGACGTCGTCGAGCGATACATCGTCGAGCATTACCCCGTCAAGGCGAAATTCGTCGAGCAAAAGACATTGGACGGCACCGCCGGGGCCATCAATTTGGCCCGCCCGTACGTCCACGGACCGGTGCTCATCATCTTCGTGGATACGCTGTTCGACGCCGACTTGTCGCTCACCCAGACGAGCGACGCCGACGGCATTCTCTGGGCGAAGGAGGTCGAGGACTACCAGCGGTTCGGAGTGATCGTCACCGACCGGCACGGCTACATGAAGACGATCGTCGAGAAACCCAGTACGCCCGTGTCGAAGCTCGCCAACATCGGGCTCTACTACGTCAAGGACTGGAAGACGTTGTTCGACGGTATCGCGCACGTCCTGAAGCAGCCGCCCGGGAAGGGGGGCGAGTACTATCTCACCGACGCGTTCCAGTACATGGTGGACCGCGGGCGACGGCTCTACACCGCACCGGTGGGTGGGTGGTACGACTGCGGCAAGGTGGAGACGCTACTCGAGACCAATCGCCACCTGCTCGAGCAGGGACGAGCCCGTATGCCCCAGGGACCCTCCCCCCGTTGCACGATCGTGCCGCCGGTCTACATCGAGGACGGCGTGACGATCCACGACGCCACGGTCGGACCCAATGTCTCGCTCGAGGCGGGGAGCTACGTAACGGAGAGCGAGATCGCGAACTCGATCCTCGGGCGCAACGTCCGCGTGGTGCGAAGCGCGGTGCGCGATTCGCTGGTGGGAGACGACGCGGTGATCGAGGGGAAGACGATCGAGCGCAGCGTGCTCGACGGAGGAGCGCTGGCCCCGGCATGACCGTGGCCCTCGTGCGGGAGCTGTACGAGTTCAACGCCTGGGCACACCGCCGCATCTTCGACGCCCTGGCCGGCCTTCCCCCGGAGCCATACCGGCGGGATCTCAAGAGCAGCCATGGCGGCATTCACGGCACGCTGTGTCACATCGTCTGGGCCGAGCAGCTGTGGCTCACCCGCTGGCTTGGCGCCCCGCCACCCGTCGTGGCACAGGGCAGGGACCTCGGCTCACTCGCAGAGGTGCGGGCCCGCTGGGAGGATGTCGAAACGAAACGGCGAGCGTTGTTCGAAGGCTTGACCGACGCGAAGTTGACGGCGACCCTCACCGTGCAGCCCTCCACGGGCGGCGCGTACGTCCACACCTACCTGCAAACTCTGCAACATGCGGTGGATCACTCGTCCTACCACCGGGGTCAAATCATCACGCTGCTGCGACAGCTGGGCGTGAAGCCGCCCAGCACCGGGCTGATCCTGTTCTACCGCGAGCGGGCCACCGGCCGCCAGATTCCTAACTTCTGATTTATCAGCTGTTTGAGACAGGTTGACGAGTTACAGGAACCTGGGTTACTTACTTACCGTTCAGTAATTAATTCCCTGGAGGCACCGTGTCGCACGCCGTCGTTCCTTCAAAGCGCATCGCCAAGCCGCGGTGGCAGCGTCGCAAAGACGCGCGGCCGGAGGAGCTCGTCGCGGCCGCGCTCGAAGTATTTGTCGAGCGAGGCTATGAGGGCACCACGCTGGCCGACGTGGCCCGCCGCGCCGGTGTCACCAAGGGCACGATCTACCTCTACTTCGAGAACAAGGAAGCACTCTTCAAGGCCGTGGTGCGCCAGACCATCGTGCCCGTGATCGCTCAGGGGGAAGCGCTGGCGCGGTCGTTCACCGGCAGCGCCCGCGACTTGCTCGAGCAGCTGGTGCGGGAATACTGGCGCCTGGTGGGGGAGACTGCACTCGCCGGCATTCCCAAGCTCATGATGGCCGAGGCGGCAACTTTTCCGGAGCTGACGCGCTTCTACTACGACGAAGTGGTGGCCCGCGGGCACCGCCTGATGGCGGGCGTGATCGAGCGCGGCGTCAAGAACGGCGAGTTTCGGCCGGTCGACGTCATGCTGGCCGCGAAACTGGCGATGTCGCCGCTGATGCACGCCACCGTGGTGCGGCGGGCGTTCGCCTCGTGCATGCCGGAGGGCTTCAACGTTCAGGCATACCTCGACACTCACATCGACCTCTATCTCCATGGTATCGCCAAGCAATAGCAGCCGGCTGGTCGCCCTGCTCGTAGGGCTCAGCGCCGCTCCCGTGGCGGGGCAGGCGCCCGGCACGCGTGCGCCGCTCCGTCTTTCGTTCGCCGATGCGGTGACCATGGCGGCGGGCAAGACGCCCGTCGTCGAGCTGGCCACGCTGCGCACGACGGAAGCGGACGCGCGGGTGCGGCAGGCGCGCGCGGCACTGCTGCCGTCGCTGTCGGGGAGCGGAGCATGGCTCAACCGCTCGTTCAACTCGCGCTCGATCGGGATCTCGTTTCCCGGCGTGCCTGAGCTGATCGGACCGTTCAACAACTACGATGCCCGCTTCAACGCGGCTCAGACGCTGTTCGACTGGTCGAGCGTGGCGCGGGTGCGGGCGGCCGGCGCGCAGGCCGACGGCAGTCGCGCCGAGCGCGGAGTGACGGTCGAGGGCTCAGTGCTCACGACGGCGCTCGCGTATGTTCGCGCCGTGCGCGCGCAGTCGGTGGTCGCGGCCCGGCAGGCGGATTCGGTCATTGCCGCCGAGCTGGTCGGACTTGCCGACGCACAGCGGGCCGCCGGGGTGAGCCCGGCGATCGACGTGACGCGCGCCCGGGCGCAGCTCGCCACGGCGGAGGGCCTGCTGCTCGTGGCGCGGAACCAGCTCGACCGCGGCCGCATCGACGTGGCGCGCGCGCTGGGCCTCGACGCGGCTACCCCGCTCGCCTTCACGGATTCGCTCGCGCCGTCGCTCGGCGCCGCCGACGTGCCGGCACAGCGGGAGTCGGTCGTCACGGCCGCGCTCGCCAACCGACCCGAGCTGCGGGCGGAGCTGGCGCGCGCCGCCGCGGCGCGGCAGACCGGATCCGCGATCCGCGCGGAGCGGCTGCCCAGGCTCGAGCTGGCCGGCGATTACGGCGTGAACGGCGCGACCGTGCCGGGCGCGATCTCCACCCGGGACCTCACGCTGCAGGTGAGCGTGCCGATTCTCGACGGCTTCCGGCGCGAGGCGCGGCTCGCCGAGCAGGACGCGGTGGTACGCGAGTCGCAGGTGCGCGAGGCGGACCTGCGCCGCCAGATCGCCGCCGAGGTGGATGCCGCCCTGCTCGACCTGGGCTCGGCCCAAGCGCAGCAGGCGGTGGCCCGCGAGCAGCTGCGGCTCGCCGAAAGTGAGCTCAGCCAGTCGCGCGAGCGTTTCAAGGCGGGGGTCGCCGGCAACATCGACGTCATCACCGCGCAGGCCGGGCTGATCCGCGCGCGCGACACCGAGATCGATGCCCGCTTCGCCGCCGCTGCAGCCCGGATCTCCCTGGCGCGCGCCGCCGGCGTCGCCCGTACCCTTCACTAACCGCCCACACCGATGAGTGACGACATGGCTACGACAATCGAACGTGAGACTGCCCAGCGGTCCGCCCGGCCTTCCCCGGTGTCGCCCGACGAACCGGCCGCCCCGGCCAAGCCAGGTGGCGGCAGGCGCACCGCCTTCATCATTATGGGCGTCGTCCTGCTCGGCCTGGTGGCCGTGGGGGCGCGGCGCTGGGTCTACGGCCTCAGTCACGTATCGACCGACAACGCCCAGGTGGACGGGCACATCGTCCCGATCCTGCCGAAAGTGGGCGGCTACGTGCTCGACGTGCGGACCGACGAGAATCGGCCGGCCAAAGCAGGTGACACGCTGGTGGTGCTCGACGACCGCGATTACAAGGCGCGGCTCGCGCAAGCGGAAGCCGACCTCGCGGTGGCGCTCGCGGGTGTGAGCAATCGATTGCGGGTGGGTCAGGCGGAGGCGCAGGTGGCGCAGGCCCAGGCGAACGCCGAGAAGGCACATGCCGACCTCGAGCGGATCAAACCGCTCGCCGAGAAGGACATCGTTCCCAAGCAGGCGCTCGACGCGGCCGAGGCCGCGGCCCGCGCAGCGGACGCAGCCCTCGCGGCCGCCCAGGCCGCGCTGCTGGGCGCGGACGCCCGGGTGGGCGCGGCCCGCGCGGCGCGGGATCAGGCGGCGCTGAACCTGTCGTATACGCGGATCACCGCGCCCGCGGAGGGCGTCGTGAGCAAGAAGACCGTGGAGGTCGGGCAGCTGGTGCAGCCCGGTCAGCCGCTCATGAGCCTGGTGCCGCTCGGCGACGTGTGGGTGACGGCGAACCTGAAGGAGACGCAGACCGCCGACGTGAGCCCCGGTGATCCCGCGGACTTCACCGTCGACGCGTACCCCGGCCGGCACTTCAGCGGGCACGTGGAGAGCCTCTCGCCCGCGACCGGCGCGAAGTTCTCGCTGCTGCCGCCCGACAATGCCACGGGGAACTTCACCAAGGTCGTGCAGCGGATCCCGGTGCGGATCCGGCTCGACGGGAAGAACGACGCCGCGCATCCGCTCCGGCCGGGGATGAGCGTGAACGTGACCATCACCACGAAGTAGGCGATCCCGTGGCCACCGCCGCACTGCCCGTACCCGCTTTCGGCGCCGACGCCGACCGGTACAAGTACCGCTACATCATCGCGATCACGGTGTCGCTCGCGTCGGTGCTCGAGCTGCTCGACACCAGCATCGTGAACGTGGCGATTCCCCACATGATGGGGAACCTGGGGGCGACGCTCGACGAGATTGCCTGGGTGTCGACCGGCTACATCGTCGCCAACGTGATCATCCTGCCGATCACCGGCTGGCTGTCGGCGTTCTTCGGACGGCGCAGCTATTTCGCGGGCTCGATCGCGCTGTTCGTGGTCTCGTCGTTCTTCTGCGGCAACGCGCATTCGCTCGTCGCGCTCGTGTTCTGGCGGATCGTCCAGGGGCTGGGGGGTGGGGCGCTGCTCTCGACCTCGCAGGCGATCCTGTACGAGGAGTTCCCGCGCGAGGAGTACGGCACCGCCATGGCGATCTTCGGGGTGGGCGTGATGGTCGGCCCCACGCTCGGGCCCACCTTGGGCGGCTACATCACCGATGCGTTCGGCTGGCCGTGGATCTTCTACATCAACATCCCGATCGGGATGTTGGCGCTGGCGCTGTCGCTCAGCTTCATCCAGAACTCGCGGTACCAGGTGAAGGCCGAGAAGGTCGACTACCCGGGCCTGCTGCTGCTCGCCATCGGCATCGGTACGCTGCAGACGATGCTGGAGCGCGGCGAGCGGCTCGACTGGTTCGACTCCCGCGAGGTCACGCTGTACGGCGTGATCAGCGCGATTTCCTTGATCGCGTTCGTATGGCACGAGCTCACGACCGAGCATCCGGTGGTGGACCTCCGCATCCTGAACAGTCGCCAGCTCGCCGTCGGCGTGGTGTTCGGCGGGGTACTGGGGATCTGTCTGTACGCGACGGTGTTCGTGCTGCCGGTGTACCTGCAGAACCTCCAGAACTTCACGGCGGAGCAGACGGGGTTCGTGATCCTGCCGGGCGCGCTCGCCAGCGCCTTCACGATGGCCACGATGGGGCGCTTCACGGGCAAGTTCGACGGGCGGCTCTCGATCCTCGCGGGCGTCTCGATCTTCGCCCTGTCGATGTGGAAGCATGCCCACTTTACCACCGACAGCGGCATGTCCGATTTCTTCTGGCCGTTGATCTTCCGCGGGGTGGGGCTCGGGTTGATCTTCGTTCCCCTCACCAACCTGGCGCTCGCGGACCTCCCGATGAGCAAGATCCCCAATGGCACGGGGCTGTTCAACCTGATGCGCCAGCTGGGCGGGAGCGTTGGAATCGCGATCTCGGCGACGCTGGTGCAGCGGTTCACGGCGATCCATCGGGCCGACCTGATCGCCAACGTCACGCAGTTCTCCGAAGTGACGCGCGAGCGGCTTGCCGGGATCATGACCAGACTCGTCGCCACGGGCACGCCGGTACCGCTCGCCGAATCGAAAGCGCTGATGGTGCTGAACGGCCAGGTGACGCGGCAGGCGATGATGCTGTCGTTCGAGCAGCTGTTCCTGTTGTTCGGGGCGTGTTTCGTGTTGTCCCTGCCGCTCTTGCTGCTGATGCACAAGAGCAAGGGGATGCCGGGGGGCGCCGCCGCTCATTGATATGGAGGAGTGGATGCCGAGAGACAAGAAGGTACGCGTCGGCGATCGCGCGCCGGATTTCACCCTGCCGGACCAAACGGGTAAGCCGGTGCAACTGCGCGATCTCCTCGGCCGCGGGACCGTGGTGCTTTACTTTTATCCCAAGGACGAGACCCCGGGGTGCACGCTCGAAGCCCGGGCCTTCCGGGATAGCTACGACCGGTTCACCACCGCGGGCGCGGAGGTCGTGGGCATCAGCTCGGACTCGGTCGCGTCACACCGCCGGTTCGCGGCACGCCACACGTTGCCGTTCCTGTTGCTCTCCGACCGTGGCGGCGGCGTGCGCGAGCTGTACGGCGTAGACAAGACGCTGGGCTTCCTGCCCGGCCGGGTCACGTACGTGATCGACAAGGCTGGTGTGGTGCGGCGCAGGTATTCCTCGCAAGTGCTGGCTACACGGCACAGCCGAGTGGCGCTGGCGGCGCTGGCCGGCCTGGCGGAGGACCCAGCCACCGCGACGGCCTGAGGCCCTGGGGAGTCTACTGCCCTCCCTCAGGGCGTCAGCCGCACGGTCACCAGCAGGTCGTCTGTACCCACGCCGCCGTCCTTGTCCGTCACCGTGACGCGCACGCGGTAGGTGGCTGGCAGGACGTACAGGTGGCTCGCCGTGATTGGGTCACTCTGGCTCGAGGTCGAGCCGCTCTGCGAGGCCCCGTCACCCCAGCTGATTGTGTAGCGCCACGGCGCGTCGTTGGCGCCGGGATCGCTGAAGCGCGCCCGTAACGTGAAGGATCCGGGCATCATGCTCGCGTCCGGCCCCGCGTCGACCGTGGGCGGGAGGTTGGCGATCGTCGCGGTCGCCGTGGCGGGATCGCTCGCCGCGCCGGTCGCGTCGGTCACAACGAGTGTGATGGTGTAGGTCCCGTCGGCGGCATAGCTATGCGTGGGCGCGACGCCGCTGCCGGTGCCGCCATCGCCGAAGCTCCAGGAGTACGTGAGCGGCGTGCTGCCGTCCGGACTGTAGGACCCCCTGCCGTCAACGGTGACCTGATCCTCCGACCGGTACGGTCCGCCCGCGCTCGCCACGGGCGGCTGCCTGACGGTGACCGTGTTGGTCGTCGCGCCGGTCGCGCCGCCGTCGTCGGTGACGGTGAGTCCGACGCTGTAGCCGCCCGACGCGGCGTAGCGGTGCGACGGATTCGGATCGGTGGACGTGGCGCCGTCGCCGAAGGTCCAGCGCGACGCCACCACCGTGCCGTCCGCGTCGTGGCTCGTGTTGGTGAATACACAGTTGAGCCCGGAACAGGCGGCGCTGAACGATGCCTGGGGAGGCGTGTTCACGGGCGCACCCGGCACACCATGGCACGGCGCGCCCCCTGAGTCCGCGAACGTCTGGCCCAGATCGGGAATGAACTCCCACTCGTAGCTCGATTCCCGGAGCGTGAGCTTGAGGACGCCGTGCGCGCTGTTGTTGCGCACGTCGGTGTTGGGGACATCCGAAACGAACTCCTCCAGCCCCGCGCCCCCCGTCCCCACGACGAACTGGCGGATGCCGTACGCGGCGTCGGCGACGCCGGTTGTAGTCTGGGGCGCGAAGCGCTGGTAGCTGTGGTCGTGCCCGGTGACTACGACCTCGGCGCCGGCGTCGTACAGTGCCTGCCACAGCGGCTGAGTGCGGAGATTGCCGCCGTGGGTCATTCCCGAGCTGAACAGCGGCTCGTGCCACATCGCCAGCGTGCACTGCGACGGGTGCGCGGCGAGATCGGCGCGGAGCCACTGCTCCTGGGTCGACCCGGCGGTCATCGTCTGGTAGTTGTTGAGCACGACGATGTGCCACGCGCCTAAGTCGTAGCTGTAATAGCCCAGCGTCGGGTCGCTCGCGGCGGCCCCGAAGTAGCCGAAGTACCCGGTCGCACCGGGCGTGTAATAGTCGTGGTTCCCGGGCGTCGGTCGCGTGCGTGCCTTATGACGTCCCCAGGATGGGTCGTAGCAATCGGTGTATTCAGTCGCGGTGCCGTTGTCGTACACGTTGTCGCCTACGGTGAAGACGGTTCCGGGGATGTCGTCGAGCAGCGCGGCCGTCTGCTCGTCGTAGACGCCCTTGCACGTGGCGATGTCGCCCGCGCCGACGAGGATTGCGGCCGAGCTCGGCGTCGCCGTGATGGCGGCGGTGCCCTGCTGACCTTCGACGGTCGCGGTGATCGTGGCGGATCCCGGTGCCCACGCGGTAACGACGCCGCGCGCACTCACCCGGGCCACACTCGGGTCGCTCGACGTCCAGGTCGTCACGCGCTCCCCCACGGGGGCGCCGCTCGCATCCCGGGCGACCGCCGTCAGGTGGATGCGCGCGCCGACCTCGAAGCTCGCGGACGAGGGTGATACGTCCACCGACGAGACCGGCGTGGGCGGCGAGGTGTCGTGGCAGGAGCCGTTCCCCGAATCGGTGAACGTCTCCCCGGCGACCGGAACGAACTGCCAGCTGTAACCCCCGTCGCTCAATGTCAGCTGGAGCACGCCTGCGGTGCCCGAGTTCCGGACTTCACTGTTCGCCAGCGCGGCGAGTGGGAACCGCTGCACATCCATCCCACCCGTGCCCACCGTGAACTGGCGGATGCCGCGCGGTGGGTCGGCGGCGCCGTCCGGCGTCTGCGGCGCGAACCGCTCGTATACCTCATAGTGCGCGTTGATGACGACCTCGGCCCCGGCGGCGTACAGGTCGTCCCACAGCGGCTTGATCTGGGGTAGCACCTTCACGCCCGCCGAATTGGGCACGGAGCTGAAGCGGGGATGGTGCCAGTATGCCAGGGTGCACAGCGCCGGGTGGGCGGCGAGATCGGCGCGGAGCCATTGCTCCTGCGGCGAGGCGACCCGCATGTCTACGCCCGAGTTGAGCACGATGATGTGCCAGCTGCCGAGCTCGTAGCTGTAGTACCCGGCGCCTGAATCCCCGGCGGCGGCGCCGAAGTACTGCCAGTAGGTCGCAGCCCCGGGGCTGTAGTACTCGTGCGAGCCGACGGCCGGCCGGGTGCGCGCCTTAAACCGCCCCCACGACGGCCCGTAACAATTGGTGAAGTCGGGGGTGACGCTGTCCGACCCGTACACGTTGTTGCCGGCGGTGAAGACCGTGCCGGGGATGCCGTCGAGCAGGGCGGCGGTCGCCTCGTCCCCCTGTCCGTCGCAGCGCGCGATGTCGCCCGCGCCGACGAGCACCGGACCGGTCGGCGCCAGGGTCGCGGCGCGCGGCCCGGTCGGGCCCGAGCGGGTAGAGTCCTCGGTGCAGGTGAGGCAGGCGAGGCAGAGCGTGCAGGCGACGACAGGGCGAAGCGGCGACATCGGGTCCGGGCCGGGTTGCCCGTCATACTGGTCAAAGTTCGTGCCGATCTGGTGCAGGCCGGAACGGCGTCCCGTGACCATCCGGACGAGGGGCGGCTGCCGCGTCGGGTCGACAGTGTGGGGGCGCTGCCGCACCAACCTGCTCGTCAGGGCGCCGCCGTCACTCCAGCTCCGCCATCGCCACCGTCACCAGCAGGGCGCGCACGATCCCCAGCGCACCTTCGGTGTTTTCGTACCACTCGGTCGCGAGGTGCGCGTCCCCGGCCTTGCCCCCCGCACCCAGGGCGATCGCCGGGATGCCGAGGGCGATCGGCACGTTCGCGTCCGTGGACGCGCTTGCCAGCTCGGCGTCGCGGCCCAGCACCCGGTTGGCCGCGATTGCCGCGAGGACGAGCGGGTGGGTGCGCGGCGTGACGCCCGATGGCCGGTCGCCGATGGGCCGGTGCTCGAGCGTGAGCGGCGGCGTGCCGGACGCGCGGCGGCGGTTCTCGTCGTCGAGCGCGCGGTCGAGGGCGGCGCGCACGGTGACGTCGAGCTGAGCGAGCGCCTTGGGGTCTTCGCTCCGCAGGTCGAGGTCGAGCCATGCCTCCTGGGGGATGGAGTTGAGGCCCGTGCCCCCGCCCAGCCGCACGACGGCGCAGGTGGTGCGCGGGGCGGGGGGAGCGGCGCGGGTGGGCAAGTCGGCGAGCAGCGCGGTGGCGCGGCCGACCGCGTTCGCAGGGTTGGCGACGCCGAACGCGGCCCACGAGTGGCCGCCGGGCCCGCGAAACGTGACGCGGTAGCGCTTCGAGCCGAGCGCGCGGTGCACCACGCGCTCGAGCCCCGCGCCGTCCAGCGCGATGAACGCGGCCGGGGCGGGGTGGACCCTTCCGCCTTCCCCTGTTCCCGATTGGCCGTTCAGGAGGTATTTCACGCCCCGCAAATCCCCCGATCCCTCTTCACCGACCGTGGCGGCGAACAGCACCGGCCGAGCCGTGCGCACGCGCGTGACGACCATCGCCTCGGCGACGGCGACGAGCGCCGCCAGGCCGCGGGCGTTGTCGCTGATGCCCGGGCCCTCGAGCCGCTGGCCACGACGCTCCACGGCGACGTTCACCTCGGGTCCGAACACCGTGTCCAGGTGGGCCGAGAGGACGACGGGCGCGTCGGCCCGTCCACCGTTACTGCCCGTCCACCCGTACACGTTTCCGACCTCGTCGATCGTGACGTCGTGCAGGCCGACGGCGCGGAACAGCTCGGCCACGTGCGCGGCGCGGCGCCCCTCGGCGCCGGTCGGCGCTGGGATAGCGCACAGCGCGGCCTGGCGCGCGAGCGTGACTTCGTCGGTGCGCTCCAAGTGGGAGCGCGCGGCACGGACGCGCTCGTGTGCGAGCAGGCGCGAGATGGTCTGATCCACACCTGCACACTAACTGCCTTGACGGTGCCCGGCGAGAGGGCGACACTAGGGTCATGGACGAGCGCGAGCTGATTTACGACTGGAACAAGAGCGGGAGCGGGCCGGCGCTCGACTGGTCGCAGGTGCGGATCGACCTGAACGACGAGACGCTGCGGGACGGGCTGCAGTCCCCCTCGGTGCGCGATCCCTCGATCGAGGTCAAACGGCGGCTGCTCCACCTGATGGCGGACCTGGGGATCGTGGCGGCGGACATCGGGCTCCCGGGGTCGGGGCCCCGCGTCGTGGAGCAGGTGCGGGCGCTCGCCCGGGAGATCCGCGACCAGAAGCTCCCCATCTTCCCCAACTGCGCGGCCCGCACGGTGATCGCGGACGTGGAGCCGATCGTCCGCGTCGCCGAAGAGGTAGGGATTCCGATCGAGGCCGCCACCTTCATCGGCTCCTCCCCGATCCGGCAGTACGCCGAAGACTGGACCCTGGATCGCATCCTCACGGCCAGCGAGGAGGCGGTGACGTACGCCGTCAAACACGGCCTGCCGGTCATGTACGTCACCGAAGACACGACCCGGGCCAAGCCCGAGGCCCTCAAAGCGCTGTACGGCGCGGCGATCGATTGCGGCGCGACGCGGATCTGCTTGGCCGATACAGTCGGCCACGCGACTCCCGACGGCGTGAAAGCGTTGGTGGGGTTCGTCAAGCGCGAAATCGTCGCGGACAAACGTGTGGCGGTCGACTGGCACGGACACCGCGACCGCGGGATGGGGCTGATCAACTGTCTGGCGGCGATCGAGGCCGGTGTCGATCGGGTCCACGCCACGGCCCTGGGGGTGGGCGAACGGGTGGGCAACGCCGAGATGGATCTCCTGATCGTGAACCTGAAGCTGTTGGGCGCGCATGGACACGACATCGCCAAGCTGCCGGAGTACTGCCGTCTGGTGGCGGACGCCGTGGGGGTGCCGATTCCGGTGAACTATCCGGTGCTCGGCGCGGACGCGTTTCGCACCGGCACCGGGGTGCATGCGGCGGCGATCATCAAAGCGAAAAAGAAGGGCCACGCCTGGCTCGCCGACCGGGTGTACAGCTCCGTGCCCGCCCAAGAGTTCGGGCTCGAGCAGAAGATCGAGATCTCGCCCGTCTCAGGCCTGTCCAACGTGAAGTACTGGCTCGAGACGCACGGCTACGACGGCGAGGATGAAGCGGCGTGCCGCGTGCTGTTCGAGGCGGCGAAGCGCACCGACCGGGTGCTCTCGGACGAAGAATGCCACCGCTTGGTCAGGCAGGGGGCATCGGGGGCATGGCGGTAGGGACGTTCCACGAAATCGAGAAGGCGTACTTCGACCTGCGATGGCACCTCGACCCGGTCGCCGCCACGCAGGCCGGGGTGAAGGCCTACGACGATCGCTACGGGCGCTACAGCCCGCCGGCGCTCGCGCCCCACCTCGCCGCGCTGAAGTCGCTCGCGGGGGCGCTCGAAGAGGCCGCTGCCGACGAGCGGGAAGACGAAATCGACCGCACCGCCCTGCTGAACGAGATCCGCGTGGTGCTGCACCGTTTCGAGCGCGAGCGACCGCAGGCCAAGAGTCCGGCGTTCTGGCTGAACCATCTGCTTAGCGGGCTGCACTTTCTGCTGGGACGCGGCGACCGGAGCGACGAGGAGCGGGCCCGCGCGTTGGTGGGACGGCTCGAGGACGTGCCGCGCCTGCTCGATGACGCGCGCGTCGCACTGGCGGAGCCGGTGCGGGTATTCGTCGAGACGGCGCTGCGGATCAACGCGGGAGGGCTGGGGTTGGTGCGCGGCATCGCCGCCGCCATTCCGGACGCCCCGCCCGGACCGGGCGACGCCCTGCGGGAGGCGGTCGAGCAGGCGGCGGAAGCGATGACGGCGTTCGACCGCGACCTGGAGCGTTGGCTCGAGACGGCGTCGGAAGAGTTCGCGCTGGGCGAGGACGACTTCAACTTTCACCTGCACTACGAGCACGCGCTGCGCGACACCGCTCCCGAGCTGTGGCGCTACGGGCTGCATCTCAAGGAGGAGGTCGAGGCCGATCTCGGGCGCCGCGCCGCGCGGCTCGAGGGCGGCAAGCGCTGGCAGGACGTCGCGGACCGGCTGCGCGCCGACCATCCCCCTGCCGCCGGGCTGGTGGAAGCGTATGCCCGGGAGATGGTGCGGGCCCGCGACTTCGTGGCGGAGCGCGGGCTCGCCCCGATCCCCGACGCCCCGCTCGACGTCGTGCCCACGCCGGCCTTCATGCGACCGGTGATTCCCTTCGCGGCGTACGACAGCCCCGGCGCCTACTCGAGCGATCGGACCGGCTGGTTCTACGTCACCCTCCCCGATCCGGCGCTGCCGGCGAGCGCGCAGGAGCGCATTCTGCGCGACCACTGCCGTCACGAGCTCGCCGCCACCGCGCTGCACGAAGGCTACCCGGGCCATCACCTCCAGCTGGTGCACGCCCAGCAGCAGCGGTCCGACACGCGCAAGAACGTGTGGACACCGGTCACGGTCGAAGGGTGGGCCCTGTATTGCGAAGACATGATGGGGGAGGAGGGATTCTACCGGTCGGAGGAGGAGCAGTTCTTCCAGCGCGTGCACCTGTTGTGGCGCGCCGTCCGGGTGCTGCTCGACGTGGGGTTGCACACCCGCGGGATGACGTTCGCGCAGGCGGTGGATTATCTCGCGACCCACGTCAACGTGGAGCGGGCCAACGCGGAGGGGGAGGTGCGGCGCTATTGCGCCGAGCCGGCGTATCCGCTGAGCTATGCGGTGGGGCGGCGCGAGCTGCTCAAACTGCGCGACGACTTTCGCGCGGAGCGGGGCGCGGCGTTCACGCTCCGGGGCTTCCACGACGCGATCCTCAAGTACGGCGGCCTGCCCGTCACGCTGATACGGTGGGGTCTGGGGCTCGGTGACCGCTAGCGGCGCCGCGGCATCCCGGCTGCCGCGGCCCGTCAAGCTGTTCGGGTTCGTCTCGCTCCTGAACGACTTCGCGAGCGAGATGATCTACCCGCTGTTGCCGGCGTTCGTCACGGGCGTCCTCGGCGCGGGCCCGCAGGCGCTCGGCGCGCTGGACGGCGCGGCGGAGTTCGCCGCGTCGGTCGTAAAGTTCGCCGCGGGGCGGCTCTCGGACCGGCCGGCGCGCCGCGGGCCGCTCATCGTGCTGGGCTACGCCATCGCCGTGCTGGTGCGGCCGATCATCGCCGTCACGGCGGCGGCATGGCAGGTGATCGGGCTGCGGGTGGTGGACCGCATCGGGAAAGGCATCCGCACCCCGCCGCGGGACGCTTTGATGGCGGATGTCACGCCGGTGCCGCTCCGAGGCCGGGCGTTCGGGCTGCAGCGGGGCATGGACCACGCCGGCGCAGTGCTCGGTCCCCTCACCGCGTGGTGGCTGCTCTCGTCGGGGAGCGCCGACGTGCGGACGGTGATTGCTTGGAGTCTGGCGCCGGGGGTTGTGGTGCTGGTGCTGGCGACGTGGGCGGTGCGGGACGGGGAAAGACGGGGGAGGATGGGGAACCACGGGGAGCCGGTCGCTGCGCCTTCCCCGTCTTCCCCCGTCCTTCCCCGTCCTTCCCCATCGCTTCCCTTGCTCGCGATCTCATTCTTCTACCTCCTCCGCATGCCCGAGACGCTCTTGATCCTGCGATCCCAGCAGCTCGGTGTGTCGACGGCGGCGGTGCTGTTGCTGTGGGCCGCGCTGCACGTGGTGCGCTCGTCGGTGAGCTTCGTGGGTGGTCGCCTCACCGACCGGATCGGCGCGAGTCGCACCATGTGGCTGGGCTGGCTCGCCTACGCGGGCGTGGCGGCTGGCTTCGCGGTGGCGCGCGGCGCCGGAGCGGCTTGGACCCTGTTCCTGGCGTTCGGGATCGTGGCGGGCCTCACCGAAAGCCCCGAGCGGGCGCTCGTCGCGCAACTCGCCGGAGCCCACCAGGGGAGCGGATTCGGGCTGTACCACGGTGTGACCGGGCTGGCGGCGCTCGCCGGGGGCATCGGCCTGGGCGCGGTGTTTCAGGCGTACGGCGCAGCCACGGCCTTCGTCGGCAGCGCGGCGGGGGGGCTCGCGCTGGGGCTCGCGTGGCCGGTGGTAATGTTGCGACGTTCATCATAGATGGCGGAGGGGGCCGTCATGGACGGCGGAGGGCCGTGTAGGTGATACGTCCCGCCTAACAGGTATGAGGGAGATAGCCGATGCAGCTTCCGTTGCGGTTTTTGCTCGCGGTCCCCGCCGCTATTGCGCCGAGGCTCGCGGCGCAGGCACTACCGCACACCACCGCCGAGCGGAGTGACTACGCGGCCACCTCCACGAACGCGGATGTGGGCACCTTTCTCGACAGCCTCGCGCTCGCCGGGGCACCGGTGGCTGTCTCCGAGATGGGCACTTCCGCGCTCGGGAAGCCGATCTACTTCGTGATCGCCTCCGACCCGACGGTGACGTCCCCGGGCGAAGCGGCGGCGTCCGGGAAGGTGGTAGTCTACCTCCAGGCGAACATCCACGGAGGGGAAGTAGAGGGGAAGGAGGCCGTGCTCGCCCTGCTGCGCGAGCTGGCGGGACCGCGGCGCGAGCTGCTGCAGACGCTGGTGGTTCTCGTCGCGCCCGACTACAACCCCGACGGCAACGACGCGTTCGGCCCGCAGGCGGTGAACCGCTCAGAGCAGAATGGCCCGGCGCTCATCGGACAGCGCGCCGACGGCAAGAACCTCGACCTGAACCGCGACTACTTCAAGGCCGAGGCACCTGAGACCCGCGCGTCGCTCGCCCGTGTCTACACCACCTGGGACCCGGCGCTGATGGTGGACCTCCACACCACCGACGGCACGTTGCACGGCTATCAACTCACCTACGCGCCGCCGCTCGATCCCAACGGCCCGGCCGGCCCTACTGCCTTTGTGCGAGGCGGGATGCTCCCCGCGCTCCGCCAGACACTCGCGCATAAGTACCACGAGCCGATCTTCGACTACGGCAACGTGGATACCTCGCAGGCCCAGCGGAGCTGGGACAGTTACGCTCCGTACGGTTGGTACGGCACCAACTACGTGGGGCTGCGGGGGCGGATGGCGATCCTGTCGGAAGCGTACTCGCACGCCGACTTCAAGACCCGTGTACAGGTGACGCACGACTTCCTGGTGGAGATCCTCAATTATGTCGCGCGGCATGGCGATGAGATCCGCCGTCTCGAGCGCGCGGCCGACCGCCAGACCGCACTGGAAGGGGCGGGCTCAGATCTGCGGCCGTCGCTGGCGGTCGCTTACAAGCTGGCGACGCGGGGGATCGAGCCGGTGCGGCTCGAGGTGAGGCAGCAGGTCGGCACCTACCGGCTGCCGGTAAGAGACCGCTTCGTCGACTCGCTCACCCGCGCGTTGCCGGCAGGCTACTTCCTGCCCGCGGCCGACAGCGGCGTCGCCGCGCTGCTCCGGCTCCACGGCATCCAAGTGCAGCGGCTCACGGCCGAGTGGACCGACACGGTGGAAGTGCTCACGGGCACGGAGCTCAAGTGGGCGACGCGGGAGTTTCAGGGACACCAGCTGCTGGAGGTGACGGGGACCTGGGCCCGCGCGTCGCGCCGCGTGCCGGCGGGTGGTTATTTCGTGTCCACGGCGCAACCGCTCGGCAGGCTCGTGTTCGCCCTGCTCGAGCCGGAGGGGTTCGGGCTGGCGCGCTGGGGCGCGTTCAGCGGCGCCCCCGGCACGCAGCTCGACCCCTCCTCGGGGCGCGAGTTCCCGGTGTGGCGCGCGGGGCGGGCGCCCCGCACGCCGTCACGGTTTCTCCCTTAGGCCCCTACGGGTCGACGTCCGCGTCGTCGTCGAACGCGAACGATGCGCCGAGCCCCGTGCCACTCGCCCGCTCGACGCGCAGCACCCGGGAGAGTGTCTTGCCGTCCACGGTGATGCTCACGAGGTAGTCGCCGCTCGGGACGGCGGGCGCTCCGCCGCCGAACCCACCGAATCCCCCGCCGCCCCCGGCCCCCCCGCCCCCGCCGGTGCGACCAAATGCCTGGGCGATGAACCCGAGGCCGCCCAGCCCACCGCCGCCCCCCCCGCCGGGGCCACGCTGGCTGGGGAGGGCGACGCGGATCAGCTGGCCCAGCGTGCCGAGGAAGCCCACGTCGGGCTGCTCCGCACCGGACTCGCCGCCTTCTTGTGGCTGCGCCGCCGGGCCTCCCCCCGTCGCCCCGGGCGCGCGTGGCGTGGTCTCGCCCGGGCGCTCCACGAACCGCGCGGTGCTGAACGCCGCAGCACCGCCACCGCCGCCCCCACCGCCACCACCTCCACCCCCTCCAAACCCGAATCGCTGCGCGAGCCCCTGTAGATCACCCGCGAGCAGTGCCGTCTTCAAGGGCCCGAGCATCTGCGCGTTGGTGCCGGCCTTCTCGAGCGAGTCGAACACCACCTGGATGCGGCGCACGATCAGCGTCGAGTCGCGCCGCTGCGACGGGGACAACGGCTGCGGAGGCGGCGTCCGTCCCTGGAATCCCCAGGTCGCGCGGTGCAGTCCCGGGCCGCCCGGGCCGTTCACGGTGCGCACCGTGTCGCCGCGCACGTCCCGGATGACGATCTTGGTCTGCGTGCGGCGGTCGCCGCTCGTCAGCCGGTACACGATCTCGGCGCCGTATTGCGGGCTCGGCGAGATGAACTGTTTTTGACCCCCGCTGGTATTCGCGCGCACGGCCTCGCCGTACTCGTAGGCCGTCTTGGGCTCGAACAGGTGCGCGCTCGCCGAGAGCACGCTGTCCGCGAGCTGCTCGAGCGGCGCGACGTCCACGATCCAGATTCCCCGGCCGTGCGTCGCAGCGATGAGCTCGTGCTCGCGTGGGTGGATCTTGAGGTCGTGCACCGGTACGACGGGCAGGCCGGTCATGAACTTCTGCCACGACACGCCCCGGTCGCGCGAGACGTAGGCGCCTACGTCGGTGCCGACATACAGCAGATTGCGGTTGAACGGATCCTCGCGCACCACGTGCACGTAGTCTGGTCCCCCGGTCGGCAGGTTGTGGGTGATCGCCGTGAACGTCTTGCCGAAGTCGGTGGTGACGTAGACGTAGGGGGTGAAGGTGTTGGTGCGGTGGCCGTCGAACGTCACGTAGAAGGTGGCCGTGTCGAAGTGGGAGGGCTCGATCCGGCTCACGTACGTGCCCGCCGGCACGCCGGGGAACCGGCCGGTGAGATTCTCCCACGTTCCGCCGTCGTTGCGCGTGAGCCAGACGTTGCCGTCGTCCGTGCCCGCGAACAGCAGGCCCGGCCGGACCGGCGACTCGGCGAGCGACACGATGGTGCAGTACGTCTCCGCGCCCGTGACGTCGGGCGTGACCCCGCCCGTCGTGTGGGTGCTGACGCCGATCTTCATGGTGTCGCGCGTGGTCAGGTCCAGCGAGATGGCCAGCAGGTTCTCGCCGCGGTTCGTCGACTTCATCACCTTGTTCGAGCCCGCGTAGAACGTGGTCGGCGAGTGCGGTGAGAGGAAGAACGGGGTGTTCCAGTTCCAGCGCAGATCGACCTCGGCCGAGTCGGCGAGCTGGCGGCGGCGCAGGTCCGCGAGCCGCTTCTGTTGCGTGGACGTGGGCGGCTTGGTCGTGTCGGGGTGCTCGATGATGATCGAATCCTCGAACACCTGGTAGCGGGGCCGCCAATTGGGCTTCTGGAGCGAGGTACGCTCGCCCGTGGCGAGGTTCAAGCGCCCCATGTTGCCGCCCTGGGACTCCGAGTAAACGATGTTGGGGTCGGTGGGGTCCTGGGCGGTGTAGAAGCCGTCCCCGCCGCCGATGGTGATCCAGTCGGCGTTGGTCACCGCGCCCTGGCGATGGCGGCTCGGGCCGCACCAGGAGCCGTTGTCCTGCAGCCCAGCGCACACGTGATAGGGGAACGCCATGTCGTAGCTGACGATGTAGGGCTGAGCAATCGTGATGACGTTCAGAAAGTCGTAGTTCCCACCCTTGTCCCACGTCTGCGATACGCCGCCGTCATCGCCCACGATGAAGTGGCTCGCGTCGTTGGGGTCGATCCACATGGCGTGATGGTCCACGTGGATGCCCTGCGTCGCCAGGCCGACGGTCTTACCGCCGTCGTTCGAGTAGTTGACCGGCGTGGACGACCAGTACACGCGATTCGGGTCCTTCGGATCGACGCGGACTTGAGAGTAATAGAAGGGGCGGACGTCGTTGTCGTTCGTCTTGGTCCACGTCGCCCCGCCGTCGCCGGAGCGGTATAGACCGGAAGGCCGCTTCTGCGATGGCTTGGCCTTGTCGACCTTGGGATTCGGCGCGGTATCCGCTTCGACCAGCGCATAGACCACTTTGTTGTCACTTGGCGCGATCGCGAGGCCGATGCGCCCTTTCATCGTTTCCGGGAAACCGCCGCCCTTCACTTCGGTCCACGTCTTGCCGCCGTCGGTGGTCTTCCACAGCGCGCTGCCGGGGCCGCCGCTCTTCAGGAAATAGGGCCCGCGCACCCGCTCCCAGCTCGAGGCGAACAGCACCTCCGGATTGGTCGGGTCCATCGCGATGTCGATGAATCCCGCTTTGTCGCTGATGAACTTGACGAGCTGCCACGTCTGGCCGCCGTCGCTGGTCTTGTAGAGCCCGCGCTCGGGGTTCGCGGCCCAGGCTTGGCCGAGCGCCGCGACGTACACGATGTTGGGGTTGGTTGGGTGCACCACGATGCGGCCGATGGCGCCGGTCTTCTCGAGGCCCGCAAGCTTCCAGGTGAGCCCGCCGTCGGTGGACTTGAAGATGCCGCAGCCCGGGGAGATCGTGTTGCGGGAGTCTTCCTCCCCGGTGCCCGCCCACAGCTGCAGCGTATCGCTGGGCGCGATCGCCAGCTCGCCCATCGAGATGCAGGGCTGGTTGTCGAACACCGGCCGGAACGACGTCCCGGCGTTGGTGGTCTTCCAGATCCCGCCCGCGGCCCCGGCGACGAAGAACGTCTTCGAGGGGCTCGGGATACCCACGACGCTCGACACGCGCCCGCCCATGTTGGCCGGTCCGACGTTGCGCCAGCGGAACCCGGCGAGCACGGTGGAGTCGAGCGGTGCAGCGGTCTGCGCGGCGAGGGGCGGCAGGGCGGGGAAGACGAAGGCGAGGACGGCGAAGCGGGCCCAGCGGCGTAGGGACATGACGGCCTCAGGAATGAAGTGGAAGGGTGCGACGGCGCACCGAAAGAAATACGCGCCAGGGGGGCCGGGCGTTAGTCCCCAGCAGGCGGGGTGGGGCGGTTTTTGCGTGCCGATCGGCACGGAAACGGTGACGCTGGCGCGAGCGCCGGGCCTCATGCTTTGCCATGCCGCTCGCTTGCTTACCGCATGCCGAGGAGCAGATACTATGGGTATGGCCGCCCCCACCTACTGGACTGCGGAGATGGTCCGCCAGCTCCCCGACGACGTCAATCGTTACGAAGTCGTCTACGGGGAGCTGCTGGTGACCCCCGCGCCCCGGTTGGACCACCAGCTGCTGGTGAGCCGACTGGCCGTCGCAATCGCCAACTACCTGGAACACGAGCCGGTTGGGGTGATGCTGACGTCGCCCGCCGACATCTCTTGGGGGCAGGACGTTCTGGTGCAGCCCGACGTCTTCGTGATCCCGCTGGACGAGGCGCGGACTGGTGATTGGTCGAAGCTCCGCTCGCTGCTCGTTGTGGCCGAAGTGCTGAGCCCGACCACGGCGCGGGCCGACCGGTTCACGAAGCGCCGCCGCTACCAGGAGGCCCGCGTGCCGGTGTACTGGGTGGTGGATGGTGCAGACCAGCAGGTCGAGGTGTGGACGCCAGATGCGGAGTTCCCCACGGTCGAGCGGGAGCGGCTCGTGTGGCGGCCAGCAGGAGCCCGGCAGGGGTTCACGTTGGAGTTGGCGGAGCTGTTTCGTCCGGTGTGATGTCGCGCGACAGGAGAACGCTAAGCGGTCGGAGGCTCGGGTCTACCGGCGCGACCGTAGCCTGTCCCTCTTGCAGGAGCACGATTCGCTGGATGGCGAGGACGTGCTCCCGGGATTCGCCTGTCCCCTGCGGGCCGTTCTGGCTCGCTAAGCCTCCCTTACTGCTGGTGCCGATCGTGGTGGTGTCGGCCACGGTTGCCGCGGTCGTCGTCCGGCGCGTGAAGCCTGGTGCGCGTCGTGACCCAGAGATCGAAAATGCAAGGCCCGGTAGGAGTGTCACACGGTCCCAGCCCGCCGGGGCGGGTCGACTGGAAGTAGAGGGTGGTGCCGTCGAACGAGAGCGCGGGACGACCATCGATCAACTTCGTATTGACGACCGGCCCCAGATTCACCGGGGTAGACCACGGGTCGCGTGTCGTGGCGCGTGTCGCGACACAGAGGTCGATGGCGCCGAGCGTCCCCGGCCGATCGGAGCCGAAGAACAGTTCCAGACCGTCCCGGCGGATGGCGGGCTGTCGATCGTTGGAGGACGTGTTGAGCTCCGGTACTGGCATGGCCGGGCCAAAGGTCCCGTCCGGCTGGAGTGTGCTGGCGTAGATGTCGTCGAGGCCAGAGCCTCCCGACCGGTTGGAGGAGAAGTAGAGGGTGGTGGTCTCGGTCTGCTCGTCCTCGAAGAGCGAGGCCTGGGCTTCGTTCGCGGTCGTGTTGATGCCGCTGCCGAGATTCACCGCGGGCTCCCAGCCGAAGTCGTTCCGCTCGTCCCGCCGCCGCGAGACGTACAGGTCGCTGCCGCCAAAGCCTGTCCGGCCGTCACGGGCAAAGAACAACTGGCGCCCGTCAAGGGAAAGGGTCGGCGCGGTCTCGTTGTCCGTCGTGTTCACGCTGGATCCCAGGCGGTGCGGTGGTCCCCAGGGATCCTCGACACGGGTCCGCTGCGACACCCAAATGTCGGCCCCGCCGACGTTCCCCGGGCAGTCGAGGCAATGAAAGTACAAGCTGCGCCCGTTCTTCGAGATGGACGCGCCCGACTCGACATGCGTCGTGTTGATCGGCGGCCCGAGGTTGACCGGGGTGGACCAGTCGGAGAACTGGGGTGGATCCTCGGCGGCGTGTCGCGAAGCGAGCAGACCTGGGGGGACTGGCTGGGTGGGCGCGCTGGTCGAGTCGTCGCGGCAGCTCGCCAGGGCGAGCGCGAGCAGCAGCACGCCGTGTGCGGATGCGGACCTCATGGACCCTCCTCGCTTAAGTTCGTCGCAGCGTGCGGGTGGGAACCGTGGAAGTTTCCGCACGCTGCTTTAGACGGACCGCAACGGGACGGTTGCTACAAGTCTCCTGACTGGATACCGGCTTGCTCCAAGCTTCGCCGCAGTGTGCCGAGTGCCCGGTATACCCGGCTGTAGACGGCCTTGGGATTCGGGAGGCCGAGGAGGCGAGCGGCCTCGGCTGCCGGTCGGCCGTCCATGACGTAGAGCTCCACCGCTCGTCGCTCCTCGGTACCCAGCGAGGCGAGGGCCTTGGTCAGCCGGTCGCTCCGCTCCGCGGTCACGCCGGTGGCACCGCGCTGCGGTTCGGGCGCGGGTGGCGGGCCGAGCTCGCGTAGCACGCGCCCACGGCGCCCCGCAGTCGCCGCCTTGTGCGTCTCGCGTAGCTCACTCAAGAATCGGCCGAACGGGAGATCCGGCGCCTCGCGGCCGCGGAGCAACTCGTACGCCTCGACGCTGCTGCGGCGCTCGAAGAAGACCAGCTCGAAAATGCGCCGCCGCAACGGCGGCAGGCGCTCGGCCAGGGCGGAGAGTCGGCGCCGGCCGTCGCGATGGCGGAACCAGTCGATCGTGAGGTGGCGGACGACGGTGACCAACCAAGTCGAGAAGCGGGCGCCGTGGATCGGCTGCTCGACGTAGCAGCGCAGCCTGGCAAGGTCGTCCTCGCGCAGGGCCTCGCACACCCGCGCGAAGACGTCCATGACGTCGTCGTAGTCCTGGGCGTAGTGGCGAATCGCCGCGAAGATCAGCCGGCGATATCGCTCGAGGAAACGATCCCAGGCGGCTTCCGGCCGGCCATTTTGCAGCTTGACCACCCACTCTTCCATCGCGCCCCCACACGGCGTGGCGCTGGATATAGGGCGCGCAGCGCGGGCGTCAAGCGCGCTCGGGCGAGCAAGGCTTGCGGCGGCCTGTGTCGCAGACTATTGTAGTCATATGGAAAAGACCACTATATCCCAATTGAAGGCGCGCCTGAGCGCCTACCTAAAGAAGGTGCGCGCGGGGCAAACCATTCTCATCTTCGATCGCGACGAACCGATCGCGCGGCTCGAGAGCGTGAACGCCGGGGGGCGGGCGGGGTCTGGCGAGGATCGAGTAGTGCGTCTGGAGCGGGCCGGGCTGTTGCGGCGGGCGACGCGGCCCCTGTCCCTCGAGCGGCTGCGCGCCGCGGCGCCGCGGCCTAAGGCCAGTGTGCTCGAGGCCCTGCTGGAGGAGCGGCGTAGCGGTCGATGAAGTTCTGGGACAGCTCGGCAGTCGTCCCGCTGCTCGTGGTTGAGCAGCAGCGCGATGAGCTGCTCGCGCTGCTGCAGCGAGATCCCAGGATCCTCGTCTGGTGGGGGACGCTGGTCGAGTGCACCGCGGCCCTGGCCCGTCGCGAGCGCGAGGGGGCGCTCAGCGTCGCCGACGCCGGCACCGCCCTGGAGCGACTGCGGGACGTGGCGGTGGCGTGGCAGGAGATCCTCCCGAGCGACGCCGTGCGCTCCACCGCACAGCGGTTGCTCCGGGTCCACCCGCTGCGCGCCGCTGACAGCCTGCAACTCGCTGCGGCGATCATCGCTGCGGAGCACGAGCCCGCGACGCTCGAGTTCGTGAGCTTGGACGAGCGGTTGAACGAGGCGGCCAGTCGAGAGGGGTTCCGGGTCCGGGCAGTCGGGTAGCGGCCGTTCCGCCCACTCGCGGTGGGCGGGACGACGGCAACTGCTCAGCAGCCCGTCGCCGGCGTCGCCGCGATGGGCGCCGTCGCGAACGGCACGAAGCCGGGTGTCGCGGCACCCAGCTCCACGACGATCGCGTCCCCCGTGCCCGTTCCCGCGCCGGACGGTCCGCTCGCCGCACCCCACCAGTTGCAGCTCGCGTCGACGGGCGTCGTCATGTTCGATCCCACGCGGAGGCCGGCCTGGGCGTTCCCGGCGATGTCGTTGAACCGCACCTGGGCGACGACTGGCGGGTAGAACGGCAACTGACTTCCCAGCCAAATCGCCCCGGGACGAGCGCGCGCGGTCGGGAACGCGCAGGCTTGCACGACACCCGCGATGCGGTTCCGCTCGATGCGGCCCCCGAGGACGACATAGCTGATGGCGGTGCTGGTGAGGCACGAGCCGGAGCTGTTCGCGACCGTGTTGCCCACGGTGTTGACGGTGCCGGTCACTCGCACGGGCAGCGTCGCAGAGGGATTGGTTGCCCCGGCGGGAGCCACGAAGATCGCGCCCGCCCGGCCCAGCGGATGGCATTCGTCCAGGTCGTTGTCGAGGATGTCAGCGTTGGTCTCGCCGCCGAGGTCGTTCCGAACCACCACGAAGATGCAGGCGCCGCCAGCGCGACGGATCACGTTGCGCTCGAGCAGCGCGTCCACATCTCCGCCGGCGATTATGCCGAAGATCTGGGGAAAGGTGGCCGCCGCGTCGAACGTGCAGGCGGCAGGCCACGTCGCGCACGCGATGGTCCCGTCCATGAAGCTCTCTCGCACGGTGAGTCGCGCCCGCGCCCCGGTGGGATTGGGGTCATTGGCGACCGAGATCAACCTGTCGACCCCGAGGGGAGGACTCACCGCCGTGACGCTGACCCGTTCGACGGTGACGTCGACGATCCCGGCGCCGCGGATGCCGTTGACGCCGGTGACGTGCACGGTGAGTCCGCGGATGACCACCGGCGCCCGCGTGGTGATCGCAACGGCCGTGGTCGGAGCACCGGGTGGCTCGACCACCACCGGTCCGCCCTCACCCCCCACCGACTCGAGCGTGAGGCCTTCACGAGCACGGTGCCGCCCTCACCCACCATGTCGATCCCCTCTTGAATCGTCTTCGCGGTGCCCTGGTCGTTGGCGTTCGGGTTCACGAGCACCGACGGGCGTCCGACGCCCGCAACCGTAAACCTCGGTGCGGCGACGGCCGCGGGGTCTGGGCGGTCGCAGCCCAGCAGCGTGAGAACCAGGAACAACACCGGCAGGTGAGTGCGTCGTGCGGTCATGGTGCGCCTCCTTAGTGCCGCTTCAGGGTTGAGGGCCGCCGCTGCGTGGTCCTAAGACCCGCTCTCCATTCGCGAGTTTTCCAACCAGGCTCGGCCCCGGCCCCGGGGCGAGCACTTGGGCCCGCCCCTCATTAACAACTTCAAATGCCGCAGCTTACTGGCCCCTCGTCCAATGGCATGACAGCGGACTTCGGATCCGTCAATCTAGGTTCGGATCCTAGGGGGCCAACGCCACCCGATTCGATCGGTCGGAGCGGCCTTACGGCGCGGCCACAGCTGCGACGTTCGACGGGGCCGAGAACCATCCCCACGTCGCGTTGTAGGACTGGACCCGATAGCTATAGGTTGTGCCACCCTGGACGCTCTTGTCGCTGAAGGTTGTTGCGTTAGCGGCGGCCCAGCCGAGCCCGACAAAGTTCCCGGAGCTGCAGGCAGCGGCTTCGCCCTGGCAGCGCTCGAGGAAAGCCCCGTTGTTGGTGATCTTGTTTGTCCAGACGAGATCGATCTGGGCGGCCGAAAGCGCTGTCGCGGTCAGGTTCGAGATCGTTGCCGGCGCCGCGATGTTTGAGACATCCGAACGGCCACCATCCTTGATCGCGACCACGATGTAGTTGTAGTAGTAGTCGTCGGAATTGGCGCCGGAGGCGCGATAGCTCGTTGCATTCGGCCCCACCGACGTTAACCGTAGGTAATCGGTGTAACACCCGTCCGGATCGCAGTAGGAGTACCCCCGATCTATCTCGTAACCGTCCTCGACGGTCGAGTTGTCGCGCCACGCGAAATCGACTGTCGTCGGGTCGACGCCATTCGCCGAGAAGCCGGTCGGACCAGTGGGAGGAGATGTGCAGGCGGCGTTCGACGGCGGCGATTCACCCTTGCTGTTGAACGCGAAGGCGCGATAGCACACCTGCCGCTCGCTCGGCAGCCCCGTATCTATGAATGGCGACCCGCCCGTTCCGGCGGTCACCCAGCTTACGCCTCCATCGGTCGAGCGCTCGACACGAAACCCTGCCGCGTTGGCCGACCCGTACGACCAGGTGGCGGAGATGATCGTGCTCGATTGCGGCATGGCCAGCAGGTTCAGGGGTGCCGCTGGCGGCCTCGTGATCACGGACACCGAGACTGTGTTCGAGCCCGCCGACGATCCACTATCCTTGGTCGCGTAGACCCGGTAGTAGTAGGTGCTATCAGCCGACCAGGGTTCGTGATAGCGGGTCGCGTTGGCGGGCAAGGTTGCTACGCGATTGAACGATCCGGAAGGAGTCCAGCGATACACCGCGAAGCGATCCTCGATTGCCGAGATGTCGGTCCAGGAGAGGTCCACGCTCCCGTCGCTGGCGACCGTGGCCACGAGGTTGGCCGGTCCCTGAGGCATCGCGGTGCAATCGACGTTTGATGGGGCGGAGTTGCCGGAGGAGTTCACGGCGAGCACGCGATAGCAGACCGGCTGCTCCGCGCCCGGAACTTGCCCGTCGTCGAATGTTGTGACATTCTCGCTCGTGATGACGACGCTCGTCCAGGGTCCGGTATCGACCGCGGCGCGCTCCACGCGGAATCCGGTCTCGTTCGATGAGTTGTCGATCCAGGTCACATTGATCGCGTACCCGTTGAAACGTGGCGCCGCGCGCACGCCCGACGGCGCCCAGCCGAGCGTCGTCGCGCAGGCGGTGCTAGAGAAATCGGAGTACGACTGCGTCTTGCCGCTCTGCCCCTGTGTACTGTAGGCGCGGACCTTGTAGCAGTACTGGGTCGAAGGCGCGAGCCCGTCGTTGCCTCCGGCGGCGGTGTTCGGCCACGGGTAGGTCGTGAATAGCGAGAACGCTCCGCTCGGCCCCGTGGTCGATTTCCAGACTTCGTAGCCGCTCTCGTTCGTCGCGTTATCCTGCCACGCAAACCAGATCTGGTGGTAGGAATCGACCGTGAGGGAAAGATTGCTCGGAGCAGCGATGGCTCCGGCCTTCGAGACCGCGAACGACGGGGCGAGTGGATGGCGGTTCTCGCAGCCAACGACGAGCATGCCGAGCAACGCCGGGAGCAACAGCGAACGCGACTGGACGACGTTCATGAGCACCTCGCGGACGACATGGCATTCGAATGAGACCAACTGTTGTCGGTGAGATGTGACGGACGAATCCCAGCGGAGTGCACGGAGCCCGCGACCTTCGCTGACGAGCTGTGGTTCATGGCTGACCCGCCACCTTCACGGGCACGTTGCTGTTCGTAACCGTACCGTTACCCAGCGCGCCACTCTCATTGAAGCCCCAGCAGTACGCGGCTCCGCTGGTGGTCACGCCGCAGGCGTGGCTCCCGCCGGCGCGGAGCGAGGCGAACGTGAGTCCGCCGGTCACGGCCACCGGGGCATCGCTATCGCTAGTCGAGCCGTCGCCGAGTTCGCCATAAAAGTTGGAGCCCCAGCAGTACGCGGCTCCGCTGGTGGTGACGCCGCAGGTGAGGCTCCCGCCCGCGCTGAGCGAGGCAAACGTGAGCCCGCCGCTCACGGCGACGGGCACATGGCTCCAGTTAGTCGAGCCGTCGCCGATTTGGCCGTACGAATTGAAACCCCAGCAGTACGCTGCGCCGCTGGTGGTGAGGCCGCAGGTGTGGAATCCGCCGGCGCCGCCGCTGAGCGAAGCGAACGTGAGCCCGCCGGTCACGGCCACCGGAACATGGGGGCTGTCCGTGGTCGAGCCGTCACCGAGCTGACCGAAGCCGTTGTACCCCCAGCAGTACGCCGCTCCGCTGGTGGTGAGGCCGCACGTGTGGGCCTGGCCCGCGCTGAGCGAGGCGAACGTGAGCCCGCCGCTCACGGCTAGCGGGACACGGCTCTCGTAGATCGAGCCGCTGCTGGGTGGCCCATTACCCCAGCAGTACGCGGCTCCGCTGGCGGTGAGGGCGCAGGTACGGCCCCCTCCGCCGGCGCTCACGGAAGAGAACGTGAGCCCACCGCTCACAGCTGCGGGTACCGAGTCGTCGGCACTGTTACCCTGGCCGAGGTCTAACTGATTATTGCCCCAGCAGTACGCTGCTCCGCCGGTGGTTAAACCGCACGTGTGGTCAGAGCTCGCGCTGAGCGAGGCGAAGGTGAGCCCGCCGATCACGGCCACGGGCACGGTACTGCAATTGGTTGGGTTGCCTCCAACAAAACCGCAGTTTTCTTCCGGGCCCTGCCCCGTCCCGGCGCCGAAGCCGAGTAGGCCCCACCAGTTAAGACCCCAGCAGTACGCCGCTCCGCTTGCCGTCAACCCGCAGGTATAGGCCCCGCCGGCGTCCAGCGATGCCACGCTGATCGTCATCACGGTGATCGCCGCGGTGTCGCTGACGCCCTCGGCCGTCGCGCTGACCCTGGCCGACCCGAGGCTCACGCCCCGCACCAGCCCGCTGGTGTCCACGGTCGCTACCGCCGCATTGTCGCTCATCCAGGTCACCTTGCGGCGCGAGACGGCCTGATTGTTCGCATCGCGCAGCGTCGCGAACAGCTTTGCGAACCCGGAGACTACCAGCGTTGCCGGATCCGGTGCGACTATCACCGATGCAACCGGCCGTGCCGGACCAACCGTCACGGTGGCAGTCGTCCGCACAGTGCCGCTCGTGGCGGTGATCGTCACGTTGCCCGGACTGACGCCAGTAATCGTGCCTTCGCCAGTAACCGTCCCTTCGCCGAAGACGCACCCGGAGAGTGGGACGCAGTAGGGAGTGACGGTCGCCACGGCCGGGGCACTGCTGGTCCACTCCACACTCACCGAGACGTAACGGTTGGTGATCACCCGCCCCGCGGCATCGCGGACGGTGGCCGCGAGAATGATGGTGTCAGTCGCCGCAACCGTGGCCGGATTGGGCGCGATCGTGATCGACGCCGCAGGGTTGGGGGCGATGAAGATGAACACACACCTTCCCACGCCGCCGACGCTGGCGACGACACTCCCCAAGCCGTCGGCGAGTGCGGTCACGAGCCCGGTCGCCGACACCGTGAGGACGCCGGGATACCCGTTACACTGAAGACCACTGCCGTCAGACCACGTCACCGGCCGATCGGTGAGCACGTTCCCGGTGGAATCGCGCACGATCGCGGTCAACTGATAGGTGTCGCCCGCGCGGAGAAACAGCTGCGAGTCGGGCGACGTGTGGATCGAAGCGGGAGGTCCAGTCGAGCTTGCGCCCGTCGTAAAGGCGACCGTATCGGGTGCCGCCAGCGGATCACCGCTCAGGTCGCGCACCTGCTGTGTCACCACGAGCTGATACTGCGTGTGCGGAGCGAGCGGAGTGTCGGGGACGAACTGCACGCTCACGTGGCTGCCGTCGAGGGACGGGTCGAGGAACCGCACGGCTCCACTGACGGCGTTCGATCCGGTGAGCAAGCGAATCGAGGAGGGAGTCGTCGACGCACCGGCGACCGGCTCGCTGAAGACGACGACGATCGACGCATTGATCGCCACGTCCGTCTTCCCACGCGGGGGATCGCTTCGGACCACCACCGGCGGCCGCGACGCTGCAACCGCTTTGCGCGACTGGAAGCGCCTTGTGCCGGCGGCGTCCCGAACGAGCACGTCGATCGAGTCGCCCGGCTGCGCACCGACCGGTACCGGCTCGAACCCGCCGTCCAGCAGCGTCGTGATGGTTGACCCGACATCACCCAGACGCTCGATGATCGCGACTGCCCCGGCCGGGACCGTGCCGGGAGTCAGCGACACGTACACGAAGTCTTCGCCTGCGTTCGGGCTGGTCGGGGCGGCGGCGACTCCCGCGCTCGCGCTCGCTGACGTCTGGGGAACGCGGTTCGAGACAATCAGGCCGGTGGTCGGCGGCGGGAGGCAATCGAAGCACGGGCCGGGCGAATCCGAGCAGGCGTCGAGCCACGCCGCCACACCGAGTGCCGTCACGACGACGCCCGCTCTCCACAGTCTCATCCCGCTGCGCTCCATGGCGTCCTCTGGTTGCCGCGTCCGGGACCGTGGTACGGACCGCGCCGGCGGGAATGCTCACCGGACCTCATTGGGCACCCGTCAGCGCGTACCCAGCCCAGTAAAACGGCTGCGCCGTCCGCGAGTCTTGCAGCGTCGCCCGTTGTGCCTTGGCGAGCGCGTCCGCCTCAGTCTCTCCCCG
>WNGP01000642.1_pt1 | contig 45406 bp, 47 predicted proteins | sample 5407671 | NCBI WGS metagenome assembly WNGP01 (sample SAMN13153381, study PRJNA577476) | soil metagenome | isolation source: 40 cm soil or saprolite under Garry oak tree replicate 2 | place: USA:California | collected 2016-06-15 | reverse complement strand
TTGTACTAGAAGTCGCCGCGCTAACCGCAAGGAGGCAGGCGCCCAAGGTATGACCCATGATTGGGGTGAAGTCGTAACAAGGTAGCCGTAGGAGAACCTGCGGCTGGATCACCTCCTTTCTAAAGTAGTCGTGGCTCCACCCGCTATGGTGTGCGGGTCATGCCACGCATTGCATCCCTAAGCCCTCACGAGCCGCGGGGATGCACGCTTCGAGTTACTCTCACTACCCTTCTTCGGCTCCGGCTGAAGTCACGGTCGATTCGGGCAGATTCTGGCAGATCATGTCGTGTCAAAGAGAAAAGATAATTTTGTGAGTGCCTCCGGGCCGCTGAGAAATCAGCGGCCCTTTTTGTTGTTATCGGTTTTCCTCATACTTCGGATTGCGACCGGATGAGCAAAGCGAAGATCATTAGCGGCGTGGTCAAGACACGTGCCGTGGCACCAGCGCGGCAAGTGGCGGACCCACATTTTCAAGGCAGTCCTTGCCGAGCCTCGTCTCACCGTGTGTCGATTTATCTTAAAGAATGGCCCCACCGTTCCAGTTCCGGCGGGTGAGATGCGCAGAGTTCTTCTCGGGAGGGAAGAGCATTATAGCGGTCAGATTTGGGGAGCATTCAATCGAGATCCGTCCGTGAAAGGGATCGAGGGAAAGTCCGTTATTATGGATGTAGAATGACCAACCACATGCAGGGTGAAATTATCTTCTCCGTTCAAGAGTCACCGCAACACGGCTATCATGCGCGCACTCGGCTTTTCCAGTTTCACTGTAACCGATACTCTCGACGAATTGAAAACGATGATCCGCGACGCCGTTTCCTGCCATTTCGACGCCACCGAAAAACCAAGCCTCATCCGCCTTCACATGCTCAAGGATGAGGTCATTCTGGCTTGAAGCTTCTCGCGAAGGCAGCGGCGAAGAACTCGTTCGATCCTTTGCCTCGTTTTGGCTACTTACTTTCAGCCATAAATATGGCACAATAAATGCATGCGCACGACTGTCGACATTCCCGACGCGCTCTACCGCGAGCTGAAGTCTAAAGCGGCGCGCGAAAAGCGCTCGGTAAAGGAACTCATTCTGCGAGGCGTTGAAGTGGAACTCCGCCCGCGCTCCAAAAAGCGCACCCGGCGCGTCACTTTCCCGCTTGTTCCCTCAAAGAAGCCAGGCACGCTCGACATCGACAATGCCAAGATCTACGAGATCATTTCTTTTCCCTGATATCAACGTCTGGCTCGCTCTCTCTTATCAGCGCCATATCCACTATCCGTCCGCACGCGGTTGGTTCGAGCGGCTCGAGGACAATTCACACGTCTGTTTTTGCCGCTTCACCCAGCTCGGACTATTGCGGCTACTGACCACCGGTGCTGTCATGGGCGAGGACAAAGTCTTGAGTCAGGCAGAAGCTTGGGTAGTCTACGACCGGTGGATTCAAGACGACCGCGTATCCTTTGTCGAGGAATCTTCCACGCTCGAAGCGCGTTTCCGCGCGCTTACCCAGGACGAACGTCCTGCGACCAAGGACTGGGCCGACTCATATCTCTACGCCTTCGCCGAAACCGCCGACCTTCACCTTGTCACCTTCGATCAGGCGATGCGTCAAAAGGGCACAAACGTCTTGCTACTTCAATAGGTGGACAGGCAACTTGGCCGACTGCTTGGCCGGTGCCCGTCGCACCAATTCCTGTATCGCGGGGAAGTCAGTAACCCTCAGGTCGAGGGTACAGCTTCACTTCCGGCATCGGGAAATCCTTGCGATTGTCGGTAAACAACACGCATTTGCGCTCCATGGCGATCGCCGCCACCACCGTATCAGCAAGAGTCAACGTGCGGCCTTTCTGCCTCCACTCATTTTTCAGCTTCCCGGCCAGCCGTGCGCCGGAGCCGGTCAAATCGTGGCATTCCAGTTCTCCCAGGAATGCTTCTGTTGGCGCGGTTTCGCCAGGTCGCATCCCAGCGTACACTTCCGCAATGTTAAGGGCCGTAGTGGAGAGGGTATGGCCGGCTCGCACAAGCTCGGCGAGGAGTTCGCGGCGGCCGTTTCGGCGGCGCAGAACGTCGATCAAAACGGATGTGTCCAGAAGCAGTTTCACGTTCGTGAACGCCCGCGTTTCGCTTGGCGGCGTGCCTTGCCACACCGGTCATCGCTTTCCTTGCGCAGCTCTTGTACCCAGGCCGCCGAACCGCCGCTCATCTCCGGGTGATCACCGTCTTCCCAAGCCGGTTCGTCATTCTCCAGGAATTGCAATAGTTTTCTGCGCTTCACCTCTTCTTGCGCGGTTTCCACCAGGAAGGCGCTACGCCCGCGCGGGCCTACCATCCTGTCGATGTCCCGGAGTAGAGCCTGCGGCAGGAGGATGTGAGTTCTTTGCCGTTTCATAGTCCCTCTTGGTGATGTGCTTAACAAGTGTGCCATAGATGTGTGCCGTCCGACCAGCGGGAACAGCAAACTGCTGAACGAATCATCGCTGCCGCCCTTCCCCCTAGAGCGCCCATTCCCCCCGGCCGGGCCAATCCATGGGATCCCGCACATTCCATGGTGGTCCAGGGTGGGCACCAAAGTGTCTCAAAAGGAACAGACGCGCCTTTACTGAAACTCCTAGACTCTTTCTGCGCGGGAGCTCTTCTCACCGGGGACATCAGCTATCTCTGCGACATGGATTCGCTTGATTGTCCCGCTCGGTAAGGAAGGAGATGTAGGCACGCTTGGATTACTCGCCTTGGTTTTGATTGTTCTTTGGTTGCTTGGGTTTCTCGCGTTTCACGTAAGCGCCGGTATGATTCACATCCTGCTCGTCGTGGGTATAGTGCTTCTATTTCATCAGGGGCGGTACCAGAACAGCAAGGGTGGTCGCCGGGCGCCCCCATCGGGGAATGCCAGCACTGCTAGGGACGAGCTCCATTTTTGTGTCTGTTGTTGAAGGTATGGTTTGGGCCTAAGGACGATGAAACAAATCCGCGAAAACAGAGGAGTGCGTGTCTTTCCACTCCTCAAAATCAAAAAGGAGAGAACTTCATGAAAAATAAATGGCTGCTGAGTGCGGTCGCCGTATCCACTCTGTTGTTGGTTCCGGCGATTGGTTACGCCCAGGACAAAGGCGCCGAAGTCCGCACCTTGACGGGCTGTTTGTCTAAAGCCGAGGGCGCTCACGAGTACAAGCTGACGACCGAGAATGGCTCCACCTGGGAGCTCCACACCAAGACACTCAAACTTTCTCCTCACGCCGGCCACACCGTAACCGTGACCGGCAAAGTGCGAGCGGCCGCCATGCACGAGACCAAAGAAAAAGTCAAAGATGAAACGAAAGACATGGACAAGGGTGCCACCGAACATGGCCAGCTCAATGTGACAAACATCAGCATGGTCAGCGATAGCTGCAAGAAGTAACGACGGCGGTCTAGAGAAACCGTTACGAGGCAAAGCTCGGAGCCTATCCTTTGCGCTCTTCGCGAAGGGTGGGCTTCTCCGGCGGGGAATACTGCTCGCTTTTGTAGTGACAGGAAGAATGCTCCTTCGGGGCTTTGGCTGAAGTCACGGCAGGTTCGCATGGATTCTCTGCAGAACGTGGCGTGTCAAAACATAAGATAATTTTGTGAATACTTCCCGGCCGCTGAGAAATCAGCGGCCCTTTTTGTTTTGTGATGGGGTTGGATTCTCTGAAGTTCTTTTTCGAATTTGAACGCCTAAACCGGATAGAACCGGAACGCACTCACACTCCACAATCACTTGCGTGCAGAGCTGCACATGCCGGTCTGAATCTGAAGAAGGATGTGAGGAACAATTCATGCTGCCCATTCGCATCGTGGCCATTCCAACCGAAGTCGCGGAAGCGGTCCGCGCCACCCTCCGTGCGCCTGTTTATGGATTCCCCGCGCACGCGGAGGTGGCCACCGACGCTGCCCCGTGCCGTCACTGCCTGCGCGCTTTCGTCGCGGGCGAAGACCGCAGAATTCTCTTTACTTATGACCGCTTCGCCGGCGTCGAATCGCTTCCCCAGCCCGGCCCAGTCTATGTTCACGCGGAAGCTTGTGCGCGTTATTCGGAGGACGCAGGATTTCCGGAGGAGCTTCGCGGGAGCCCGCGCACGGTCGAGGCCTACGCGCGCGGCCGCCGCCTGCTGGCCCAGGAATACGTGGCGGACGGGGACTTCGAGCCGGCCATCGAAAAAATGCTCGCCCATCCCAACGTCGACTATCTACAGGTCAACAGCACCACGGCGGGCTGTTTCACCTTCCGCATTGAGCGTGATCCCCCTCAATGAGCGACGCCCGTGGGGATTCAGGGAATCTCCCCATTTTCTCAATCTCCGTCCATTGCCGCGCTTTGCTTCTTTTCATCATAAGGTTTGCGGTTGAGCCGGCCCTCTGGGAGTGTCGTCTCAGTCTCCAGTGAACCGATGTCTCCAGTGAACCGATTGCAAACCAATCATCTTGGGAGTACGCTCGGGCGAGCCCACCCCTCCCAGGTTCTCTGCCAATCGTTTTGTGCGGCAGGGTCGATCTCCGCGGTTGCCGGATCGCAAGGATCCGGAGGAGGAGGAACTTAATGTCAGCCGATAACAAGGCCATCGTTCGGCGCCTCTATGAAGAAGTCTGGAACAAACGCCGGCTCGAACTAGTCGACGAAATCATCTCCCCCAGCCACGCTCTCCACGATCCCAACCTCACCGATTCCTCGGTTGGTCCCGACGCTTATAGACGCCAAGTCTCGCGCTTCATCGTTGGCATTCCTGATCTGCACTTCACGATTGAAGATATCGTTGACGAAAAGGAAAAGCTGGCCGTCGCTTGGACAATTTCCGGCACTCACACCGGTGAATTCATGGGAATTCCCGCCACAAACAAGAAAGTGTACGTGGAAGGAATCACCATCAATCACATGGTCGATGGAAAGATCATGGATTCCTACACCAGCTGGGACACTTTCGGCATGATGCAGCAGCTCGGCGTCGTCCCGGCCCTTGGACAAACGAAGAGCTTTACTGCTCGCTGATCCCTGATTCCGAAGGTCGGAGGAATTGCGGTTTTTCGATTCGAACCATTGAATCTTTCGATTAGCTCTCCCATGAATTCTGAAGCGATGGCTTTCCATCAGTTGTAACATGGAGATCGTAGTCGAACGAAAGGAGCGGGTATGCCCAGGACGGGGAAAAGTTCTTCGCCAACAATAACGAAGCCGCGCACAGCCGGGATCCATCCGACAAGGGAAGAGATCGCCTTGCGCGCCTACCAGATTTTTTTGGAGCGCGGTGGTGCGCCCGGAAATGCGCTCGAGGACTGGACTCGCGCCGAGCGTGAGCTGCTCGAGAACGGCAACAAACTCGCGCCGAGCGTGAGCTGCTCGAGAACGGCAACAAACCTCGCCGCAAGCCGGCGCCAAAATCGCTCGCTGCTTATAATTAAGATCGCGTGGCCAAAGCCACCGGCGATTTTCTTCAGCCAGCGCCACTCGCCTGCAAACTCCGCGGGCCTTGCCTTTTTGTGCCTCATTCAAGCTGCGCCACGCAATTCCTATATGACTCTAAAGCTGAGTTGATGGCAGTCGCAAACCTGCTTGAAAAAGTTGCGCCGGGCGCCCCATCGACCCCCTAAGACGGATTTGCTTGGCCTTCGCTCTGCTTTCATCGCGAGGGTCTCACAGCCGCTTCACATGAGCGGAGAGCCATTCCCGGATCTGCCGGATGCGGAATTCTCTTTTGCCGATGGATTCAGTGATGAACCTGTGTGCCGCGAAAGGTTCGACTTCCCAATAATGGCCGTTGACACGCAGAAACGTGTCCGTCGCCGCGAAACTGATTCTCTTGTTGCCGTCGAGGAAGGCATGGTTATTGGCGAGAGATTCCATCAGCGCGGCGGCTTCATGAATCAAATCGTCGTGGTATCCGCTCTGCGGACGAAAGATGGCAGCTTCCAAAAGCCCCCTGTCCCGAAGCCCATGAATTCCACCAAACTCCTCGACAAGCTGCCGGTGCATCTCCACGGCCTCGCCGACGGTGACGTAGATGTGCTCCGGCATTTACTTCGCCAGGAGTTCGTGCAACTTGCGATTCTTGTCAGTCGAGCGGCGGAAATGGCTCATGACCTCCGGCCGCACCGTCCCTTGTGACGGCACCACGAACTGGAGGTAGTGCTCCAGCGCTTTTTCCAGCAAAAAGCGTCTGGACTGCCCGTTTTTCTTGGCCAGCTTGGATAGCTCCCCATAGAGACGTGCATCCATCTCCAGCCCGATCTTCTTGATTGTGGTTTTTGCCATCCCCGATTCCCTCAAAGATCATCTTAGAGCAACGAAGCAGAATAATCTAGACAAATCTAGATTAATCTTCCATGCTCCACCTAAAAGCCCCAGACACCACCCATCAGCAAGAATTTGGGCGGCCCATCCTTGTGTTTCTTTCCCGGGGGGCACCCTTATGGACGCGCTGCCATCCCGCAGTAAACAAAACACTTACAAGTCTTCTTGAATTTATGCCACAATCCATTTCGGGCTCGTTCCAACGGGCTCACCACTAGCCCCTTGAGGTATTTCTATGAAGGTCTCTCGTTTGGCTCCCCTGCTTCCCCTGCTCGCTTCTTGCGCTCTTGCCGTTAGAAGCCCGAGCCCCGCGAAACCAGTGCCCAACTCGCATCAGCCCCAGGCATTGAACGGCTCTCCCGCCAGTTCCATGGTCGTCTATGTCAGCGATTTCGAGCTCGAAGTCCTCCATGGCCGCGCGTCGAGACGCGCACCCTCCCGCAACTCCGCGAGCGCAACTTCCGGCAGTGCATCAACCATTCCTTCAGCCACACAGAAAAACTCTTCTCCCGGCTCTTCGCCGAAGAAACCCGCGCCGGCAACCGACTCCCAGCCTGACGAGACTCCCGCGGAACAGGCCGACAAGCTTGTCAACATCATGGCTGAAAATCTGGTAACCGCTCTGGAGAAGGCCGGTTTCAAGGTGAAGCGTCTGCGGCCGGGACAAGCGCTCCCGGCCGAGGGCCTGCGCATCCGTGGTGTTTTCGCTGAGCCCGATGAACAAAATCGCGTGCGGCGCCTTCTGGTCGGGAGCGATCCCCTGACCCCGAAGATGCTGCTGTACGTCGGGGTGAACAATCTCTCGCGCCCACAACAGCCGCTCTACGAGCTTGCCAATCCTCCGAGCAACGACGCCAAGCACGGTCCAGTCATTACTGTGACCTCCTACTCGCCGGCGGTCCGTTTCGAGATGGATAGGAACGCCGCGGATGACGACTTCAAGAAGATCGCTTCTGAAATCGTAGCGGATCTAAACGCACTGTTGATCGCCAATCCGATGATGGCAACTCACTAGCAGCGTGCCGTGACCGCGCCTCGCGCTTCTTGGCGCGCTGCTCGCGCCGGACAACCAGGCCTGTCCCACAGTCCAGGTGTAACCGCAAAGGCAATTCAACCTTTAGTGTCCACTTTGTCCGCCCGAACGATTCTAGAATCAAGGAATGACCCAACCCTCCAAAGGCGCCGCCGTCTTCCTGACCCTCTTCGGGCTGCCCTTCCTGGGAGGGGGTCTCGCCTTCATTTACGCACAGCTCCTCAGCCGCGGAAATTTCAAGACTTTCGACATCTTCACCGGCATCCTGTTCGGCTCGGTTTTCGTCTTCATCGGCGGTGGACTTATTTACGCCGCCTTCGGCGGCTACGAGCTCCTGAAGCAGCAGGCGGCACGCGAGGAATCGAATCCACTCTCTCCCTGGCTGTGGCGTCTGGATTGGGCGTCGAGCCGCGCGGAAAGTCAAAACAAGAAAAGCGAAATCGCCTCCTGGGTGTTCGCCATTCTCTGCAATTTGGTCACGCTCCCGTTTCTCTTCCGCATGATTCCGAATTTCGCGCGCAATGGCGATCCGCGCGTGTTTCTGCTCCTCGGCGGCAACCTGTTTGGCGCGATTCTGATCGTAAAGGCATTGCGCGCCACAATTCGTCATCGGCGCTTCGGTGACGCGTACTTCGAGTTCGATGCCCTGCCTTTTTCTCCCGGCGAACGTGTGGGTGGAAGGATTCACCTGAAACTCGATTCACGCGCGGAGCACGGCATCGACTTGCGTCTCTCCTGTGTGCGCAAACTCGTTTCCGGATCGGGCGACAACCGCAGCACCAATCAAATTGCTCTCTGGCAGGCGGAGCACAATGTTCCCGCGGGAGCTGTGGAGCCCGGACCGCTCGGCCGCGCCATTCCCGTGGATTTTTCTCCGCCCGCGGACAGCCTGGTCACGGATCACGACAATCCGAGCGATCAAGTTCTTTGGCTGCTTCACGCGCAGGCGGACGTGCCCGGCGTGGATTACTCGGATGATTTCGAAATTCCGGTTTTTCGGAACGCAGCGTTCGCCGGGCCGGCGAGCGATTCCGGAACACGAACCACAGCCGGAGCGGACAGCTTCGGTTTTGCCACTCCGCGGCCCAGCGACGCGGATTCTGGCGCGGTCCCGCAGCCCGCGCATACGAAAGTGGTCGTTTCGACGGGCTCCGGCGGCACCGAATTTTATTTCCCGGTTTTGCGCAATCCCAGCCGTGCGCTGATGCTATTCCTGGTTTTGTTGGTGTGGACCGGCGTCGCCTTTCTGATGTCCCAGAAGCACGCGCCGATTTTCTTTTTCATTTTTTTGGGTTTGAGCGATTTGATCATACTCGCCGGCTTTCTCCACGTCACCTTCGGCAGCGCGCGCATCTGCGTCCGCAGCGGCGAGATTCTTTCGCGCACGGGAATTTTCGGCCTTGGCCGCACGCGCCGAATGCAGGTTTCCGAGGTGGCCTCGATTGTGCCCGTGGTCAGCATGCAGCAGGGCAACAGTTCGGGAAATGCGCTGCATGCGATTCGAATGCGGTTGAAGGATGGGAGCAAAATCACGCTCGCCGACGAAATCGACAGCCGCCAGGAAGCGCGCTGGGTGGTCTCGCAGATCGAAACGCTGGCCGGCTTGAAATTGGATACGCATGTGGAAGTGGATTTACCTCTCGGCGTATCTCCACAGACTCAGAGGGAAGCGTCTGGCCAAGTTTTCACTCAGTCGCAGCAGCGCGTGCCGGCGGCCGCTTCCGCCGGCATTTTCCTCGTCATGGTCGCCGGGATGATTGGTTTCATGGCGTGGCGGATGACCTCGTTCTCTTCCCGCACGAACAACTCGCATACAGCGGCGGCGGCCTCTGCTGCCAAGCCAGTTACGCGGCGCGTTTTTTCCGCGCCTTTGACGGATGCCGACGTGGAGCGCGTGCGCGCACTGCCCGCGCAGGTGCAGGCTGAGGAATTGCTCGAACGCGCCATTGGTCACGACACGCGCGCGCTGGAACTATTCGATCAGCAAGTCGAAAGCTGGATCGGCCACATGGGAATGAGCGAACGCGTGCGGCAACTAGAGCAGCGCTCGCAGTTTTCCAAGGATCTTCGCGTGCGGTACGCCAATGTGGACATCAATCTTGCTCTGGAAGGCTGGCAGAAGAACGAGCAGGCGGCCGATCTGTTGATCGAGCGGGCGCGCACCGACCAGCATTACCGTGCAGCCGCGGTTTATTTTCTTGGCATGCTCGCGGGCCGTGGCGTCGACTACGAGCGCATCCACAGCGTGCTCTTGAATTATGCCCGATACGATCAGGACGCCGGCGTGCGGCAGTGGGCCGTCGAGGGGATGCGTTTTCTAGGCAAAGATGAAGTTCTCGATGAGCTGTTCACTTCGTTCACCGAAGATCCCGCCAACAGCGTCCGGGACCGCGCGGGCTGCAACATTTCCGATTGCGGAATTTTCACCCGCAAGCAGCGCATGAGGATGGTGCCAAAGCTCCTCGATTTGGCAATGAATCCCCGCACAACGGGCCAAATGCGAACCTGGACTTTCCTCGCGCTGCAGGAAATTACGGATGAGCATCTGCCCGCGGACGCACTCGCCTGGAGCCGCTGGTACCGGGAACATGGCTCCGAAAAAATGGCCGAATTCGAACGCCTTGATTGGTGGCAGGTCCGCGGCGACGAATAGCGCCGCCCAAGGCGCTGCACGCGTTTTAAATAAGGTACCCGCAGTCCTAATGCGCTTAAGATCGTAGTTTGAAATTCACCATGATGGTGGTGTCGACTTCAATGGGCTCGCCGTTCAGGAGAGTCGGGCGGTAGCGCCATTTGCTGACCGCTTCCACGGCGGATCGTGTAAGTTCGGGGTCGATCTCGCTGTTCATCACTCGCAGCGACAACGGAGTGCCGTCCATTCCGATGACGGCATGGAGAATCACGGTGCCCTGAATGCCTGCCGCCTTTGCTGCCGCGGGATAAACTGGTGTCACTAAGTTAACGCGTTTTGCAGCCTCCACCTCGCCGCCAACGCGAACCCGCGACGGCTTTCCAGAGGTCCCCGATGCGGGCAATGGCTTGGCTGTTCCTGCCGCCACCACGTCCACTTCCTCCATGACGGCTGCTACTCTCAAGGTGAAGTTCTGCGAGGCTTCGCGGCCAGGTTCGAGCACGACTTGCGGCGCTTTGTACTCTTCGAATCCGCGTTTCAAGGCTTTCATTTCATATTCGCCCGCCGGCAAAGCCTTGAAACTAAAATTGCCGGCGGCGTCCGACGTCGTCATCTCGACAATGTTCATTTTATTGCTGGTCATGATGACGGTGGCATTGGTTATAGTAGCGCCACTCGCGTCGTGAATGGTTCCCGAGAATTTCCCTGCCACGTTTTGGGCTGGAAGGCGAAGCGCTGCAAGAGGTAGCAGCAGGCAAAAGGCGGTGAGGACAGTTAGCGATCTGGATTTCAACGATAAGCTGTGACGCTTGACGGACGGATTGAGCATGGCAGCGAATCTCCTTTCTAGATTGGACCGGCGCGCAATGGCAAGCGCGGAGGACCAGGCTCGCCCGGAATGCTGGAGCGACCGCGCGAGGTCGAGGAGTTGATTGGCGTATTCCGAAGGCTGGATCCCTGAGTTCAAGACGGAATCATCGCAGGCGAGCTCACTCTCCTGGCGCAGGCGTTCCGCTGCCACCCAAACCAGCGGATGGAACCAGTAAACGGCGCGGGCCAGCTCGGCACAGACCTGCAAAAACCAATCATTCCGCGCAATGTGGGCAAGTTCATGCGAAAGCACGATGCGCCGCCGGTCTTCCTGCCAGTCGGCAGCGGCGGAAGGAAGTACTACGAGTGGCTGGAGAAATCCCCAAGTGAGCGGCATGGCCGCAGGATCGTCGCACAGCCGCAGCCGCACCGGGCGCGCGATCTTGAAAGATTTCGATAGCTCCAAAGCAGTGCGCATCCAGATATGTTCGAGCAAGGGCTTCGCGAGTGCGGATATCCGTCGAAGACGCGCGAGACCTGCGACGAGCCTGATCGCAAAGAACAAGAAACCGGCTGTCCAGACCAGCAGGACCACGTTGGCAAACTTGCCGAGTAGAGGAGATGCAGCTCCCGCGTCGACGATCATGGCAGGCAGTGTCGGAGACCCGCTATCGGCTGCTACGGCGTGCGCTGGGCCCAGGAGGCCGGCGGCATTTCCGAGCGCGGCGGAGTGCCACGCGGGCAGCAGCAGCGAAAGCAATGGAAGCGTGAGCGAGCCTAGAATTCCCGCGGCCCACGCGAGATGCCGGAATGCGGAGGATCGATGGCGCACGGCTCTCGCAATGACCCACGTGAAAGCAAGCAAAATCGTGGTCTTCGCGGAGCACTCCATTAGAAAGGCAAGTGAGACTTCGGAGCCGCCGGGCAGATTCATTGTCAGCTCTCCTTTCGATCTTTGGCGAAGAGGCGGGCTAGCCGATCCAATTCTTCGCGAGAGATTCGCGAAATCTTTCCGCCAAGCAGCGTGGCGACCAGGTTTTCTGCGGACCCCTCAAAAAAAGTTTCCACCAGGTGGCGAAGAGCGGACCGCCGCGCGATGTCAAGCGGCACCGTTGGGACATACACGTAGCGCAGTCCATGTTCTTCGTGCCGCACGTGCCCTTTTTCTTCAAGGATCCGGAGCTGCGCGCGCACCGTCGAATAACTGGGTTGATCCGCCAGCTTACGGAGGACCTCCGCGACGGTGGCCCGCTCGAGTTTGTAGAGAACGTCCATGATCTGGCGTTCGCGGCGCGCAAGAGCATTCGGTTTAGGTTTCTTCATCATCGCATGCTAGTTTTATAGCAGATGTGCTAGGAAAATAGCACATCGCATGGCACACGTCAAGCCAATGCTGTCGACCCTGTCGACCCGGTACGCCTTATTGAGTCGCGCGCGATAGACTACCCTCCACGCCCGACAGGGGGCTCAAACGATGTCTATTTCCCAAGAGAAACAAGATCACATTCGAATTGGCGTGGATCTTGGTGGCACCAAGATTGAATTCGTGGCGCTCGAGCGAGATGGCAGGGAGCTGCACCGCCATCGCATAGCCACGCCGCGCTTTGATTACCAAGGCACCGTGCAAGCGGTGGCGCACGCTGCGGAAGGAATCGAGAAGGAACTCGGCCGGAGCTCTAGCGTGGGAATGGGAATCCCAGGAACTATTTCCACGAAGACCGGCTTGGTGAAGAACGCCAACTCCACATGGCTGAACGGGAAACCGTTCGACAAGGATCTGAGCCGCGCGCTCGGGCGCGAAGTGCGATGCGCGAATGACGCTAACTGCCTGGCGGTTTCGGAAGCGACGGACGGCGCGGGTGCGGGCAAGCACGTCGTTTTCGCGGTTATTCTGGGCACTGGTTGCGGCGGGGGAATTGCGGTCGATGGCCGCGTGCAGGGCGGTTCGAATGGAGTTGCCGGCGAATGGGGACACAACACCTTGCCGTGGATGCGGCCGGAGGAATTTCCCGGCCCAGCGTGTTATTGCGGGAGGAACGGCTGCATCGAAACGTGGATTTCCGGAACGGGCCTGGAAGCGGATTACAAGCGCGCAACAGGCGTTTCTCTGAAGGGCCCCGAGATCATCGCGCGAAGCGCCGCAGACGAACCTGCCGCGCTCGCCGCGCTCGATCGATTCGAAGACCGGCTCACGCGGGGTCTGGCGCAAGTCATCAATCTTCTCGATCCGGACGTCATTGTGATGGGCGGAGGCGCTTCGCAAATTCCACGGCTTTACCAAAATGTTCCGGCCCGTCTGAAGGAGTACGTTTTCGGCAAGGAAGCGGACACGCCGATTCTTCCGGCGAAACATGGAGATGCCAGCGGTGTACGCGGCGCAGCCTGGCTGTGGCCGTTGTAGGTGGAACAAGGGGCGCCGCTAGGCAATCAAACTTTCCACTACACGACGACGTAACTTTTGCCAGACTAGAGCCGTCGTGGGGGTGGGGCTCCAGCCGTTCCTGCCAGAAGGAAAAAAGCCATGACTGAGGCTCAAGCAACGGCCACGCAAGCCGTCGTTCGAAACATTTCGGATACGGCGCGATGGGCTGCCGTTTTTCGCGCGCGGGAGACCGAGCGCGCTGATGCGCTCTTTCGCGATCCTTATGCAGAGCGCCTCGCTGGGAAGATGGGCGTGGACATCGCCAACACGCTGCCGGAGGGAAACAGTCACGCGTGGGCGTGGGTGGCCCGGACTTATCTTTTCGATCGGTTCATCGCGCAGGAGATCGAGCAAGGCACCGACATGGTGGTGAATCTTGCCGCCGGCCTGGACGCGCGGCCGTACCGCATGTCTCTGCCCGCTTCATTGCAGTGGATCGAAGTCGATCTTCCGGAAATACTTACTTACAAAGAAGGAATTCTTGCGAACGAAAAGCCGGCTTGTGCGCTGGAGCGCGTTCGACTGAACTTGTCCGACGGCAGCGCGCGGCGCGCTCTATTTGCCGAGCTCGACCGCCGTGCCAGGAGAATCCTGATTCTCACCGAGGGTCTGCTCATCTATCTTAGCGCCGAAGAAGTCGCAGCTCTCGCCAAAGATCTCGCCGCGAGTTCGCATTTTCAGCGCTGGGTTTTGGACCTCGCCTCCCCCGGACTACTAAAGATGATGCAGCGCACAACTGGAAAACAACTCAGCGAAGTTGGCGCGCCATTCAAATTCGGTCCGGCGGAGGGGCCGGCTTTTTTCACGCCGCATGGTTGGGAGCCGATGGACGTGGAGGGGTTGCTGAAAACCGCGACGCGATTCAAGCGGCCGCCGTTCTTCCTGCGATTGCTGGGCCATTTGCCGGAGAAAAAAGGGCCGGCAGGAAACCGCCCGTGGTCTGGTGTTTGCCTCTACAAGAAGCGTTAAGCACGCCCGCTAAGGGGTTGCGGCGTACGGATTTTCTCTCCGCCATGAAAGTGAAAGGCCCCGCCAGTTGTTTCGCAAACGGCGAGGCCTTCCCAAGAATTCAGAATTGAGTGTTCAGTTCTGGCCGGCAGCCTTGGCCGCTTGTGCCGCCATGGCCTCTTTCTGACGGCGCTTCATATCCTCGGGTGCGACATCCTCGACGTGCTGCGCAAGGCCCCACTGGTGGCCAAACGGGTCGGTGACCTTCCCGTAGCGGTCTCCCCAGAACTGATCCATGAGCGGCATGTCGACTTTGGCGCCCGCGGCAACTGCGCGGCTGTAAATGGCGTCCACATTTTCCGTGTACATAAAGATATAAACGGGGTTCGTGGCGCCGGGCGTGGGCGCGCAAGACATGCCGGGGAACTCATCGGACACAAAAATCACCGAGTCTCCGATTCTAAGTTCGCCGTGCATGACCTTGCCCTCCGGACCAGGCATGCGCATGATCTCGGTAGCGCCAAAAACACGCTTGTAAAAATCCATGGCCCGGCCAGCATCTTTGCAAGTGAGCGCTGGCGTAATGGAATGATACCCTTCGGGGATAGCGCGGACAGCATTCGGCATAACGGCCTCCTAATGGTTTTGGACGTGCGCGCGCCAAAAACGGGAGGGAGCAACAGCAGAGCGCGCGTAAGGTTGTAAATACTCCTATACAGCATCCAAGTCAACAATCAGTTGCTAACAATCAGTTGCTAACTATAGGTGGAGCAAGAGGCATGCTTCCCGGCCGGGACGCAGTCGTCGGCTTTGGCACCGAATGCCAGCTGGGAGTGCGGAAAGATTTTCGCTTCCGACGGATGCGCTCCTCACTGGCGGGCGGTTATGTTGACGCGATTATTGCAGGGAGTGAGAATGGCCGCCGAAACGGCGGGGAAGGATGGCGTTTATGACCTACGAATTCCTGGTTGAAACGTACGAAACCGAGCGGATCAAGGTGGTGAGCGTGTGGAGTGAATTCCGCGACGAGGATCTTCCGGTCCGCCCGCGAGCGGGGGATCCGCGAGGGCGCAGCGTGCACGAACAGATGGTGCACCAGTGCGTGAGCGAGAATCTGTGGTTTATCGGCATGCTGGGGATCGACGTTAACGCGCCGCCAGTGCCGGCGACAGAGACTCGGCTGGAATTCATGAAGCGCTACGCGGAGGACAGCGGGAAGCGGCTGGCGGTGCTACGGGCGAAAGATGATGATTGGTGGGAATCCGGAACAAAATTTTTTGACGTGCGACGATCGCGCGCTTGGGTGATGGTCCGGAGAATCGCACACACCGCGCACCATCGAGGCCAACAGATGGCCATGCTGAGGATGCTGGGAAGAGATTTGTACAGCAATTACGGCCCTACGGCGGACACCGGAGGGCTCATGCAGAATCAGGCACCGACAATCTACGGCTATGCGAGCCTGAACGAGTTATTCGATGGAGAAGCGGCCGGGGGCGCGAAGGCGCCGCTTCCGGGCGCCACCGGCAAAACGGTGACCGAGCGCCCGGACCGCCATTAAAAGTTTTTGCTTGCTAAGGCTGATAGAGGTTTGGAAAATTCTTTTTCAGATTTTCCAGCTTGGGCAGGTCGTTGTAAATAATGTAGGGATTGCCGGGATTGTTCTTGAGGAAATCCTGATGGTTGCTCTCGGCGGGATAGAAGGCTTGGAAGGGCTCGACTTTCGTGACGATGGGCCGGGAGTAGACCTTTGCAGCATCGAGCTGTGCGATGTAAGCCTGGGCGATGCGCTTCTGTTCGGCAATGGTGTAGAAGATCGCGGAGCGGTATTGGGAGCCGGTGTCCGGACCCTGGCGATTCCATTGCGTGGGATCGTGCGCGACGGAGAAGAAAACCATCAAGAGCTGGCCATAGGTGAGCCGCGACGGATCATAGATGATGCTGATGGTCTCAGCGTGGCCGGTCACGCCCATGCTCACGCTTTCGTAGGACGGTGACTTGACGTAGCCGCCCGCATAGCCGGACGTCACCGAAGAAACTCCCTTGAGGTGTTCGAAGACGGCCTGGAGGCCCCAAAAGCAGCCTCCAGCAAGTACCGCGGTTTGCTGGCTCTTGACGGTGGCCAACGGCGCATCAGTAGCCGGCGCGGGGAATAGTATTTTGGGGGTTTCAGGAGGCCTCGAGCCCAGAGCACGGAAAGCGGTCCAGGCGACCAGGCCAGCAATCACGACAAGGGCGATGCCGCGGCCAATATAGGGGCTCAGCATGGTTCCTCTCCCTAAACAGCTGTACTAGTTTACTCCCCCAGCATGGATTGGATGCGGATCAACGGGGGTTGGATGGAGAATGATTTCCCTCTATCCGACGCACCCCATCGGGTTCGCCGACACATCCTTCGGCAAGCGACGGCAATTGGAAACGAGTGTCCGACTGAGGCATCATAGGAAGCGAAACGATATTCGTTTCTTCCGAAAGGACATCACCATGCGCGCACCAAGCATTCTCGTTTTAGCTTTTGCACTTTCCCTGCCTGGTCTGATGCAGGCGCAAGTCACACACGGCCAGAAGCCGAAACTGCCCGTTCCGTTCACGACGAAGTCCGCGGGCAATGGACCGGAAAAGACGAAACCGTCGGCGGGATTTCTGCCCACGGTGCCGCCGGGATTTCGCCTGAACGTATTTGCAACAGATTTCAAACATCCGCGCTGGCTGACCGTGGCACCGAACGGGGACATTTTCTTGGCCGATACGGGGGCCGGAGAAATCGTCGTGATGCGCGATCCGCAGCATACCGGCGGAGCGCAAGGGCGCGAAGTTTTTGTCAACGGCATGAAGCGGCCGTTTGGCATCGCATTCCACGAAAATTACGTTTACGTCGGGAACACGAACGAGGTAGTGCGCTTTGCATACGATCCCAAGACCTCCAAGCGGCTTGGCGAAGCAGAGCACCTGATGGATTTACCAACGGGCGGACATGAGACGCGTTCGCTGACGTTTTCGGCGGATGGGAAGCATCTGTTCATTGGTGTTGGCTCCGGTTCTAATATTGACACCGGGGAAGATGCGCGCCGCGCGGCCGTGACCATCTGCGATCCAGACGGCAAGAATGCGCGGCTGTACGCTACGGGGCTGAGGAATCCGGTGGGGGTGGCGCTGGAGCCGGTGACGGGAGAGGTATGGACGACGGTCAACGAACGCGACGAACTGGGAGACGATCTTCCCCCGGATTACTTCACGTCGTTGAAAGATGGAGGATTCTACGGCTGGCCGTACAGCTACATCGGGGACAACGTTGATCCACGCGTCAAGCCGCAGAAGCCAGAGCTCGTTGCGCGCGCAATCATCCCGGACGTATTGCTTGGCGCGCATGTGGCGCCGCTGCAGTTCGCGTTTTATACCGGGAAGCAATTTCCGGAGAGTTACCGGGGCGGCGCGTTTGTCGCGGAGCATGGTTCGTGGAACCGGGCGAAGCGCGCGGGATACCAGATTGCATTCGTGGCGTTTAAGAATGGCAAGCCTTCGGCCGATCCTGTGCCGTTTATGACCGGGCTGGTGCCAGATCCGAGCGCATCGGATGTGCTCGGACGGCCAGTGGGCGTGACCGTTGCGCCGGACGGGTCGCTGCTGGTAGCGGATGACGGAGCGGGGGTGATTTATCGCATCTCCGCCATGAAATAGCACACTCGAACAGTGGCTCACAGTGTGCGGAAGTGTAAACAGCGATGCCTTTAGGGTTAGCGGGATCACCAGAGAATAGCAACGGTTGTTGGAGCTGCGCGCGTGCCGAGATGGAACAGAGGAATAGACCAATCACCAAGGCAAGAGGGCGGAGGGCGTTCCAACATCCTGCGCGGCCTACGTGGGCGGCTGGAGGCGGGAGGGGATGGAATACGATCTTAGTGGCCATGAGTCTTCCCTGGCCGTGAGTCGGGCGGCGCATGCTGAGTTCTGAGGGACGCGAAAAACGAATTGAAATTAACGCCAGAGAGTATGGTAGTTAATATAAGTTCGCTAAAAAGGTATAGATAAAAGTAGTTTATCAAGAAGAGTGGAGATGCTTGCCGTGGGAACGCGATCGCGCCGGATGAGGATCAGCTGGGCGTCCAATGGGGATGACGGGTGAAGAGACCGTCGACAAAACCGATCTGGTAACAGACAAAGAGTCCGAAACTCAGACTGAGGAGACCCGACCCAATCACGAAGCCTCGATTGAGCCACGCGAACTTGTAACCGGCGAAAGAAAAAGGCAGGGCGAGCGCGGCGGTAATCAGCATCATTCCCGCGATGGTGCCGAGGCCGAAAATCAGCAGGTAAAGAACCGCCCATTGCGGATCACGAATCGTGCTCAACACCAGCAGAGCCACTGCGGCGGAACCTGCCAAACCGTGAACGATGCCAACGAACAGAGGGCGCAGCACGTGAAAAAGACCCAACCGCCCAAAAGGCCCACGCAGCCAATTCGGCGCCGCGAGACGATTGCCGTGATGACCCGCTGCCGGGGCGTGGGAATGCCAGTGAAAATGCACGTGGGAACCGTGCTGGTGGAGGTGGGCATGTTCTCCGGTCGCGCGTGGGTGGGCGGGGGAGAATTTTTCGCTGATCCATTTCATCGCGCCGGTAAGGTTCAACACGCCGAGCAGAATCAACAAGAGACCCACGGAGAATTCCATGGTCTGGCCGGCCCGCGCAGGAATGGCCAAGCCAAATAAGATAATGGCCGCTCCGACGGCGACGATGGTCAGCGTGTGGCCGCAGCCCCAGAGGATCCCGATAAGGCCCGCTTTGGCGATCGAGCGCTCGCGGCTGACGATGGTCGACACGGCGATCACGTGGTCCGGATCGGTGGCATGCCGCATCCCCAGGAAAAATCCGATCGTCAGAATGGCGAGTCCGCTCGTCAAGCAAACACATCCATTTTCAGGTTTTCAAGAACTTGCACGCCGAAGCATATCTGAGATGGAAGAAACTTTCCCGGAAAAAATGGAAGCCGCGAGGCTTCACTCTTCGCGAAGGATGCGCATGAGCTCACTGGCGGCATGCGGGAGGCGCGCTCCGCGCCGCGAAACGAAATAGACGTTGCGCGGGATGTTCAATTGCCGCACTTTTACTTCCTTCATCCAACCGTGTTCGATTTCCCAATGAACGCACATGCGCGGCACGATGGCCACGCCCATGCCCATTTGAACGAAGCGCTTGATGCTTTCGATGGTGGGCATTTCAATGGGCATATGGAGCGCGGTGCGGTTTCTCGCAAACAGCTCAATGACGCGGCGGCGGAAGGGCGATTCGACACTGTGCGCGATAAAAGTTTCTTCGCCAAGCTCGGCGACATCGACTTCACGCTTCTTCGCAAGGAAATGCTTGGGGTTCACGACCAGAGTCAGCTCATCCTTCAGGATCTCCGTGGCCTGAAGCTGGGCATCGCGGGGCACGTACGATATCGCGCCGAGATCCAAGCGGTAGTTCAGGACCTCATGAGGAATGTCCCGGGAAAGCATGCGATGCACGCGCACCTGGACGCCGGGATGCTTTTCCCGAAATTTGGCCAGGGCGGGGAGCAGGGCGTGGATGGAGCTCTCGTTGACTCCCAGAGAGAGTTCGCCGCGCTTCAAGTCCGACAATTCGGAGAGCCCTTTTTTGACTTCATCACGGAGGTTAATGAGGCGTTCTGCGTAGTCCTTCAGAAGCGTTCCCGCATCGGTAAGGCGGACGGGCCGGGCGCCGCGGACGAAGAGAGGCTGGCCGAGGGAGTCCTCCAGTTTGCGGACGGCCAGACTGATGGCGGGTTGCGTGCGGTAAAGGCGCTCCCCCGCGCGGGAAAAGCTACCCTCTTTAGCCACCATCAGAAATACCTGCAATTCACCGAGGTCCAAAGGAGCCCTCCTTTTCTCAGTATAAGGCGAAATTATCAAAAGCAGAATAAAGATAAATTGGACCGCAGGGTGCCTGCCGTGCGTTACTAGAGCATGGGGGACTATATGGACGTCGTACGCATCTTTGACACAACGCTCCGTGACGGCGAACAGTCGCCGGGGTTCTCGATGAACACCGCGGAGAAGATTCGCCTGGCGAGGCAGCTTGCGGCGCTGAAGGTAGACGTGATTGAAGCGGGTTTCCCGATTGCGTCGCGGGGTGACCTGGAGGCGGTTAAGAAAGTGGCGCAAGAAGTTCGGACGGTGCCGATTGCCGCGCTCGCACGGGCCAAGAAGGAAGATGTAAGCGCCGCGATTGAGGCTCTGAAACCGGCGGCCGCGCCACGGCTGCATATCTTCCTCGCGACCTCCGATCTGCACCTTCGCGTGAAGCTGAACATGACCCGGGAGCAGGCGCTGGAAGCCATCGGCTCGATGGTACGGTACGGCCGGCAGCATGTGGGTGAAGTGGAATTCTCCGCCGAGGATGCCGGGCGAACGGACATCGATTTTCTGTGTCAGGTATGCCGTGTGGCGGTGGATGCGGGCGCAACGGTCCTGAATCTGCCGGACACGGTGGGGTACGCCGTGCCGGAAGAGTACGGAGCGATGTTCACAAGAGTCCGTGAATACCTGGGGGACGCGCAGGGCATTACCCTCAGCGCGCATTGCCACGACGACCTGGGCATGGCGGTGGCGAACTCGCTGGCGGCGATTCGCGCGGGGGTGCGGCAGATCGAGTGCACGATCAACGGAATCGGCGAACGGGCGGGAAACGCTTCGCTCGAAGAAGTGGTCGTGGCGCTGGCGGTGCGCCAGGACAGCTTCGGGGTTACCACGGGCCTTCGCCTGGAAGAGCTTTTCCCCACCAGCCGCATGCTCGCCGAAATCACGGGAGCGCAGGTGGCGCCGAACAAAGCGATTGTGGGCGCGAACGCGTTCGCGCACGAAGCGGGAATTCACCAGGATGGAATCATCAAGAACCCGCTGACGTACGAAATCATGACGCCTCAGTCAGTCGGGGTGCCGGCGCGGTCACTGGTTCTCGGAAAGCACTCCGGGCGCAACGCGCTGCGATTGACACTGCGAGACCTGGGCTACGAGGCGAGCGATACCGAACTTGCAGAAGTTTACAGCCGGGTGACGGCGCTGGCCGATCAGGCTAAGCAGGTGCGCCCGCGAGACATCGTCGCCATCGCCCACGAAGTGATTCGACGGCGTTCCCCAGCGATGGCCGCGGAATCGTCGCCGGCCGCCTGACCGCGCTGCGGCCAAATAGATCGCAACGCCTGAAACGCGCCATTTTGCATCTTTCTGCGATGCGCGCGTGGCTTACCAGAATTCTCTTTCTCTACGGGGACCACCATGAAGAAGACCATTGTCCTGTTGCACGGAGACGGTATAGGTCCGGAAGTCACCCGGGCGGCGGTGGCCATCCTGCGCGAATCGGCGCAAGAATTTAATCACCAGTTTGAGTTCGCGGAATTTCCTATTGGCGGCGCGGCCATCGATGCTGCCGGCACGCCGCTTCCCAACGAAACGCTGGACGGCTGCCGCAAAGCCGACGCCGTATTTCTGGGAGCGGTCGGCGGGCCGAAGTGGGATGCGCTGCCTGTCGGGAAGCGCCCGGAGAGCGGGCTACTCGATCTGCGGAAGGGGCTGGAGCTCTACGTCAACGTTCGTCCGGTAAAGCTGCTCGAGCCGCTGAGAGGAATCTCGCCCTTAAAGGCGGATCGGCTAGGGGATCTGGATCTTGAAATTGTGCGCGAACTTGCCGGCGGCATGTATTTTGGCGCGCGCGGGCACACCACCGAAAAGGGCGTGGAGCGCGCCTGGGACACGGAGTCGTATGCGACGCCGGAGATCGAGCGCATCGCGGCGTTTGCCTACGCGCGCGCGGAGAACCGCTCGCGGCGGCTGTGCTCGGTGGACAAAGCGAACGTATTGACCAGCTCACAGCTCTGGCGCCGTACCGTGACGGCCATGAGCGCGGTCTATCCTGCGGTGAAACTCGAGCACATGTACGTGGACAACGCGGCGATGCAGTTGACGCTGCGGCCGGCGCAATTTGATGTGCTGCTGAGCAGCAATATGTTCGGTGATATTTTGAGCGATGCGGCGGCGGCGCTAGTTGGCTCGATTGGGCTGATTCCATCCGCGAGTTTTGGGTCGTCCGCGCCGCTTTTTGAGCCCATTCATGGTTCGGCGCCGTCCCTGGCTGGGACGGACTCCGCTAATCCGATTGGCTCGGTTCTCAGCGCCACGATGATGCTGCGAGACGCCTTCGGCCTTTCGTTGGAAGCGGACTGGGTCGAGCAGTCGCTGCAACGAGTGCTCGCGGGGGGTTACCGGACGCCCGATATCACTGAGCAAGGTGCGCGCGCCGTGGGCGGCTCTGTCTTTACGGAAATCCTGCGGGAAGAGATGCAACGCACGTTCGAACACGCCGAGCGCTACGGCTGGGGCGTCTAGAGTTACCTGCCTAGTGCTGTGATCTGTGCCTTTTCATGACCATCGACCTCCGCTCCGAGCGGCAACGCCACCGTCAGCCGGGTTGCCTTGCGAGAAGCTGCTGAGAATGCTACTTTTACACCTTCCGAAGCAGCCTGCGGCCGACTACAGCCGAGGGCCACACGGCAGTGTGGACGAGGGCGCGGGCTGCGAATCCGTTACAGAGCAGCTCGACCAAAGGTGAGAAACATTATTACTCATCGCCATTTTCTTGAGCTATTCTCACAGCGGATTGGTTGCTGTTCGTCGTAAGCCCGCTATGGCGCAGCCCGGATCCAATTCGCAGGGTAACTTGCCCGTCACCAAGACCGGCCAGGTTTCCTTTTGGCGCGTGGAAGGCTCCTTGCTCGAACTTGGCGCCATGCGCCCGGTCGGCTTTTTCACCTGGAACGCGCAGAGTTTTGCGGAGCGCTGGGCGCGGCGCGCGGGCATGGCAGGCATGGCGCTCGCGAGGCCCTTTGCTTATTTCGCAAGCCGCACGTTTGCCACGCGGTTTTTGCACATATTACTTCGCGGGGTCAGCCGTGATCGCCTTGATCTCCTCGGCGAAGAGTACTTTCACTATGTTCTGAAGCCGCAATTGCGCCGCGAGGCCGCCGAGAAGTTAATCGAAGCGGTGCGCAACGGCGAGCGTGTCGTCCTGGTAGGGCAACTCCTAGAAAACGTACTTCGGCCGCTGGCGCACCATTTTGGAGTTGCGTCGATCATCTCGAACCGCCTGGAATTTCGCGACGGCAAGGCAACGGGACGGCTGCTCGATCCGATCGTGCGCCCGCGCGGGCCCTTGGCGTGGATCGCGAGCGGTGGCGCGGACGGCCGGATCCCGCGCGAAAAACTTTTGAGCCGGCTGGGCTGGACACAGAAGCCGGAGCAGCTTGATAGGTCTATGCAGACGACGGCCCGTCCAACAATTCCGCCGGGCAGGTCCGTCGGGCTTTTCGGGGAAAGTCCGAGAGTCGAGCGCCTCTCGGTGCGAGAGAACCTTGCGAATCGGCACCTCCTGCTGATCGGCGTGACTGGATTTATCGGCAAGGTCTGGTTCGTCGATCTGCTCGAAAATACTCCCAACATCGGTAAGATCACCCTGCTGATTCGCCGCAACCGCACAACTTCTGCGCTACGACGCTTCGAAAAGATCGTCGAGGAATCTCCCACCATCGACACGCTCCAGGAGCGCCATGGCCGGAAGCTCGGCGCATTTCTGCAAGAAAAAGTGGAAGTTGTCGAAGGCGACGTGGGCCTGCCGGGCCTGGGACTCGACGAGGCGACCCAAGCGCGGCTGGCGAAGTCACTCGACCTCATCGTGAACAGCGCCGGCTTGACGGATTTCAATCCTGATTTGCGCGATGCGCTCTCTTCCAACGTCGATTCGGCGATCAACTTGCTCGGTTTTCTCCGAAAGTGCAATCACGCCGGGCTGATGCATCTTTCGACCTGCTACGTTGTCGGCATGCGCGACGGCCGGGTCACCGAAGAGCTGCAGGATAATTACAATCCCGCCAACGATGCCCAATTCGACGCCGAAAGAGAAATCGATTCGCTGCGTGAGACCATTCGTCGCGTCGAAGAACGCGCCGAGGGTCCGGAACTCGACAAGGCGCTTCGCCGCCAGGCGCTGGGACGCGGCGGCAATGAAGCTTCCGCGCCCGCGGGAGAGCTCGCCGGCGTTCTGAAACGCAATCGAGCACGCTGGGCGCGCAACAAGCGCGCGCGCGTCGGCCTGCGCCGGGCGCAACATCTGGGCTGGCCGAATACCTACACTTTCACGAAGAGTCTTGGCGAGTCCATCCTCGCGCGCCGCGGCCGCGATCTGCCCATCGCCATCGTGCGCCCGTCAATCGTGGAAAGCTCGGAGCGCTCTCCCTTTACGGGGTGGAATGAAGGGATCAATACGTCGGGGCCACTTTCCTACCTTCTGGGCACGAATTTCCGCCAGCTCCCTTCGAATGAGCGGAAGTGTCTCGACGTGATTCCCGTCGACATGGTCTGCCGGGGGATGACGCTCATTGCAGCTGCAGTTGTCGCGCGACGCCACGCCCGGATGTACCAGCTTGCGACTTCCGCGATCAATCCAGTCAATATGGGACGCAGCATCGAGCTCACGGGTCTTGCGCACCGCAAGCATTACCGGACGACGCAGAGCATCGACAGTTGGCTGAAGGTGAAGTTCGAGACCATCCCGGTCTCCAAGCAGCGCTACGAGCGTCTCTCGATTCCCATGCAGAAGGCCGTCATCTCCAGTATCAACCGCGTGGCCATCTCCCTTCATATGAAGAAGCCGCCGCTTGCCCGGGCGGAACGAGACCTCATCCGCGCCGAGAAGCTGATTGAGCTCTACGAGCCTTTTATTCTTCACAACGAGCACGTCTTCGAATGCGAGAACGCACGCCTGCTCTCCGCCGCACTGCCACGTGAGGAGCGTCCGCTCTTCGATTTCGCGCCGGAATCGATCGACTGGTGGGACTACTGGATCAACGTGCACATCCCCGCGCTGCGCCGCTGGTGCTATCCGCTGATGGAAGGCCGGCCGCTCGAATCGCGCCAGCCGCGAGCGCTTGTTTGGTCCGGTGAACCCGCGCGTGGAGCGGCGCTCTCCAAAGCCGCGACACCGTCCGGCTCTTTATGGCGATCTTCGTAACCGGCTCGACCGGCTACCTGGGCAGTTATCTTGCGGCAGGACTCCTCACCGCGTACCGCGACAAGCTAAATCTCCTGATTCGCGGGAAATCCGAACAGGAAGCGCGCGAGCGGCTTTGGACTTCGCTCCAGTTGCATTTCGAGTTTCCCGAATTCGCCCAGTACCTAAGCTCTCGGGTGCGCATTTTTCGCGGTGATCTGACCAGCGAGCGTTTTGGTCTCTCCGATGACGAATACCATGCCCTGGTGGACACCACGGACTCCCTGATTCACTGCGCCGCTTCGCTGAACCGCAAATCGGAGAAGCAGTGCCTGAACGTCAACCTGCGGGGCACCCTCGAGGTCATTCAACTGGCGCGCCGCGCGCAGAATCGCAACGGCCTGCGCCGTTATTCGCACGTTTCCACGGTTGCCGTTGCGGGCAAAAGAGAAAACGAGGTGGTAACCGAGGACGCCTCGATCGACTGGTCGCGCTCGGATTACGATCCCTATGCGCGCACCAAGAAGTTTTGCGAGCACATGGCGAATCAACTCTTGCCCGACGTGCCCAGAACGATTTTCCGCCCCGCCATCATTCTAGGAGACAGCCGCCGCCCGGAGACTTCGCAATTCGATATGGTGCAAGCGTTCCACGTTCTGGCGCAGATGCTTGTTCTTCCCCTGCGTCCTCAAGATAAAATCGATATCGTGCCGGCGAATTACGTCGGCAAAGCCATCGTGACCATTCATCAAAAAGAAACGCCTGCCCACGGCATCTATCACCTGTCTTCCGGCACGGGCTCCGAGACCTATCAGGAATTGACCGACGTGATTTCGCAAGCCGGCGGCATGCTTCGGCCGATGTTTTTGCCCTCTCTCGGCGGCCCTTTTTCCAGTACGGTCAATTGGGTAGCGAATCGCAGCGGTGCGGTGGGGTACGGCGCTTCGCTTCTCAAAGTTTTCTGGCCGTATCTCGACTGGAACACCGTTTTCGATAATTCGCGCATCGTCGCGGAGCTCGGCGAAGCGCCGGCAAAATTCTCGGCCTATGCAGCTCCTCTTTTGAAATACAGCCGCGAAAATAAATTCCACTTTCCCGCCAAACCCTGGCCTTCCGCTCCGGGAGTGGAGAAAAATGCCGCGGCCGGGAGATCCCGCGCATGACGGACTTTCTCCTTGTCGCCTGGGTCAGCGCTCTGATTGAGATTCGGCGCTTCGGCTGGATGCTCGGACTTGGCGACCGCTGGAGTCCCGGCGAAAAACTGAAGCTCCTGTTTGCGGGTTACAACGGCACGCGCAACACCGGCAGCGATGTGCGCGTGCAGGAGATGCTGCGGCAGATACGCCACGTCCTGGGAGCGAACAACACAAACTTTAGCGTGATGTCCTTCGATTTCGACCGCACCCGCGGATATTTTGAAGGTACCCGGCAGGTTTACCTCCCCAACGCTTTCCCCCCGTTTCTCTACAGCGAGGTCCGGCAGAATCACGGTGTCATCGCTTGCGAAGGCTCGATGTTCAAGAGCAAGTTTGCCAACGCCTTGACCACCATGATGATCGGTTCGCTGGGGCTCGCTTCGGCGGAGAATAAACTCTCTCTCGCCTATGGGGGAGAAGCAGGTCACATGGACGGTCTCATTGAATCCATGTGCGCTCGGTACGTCCATGATTCGATGGTCATCACTCGCAATGTGGAATCGCGGACACTCTTGAGTTCGCTGGGAATTCCGACGGAGCTTGGCACGGACACCGCCTGGACGTTTGAGCCTCATCCTCCCGAATACGCCCGCAAGGTGCTGCGGGAAGCCGGCTGGGATGAGAAGACGCCCATCCTCGTTCTCTGCCCGATTCATCCCTTCGTCTGGCCGGTGAAAGCATCGATTGCGAAGTATCTTGCCCGCGTCACGACCGGGGCCTACAAAGGCAGCCAGTACCGTTCCGTTTATTTCTTTGAATCCGGATCTGAAGTGGACCGGAAATACCGCCACTACATCTCTGGGTTTACGAAGGCAACGCAAGCGTTCATTCAGCGACATCGCGTGTTTCCGCTCTTGGTCGCGATGGAGCGGCTCGACGCGGTCGCCTGCCGCGACATGGCGGCACAAATACCCGGCACGCCAGTATTCACCTCCGACAATTTCGACATGTTCCAGCTTGTTTCGATACTGCGCGCGTGTTCCTACATGGTTTCTTCGCGCTACCACGGGATTGTGACTTGCATGCCCAGCCTGGTGGCCTCGGCGGGCGTGACGATGGACGAGCGCATCCGCAATCTGATGCGCGAGCGCGGACATCAGCATCTCTTGCTTACCGTCGATGACCCCGATCTTGAGACGAAACTTCTCCAAATCATGGAGACGCTGGTCGCGGAAGCCGATTCCGTCCGCGAAGGCATCGGCGAGACGGTGGTCCGCAATTTGAAAGTGATGGCCCGCATGGGCACGTTCCTTGAAGATGTTGTCCGGCGCACCTATCCAGAATTTCCGCTGCGTCCCGGCGTATTTTCCTGGGAAGAGTATCTTCCGCCACTGAGCAATAATTTGCTTCAGCTCGCGGGACGTTACGGCTCTTCGCCGGCGGCGCTCGCGGCAGTTCGCTGATTCTTCATGCCCAATTTCCTTGAGACCATTCTTGCCCAACTGAAGCGCGCGGATGGCCGCGTCGTTCTTCGCGAAATTCGCGGGGATCGGTTTGTGAGTGTGACGGGCAGGGAATTGCTGGACCAGATCCAGCTTGTCCGCACGTTCATTCGAAGCTCCGGCGTCCAGCCCGGGGACCGTTGCGCCCTGCTTGCGGCCAATTCCATTCGCTGGGCGGTTTTCCATTTGGCGCTTATGGCCGAGGGAGCGATCGTCGTGCCGCTCTATTCGCGGCAGCCGCCCGCCGAACTCGCCGGCATGATGCGCGATTGCCAGCCGCGCCTGATTTTTGTTAGTGATGCCGCGCTCGGTGAAAGCGTCGTCCAGAGCTGGCCCGAAGCTCCGCGCCGAGTGCTCTTCGATGAAGTCCCGCGGCAATCAGCGCCGCAAACTCCGCTTGCCGATGCACCCAATCCTCGCCCGGACAGTGATGTCGTCACCATCATTTATACTTCAGGAACGTCGGGAGAGCCGAAGGGGGTTTGCCTGAACGTAGGAAACCTCACGCACATGCTTTCCTGCACCACCGAACGCCTCGATCAACTGATGGGTGCGACGCACGAACCCGACCGTGTTTTCCATTACCTTCCGTTCAATTTTGCGGCATCCACGATATTGCTGCTGTCTTGTCTCGCGCGCGAAAGCGTTCTTACTCTTTCGACGGATCTCAATCGCCTCGCGGACGAAATCCACCTGGTATCGCCGAACTATTTCCTGAATGTTCCCACGCTGCTGGAGCGTGTCCGGCGCGGGGTCGAAAAGGCAATTGCAAAGCGGCCGGTGGTCATCCGCTCGCTGTTTAGGAGGGCACGCACCGCCTGGCAGCGGCAGCACGTCGGCCGCGGCCGCGCACTCGATGCGTTGTGGCTGGCTCTCGGCCGCGGGCTCATCTTTCGAAAGATTCGAGAGCGCTTCGGCGCGCACCTACGAGCGCTGATCTGTGGTTCGGCGCCGCTCGCTCCGCAGACGCAGCAATTTTTCCTGATGCTTGGCATTCCCGTGCTGCAGGCGTACGGGCTCACGGAGACCACCGGTATTTGCACGCTCGATGACCCACGCGTGCCCGTGGAGCCGGGCTACGTCGGCACGGTGATTACCGGAATCGAAATGAAGCTGGCAGAAAATGAAGAGATCGTCGTGCGCGGGCCGCACATTTTCCCGGGCTACTGGAACCGCCCGGAAGAAACTGCCCGCGTGTTGCAAGATGGATGGTTCCACACCGGAGATCAGGGCCAAGTAAACGTTCGCGGGAATTGGCGCATGAGCGGCCGCATCAAGAACCTGATCATCTTGAATTCCGGACATAACATTGCGCCCGAACCGATCGAGGAGAAAATCGCGCGGCTTCTTCCTGCGGCGCAGCAAGTCGTGGTGGTCGGAAATGGACGAGGTTATCTCTGCGCGCTCGTGACCGGGGAGGTCGAGTCCGCAGCCGTTCAGGCGGCCCTCGATGCCGTGAATCCGGAACTCCCGCATTATCGGCAGGTTAGAAATTTCACGATCCTTCGTGAAGTTTTTACTCCGGAAAGCGGGTTGCTCACGGCCATGGGCAAAATTCGCCGCGATGCCATCAATGCGCGATATGCGTCTGAAATCAATGCCATGTACGATTCGAAAGGCAGCCGTGAGGCGGTCAGCAGGCAACACGCATGAAAACTTTCACCGGCAAGACGCTGCGTTGGGAATGGCGCGAAGGCGTGGTCGAACTGACGCTTGATCATGAGCCTGCCAATGAAATTGGCACGGCCATGCTTGCGGAACTGGAAAAGTTTGTTGCCGCATTTGATGTGCTCGTGCCGGAGACTTCCGTCTGCATTATTGCGAGCGCGCGGAAGTCCGTTTTTTCCGCTGGTGGGGACTTGCGCGAGTTGTATGCGACGGCGGCGGCCGTTCCCGCGAAAGAACGCGCTGCGGGCGTGCGCGCCTTTCTTGAACGCGTCCATGCCGTTCTGAACGCGATAGATGCCGCGCCATTTGTCACCATCGCTGCCGTTCATGGCGCTTGTCTTGGTGGAGGACTTGAGCTGGCCCTGGCCTGTGACATGATCGTCGCCGACAAAATGGCGCGGTTTGCATTTCCCGAGCTGCGCCTGGGATTCATCCCTGGCTTCGGCGGTATCCCGCGCCTGAAACGCGATCTTGGCAATGCTTTCCTAAGGGATTTGCTTTTCACCGGGCGAACGGTCAACGCGACTCGGGCGCAGGCCGTGGGCCTCGTAGCGCAACTTGCCGGTGAAGGCGAAGTCCTCCGCATCGCCCGCTCGACCGCCGCGCAAATCACCAAGTACGACGCCGTTGCGCGTGCAGCCGCCAAGAAATTCATCAAGCCAATTCCACACGATGAGCTTCGGCGCGAGATCGACCTTTTTTGCGAACTCTTTACTCGCCCCGCCGTCATGGCCGCACTGAAAAAATTTGTCGAAGACTCCGGCCCTATGCCCTACCTTCCCTAGCAGGACGCTGGAAAAGTCCACTTGAGGTCATCCCGTGCGAAGCGAGGGATCTACTTTTTGCGAAATATTGCAGAGAGAATGGATTCATTGTTGTTTGCGGGCCGCACCTAGCTGGAATACTAGGTCCCAACCTAGCCAACTGGCGGATGTATACGCCCCGGCCCCTGTTGCATCTTGTTCAAGGAGGTAGGGAAATGTCCATGGAACTCATTGAACTCTCGAATGCTCTGGTTAAGGTGACCGATCATACTGCTGCGTCCGTGGTGGCAGTTCATACGGAAGCACGCGGGTCGTCCAGCGGCGTCATCTGGCGCCCTGGCGTCATTGTTACGGCGGAGCACGCCCTTCGTCGCGATGAAGAAATCCAAGCAACGCTGCCGAACGGGCGTATCGTGCCCGCAACATTAGCAGGACGTGATCCTTCGACTGATCTTGCGGTTCTGAAGTGTCCGGAGGCCGGCGCTGCATCCGCCGAGCGAGGCGACGCCGCGGCGATCAAACCGGGTAGCATCACTCTGGTGGTCGGGCGTACCCGAGCTAGTGGTCCCGTGGCTGCGTTGGGAGTTGTGAGCCTGGTTGTTTCAGAACGCCAAACTTGGAGCGGCTCCTCCCTTGTTCCCTACGTTCGGCTGGATGTCCGCCTGCAGCCGACGGCCGTTGGTGGTGCTGTGGTTGACGCGCACGGCAAGGTCGTCGGCATCGCCTCGCCACGGTTTGCGCGTTTCGGCGCGCTGGCGATTCCGTCGGCAACTGTCGATCGCATTGCCGAAACACTGTTGCAAAAAGGCCGAATTCCGCGTGGGTATCTCGGAGTAGCGCTTCAGCCGGTTCGCCTCCCGGATCATGTGCGCCAGTCGTTACAGCACAACGAGAAAACCGCGGTCATCATTCTTGAAGTCGAGGAAGATGGTCCCGCGCACAGGGCTGGGATCGTCATCGGTGACATCCTGGTGTCTTTGGCGGGACAGCCCATTTCGCGTCCTGAAAGTGTCCAGCCTCATCTCCAGGCCGCAAACATCGGCAAGTCTCTGAGCGCCATGATTGTTCGCGGAGGCGCAGTCCGGGATGTAACTATTTCTGTCGGTGACCGCGCAAACGGAGGAGAGTGACATGGCCATCGCCGGATTTGGTGACATCGCTGAACAACTTCGCCGCTCGACGGTTCTGATTCATGCCGGAGGTCGCGGGAACGGATCCGGTGTGATCTGGTCCAGCGAGGGCATGATCGTGACGAACGCCCATGTGGTGCATGGTCCGAACGTGTGCGTTCAGCTTTGGGACGGACGGGAGTTCGAAGCGGCAGTAACCGCGCGCGATCCTCGGCGCGACCTGGCAGCGCTTCGAATCAACGCGAATTCACTGCCCGCGGCGTGTCCGGCGGATTCATCGCAACTGCGTCCTGGAGAGCTCGTCATCGCCATTGGCAATCCGCTCGGATTTGTGGGTGCCCTAACAACCGGAGTGATTCATGCAATCGGCCCGTTGCGCGCGCTTGGCTCCCAGGCCTGGGTGCAGGCCAGTGTGCGGCTCGCTCCTGGCAATTCCGGCGGGCCGCTGGCCGACGCACGGGGCTATGTGATCGGCGTCAATACCATGGTTGCCGGGCGCCTCGCACTCGCCATTCCAAGCAATGCAGTTCGCGATTTTCTTGCGGCCGGACCGCAGAGCGCGTGGCTTGGTGTTGCTGTCTATCCCGTGCGCTTGCCTCGCGCGAATGGCCACAAGTTCGGACTGGTCTTGCTGGAAGTCGAGCCTGGCGGCCCGGCTGCCCTGGCGTCGCTCATGGCCGGGGACATCTTGCTGGGCACGGAGGAAAAGCCTTTTCAATCGATCGACGATCTTGCCAACGCGATGGATGGGCAAGGCCTCCGCCTGTTGCGTCTCGAATTCCTTCGCGGCAACTACTCACGAGTCCGGCGTGTCACCGTGCAGCTGAGAGTTTCGAACAACGGAAAGGACCGCATCGCCGCGTGATTCGCGTTTTTATCGTCGCAGCTTCGCCGCTGATTCGCGCGGGCCTGCACAGCATGCTGGCGGATAGCCGCGTCGACATTGTAGGAAGCGCCGCGGATCTTGAATCCATCTCCGGCCAGCTCGTCGACGTTGAGCCGGATGTTGTTTTGGTTGAAGCCGCTGCGGATGCTCAGGAAGAGTTGCTGAATGCGCTTGAGGACGCAGAAGTCGCCCAAGAGTATCCCGTCATGCTGTTATCGGAGCAGCCAAAGACCGCTTGGCTCTCCAAGGCGCTTCGCGCCGGAGTGCGCGCCGTCTTACCCCCTGACGTCGCTGCGGAACAACTCCGTGCTGCACTCGAAGCCGCTGCGGCAGGGCTGGTCGTCATTCATCCCTCGGAGCTGGATACCGTTCTTTCCGCCGCTATCGGCCCGTCTGCGCCTCTCGACGAGTTGCTTGAGCCCCTAACGCGCCGCGAGCGCGAAGTGCTTCAAATGTTGGCCGCGGGACTCGCCAATAAGGAAATTGCCGCGCGTCTGGCAATCTCCGATCACACTGTGAAATTTCACGTAGCCTCGATTTTGGGCAAGCTCGGCGCCTCCACTCGAACCGAAGCTGTTTCTGCTGGAATTCGCCGCGGCCTGGTCATGCTCTAGGACCGCTCTCAACAGCGCAACATTGGCGTAGCACCGGCGCGTGAAGAATTTTCTTTCCTAATGCAGGAATGATAGATTTACCTTTCTATGCGCACGCTGGAACAGACCACACAGGAAGTCCTCGACCTGGCTGCAAAGCATTTTCAACTGCCCGCGGGATCGCTCGCGCCGGGAGACGATTTCTTCAAGAAGCTCGGCATTGACAGCCTGCAGACTCTCGAGATGCTTTCGCGCCTCGAAAATCATTTCGGCATCGAGTTGCCCGATTACGAAGTGCAGGGCGTCAGCGACTTCAAAACCTTGGCTGAACGGATTCAGTCCCGCCTGTAATGCTGGACCCTTCTAAATATCAATCCATCGGCGAAGCGCTGCGGGATGCGCTGATTCAGTATTCGAACGAGGTGTGCTTGATCGAAACGGACCGCGAGCGCGAGAAAGAACGCCTGACTTACCGCGACTTCAAGGAACGCGCACATCCGCTTGCGAAAGCTTTGCAGGACGGAGGCTTCGCCGACGGCGCTCGCGCCAGCATCATCATGACGAATCAGTCGAAGTGGCTGATCTCGGCGTACGCCATCTTTTTCACGGGTGGCGTCCTGGTGCCGCTCGAATCCAAATTGACACCGGACGAGCAATGGCATCTGCTCAAGCATTCGAACGCTACCTTGCTGATCACGGAATATCCGATCTGGCGGCAACTCGGCGCCTCGGCTGGCCGCGCTGCCGCGACGAACGTGCAAACCGTGCTGGTGACGGGAGTACCGGCAAGTGCCGATCTCGCCGGCGCGCGGCGCTGGGAAGATTTTCGCGGAGAAGACGAGCCTGTGTTCATCGCACGCAAACGCCAGGACACGGCTTGCATCGTCTACTCTTCCGGGACGGGCGGCCGCCCGAAGGGTTGCATGATGACGCACGAGAACTATCTGGAGCAGTGCGTCGCGCTCACATCGATTTATCCATTCTGGCCGGGCGTACGCTACCTCAGTATCCTGCCAACGAACCATGCCATCGATTTCATGGTGGGTTTTTTCGGTCCGTTTACGTGCGGTGCAACGGTCGTGCATTTGCGCACGTTGCGTCCAGAATACGTGCGCGAAGCTTTTCCGAAATACAAAATCACTTATGTGAGTCTCGTTCCACTCGTTTTGAAAAACTTACAGAAAAGCTTGCAAGCGCGCTTCGATGCGCTGCCCCCGGGCCGACGTAAAGTTTTCAATGCGCTCGTTCGAATCAACAGGGCACTCACCAAAAGCAAGCCGCGTCTCGGCATCAGCCGCCGCCTGCTCAAGCAAGTCCATGAAGCGTTTGGCGGAGAACTTCGCGCCATCATCGTAGGGGGCGCCTTCACCGAACCGCAGACGCTGCAATTTTTCTACGATCTTGGAATTCCCGTCGCTAACGGATACGGACTCACCGAAGCCGGCACGGCGATCACGGTCAACGATTTGAAACCTTTTCGCGCGGACACGGTAGGCAAGCCGCTGCCTGGGATGGAAGTGCGCATCATAAATCCGGCAGCCGACGGCGTTGGCGAAGTTTCCGTTCGAAGCAAGACCGTCATGGCGGGCTACTTGAATGAGCCTGAACTCACGGCGGAAACCATCGTCGACGGGTGGCTCCTGACCGGCGACCTCGGCCGCTTCGACGAGTCGGGCCACCTACAACTCGCGGGCAGGAAAACAAATATGATCGTTACCGAAGAAGGGAAAAATATTTATCCCGAGGACATCGAAACTGTTTTCGAGAGCCTTCCTGTCAAGGAATTTTGCGTTTTCGCCGCCAACTACATTTGGCCGAAACGTTCGATGGTTGGCGAAAGGCTTGTGCTCGTTGTGCATCTCGATGGGGGACAGGAATACAGCGAAAAACTCCGGCGAGACATGAACGCACGCAACAATCGCCTGCTAAACTACAAGCGTGTCCACGGGGTGGTTTTGCTGGACGAGGACTTTCCCCGGACGGCTTCTCTCAAGATCAAACGCAATGTTCTGGCAGAACGTCTCGCGAAGCTGGACAGCGCGGCCGCGATTCTGCCCTTGTGAAGCCGGTTTGGAAATGATTGTGTCGGCCGGGAGTTAGCATTGCAGGTTCGTTCGCGCTCCAAATGAATCGTTTCTTTGCCATCGTCAACCCTGCCGCCGGTGGCGGCCGCTCCGCGAAACTCGCTGGGCCCGCTCTCGCGCGTTTGCTCGAGCAAGGGTTGAAGGTCGACGTTATTGCTTCAACGGGTCCGGGCCACGCGGTGCAACTTGCCCGCGAAGCCTACGGACAAGGCTACCGGCGCTTTCTTGCCGTCGGTGGTGATGGCACCGCTCACGAAATCCTCAACGGTGTTTTCGCGGGACGCACCGCGGTTCAACGCGTCGCGCTGGGGTTCCTGCCACTGGGTACCGGCAATTCCTTCTTGCGCGATTTTGCAAAGGACGGAGCCGCAGCTTCGATGCAGGCGCTTCTCGAAGGCCGCACTCGCACCGTCGACCTCTTGCGGCTGACGCACGCCGCCGGCGAAATTTATTCCTTCAATCTTCTGAGCGTGGGCTTTACGGCGGATGTCGCCGCTCTGGCCAATCGCATGTTCAAGCCGTTTGGCGATCTCGGTTATTTGCTCGGCGTCTTCGTGCGCGTGGTGCAGTTGCGCCGGCGATCCCTGGCGCTGCGCTGCGATGACGATCAGGAATGGGACGAGCGGCGCGCCCTTTTCCTGACGTTCAACAACAGCAAGTATACGGGCGGCACGATGCTCATCGCGCCGCAGGCTGATCCTACCGACGGGCTCATTGAATTTGTCCGCTGGGGCCCAATCAGCCGGTTGGGCCTGCTCCGCACATTGCCGCGTCTTTATGACGGCTCTCATATCGACCATCCGCTCGCTTCGCGCCGGGCGGTGCGCCGCGTCGAATTCAAAGCAGCCGCGCCCGTGCACATCATGATCGACGGCGAAGTTGCGACACTGGAATGCCGGGCACTCGACATTCTTCCCGCGGCCGTGGACGTCTACATATGAAACGGGCATGGCTGGTGTTTCGCAGCGCGATTCTGTGGATCGTCAGCGGCTTGCATTTTTTTCTCGTCGTGCCAGCGCTCATCCTTTTCGGCATCTTCCTCGATCCTCGCAAGCATGATTGGCTGCAGCGCAGTTTCTGCCGCCGCATCGCGTTTCTTTCCGGCGCGCAGGTCGAGGTCCGCCGCTCCGCCGGCTTCAATGTCAACCAGACTTCTTTCTTTATGGCCAATCACGTCAATCTGTTCGATCCTTTCATGCTTTACTGCGCCATTCCGCAGTTTGTCCGCGGATGGGAGTTGGAATCCCACTTCAAGATTCCCGCGTACGGCTGGCTGATGAAGCGCTTTGGAAATGTTCCTGTCCCTGACATTCGTCGTCCGTCGGATTTGAAGCGCATGTGGCGCCTCACCAAGGACGCCGTTGATGGCGGCACCAGCCTCATCATTTTTCCCGAAGCGAAGCGGACGCGCGACGGGCACATGGATCAATTCCAGGACGGTGGCTTCCGCGTCGCGCAGCAGCTCGGAATTCCCATCGTGCCCGTGAGCCTGGTTGGTTCCTTTCAGCATCACCGGACGGACCACTGGATGCTGTGGCCGGCGAAAATTACCGTTCTTCTGCACGACACCATCGAAACCAAGGGTTTGATTAAGGAAGATGTGCCGGCGCTGCGCGAACGCGTTCGCGAAATCATAGCCACGCCAGTGGAAGAAGCCTTGAAGAGGGAGCAGGGTGATAGTGGGATAGTGGGGTAGGGGGACAGGGGAGACTGCTAAAGCCTCTGGTGCAGAGGGTCGCTAGGACTGTTTCGGGCCGGGCCGGAATCTGCGATTGGATGGGCACGGGGAAGTGCGTGAGATTGCACCGAATCTGGCGCAAAGGGATTAAACCCGTAGAGGAGCGCTGAATTCTCGCCCAGCACCGATCCATCAAGGCACGCTGCTTACTCAACTGTTTCATGGCGCAACCAGGTGCGCAGTTGCAAGTCCCGCTGAAATTGCGCCATCGTGGCCATGCTACCGAACGGCGGACCGATGGGCCTCAGGTTCCTGTTTCGGGATTGAAAACTTCGAGGTGGTTCTTCGCGGCCGCCTTCACCAGTTGCTTATCTGAAGATAGGAAAACTAGGGGTCCCGTGTATTGGTCGACTTTCATGCCCAGTCTAGCCATGTCACGGAGCCAAAGGGCCGAAGCAAGATGAATTGCATCAGCACCGCGTAAAGGGAATCCTCTTACCAGATCCCGCACAAACACCAGCACACCTGTTCCTAGCTCTATTGGAGCGATGCTTAAAACCCAATCTGCATCAAACTCATCCTGTACGGCTGCAGCCTCCTCGGCCGACAGCAGTTTTTCTCTAGCTCGCCGCGCGAAGGCGGCGTGTATCTCCCCGTAAGTGAGAACTGAGGTGAACACGGACCTGAAGCCTTTTGCTTCTTCCCGCAGCCTGATGTTGAGGGTCTCTGTGCCCTGCTCATTTTGGTAGCGTTTTATCAGAGCGGATGAATCCAGGTAAAGCACTACCTGCGATCCTCGATGATCATCTGGGACGCCGGTTTCCCGCGCGACGGGACCGCTCGAAATTTTCCAAGCGGGCGCTTGGGCAGTCGGATCTTACCCTCGGCCTCTAACTTCTTCAGTAACTCGCCGAATGTAAGCTCGCTATCGCCATTTTGGTCGAGTGGGCTGACTCTTGCGACCGGTTTTCCGCGGTCAGTGATTAGTAGAGTCTGGCCTTTACGGACTGCGCGCAAATATCGTCCGAGGCGGTTTTTGAATTCACGGCTGCCGACCTTTTCCATGTAGCTACCTCACTAAATATTGTAGCTACAAAGGCGAGAGGTGACAATCAAAGACTCAGCTTGATGCCCGGAAGGACGCGGCCGGCACGGGTTTCCTGCCAGGTGTAATAGATGCGGTGGATGACGGTGAGCGTTGAAACCACGGCAATTACCCAAAGCACCGGCCCCATGCGATTGAAGAGCCCGCCGATGATCAGCAGAACCATGCGCTCGGGGCGCTCCATAAAGCCGACTTTACACAAGGGAATGAGGGACTCGGCGCGGGCACGCGCATAACTCACCATCACGGAGCCGGCCGTGGCGACGGCGGCCAGCACGACATAGGGAGTCCGGCCGGTCACGGAGTAGTAGACCAAGAGGCCCATGTACAGGGCCATGTCCGCGTAGCGGTCGAGCGTCGAATCGTAGAACGCACCGAAGGCGGTAACGCGGCTCTGCCGCCGCGCCACTTGGCCATCCAAAATGTCCAGGAAGCCGGCGAAGAAAATAATCAGGGCGCCGACGAAGAACCGGCCCACAGCAAAAAAGGCGGCGGCGCCAAAATTTACCACCAGTCCAAGGAATGTCAGGAGGTTGGGATTGATTCCCGTGGCGGCGATGGCGCCAACTATTTTGTCCAGCAGCCATTTGCTGCCGGTTCCAATTGCCCCTGATAACGTAGCCATAAGCGCCTAATAGTGTCTCAGAATCAGCGCGGATTCGCGAAATTGAAAGAGGATTCCGATTGCCGCGCACCCCGCACCAGTTAGTTTGGTGTCCCGTTGATAACGGTAAATAGTCCGAGCGTTCTCTGGGCCGGCCAAAAAATGCCTAACACAGAGTTCAGGAGAGAGCACAGAGGACACGGAGCGGAAAGCGACGGCGGCAAGCATTTTAGAGTATCTACGGGACGTGACCCTAGCCGTGGTTGCCAACGGTCCTTCGTCCCATGTCTAGTTTGATAAAGATTTTGAATCGCGTGTATGCGTCAATTGTTCTTGACGGACAATCGGCTTCATCCTACAGTCGGCAAGTCCGAGGATTTTCGACCATTCACTATGAACGAGCTCAACCGCCGCCATTTTCTCCTGCGAGCAGGAGCAGGTCTCAGCGCCGCGTGGATCTCTGCGAATTGGCCTGCCCTTCTGTCCGCCGCAACGCACGCGCACAACGCCGCGAAGACGGCAACGCCGCCAAAATTTGAATTCTTCACTCCGGAGGAGGCGGCCGAGGTCGCGGCCATCACAGCGCGCCTCATTCCGACGGACGACACTCCTGGGGCACGCGAAGCTGGTGTCGTTTATTTCATTGATCGTGGCCTGACCACCTTTTGGGCCGACGATCAAAAGACGTACCGCGAGGGCCTGCCTGGTTTGCAGGCGAGATTGAGTGAGATGTTTCCAAGTATCTCCAAATTCTCCAGCTTGACAGCTGAACAGCAAGACGCGGTTTTGCACTCCTTCGATGAAAACACCGATGCGCCCCTGCGGGGATTGCGGGCGCGTCCCGGCGCGCAGGACTTTTTTGAGACGCTCCGCCAGCATACGATCAACGGATTTCTTATCGATCCCGATTTCGGCGGCAATCACGATGGGGTCGGGTGGAAAGTCATCGGCCGCGAGCGCGAACACATGTTTCAGGCACCGTTCGGGTACTACGACAAAGACTATTCCGGCTGGCAACCGGGGGCGAAAGAAGCGGACAAGAAATGACCGTTGACCAGCCCAAATACAAAACTTCCGACGAAGTGGACTTTGTCATCGTCGGCTCCGGTGCAGCCGGCGGGATCATCGCCAAGGAACTTTCGACGAACGGGTTTCGCGTCGTTGTGCTGGAGCAGGGCCCTTACCTGACGGAAGCCGATTTTAACCACAACGAAATCGAAATTCTGGCACTGGACAAGCTCACCAATCATCCGAAGCTTCAGCCGAACACCTTCCGCAAGACGCCGGGCGAAAAAGCAAAGCCGCAACGCGCGCTGGTTTACGGGCGGTGCGTCGGCGGGACCAGCGTGCACTTCACGGCGAATTTCTGGCGATTTCACGAAATCGATTTCATCGAGCGCAGCAAGATCGGCGCGGTTTCCGGCACAGGACTGATGGATTGGCCGATCACCTACGCGGACCTCGAGCCTTACTATACCAAAGTGGAATGGGAAATAGGGGTTTCCGGCCTTGCCGGCGCCAGCCCTTTTGATCCGCCACGGTCGAAGCCTTATCCGATGCCACCGCTGCCGGTGAAATCTTCCGGCGTGATTTTCGAACGCGCGGCACGAAAGCTGGGCTGGCATCCTTTCCCGGCACCCATGGCGATCCTTTCTCAGGCGCGAGCTGGACGAAGCGCTTGCATCAATTGTGGTTTTTGTCTCTCCTTCGGCTGCGAAGTCGGCGCGAAATCAAGCTCGCTGGCCACCGCCATTCGAATGGCGGAGCGCACCGGCCGCTGCGAAATTCGTCCCAATTCCTACGTGCATCGCGTCGAGACGGATGCCAATGGCCGCGCAACTGGCGCCGTCTACTTCGATGAAGAGCGCAACACGCATCTGCAGAAAGCCAAGGCTGTGATAGTTTGCGCGAACGGCGCAGAGACCCCGCGCCTGCTATTGCTGTCTGCCAACAAACAATTTCCCAACGGCCTCGCCAACTCTAGCGGCATCGTCGGGAAATACCTGATGCTCAACAGCGGTGGCGTGGTCATCGGCCAGTTCGAGCATCCGCTCAATGACTACAAGGGATTCGCCGTCAGCCGCGTGATGCACGATTTCTACGAACTCGATCCGCAAAAGGTCGGGTTCTATGGCGGGGGCGGGCTTGATGCGCGCTTCGATTTCACGCCCATCAGTTTTGCTTTCGGCGGTCTACCGCCCGAAACGCCCCGCTGGGGCAAGGACTTCAAGGCCGCTCTCGCGCAGGATTTTAACCGCACTATGGAAATCTTCTGCCATGGGACGTCCCTGCCTCTCGAAAACAACAGCTTCTCGCTCGATCCCGATTTGAAGGACGCCTGGGGCCTGCCCGCGCTCCGCCTGACCTACACGGATCATCCTGACGATTTGAAGCTTGGGAATTGGATGTTCGCACGCGCTCATGAAATCTTTGACGCCGCCGGTGCGCAGAAAAAGTGGAGTTTTCCAGCAAGGGAGCAGCAGTTCGCCGTGCATCTTCTCGGCACCTGCCGCATGGGAAGCGATCCGAAGACGTCGGTGATCAATTCGGACCACCGGACGCATGACGTCAAGAATCTTTTTCTTTGCGATGGCAGCAGCCTGGTGACTTCCGGCCGCGGCCAGCCCACCATGACCATTGAGGCGCTGGCCTTCCGCGCCGCTGACCGCATTACGGGGCTCGCGAAGGGCGGCGAAATCGGTACGTGATCTTACGTTCCATTCCAAAGAATTCAGCAGTTTCTTGTAACCGTGCCGCTCACACTTTCGTCACATCACCCGCGAGGATTAATTCGATGCATGGGAATCGTCAGAAACTCTGGTTTGCCGTCTGCGGAACGTCGCTGAGCCTCTTGCTGGCGATTGCCGGGGCCGGGGCACAATCCAGTGCACCAAATGCGCCGGCGGCCCCGGCGGGGCCTAAGCTCGCGGAGGAAGAGTTCAAGAATATTCAAGCTCTCAAGGGAATCCCGGCCGATCAGGTGATCCCCTCGATGCAGTTCATTGCCGCTTCTCTTGGCGTCGAATGCGAGTTCTGCCATGTGGCGCACGCGAACGAAAAGGACGACAAAAAGCCCAAAGTCACCGCGCGGAAGATGATCAATATGATGATGGCGATCAATAAAGACAACTTCGAGGGCCACCGAGAAGTTACCTGCTATTCCTGCCATCGCGGCTCGAAAGATCCTGAAGCCACACCCATCATCACGGACGAAGAAGCCAAGCCGGCAGCCGAAGAAGAGAAAAAGGCTGGCGAGGCAAAAGCCACGCTGCCGAGTGCGGAGCAGCTACTCGACAAATATCTCGCCGCCATCGGCGGGGCCGATGCGCTCCAGAAAATCACGAGCCGCGTGCAGAAGGGAACGATCACTGCATTCGGCGGCCAGCATTTTCCCGTCGATGTTTATTCGAAGGCTCCGGACAAGCGGCTTTCGGTCATGCATCTCCAGGGCGGAGACAGTTTCACTGGTTTTGATGGGAAACAGGGGTGGCTCAGTGTTCCTGGGCGTGTGCACACGATGTCGGCAACGGAAAACGCCGCCGCACGCATCGATGCCGATCTTTACTTGCCGGCGCACCTGAAGACGCTGTATGAGAAATTCCGCGTCGACATTGGCGAAAAAATCGATGGTCATGACACTTACCTGGTTGCCGGCCGCACCGAGGGCCAACCGCCGCTCCGCTTGTATCTGGACAAGGAATCGGGCCTGCTGCTGCGACTCGTGCGCTACGCCGAAACTCCTCTCGGCCGTAACCCAACGCAGATCGACTATGCGGATTATCGCAATGCGAATGGCGTGAAGGCGCCATTCCGCTGGATACTTGCGCGCCCCGGCAACCGATTCACCATTCAGGTCGAGCAGCTTCAACAGAATGTTCCCGTGGACGACTCCAAATTCGCCATTCCGCCATCGGCAGCACAGAAACCTTCGACGCCCTAGTTCAGGTTTCACGAAACCAAACGAAGCGAATGCGAATCTATTGGAAGTATGGATGGTGAGTAGGAATGGTGGGCCTGGGTGGACTTGAACCACCGACCTCGCCCTTATCAGACTAGCGTTAAGAGGTTTTACAACAACGCTTACAAGACCGCGGGGACTGCCAAAATACGCGGAAGCCGCACAAGAGAGCGCAATTTGTGGGTTGCATTATGGGTTGGGAAATCGCTCCGTATTCTAGGCGTTCGAGTTGAATTCATGCCGCTTCTTGCAGAACCCTACGAATGCCTTACCGGGAAAGCCGAGCTCAGGCATTCCACTCTTTACCCACCAGTCCCGCCATTCTCGTTCTAGGTAGTACGCGTCACATAAGCCACGAGCTTTGCGTCGTGGTAGGCTCACCGCCAAGCTGGCGAGTTTGTCGCGGCAACTACCCTTCCTGATTCAGTGGCGAAGAAGCGCGGAATGGTGCGGGAAGCAGTAATCGACACCATCGAACAGATTGATCCCGTTGTCGAAGAATTGCTTAGCGGAAAAGGTTGACTCATTGTTGCGATGTGGGGAAAGGCGGTGCGACCCAAGTCGATTCAGGCGTTTATTCCGAGATAATCCGCCGCACATCTTTGAGCAGGACGAAAAGGTGCATGGGATCTGTAGGTGAGGGGACGAAATCAAAGTGTTCGTAGAAGCGTCGTGCCTCTTCGTCTTTGGTATGCACGGCCAGGGCGCGTATCCCGGCGATCTCGGCCGCCTGCAGCGTGCGCTGCATCGCGTCCCTTAGCAAAGCCTTGCCGACACCTTTGCCCTGCCATCGCTGATCAGTGGCAAGCCGTGCAAGCAGCATCACGGGCACCGCATGCTTCGCCAGGCCCTTGGTCAAGCGTTCAGGAGCATCTTCTAGTGTCACGCTTGCCACCGCCAAAGTGTGGTAGCCCACGATGACTGCGTCAACGAGGCCGACATACGTTTGAGCAGCACCGGCCTGTTGGTTCTGCCAGGCATAGCGCACTAGATAACGATTCAGTTCCTCGCGGCCGCAATCGAAGTTCTCTACTGGGTGGTCGCGTCGGAGTTTTTCGACGCGCCGGGCATCGCTCATTGACGAGTGCCCGCGTCAAAGAACCCAGGCTCTTTCAAAAGTCGTTCGAGGCGGGGGAGGGGACGCGGAGGCGCATCGAGCGCCGCCATGAATTCTTTCCACTGAGCTGCATTCAGTCCAAAGCTGCGGCGATCCGCCAGCGCCTCATCGGCACGCGCTAATGCACTCTCAAGGACAAACTCACTCACGGAACGATTTGAAGCCGCAGCCGCTGTCTGCAACGCTGTTTTGGCGTCAGGCGTAAGCCGCAGGTCAAGCTTTTCACTGCGCGTGGCACGGGAAGACATAGTGGCTCCTTCAGGTTCAAATATTAGTGGGTATGCCAGACAATGTCAAGACAGATTTTAGGCAGACGTCTTTCAGCCCACGAATTCGCGCTTGACATCATTCGTACGAGTATGAGATACTCGTGTTTGTAATATAAATAGCTCGTACTCATACTCGTACTCGCATATATTGGAGAGGCCCAACATGGGAATACAGACTTCACTGGAGAATGTGTTTCGTACCGAGGATGGCCCCTATCCGTGTTACGACGCGGTAGTGACCGCTCACGACATCTCGCAGCTCTACAAAACGGGCTTCCTCAAGATTGACCATGATCGGCAACGTGAGATCGATGCCGTTACTGGAAAACACATTCTCGATGACGAGAAAGTAGACCGCTGGGCCGAGCAGCTCGTCAAAGGCGAGGCTTACCTAGGTCAGGTCAGCTGGAACTTCCGCAAAGACGAAACGGTGCTCGAATATGACGAGCAGAAGCGCTCGCTGAAGATTGGAGCGGGCGCTGCGACCATCCCGGACTCGGGCCACCGCCACATGGCGATCCTTAAGGCCGCCGACAGCGTTGCGAAGGGTAGCTCGTTCAATCTCGAACGCAAAGTGAGTGTGCGCATTTACAACGTCCCGGCAAGCGAGGAGAACGGGATTTTTTACGCCATGAACCAGGAAGGCAAGAAGGCCGACCCAACGCGCTCAAAATGGCGGCACCGAATTGGCTCCGCCAAGATTGCCGGAGCCCTCGCGGATCAGTGTCCCTCCCTGCGGGACAACGTGGACACCATCCGCGACCGGTTGAGCAAGAAAAATCCGCGATTGTGTGTCTTCAACACCTTAAGCGGGGCGTTTGAGTCCTACTGGAGTGATTGCAATCCGGAAGATAAAGATGCGCTGCAGGCCGACGTTGACTACGCGGTCCGGTACTGGAACAAATTGGCGGAAGTTCGCCCCGAGCTGCGAAAACTGGATATTACGCGTCGCAAGAAGGTACGCGAGACCTTGCTGGTCGATTCCGCGCTGGCCATCTCAGCGTACGTTGCAGTCGCACGTAAGATGCACGAGCAAAGCCTGGATTTCTCCACACTGGATAAGCTCGGTAAGCCGGTGGTGATCAAGCATGGCGCGACGGGAGAAGAGCGGGAAGTTGATCTGTTCTCACGTGAGAATCCGTCTTGGGAGCAACTCGGCATTTTGGTGCCTTCGACCAGGAGAAGCGGTGAAAAAGCCTTTACGTTGCGCAATGCCCGGCAAACGCGCGACGCAATGCTCAAGGTCATCGAGGGAGTGCTCGGGTTGAACCATCAGCAGGCCGCTGAGCCTATCGTGACGGCAGCAAACTAAACGTTTGAATGAGGCTACCGGACGCAGGTTTAAGGGCGTCACCCGGATTCTGAAGCGTGGTGTTCAAGCTTTGATTTCCAGCGGCAAATCCACGGTGCCCTCGCGTGTCAACTCAGCCGCATACGCCAATGCCGCATCGATATCCGGGCGCGTCAGCGCCGGATAGCTCTGCAATATCTCTTCGTGCGGTACACCTTCATTTTTACCACATTCAGCCTCCAGCGCCATCATCGGCGTCATAGCTTTTTGTTTACGGCATACCATAGACAAACACTGATCGGCCACTGGTGCACCTTCAAACAGATTAGGAATTGTTACAGTTCCATCGATCAGCGAGCGCTGGACGGCCAAAGGCGCTACGATATTTCAGATGAGCTGAGTTCCACGTCCAAAAGAGAAAGTTCATGACAAACATTTGGTTCACTGCT